>Ga0208038_1001700_pt1 | contig 11416 bp, 7 predicted proteins | sample June2015DPH_16_1_FD_184714 | JGI IMG/M metagenome (GOLD analysis project Ga0208038, IMG submission 184714) | Peatland microbial communities from SPRUCE experiment site at the Marcell Experimental Forest, Minnesota, USA - June2015DPH_16_100... | ecosystem: Environmental > Terrestrial > Soil >...
CTGATTACCTCCAATGGCGCCCTGATCGCAAACTCCTCGGGAGAGGTTCTCTATCGGGATTTCCTTCCCCGCGATGTGGCGCAGCAGGCGCTGGAGTTTGCGCGCGAATATCGCCCTTACACGGTCGCCATCTTCCACACCCCGGGCTATGGCCAGGTCACCATGCAGGATAACGCCGTGGATGAAGGGCCTCTCGGTTGGTATGTCCAAACCAGCGCTCATTGCCTGCGACTCGTCCCGGACCTCGAGGCGGCGCTCGACGGAGATCCTATCCAGGTGATGATCGGAGGCCCCCCCGCACAAATCGAACCGGCGGAGATGCTACTGGCAGAATCCCCCATCCGTTCCAGCATTCATCTCACCTGGACCAAGTACCTGACCACCAATATTTTCATCCTCGACGTCATGAACCGGGGCTGCTCGAAAGGACGCGCGCTGAAGATTTGGGCAGAGCAGTGTGGAATCCAACCCGCCGAAGTGATGGCTGTGGGGGACAATTTCAACGACCTGGAAATGCTTCAGTACGCGGGGCTGCCTGTCCTGATGGGAAATCACTGCCCCGAACTGCACCGGCCTGACTGGACCCTGACTCTCCCCAACGACGAAGATGGCGTCGCCGCTGCCATTCGTAAGTACGTTCTGGGAGGTGGCTGGAAAAAGCAGTTGACAGTCGACAGTTGACAGTTAAGAGTCAGAGCCGCCGAATGACCCTTTGCCGCTCTGCGTAGCATTGCCGTGGCATGCCGAGCAGAAATCAGAAACTAGAAGCAGGAACGAGCGAAGTATTTCACCCTTTTGGAATCTGCAATCTGCTATTTGCTCTGTCCCACTCGCCTCTTCGATCGTGCCTCGCGAACGGTGAAGGAATATCAGGAGACGGTCGAATGCCTTCATTGTAATCCGCTGCGGCGGGGACTGGCAAAGCGGCCGGAAGATTGGAAGTGGTCGAGCCTCCACGAATACGTGTTCCCGGCACTCCCGGAGGCGCGGCCCGGATGATGGGGCAATCACGGGCGTCCGCTCCGGGGATGCGCCTGCAATTGGCTCTCAATCTCCCTCACCTGCGCAGCCGCTGCTCGTTCCCCCGGATTGTTTGCCAGTTCCTCCTTCAATTCCCGGAGAGCGCCAGTCAGGTCGCCCTGGGTTTTCAGCATCACTCCCAGCGCAAAATGATAAGCAAACCCCGTGGGGCAAATCGCGATGGCCTGCCGCACGCAAGCAATGGCCTCGGCTGGCCGGCCGGATTTGAAACGAGTCATGCCCAGGTACAGATATTCGTCCGGTTTGTTGGGATTGATGCGCATCGCCTGGAGAAAATACTTTTCCGCTTCCGGCATATTTCCCATTTTGTAGTAGGTGAAGGCCAGGTCGTAGGTCGCGGCCCAGTGGTTCGGATGGCGATTCACCACGTCGAGGAATTTTTCGAGAGCGGGACCGTACTGGCCACCCTCCGCCAGGACGGTTGCGTAATTGGCCTCGGCGTCGGGATTGTGAGGGGCTTTGGTGAGGTTATATGCGTAAAACGTTAGATTGTCTTTAAAGTAGGAACTCTCGGTGATGGTTCCATAGCTCAGCGCGGCGGTCAGGCACAAACCAGCAGCTAGAAGTGATGCGGGGATGCCCAGCCATCGCGGCGATCGCCAGCACACCTTTTTCAGAAGCATAGCCATGAGGACGGCCAGCCCCACCGAGGGTAGGTACAGGTACCGGTCGTGGGCAAAGTCGTTGGCAACAAACACGCGGAGATTGAGGAGAGGGATTAAGGGCAGCACCAGCCAAACCGCGAAGAAAGCGGCCGGGCGGGAACTCCGCACGCAGGCGAACAGCGCGAGCCCCACACCGACATCGAAAATGGCGGGGAGAATGAAATTCCTCAGCGTGGGATGAACCACCGCAGGAAAATCATAGAAGGTACTGAGGCCGGCAGGCCAGATCAGGTGGCGAACCCACAACCCCATCAACGACGGCCAAGTAAAGACCAACTGCCCCGTGCTGAGCGGCGTCACCGCATGATTGAACCCATGCAGAGCGTAAATGCGCGCCGGAACATAAAGGGCGACAAGGAAAAAGTAAGGCCAGATTTTGGCGAGAGCTCCTCCGCACCACGTGAGAATTCTCCTCACCTCGAGCGGCCTTCCCCACTCCATCCCAAAGATCCACTCGTAAACAAGCAAAAGGCCGGGAAGTATCAGTGCGGTCTCTTTCTCCAGCATGGCGAGAGCAAACAAGACCAGGGAAATGACTTTCCATTTGAGCGCGCGCGCTCCCTCGACACGCGACTGCACGTAACTTAGGAACGAGGCAATCAAAAAGATTCCCAACAGCGGTTCAGTGACACCGGAAATCCAGGCGACGGCTTCAATGTGGGCGGGATGAAGGCCGAAAATCAGTGCCGCCAAAAGCGCCCCATCACTGCCGATGCCCAATCGCCACGCCAAGAGGTACACGAGAAGTGTGGTGAGGACATGGGACAGGATTGTGGTGAGATGCCAACCCCAGGCCTGATTCCCAAATACCGCGTCATTGATTCGCAGCCACAACAGGAAAAGTGGGCGGTAATAGTTCCCAAGCTCCTCCGGCATAACTGCTGCCCACACGTGCGAGGTAAAATAGGTGGGGACGGCGTGCCAGGAATGAACCGCGGGATTCTCCACGATCTGCCCGCGATCGTCGTGTACGAACTGGTAGCGAAGCGTGGGAATATAAACCGCAAAGGTCAGGGCGAGGACAACGACAATCCCCCACCACGCAGGAAGACGGGGAGCGGTGTCAGGAATCCCTGCGGGTTGGCCCACATCCCCATTCCGTTCGGGTGAGGGTGCGTCAGAGTTTGCTTCATTCGCCATTGAGGTCCTACCGCATCAACAGCAAGCTGGACAAAGGCATTGAGACAATACGTGGGTCGTCCGAACCCACGTCGTCCGTCAACGTCACCAGGACGGCGAAAGGAGCGTTGTAGTACGGCTTTTCCATGAAAGCCCTCAGGCCGACAGTATCTTCGTGGTCGATGCGGCGGCGGTATTTCACTTCGATGGGGATTCGTTGCTCGCCCACGGTAACCACAAAATCTACCTCGGGCTCGCCACCCCGTTCCGGGAAATGGGCCACGTCCAGATTCACAAGCGAGCCAAGGAAGTAGCCCACTGCACTTTCCGCCAAATGCCCCGCTAGCTCTGTGAGATGGGGAGAGGTTGTCAAGCCCTCTGGAGTGAGAGGTACGATTTCCTGAAGCCACGCGGCTCGCAAGGCATGATCGCAAAGGCAAATCTTGGCCGCGCCGCGCCGCCTCTTGAGGCGTAGCTCAAGGGGCTCAATCAGGCGCACGAGGAGAGTTCCATCCAGGAACTTCAAATAGGCCATGACCCTTTGGGGTCCAATATTGGCGTTCATGGCACGCTTGATCTCTTCCAGATAGAAGGCCGCCGTGGGTGATTGCCCGGCATAGCGGCAGGCGAGACGAAAAACCTCTTCCAGCAAATGCTCATCCCGCTTCTGGCCTTTCGCGCCCAGCCGCAGATCGTGCTGGATTGCCCGCCGAATCACGGTCTCATTCAGGAAGTCCGCGATCTTCTCCCAAGGCTGGTCTGCCCTCACATGCGCGACCGGATAAGCACCTCGCTCCGAAAAAGCCTGAAAGGCCGCGTCGCGTGTGGGACGGCGCGCCCCACCGAGTGCTCGCAGCCCCTGCCAAAAGGCTTTCTGCTTTAAGGGAGCAAGGCCGTTAGCCGGCAGGGGGGGCTTGATTTCACCCCAGCCGCGAAACTGCGCAATCTCTCGCAAGAACAACGGCCCCATTTCCAAAGTGCTGAGCCGGGCCGCCAGGCTGTCCCTGCCTGCCTCGATGCGAAGTGAGGAACTGCCCGTCACCAGGACACGAACAGGGTTCATATCTACGAGATGCTTCAGTTGAGGCGCCCATTCCGGCAAGTTCTGCACCTCATCAAGGAAGACGAACGCTTTCTGCCCTTCGGACGCGGCCCGGTTGAGGGACTTATGAAGAATCTTGTTCGCATACCAGCGCGGCAGTTCGAGGATGGGCTCAACAAGCTCTTCGAGCCTGGGGAGCGCGTCGAACTGGAGTCGCAGGATCCGCTGCGGCACCACTCCTTCATCGAGCAAGGCTTGAATCACCTGGTTCAAAACCGTTGTCTTGCCGACCTGGCGAGGACCTCGTAAGACAGTAACCGGCGCAATCCCGGTCTTGATTCCGTCAAGGACGGGCTGAAAGGCCCAGCGATGAAGAGGAGGCAAAGTCGCCATCCGCTCGCCTCGCCACCAGGGGTTGTCGTCACGAAGCGTCGCTTCCAGGCCGCCTGGCAACCGCTCTGTGAGATTCGATCCCGTCATGAAAGGCCCTCTCCTAGCTTGCCAAGTCAAGAATAACACTGTCTCCATAGCGGGGCTAGGGTTGGCAAATCTGCCGGGGATCGCCATGTTGACACAATGTCTCTTGACAACATCCCACTGCTGTGGTAGCCTACGAATGTGAAAACTCCAACCCCCGAGGAAGTCCTTTCCTCGTTGAAAGGAGCTTCTCCGTCTGCTCGACCAAGAAATCGCCAGCGTGCAGGAGGAATTCCAGTATGCCGAAAGGGCGAATGAGGAGAAAACGTCCATGGAACGGGACACCTGCCTTGGGTAGTGGTGTCATTTGCGAGACACGGGCGCTCCAGGCCGCAGTCATTCCCGCGAAAGCGGGAATCCACTCCGCAAACCTTCAGAAATGCGCTGTCCACGGACTGGATTCCCGCTTTCGCGGGAATGACCGGCGTTTCGTAAGGGATGATATTCCAAATGACACCACTACTCTGCCTTGCTCTTGATTGACATTCCGTCCGGGCCTCTGGCCACTGAGGAAGCGTAGTAACTTTAAAAATTGAAGCAACGACGCGGGAATGTTATGTGCGCCCCAACGGCGCGGATCGCCAGTGGGTGGAAGTCCCACCCAGATAGTTGTCGGTAAGTCTGGTAGCTGACAAGCGGCTTAGGCCGGCGACGGGCCGGACCGGGCCGAAGCCTTGTGACAAAGGCCACCTAGGGTGGCTGAGCAACCCTGCAGGCCGTAACACGTGTGAAGCCTGAGCAGGCCTCGAAAGTGAAGTCGTGGACGCCGACCTGCCATAACATCAGGGAAGGCTGCACCGACCGGGAAGTGACCGACACGCACACCGGTTGGGTCCACCGGGGTAATGGGCACGGCATGCAGGGAAGGTGATTCGGGCGAGTGGGGGAACCCCAGTCCGGGCGGAGTTCAACTTCAACGCTCTCGCTAGGGAGGGCGGCCTGGCTGGGACTCGGAGAGGGTCATAGTACCGTCGAAGCCGGGCAACGCCGGTGGAGGGAAGGGCCCTCACTTCAGGAGCGCTTTCGAAGAAGCCAAGGTGAGGTGATTGGTGATGAGCCTGGAAACACCAGATAAGATCCGGACGCTTCAGAGGAAGCTGTATCGCAAGGCGAAGGAGGAACCGGAATGCGGCTCCCCCGTGAGTCTGGCGGTGAACCCTGTCGGAGAGCCGGATGCGGGAAATCCGCACGTCCGGTTCGATGAGCGGGGACGGGAAACGGGACGACGTCCGCGTCGCAACCGCGCCCAACCCCGACTCTACTGAAAACAAAGGAGGTAGATAGTAGGTGGTGGGGAATGAAAAACAAGTGCTAGGGGCTTGGGACGGGAGACTGGGGGACGAAGGCCTGCCCGGCGCTGGCGCGTCCCAGCATCACTCGCTCAATTTGTCTTGCAGTTCAGGAGAGCTTATCAACCTTGAAAAGAAAATCTTTTTTTGAAGGAACGAGGCGGGGATGTCTATGAAAACAAAGGATCGGCTTAATACAGGCAGGGGCAAAGCGGGAATGTTATTGAAAACACGCATGTTAGCTGAAAGTCGTGAGCCGTTTATGTCCAAGTCGCCGAGATTAACCAGCGATGCACCGCCCCACCCGTTCCCAGCTCCTGCGGCTTCTGCTGCGTTTCGACGCACACTGCACCTGCAAGCTGGAAGAGCACCCCTGGACACAGAACCGGCGTCTGAGGCGGCAAAATAATTACCCGGTTCTGCGACCCATTAGTTATTGAATAACCATCAGTAGAATATTACCATTGTGGATTATCTTAAATCCTGTGACGCCCTTGGCTATCCCGCAGGGTGGGATCGGCCCTCCGGGCCTTCCCCCTTCCGCACCCCCTACCTTCAGAAACAACCGCGACATCAAGAAACCGTGCGCGGTCACTTTCTTGCCCCACACTCCCCAGCCCAATTCGTAGGCCCGGTTTCCATGATACAATTGTGTCCTTGCAGGGTTGATTGGCTTCAACTTTCTTCCGCATTGACACTGAGCGCCGCTGAGGATTGCCCGAGCATTGGGAGGCCTTCAGGCGGGATTGGTCATACAGCGCTGCCTTCGGCCGCAACCGAAGGCCAGGTTTCAATTGCCGATTGCTGATTGCCGATTGACGATTGAAAAAGTGGTGTTGCAACTCCTTCCAATGTGCATCAGCAATCGACAATCGGCAATCGACAATCGGCAATTCCAGCCATCCCGGGCCAAGCGATGACCGTGGAAAATCTTCGCTGCACGCGAAGAAGATGAAGACCAGTCCTACAGCGCGGCATAGCCGCAACCAACACGTAGGGCCGAACGGCGTTCGGCCCTGGGGCGAGCGCCGCTCGCCCCTACGCGACGCGCAAAATCTTCGCGCCACAACAAGGTCCCGGGAACTAGTGCTACAGGAGAACCGCAATGAAGACCGTCCGGCTCATCTTGAAGAATACCGTCCGGAACCCGCGCCGGACGGCGCTAACCATCCTCAGCATCGCCGTTTCCATCTTTCTTGTTAGTACTCTCCGGGCCGTCCTGCACAACCTTGAAACACTCGGCACGTCCAACAGCTCGAACCTGCGGGTGGTGGTCCATCGCGCCACTGGTTTCACGGAGTCGATGCCCGTCTCCCACAAGCAGCGCATCGCGGCGCTGCCGGGGGTGAAGTACGTCGAGTCGATGGATTGGTTCGGCGGATACTATGCCGACCCCAGCAACTTCTTCGCGAACTTTGCCACCGATGTTGACAACTTTGAAAAGATCGCCGACGAACTCGTGATCCCTCCTGACCAGCTCGCCGCATGGAAGCGAGAGCGCACGGCGGCTCTGGTGGGCAAGAAGCTGATGGAAACCTACCATTGGAAATTGGACGACCGGGTAACTCTAAAGGGAACGATATACCCGGTGGATTTGGAGTTTATCATTCGCGCCGTCTATACCGACCCCGAAGACGTCTCACTGGAACGCGCGCTTTATTTCCACTGGGATTACTTCGATGAGTCCCTGGGCCGCCCGGGGCGCACGGGGTCGTTCTATGTGAAGGCCGCCAGTGCGGAGGATATTCCTCGCTTGGCCGAGAAGATTGACGGCATGTTCAGAAATACCGATGCCGAGACCAAGACAGAAACGGAGAAGGCCTTCAACCTCGGTTTCGTGTCCATGCTGGGAAACATCAAATTGCTGTTGAACGCCATCTGCCTGATCGTGGTTTTCACCATCCTGCTGGTGGCGGGAAATACCATGGCGATGTCAATTCGCGAACGCACCGGAGAAGTGGCAATTTTGAAGACCCTGGGTTTCCGCCAGAACTCGATCCTTTATTTGCTGGTGGGCGAGTCGGTGGCCATCGCCCTGCTGGGAGGGATTCTCGGCGCCCTCGGCGCCAAGACGACTTATGGCTTCATCCATATCACCTCGACGAAGGGCAAAACGTTCGGCCTGTTCTACGCGCTGGGCGTCGCGCTGCTGGCGGCGTACGGAACCTGGATGCTCTTCGCTGGCTCTTCAGCTTCGCGCCCGTGGATGAAGGTGACGCGCATGGTGGTGACTTTGTTGGGAGGACTCCTCGGTTTGGCCGCCGGTTTTGGGTTTTACCTTGCCACTGGATACGTCATGAATCAGGGCGGCTACCTCGCGGATTTCGGCGTGAACTACGGAACCGTGGCGCTGGGCCTCGGAATCTCGGCCGGGGTGGGCCTCATTAGCGCCTTGCTGCCGGCGCTTCGAGCCTCCAGAATGAGCATCGCGGACGCGCTGCGATATGTTGGCTGAGATTCGAAAATCGAAATCCGAAAATCGAAACTCGAAACTTGAAATTCGAAAATCGAAATTCGAAAGTCGAAAGCGGAAGGACAATACCCGAAACTCACAAGAGACGCTGGTGCACCCAAGTGGACTCGAGTTTCGATTTTCGAATTTCGAGTTTCGATTTTCGAATTTCGAGTTTCGATTTTCGACTTCTATGAATCTATTCCGGTTGGTCCTCCGCAACGCCGTCCGTAATCGGCGCAGATCTCTGCTGACGGCGGCGAGCGTGGCGGTTTCGTTCGCTCTTCTGGTCATCTTCTTTGCTGCCTATCGTTTCCTGGAGTCGCCTCCGGCCTCCACCAGCGAGCGCTCACACCTTGTTCTGATAGTGGCGGCAAGCACTTCCCCCATCCAACCTATGCCCATCAGTTACCGAAGCCGCATCGAACGGCTGGAAGGTGTGCGCGCCGTAACCCAGGTCTTCTGGTTCGACGCTCGATACAAAAACGAAGATACGGTGATCGCCTCACTCAGCCTCGATCCGCAGAGCCTGTTTACTTTCTTTCCCGACTGGCAATTGTCGCCGCTGGAGAAGCAGCAGTTCATGCATGAGAAAGTGGCAGCGATTGCGGGGCGCAGCACGGCGAACAAATACGGCTGGAAGGTCGGCGACCGCATCCATGTGAGCAGCCCAAACTATTTCGGCGTTGGCGTCGATTTGATTCTCCGGGGCATCTACGATTCCAATGAAGAGCATTCCTACCTCGTGTTCCACTGGGATTACCTGAACGACGTCCTGGGAAGTCCGAACGTGACCGGGCAGTTCTGGATCCTGGCCAACTCAGCCGACCTCATGCCGTCCTTGATGAAAACCGTCGATGCGCAGTTTCGAAACGAAACGGTCCAGACCCGCACCCAAACCGTCAAACAATTTGTCTTGAACTTTATCTCCTGGCTCGGCAATGTGAAGCTGATTCTGGTAAGCGTCTCCGGGGCTGTGGTATTTGCAGTCCTGCTCATCGTGGCGAATACGATGGCCATGTCCATCCGCGAACGTACTACAGAGCTTGCCGTTCTCCGCGCGCTGGGCTTCCCCACCAATACGTTGTTGACGTTGCTCACGGCTGAATCTCTTGTCATCTCGCTGGTGGGGGTTTCTGCCGGTTGTCTGGCTGCCTGGGTAATCTGCCGAGCCGTGGCCGGCTATGCCCTCGGGGGCGGCCTGCTTGTTAACCTTGAAATCGGCCTCACGGGCGGCCTGTCTGCATTAGGCGTTGCAATCCTCACCAGCCTTTTGAGTACCCTGGTTCCCGCTTACCGCGCTTCGCGCCGGAGCATCGCGGAGGCCCTGCGCTACACGGGCTAAGGCCAGAACGTCCCTCCCGTTAACTTCCCTCTGAACTCTCCCTGGCTTTTGGCATAGAATCAACCGAGACCCATGACGCGCAGCCAGTTGGTCATCAAGAACCTCCTTCGCAATCGTCGCCGGACGATCCTGACGTTTCTGAGCATCGCCACATCGATCACTCTGCTCGCGGTGTTCTGTGCCGTTTATCGTTTTTTTGACAATCCCCTCATGCCCAGCGACTGGCGTCTGCTGCTGTCGGTTTCGGCGCGCAGCTCGATGATGATTCCCCTGCCGTTGAGTTACGGTGAGCGCATCGCACGGCTCCCTGGAGTGGCGGCCACGACCCCCATTACCATGGTGGACGGCCTGTATGGCGGTCAGGACGACTTCCTGTTCGCGCTGGCCGGCGATCCCGCCACTTTTTTCAAGATCTACACTGAGTGGCATCTGCCTGAAGAGCAGCGCGCCGTTTACACTCGAGAAAAGACAGCGGCTGTGGCTGGACGTCGAACAGCCCTCAAATACGGTTGGAAACTGGGCGACCGGATTCACCTACGAAGCCCCGGATACCACGTCGATCTGGACCTGATCCTGCGTGGCATCTATACCGCTGCGGATGAATCCTTGCTGGGGTTCCATTGGGACTACTTGAACGAAGCGCAGGGCCGCCAGGATAAACCCATGGCCTTTTTGCTGCGCGCTCAGACGGAGGAGGACGTCCCACGCCTGATGCAGACCATCGACAATCAATTTCGCAATGGCGCGATGGAAACACGCACGCAACCCCTGGGCCAGTGGGTGCTCGACTTTCTGGCCATGATAGGCAACGTGAAGCTGATCGTGCTGAGCGTTTCGGCGGCCATGGTCTTCGCCGTCCTGCTGGTGGTGGCAAACACCATGGGGATGTCGATCCGTGAAAGAACCGCCGAGCTAGCGATCCTACGAGTCGTGGGATTCCAGCCGAAGCATGTGCTGGCACTCCTGGCGGCTGAGTCTTTGCTGGTTTCCGTAGGGGGCGCGCTCGTCGGCTGCCTGCTGGCGGGAACCGCCTTCGCTCTCATCGCGGGATATCGAGTTGGGGGAGCCATGGCTATTTACATCCACGTGGATGTCGTCACGGTGGGAGTTGTCCTGAGTGTGGCCATTGCAATCGGCCTGTCCAGTACCCTGGTTCCCGCCTACCGTGCATCCCGCATGAGCATCGCTGAGGCCCTGCGCTACACGGGATAAGGCCAGAACGTCCCTCCGGTTAACTTCCCTCTGAACTTTCCCTGGCATTGCGCGTAGAATCAACCGAGAGCCATGACACGCAGCCAGTTGGTCACCAAGAACCTCCTTCGCAATCGTCGCCGGACGATCTTGACGTTCCTGAGCATCGCCACCTCGATCACTCTGTTGACGGCGTTCTGCGCTACATATCGTTATCTTGCCAATCCCCCCATGCCCAGCGACTTCCGTCTGGTGCTGATGGTTTCGGCGCGTGCCTCGTTGATGATTCCCCTGCCGCTGAGTTACGGTGAGCGCATCGCACGGCTCCCTGGAGTCGTGGCCACAACGCCCATTAACATGGTAGACGGCCTATATGGCGGCCAGGACGACTTGCTGTTCGCGCTGGCCAGCGATCCCGCCACTTTTCTCAAGGTCTACACGGACTGGCATCTGCCTGAGGACCAGCGCGCCGCGTATATTCGAGAAAGGACGGCGGCTCTGGCTGGACGGCGAACAGCCCTCAAATACGGTTGGAAGCTGGGTGACCGGATTCACTTGCGAAGCCCTGGCTACCACCTCGATCTGGAGTTGATTCTGCGCGGCATATATACCGCTGAAGACGAATCCTTGCTGGCGTTCCATTGGGATTATCTGAACGAAGCACTGGGCCGCCCGGACAAGCCCGGAGGTTTTTGGGTGCGTGCCCGGACGGAGGAAGACGTCCCACGCCTGATGCAGACCATCGACAATCAGTTTCGCAACGGCGAGATGGAAACACGCACGCAACCCATGGCA
>Ga0208038_1001708_pt1 | contig 11374 bp, 16 predicted proteins | sample June2015DPH_16_1_FD_184714 | JGI IMG/M metagenome (GOLD analysis project Ga0208038, IMG submission 184714) | Peatland microbial communities from SPRUCE experiment site at the Marcell Experimental Forest, Minnesota, USA - June2015DPH_16_100... | ecosystem: Environmental > Terrestrial > Soil >...
ATCGGCTTGGCCAGCGCCTGATCCCAGACGCCAACATCCCGAGGATCGTCGACATGACCTGCTCACACCTAACTCTCCTCCCACCGATCCGCGCCCCCCCCCTCGCCTGTTGATGCTTGCGATCCCGGCCTGAAGACGCTTCGTTACAACGGCCTCCACTCCGCCATACCACCACATCCCCATGAGTTCGACTTTGACGCTACCCTAGCAACGGACGTAAAGGACTTCTTTTACGTATTGTGTTAGAGTAGTTGTGACAGGACATGTCTATGAGGAACCGGATAAGCGAAATGCCAACAGCGACCGAGGGCGAGAGTTCGCCGGTCTATCAGCCGCGCACTTCGCTAGGCAAACGCCTTTGGGAAATTCGGGGTCAGATTATGTCCTCGGGAGAAAGACCCCTGGGTTGGGAGGAGATTGATAAGGAAGTCTCTGAACAACGCAACGACCCCGGGGCTTGAGAAATGAGCAAGCTGACCTTTGTGGATTCGGGCGTCCTAATCGCCGCAGCCCGCGGCGTCGAAGAGGTTGCCCGGCTTGCCATGACGGTACTTGATGACCCCGAGAGGACCTTTGCCTCGAGCGCCTTTGTGCGGCTCGAAGTGTTGCCGAAAGCCCTTCGCCATCACCGGGAGAGCGAGGCGCGGTTCTACGAAACTTTCTTCCAATCCGTGAGTGCCTGGGCGTCAATCGGCGAACCGCTTGCCGAGGAAGCCTTTTCGCAAGCCATGAGCTCTGATCTTCATGCCATGGATGCCCTTCATATTGCGGCAGCGCTTTCTGTCGGGGCCGAAGAGTTCATTACCAGCGAAAGAACAGAAAAGCCGATCAACAAGGTCACTGCCATTACCGTTCGTACCATCTACCCGTTAAACCGATGATCGCTTTGTCTTTCGTAGCCGCCCCCGCGCGCAGCCTACTGGTGCCTACTGCCCACAGCCTTCTGCTTACCGCCTTCTCCTTCCTGACTCCTGAATCCTGAATCCTAGCTCCTGTCTACCGTCCGATGTCTACTGTCTTTGCCCGGTTCGGCCCCAAAGTGTTCGTTATGGAGAAGGTGCTTTGTATCAGGACGGCGGCGGAGGCGAATTTTTGCCCATGTTCAGAACGAGGTTGAGGGTGCGCAATCCCCCTCGAATCTGCTCCCTCAGCATGATAGGCTGGTATGGTGCAAGAGGATGATCGAATCGAGGCAGACGAGATGAGGCCGGAGTACGATCTCCGAGGGGGCGTTCGCGGCAAATACTACCAGCAGTACAGGGAGGGTACGAACGTTGTGTTGCTTGATTCCGATGTGGCTGCGGTGTTCCGCGACTCGGAGTCCGTCAATCGAGCCCTTCGAGTATTGATAAAGGCAGCCAGCCAGCTCGAAGTGGCCACCCCACCGAAGGCTGAGCGAACCTAACCACGGCATGCAGCCGACGCGCGTTCCGCGCCGGCCCTCGTTTGTCTTATGCGGCCCCCACGCGCAGCCTTCTGGTGCCTACTGCCCACTGCCTCCTGCTTACCGCCTTCTCCCTCCTGACTCCTGAACCCTGACTCCTGAATCCTAGCTCCTGTCTACCGTCTATAGGGTTGGCTTCGGAAGCCTCCCTTGCCCGAGGTGAAGGCCGCATCATCACGCAGCAATCCATGCGCCACCTTGCCGCAGAAGTGGAGCAGCGCCGACGGGACCGGCTTGCGGCAGAGCCCCCCACCCGATAAAGGCGCATGGTCTTGCTCCGCGGGCTGGTGAGCCCCAAAGGGGCGCTCTAATCTAGCCCAGGCCAACGGCCTGGTGGATGCGCGAAAACACCTTATGTCTGCGCCCTGAATGGGCGCGTCATCCCAAACCTTGCCGCAACCGCTATCGACATGGGCCGCCCATTCAGGGCTCAGGCGTTGAATTAGATGGGGCCTCCTAGCCCAGGCCGATGGCCTGGGCTAGGCTGGGTCGCCCCTTCGGCGCTCAGGAGGGGCCGGACTGGATCTGACCGAACTCAGTTCTTATGCGGTCCTCGTCGGTAGTAGGGCCGAATGGCATTCAGCCACAGGAGCCAGCGCCGCTCGCCCCTACGATTCGACGTACGCTACCATTTTGAGTTCTGGCCCGACCGCCAAACTACGCAGGAAGCTATAGGGCTGGCTTCGGAAGTGCGCAGGTTGGTGCTGGGCACCGTTCCCCAAGTCGCCCGGCCTTGAAAAATGCCCACGGACAGAAGGGCGCTGTCGGTGGCCGCTACTTCCTTGATCCCTCGAATGTATTCGTGGATAGTTTTTGAATCCGTCTCCAACGCAATATTCCATCCTCGCCTTTTCTCAATCGCTGGCCAAGGGCCATATGACCGCTGCTTACGGCCGCAGCCCACAGCGAGTACGGGTGGCGCTCCCCTCTCGGTTGTATCTCGCCCGTTTGCAAAAACTCCAAGCACAGCTTCAGTGCCTTTTCCATGCGGCGCACGTCTGGCGTCAGACCCACAAGCGCTTCTTTGACCTCATATAGTGCGTCATGCTCCGCGTCGTTCGAGTCACCGGATAAAGCCCGGTGCGTTTTAGTCTTCAACTCCAATAGTCGAGCCAGTGCTGGGCCATCCTGCGTCATCTTCATTGATTTATTCAAACGCCTCCTTTGCTTTACATCGTTTGACCCCGACCGAAGAGGTCTATCAGAAACGCTGCGTGACCCACAAGCTAACGATTCCATTGGACAGCGCAGGATATCGTTGGTCGGCGGCTCCGATTCCCCGAGGCTTTAGCTAACTTCCAGCCAACATGGATGTGATTGAGGAATTCTCTTGATTCTCTTGCACGGGCACCTGTCGGGCTCGAAGCTGTGCCGCGAAAGGAATTGCGATTTCTTCAACTGCCGCACGCATAGGAATACCCGTCAGCCAGACCTCCACGAAGCGACCTCGATTGGGGAGCTGGGCGCAATGGAATAGTCGCCCTCTCCTTGCGAGCAATTCCCATGTCACCCAAGAGCAGGGGTAAACTAGGCAACAGATGACTCGGGGAGTGGAGGTAAGATTGGCGTACGCTAAGACCTGTAACAAATCGTGTCGATGCTGTTCACGGATTTCATTTTCCGTACCATGCCAACCACCCTCATTCATTTCTTCCCAATGGCGTTTGTACTTGGCATCAATGATGATTGTGATGCCTTCGTGCTCAAAGAGTAGGTCAGGCACGAGCGAGCTCTGTGAACCGAGGTAAGGCGGGTCCCATGAGATTGGTGAAACCGTCTCGCGCCGTCGGGCTACCCTTAAAGCTCCGCCGCTGCGCAGTGCCACCGTCCGCAAAACCGTCTCCACCCACGCTTCGAAGAACCGCTCCATGGGCATAGTCCAAGGTATGCCCTCAAGGTCGCTGAGGCCCGCCAATCCGCGCTCGTCGACCGTCCATTCGATTGCCTGTAGGCCCTCCACTAGGGTATCCGCGCGAAACGGTCTGCGCGACCATGCTTGAAGTTCTTGCCCAACCGGCTGGCGAGACGCCACAGATTGAACCCGCAGGAGAAGTGATTCTGCGAACGATATGAGGCGATGGACAAATGAGCCCTTTTGGCGCTGAGTTTCAAGAGATTGGATCTGTTTTTCAACTGTGAAGCGAATGGCCCCTTTCAGCTGACGGTCGTCTCGAAGATCTGGAAATGTGCACGGGACTGATAAGAACCTGCCACGCGGAATTTCACGCTTCACATATCCTGACCAGTCCACCCTCCCCTTTGGCGCTGGCTTCACTGCGCTGACCATCTCAAAACGCCGCTCCAATCGGTCGAGGAGGGCTTTCAATCTCGGCAGCACCATCAAGGAAATAACCCAACGCGGAACGCGCCTTTCTGAGCGCTTTAAGAGAGGCAGTCGCAGAGGCGTGGGGCTGACCAGCCATCCCATTTCCGCCAGCATAGGACCAATGCCCGGCCATGGGAACCTCGGCTGGACTACGAGCCCGAAGTCGGGCTTCGCGTTATACGGGGAGATAAGCGGGACGGCACCAACAGCGTTTTTGGATTCGATCTGAAGCAATACGTCGGTCCCGTCGTAGTCACGACGAAGTGAGACCTCCAGCATCGCAAGCAGTGGCCTGTTTTGAGTTATGAATTGGTCAGTTAACCGCGCGGCCTGCGACTGTGGGTCTACTCCACCTCTAATTGCGAAGAACTCAACGGCAGATTTCGTGGCGGTGCTGTTATCCTGCAATTCGATGCATATATCGTGACCCCGCTTCAGCCCCGTCAGCGGGGTCCGCCGGCCAAAACTACGGCCCGATCTTTTGAGTGCTCGGGGTGGGCTCACAGACTTTCCAGCCACTGCAGGTAGCTGCGAATCGATTCAGCAAATCCGCTGACGTAACCCTGCGCGATGTATTCTCTTAAGAGCGGTGCCAAATTTGTCTGCAGTTTCACCTTAGCTTGGCCCTCATCCTCGCCAAGAAAGTAAGAATGGCCGGGCACGAGCGCCAACGCATCATCTGGAGCATGTTCGACAAAAATGGAGACAAGTTCTTTGAACGCTCGTTGGGTCAAATCGCAACCACGGTCCTCCACGACCTCCAAACTAGGCCAAAGAGACATGAACGCGAAACGACGGCGTACGGCGACATCGAGGATGGCTATGCTTCGGTCGGCGCTATTCATCGTGCCGATGATATGGAGGTTGTCCGGAAGATATAATGTGTGCCGAAACGGGTCTCCGTAATCGTAAGAGAGGTCGATCTTACGGGGCTCCTCTGCTTCTGTCTCAAGCAAATAGATTGCTTCACCGAGGATCTTGGCGAGATCGGCGCGATTGATCTCGTCAATGTGCAGCAAATATGGTTTCGGGGAGTTCTGCAAAGCTGCGGTCGCAGCTTCCATTAGGAAGCCAGGCGTCGGCGAAAAACGGAAACCTATCGAACTCGCATCTGCCCCGCTGTAAATTGGCGCAAGCCCGCCCACAAAGTTCTCGTAGGTCGTATTTGGATGGAATTGGACAGATCGACCATGTCCACCGTAATTGTCCTTAAGAATCAGTCCGGCCATCCTGGTCTTTCCAGTCCCGGGTGGCCCTTGTATGATGACGTACCGTCGTTGTCGGAGTAGCTCGACTACTTGCTCTTGCACTACCTGGGGCATCAAGTGCCGAAACCACGCAGATTTGACCCTCTCTGAGTCTTCCTTGAAGTCCGCCATTGGATCGTGGCCGCGCTCCTGAAACATAATGTCCAGCATTGCGGTGACTGCGGCCAATGTGCCCTTGGGGTCCTCAGTCGGCCTGTAGAGGGCGTACATAACCCGACCGTATTTCTTGAAGGCTTTCTTGTAAGCTGACCAATCGCGTTGGATTGGATCTGGCACATCGATGTCGGTCGTCGTGGGGTCTTGCTTCGCCCATGCGACTTGTTTGCCTTTTCCATATTCCCGGTTGAGCCAGGCACTGATTGCCTGCATCTTTCGTGCATGGCCTGGCCGGCCAAGGATTACGTCGTCCGGTGCTTGTCCTTGCGTGCCAATTACCATTCCGACAAGGCATGGTTCGCCTTCGACCGGGAACAATACAAAAGACATGCCCCCGTATGCACCCTGAATAGTAGTCTCTGGGTGGATTAATGCGGAGAACGGCACACCAGAGTCATCGCCCTTCATGTCCGGAGCACGGAGCACGACGGATTTCTCTGCTCGCTTGAGGTACCGAGTCCCAAAGAGTGCCGCAACCGCCTTCTGGTTGCGGGCCTTCCAGTCGTTTAACGTTCGCGAATGGATGATTTCGACGAGTGAATCAAATGGTGAGGGCATTTGGATAACTCATTCTGCGTATCCCGGCGGGGGACGCGCCGCATGATTTCAGATACGTGCTCCGGCGTTCGCGCTTTGCTTTTCTTGTTGAGAATGGCCACTGGTGATGACATGGATATGCGCCTGAGATCCCAGCCGTACGTTGCAGTGAACACAATCATGTATCGTCCCGCTGCACCGGTCAAGCCCTATGATTTCCCCCGACTGCCGCGGGCTTGAAACTGGTAGCGCTGACCTTCAGGTCAGCACATTGGGAAAACGAAAAACCTGCCGACCAGAAGTGGACGCTACAAAGCCCCGAGGACGATATGTGCGGGCCAGCTGCGCTGGCCCGGGGCCGAACGCGGTTCGGCCCTACACCCACCATCAACCCTCCGTGGGGGCAGCCGCCATGCCTCCGACAAATTTACCTCCAGATATTCTCAATTGCTGGTAATACTATCGGGCGTGTCCTCACGACGGCCAACCGGCGACCGCCCCTCGCGCGCCCGGAGCATCTTCCGGCAACATGGAGGTGTGATCAGAACGAAAGATGCACTCCGCCTCGGTATTCACCCCGAAACACTCTACAGGATGCGCGACTCTGGGAGCCTCGCGAGCCTCGGGCGAGGCCTTTACCGCTTCTCCGATCTGCTGCCGCTGGAGAACCTCACTTCGCGCGGCCACAAAGCCGAGAAGGAATACCCGGTTATTGAAGGATGACCGGTGCAGTTTCTCCCTCCCAGCGACGCTCTGGACGAGGAAGCGCTCCAGCAGGCCGTCGAGACCGAAGTGGAAGGCGTCCGCACCTGGGTGGTCACCGCCGAGCATCTGGCCGCCATAGCCCTGCGAACCGCCCGCGCCAAGGATTTCGCCTGCATCCTGCAATTCACAGGGTGCGCGGACATGCATGATTTCCGGGGAATCAGGTGGACTGGGCAGAGCGGGTGCGATGCTGGCCTCTGGGTAGAGTGTTCCCGTTGCCGCGACGGGTGGCGAGGCGAGCTCGAAGTTTGCCGCCCACTCTGGCGGGCAGCGTTTCAAGCTGGTCCTGGATCAAGACCGTGCTGTGGGTCTCGTACCACGCGGCAATCTCATCCTCCGACTTGAATTCCGGGATCTCTGCCGCAGATTTCACATAGATCAGTTTCTTGCGGATGCGGTGGTCGTTACTTCTTGCGGAAGAACCTTTTTTCATTTTCATCCATGTCGCGGGCCGTAATCGGCCACGCTCGATTATGTCCCAGATAGCGAAAGATTACCAGCAGGTATCGCCCGGATTCGGTTTGTCCCCAGGCTTCGAAAATTCCACCTCGGCCCCGCTTGAAGACCGGAGCGGAACTCATCACTTCTTCGACCTCGTCTGGCGTAACGCCATGTAGAGCGATATGGTCAACACGTTCAAGCGTCCATTCAAGGTCGTCGATTCTCATGGGCAATCACAACGGTCATCATACACGCAGTCTTACCAGCGGAAAGCCACGGGCAGTGCCTTCGTGTCCGTGGGCTTTTCCCTTGATGCCAAACCTCCGGTCAATTGTGGCTGCAACGACGGCGCTCGCCCCGGGGCCGAACGCCGTTCGGCCCTAAAGTGCCAGCACGATCTTATCGTATGCGCCGGGAGCCATGACGGTGCGGTGGCGGCGTTGCAGGCGCTGGCTGGCCAAAAGTTCTGCCAAATTCACGGGCATCTCCGATAAGGAACAGCTTTTTTGAACGTAAAACATCCACGGCGAAGTGATGCTTCCCTTGAACCTTCCGGGCGAACTGATCCGCCGTATAAACGATGGGATTGACGGCCCGGCCGAGGCTCTCCTCTGCCCCGCGGAGCGGCCCGGATACTTCTGCCAGGTTTACGCGTCCCAGGATCAGGAGGTCCACGTCGCTGGCAGCGTGCTCTTCCGAGCGCGCGATAGAGCCATAGATGAAAGCCCATTGGATGCGATCTGCAAAAGAGTCCAACGCGCCTCGAATCACGTCGGCTAATCCCACCGTCTTTAAAATGAGGCCGTGAAGATCCTCAAAGAAGGGCAGCTCGGTGGCGGGCTGGTAGTAAACGTGCTTTCCCTCGCGGCTCTCGCGGAGGATGCCGCCCTGAACCAGAGAGGCGAGCTCGCGCTGCAGGCTGGAAGGGGCAACCCGAAGATGCCGGGCGAGTTCCCGCATGTACCAGCGTCGCTCCGGCTGCCCGAAAGTGGTCGCCAGAATCGCCCGGCGCGTCTTTGGAAATAAAACGTCAATCCTGGGCCGCGTACGCATCGAACGTAATTATGTACGTATTTTACGTACGGAGCAAGTGCGATATGGGCGGAAAGAACCCCGTGGTAATCTTCGGTCACGTTAGCGTGGCCTGGCGGGCTCGCCATAGCGGGCTGCAATGTCGTCACGGCCTTGAGCAAAAACCTCCGCTTGATGGCGGAAATCGACGCGGCCATCCCTTGGTGGCCCATTGAGTGAACTTGAAACTGCGAGAGAGGTTGTCGCTATGGCAATTCATGATCTGGCGCGAAAACAGACGGCCCACGGGACGGTTACGGCGGTCTGGTACGACAGCGAAGAAGAAAACTTCGTGGTGCAGCACGAATTCGTCCACCTGAGTTTCTACAAGGAAGAATTTGCGGTGTTCCTGGAATGCTTGAACGAGGCCCAGAAGAAATATCGGGAGCAACGTCATGGGCATCGTGAGTAGTCTTTATAAGATTGCCCGCATTGCCAACGACGTGAGCGCGCTGGCCAGCGGCAACCCGAAGCCCAAGTCTTCATTGCCGATTGGTTATTGGCGATTGGTGATTGGCGATTGAAAAAGTGGTGTGGCAACTCCTTCCAATGTCCATCAGCCGGCCACGGCGGGAAAATCGACAATCGCCAATTGCAAATCGCCAATCGCCAATCGAAAATCGCCAATTCCCGCCATCCTCGGCCAAGCGATGATCGCAGAAATTCTTCGCAAGAAACGAAGAAGTTTAGAACTAGTGCTACAGGTCGTGCCGCTATGGGCCACCCCGCGTACGCGGACGCGAATGGGCGCCAAATAATCATCAGGTGAATCAGGACGGACCCATCTTGTCTGAATAGAAGCGGCGAGCCTGCTCATACAATCCCAGGACTGTATCCCGTTCAGCGGGATACCTGAAACGTTCTGAATCGCTGCGAGCTTGGTCTGCCAACTCCTCGATCCAGTGGGTGAAGAAAAGGGCATCCTCACGAGGGTTCCAGGTCCCGGCCAAGGGGATAGGTCGCGAATGAGCCAGGCGAATCGTGGACTCGGATTTGCCGTAGCAGCGAACCGCAAGCCATGTATAGTACCCCGCTGCGAGGGTCCGTTCGGCTTGAAAACTCCGCGCCCCCTGCGGCGCAAGGAATTGCCCGATAACCTGGCCATTGGCCACGATCTCGATTTTCTCGAGAGGCTCGCGCGCGCGAGCCTCCACGGTCACGTGCACCTTGTCTCCCGGCAAATTCGCGGTGTTAATGAACAACACTGGCCCGTTGGTAACGAAGCTGGGGCCGTTTCGAAGCGCGTCGTACCAAGCCTTAACAGAGAATGGCTTGTCTAACTTGGCGTACACGCGGTTGTAGCCCACCGGGTTGGGCAGTACGCCGCTTGCCGATCCGGCGGAAGGCGGAATGCGGAGTCCAAGGTTCAAGTATCGGTAGTAAAGATCGAGTGAGTAATCCACAAACCCTCGCACGCCGGGATACTTCTCTCGGTCGCGCGGCCGACCCCAGGCTTCGTTCGAGAGAATCCCATACTGGATGAAGTGGTTGTGCAACACGCCGAAGGAGTCCGGCGGCTCCAGAGCCATCACCACGGGCACCTCCCACCAGAACGGCTTTTCGCAATCAAACCAGGGGAATCCGGATGCGTCCGAGCGTTGCGCCCGAGCTTGACGGACGAAGTCAATCCCGGGCGGATACCACCGACCCTGGACAGCCAGATCCAGGTTCTTCTGAAGCCCCTGAAGCAACCAAGCGCCTCCCCCGCGCTCATCTTCGGCGTTCAGTAACGTCACAAGGTGTCTTGGACTGACTTCGAGGACCGGATTCTTCGGCCATTCTTTTCCCTGCCAGAGGTTTGCCTTGTTCCAAATCGTGAACAACACACTGAAGTTGAGGTCCTCAGCAAGGGCCAGCTTGGGCGTATCGGCAGGGTCGCGATGCACGTGCAAATCTGCTGACCACCATCCAAGCTCATTCATGCGGACCCACGGTTTAAGAGGAATTCTAAGGCGAATTGATTGGCCTCCGGTAACCACAACTCGTTTTTCGAGCCGTTCGTATTCGGTTCCGTGCTCGGCAATGACGGTGTACTCACCCGCTGGGACTTCCACCACCGTCTCACTTTTTGCCACAAAACTACCCAGGTACCAGGGCCCGATGCCGGGGAAGTGGTGCGCGGAGTCGTCGCCAAGGGCAGATTCAGGTCCGTACATCTTCCCCTCCGGACCGCGTACTTCCAGGCGCGCCCACACCGGCTCCCCTGTTTCATCCACCACTTCAATGTGCAGCTTGGCGGGAGCATCCGAAAGGCGCGCAGGTTCCGGGCCTGACAAAGCGCTCCCTTCCTTGGCAAAGTCGGCGTGCAGCGGCCAAGAAGCAGCCAGACTGGCCGCCGAGAGAAAGGACTGGCGCAGAAAACCGCGACGTTCGTAGGTGCTCATTGGACTCCTCGCTCGCGTTGCCAACACGATTGGGCGGCAAATGCGGGACTCGAAAGGTAGCGATTGCTACAGTTCACTCAAGGCGCATTCTTCTGGAACAAGAGGGAGGCGAAGTTGGCAAGGTTGCGTCGCCAGACCATCCAGGTGTGGGCGCCCGGCGTCTCAATATCGGTGTGCTGGATTGCCTTCGACTTGAGCCAGTCACGGAACTTGCGGTTTACGTCGATGAGATGGTCGTCCGTACCGCAAGCGATCCAAAGCAGTCGCAGTTGCGTGTTAGCATTGGAGTCGAGCGCCGGGAAGTCCGCCTTGAAGTCCTCGGAAAGTCCACCCGAGCTGAAAGCGCCGATCCAGGCGAAGTGGTCCAGGGTGTTCAATCCGGTTAAGAGGGACTCGGCGCCGCCCATTGATAGCCCCGCGACAGCTCGGGACTTGCGGTCCTTTGAGACCCGATAAGCCGCCTCGACTTGCGGAATGACTTCGTTGACCAGGGCGTCACGAAACTTCTGGAAGTTGCGTTGGCGAAGGCTGGCGTCGCGAAACGCTGTGAAGCCCTGGGAGACGATCTCCGGCGCGCCGTAGCCGAGGGGCATGACGACGATCATGGGCTTGGCCTTCCCCCGCGAAATCAGGTTGTCGAGGATCACGTGCGCGCGCCCGACGGCGGTCCAGGCGCTCGCATCATCGCTGAAACCGTGCAAAAGGTAGAGCGCGGGGTAAGGTTTCTTGGCTTTGGGATTGTAGGCGGGGGGAGTATAAACGTAAAAGTCCCGATCATCGCCCACGATCCCCGACCTGTAGAAATGGTGGTGGATGGCGCCGTGTGGAACGTCATTGATCTCCCACAGCAGGGAGGCCGGTCCGGGCACGTGCACGAGACTCTGGGTGTTAAGCAGGTTGGGCTTCATCAGGTGGTTCGAGGGGTCGATCAAGCGGACCCCGTCGGCCTCGAACGAGTAACCGTAGAGATCCGGCTCCAGCG
>Ga0208038_1001719_pt1 | contig 11337 bp, 12 predicted proteins | sample June2015DPH_16_1_FD_184714 | JGI IMG/M metagenome (GOLD analysis project Ga0208038, IMG submission 184714) | Peatland microbial communities from SPRUCE experiment site at the Marcell Experimental Forest, Minnesota, USA - June2015DPH_16_100... | ecosystem: Environmental > Terrestrial > Soil >...
TAGTACTGCCTGTCCGCTATGACGTAACTAATGCGTTTCCCGTGACGCTTAACCAACCGTGGAGCCTGCTTCAACAATGGGTCAACTAAGTCTTTGTCGTTGACGTTTGCAGCCCTAACAACATAGGTTAACGGAAGAGCCAACATGGAAGCAACCGTGTGGACTCTCCAGCCCAGCGCATAGTTTCTGCGGTCAGTCTTGCCGACCCTTGCGCCCCTGTCGCCTATGCCTCCCTTCCTCCCACGCCTCGAATACGCCTAGCGCGCGTGCTTGTTCCTAAATTGGTGTAAAGTGGTTATAAGTCTTATTTTCGTGTTTGGGGGCAAATTTGAGGCGTACACTCTCTTCTTGTTTCTTTGCAGTGGCCGCCCTTCTCAAACCTGCAAACGTGCCTTAAGCGGCTAAAAGGCAGGGCCACGAGTTCAATGTGTGGATCTTGGAGGGCGAGCGAGACCTGTTTCGTGGTCCTGGATGGCACATGATAGGCAAATCGAGGTCTTCCGAAACTGTTTGCGGCTGCTTTCTCCCTAACAATGAGACCCTGAGCCTTTAGACGCTTGAGATGATGCTGCAAAGTGTTGTGGCTAAACCCCACTTCGCCAAGAAGCGCTGTGAAGCTTCTGGGTTTGCCGTCCTTAAGCATTGCTAAAATGCGTTCATCAAAGAAGCCCATTTCAGTCTCAGATAAGCAAAAACGGACTTATAACCATTTTTAACCATTTTAGGGACAGGGCAGCGCGCTTCTATACCCAGTATGACGAGGTCAGGCTCTCCCAATATAATTATTTAATCTGCCTGCGCGCGTGACTTAAATGGTTAGCAAAGATCAAGGAATAGGTGGAGCAATACTTATCGTCTGCGTTTTAGTCGCTGTAGGTTATGCCGTTCTAGCGATTGACCCAGGATTATTCAAGCTTGACACACTAACGGTCAGGCTGGACGGAGTCTTGATTCTTGTTTCAATAGGATTTATCGCCATTCTAGCAATCGGCGCATGGATAGGCTGGACAATGGCAACAACACCGCCTCCAAAACCAATCGAAGAAATAACAACTGAAACCGAAGAGAAAAAAGAAGAACCAAAGTAGAAAGGCGCGCCAGACCACCGAAAAACCAGACAGCGACATAAGCGAGCGTTATCGATTCTTCTTTGTTCCAAAAATTGGCTATTTGTGTTCGGAACATTATTCCGTAATTCCAATTCTCGGAACCTAGTCTTTCTTTTCGCCCCTTAAATACTTGGCAAACAGCAAGGCTTCTTCATTGATTAAGGTTTCAATTTCCTGTTTTGAACCTATCTTGATTCTATCGGTGTGTATGGGATAAAAAATTAAGGCTGAAAGTATTGGCATATCTCCATTTTAGATATATTTCCATTTTTTCCTTGTCGTCTTAAGTGAATTACTCGCGCTGCGCTCATGGATAGAGGCTGCGGAATCTTTTGGTTTTTGATATATTACGTTTTTGGAAATAGGGCTTATATTATTTTTGGCGGTTTTCCTTGTTAAGCAGAGAAGGAGCACGGGAGAAGGGAAGGCTTCAATACTGCTTTCGAGGAGAAAGAGGTACTTTACGGCGGGTTTATGATAGTTAGGGTTTCCTTTGCTTCATGTCCACTTCCGTCAGGAAGGGATTTGTTAGTGTTGATTCCAAGTTTCGGTTTAATGCTGGGAGCTTTAGCTTGTCTGGTTTGATTTTGGTGTTGTTTGCGGAGTGGTTTTGTTGTGTAAGAATCGTGATCGTTGAAGTATTGCTGTGGCTATTTGGAGGCTGCAAATTCTGGTGCGAGTAAAGCTCGTATTATGCTTGGGGCGAATTTGAGTTTTAAGCTTTTGCAGAAGTATTTTGGTGTTGTTTCGAATGATGGTTTTGTAGGTGTTTAGGGTTCTATGTACGTGTTGACTGAGCAGGGTCATAAGTTTGTTAGGCAGTATAGGCGTTTTAGGAAGCGCGATGTTGAGGCGTAGAAGTTACTTAAAGCTTTGGTTTCTGAGCGGGAGAAGTTGGCTTTGGGCTGTGATTCTTTATGTACAATAACAAATATATTTAAGGAATAAGCACTGAATATAAGTTATGGTTGGCTGTGTTGATATATTCCCATTTTTGCAATATCGCCTTAAATAAGAATTAAACTACCAATATGATGATAAAGGGAGTTAATTATAAGTGGAGAAAGGAGAAGTGCGGGGTGCCCCTTCAACGCAAGTTATTATAGCTGCGTTAAACGAGGAAGAAGGCATAGGGCTCACCATCGCTGAGCTTAAGGCTACCCTTGATGCTCCACGTGTTTTGGTAGTTGACGGTCGAAGCACTGATCGAACTGTCGAGGTATCCAAGAATATGGGTGCCGACGTCGTTTTCCAAGATGGATTAGGCAAGGGCGATGCGATAGCGAAGGCGATTAAGTACGTGGATTCAACTGTTGATTACGTTGTTTTAACAGATGCAGATTATACGTATCCTGCTGAATACGTTGCTGAGATGATTCAGATTTTAGAGAAGAACCCAAGTGTGGGCATGGTTTGTGGAAACAGGTTTAATAGTGATCTTAACCTCGGTGAAAAGCATAATTTACTTTACTTTGGAAACCGCCTAATTGCTTTCACTCACAACTTACTAAACGGAGTCCAATTAGTTGATCCGTTGACAGGGTTGCGTGTAGTGCGTGCGGGAATTCTTAGAAGCTGGAAGGTGAAATCCAAAGGCTTTGATGTTGAGGTGGAGCTTAATCATCAGGTGGAGCGGGAAGGTTTTGGCATCGTGGAAGTTCCCATTAAATATCGAGAAAGATTGGGCGAGAAGAAACTAAGAGTTAAGAATGGCGCCGAAATTTTGAGGCGCATAATGTTAGAAACAACCTATTAAACGCGGATTCTTAGTAGTGTAGCGGAATTTTCTCAGTTCACTGAATTTATATTAAACAACGCAAAAATTAAAGCGTAATCTCGCCAGCAAGACTTACATGGATCTGTATATAGTCAGAACAGTTTGCCTTCTAGATTTTTTCCCTAGCGTTTATTAAGGAATCTTGGGAATTAATTTGAAGTGGGTTGTGTAAGAGTAAACTTTTCTGATTAGGCGCTTCTGTTGCTTGTCTACTCTCGTCAGAGAGGGATTTGATAGGGTTTACTCTATCCCTTTGAAATTTCGACTGATCCTTTGGTTTAAAGTTTACAAGAAATAAATGATAAACGTTAAGCCCTTAACAACTCTGCCTAAAACCTGAACCCAAAACTAACCCTAGTATAAAGTAACATTTAGATTGGAGGCCACAACAAATTAGCAACTGCTGCAAATTTCTCGTTGTCACCCTGTTCGTCTTTTTGACGTTTGGCTCTTGCCTTTACAGCGGGCATTGTGTTTTTGCTCAAACTGACCAAACGGCGTCGAAGTTGCAGGCGGCCAACACCGCTGTCGAGCAGGCTTTCAATGCTGTTTTGGACGCTGAAAAAGCAGGCGCAAACGTTACTAGTCTACTGGCTCAGTTAAATGTTGCTGCCGGTATCTTGGCTCAAGCAGAAAACTCATACCGAACCGGAGATTCCAACACAGCCGCAGTCCAAGCAGACAGCGTACTCCCAATTGCACAAGAAGCCACAATCGTCGCTCAAGAAGCCAAACAAACTGCTGTGGTTTCCGGTCCAAACGCCTTCTGGTTCCCCATAGCATTTACTGAAATTGGTGCTATCGTATTCGTTTTGGCTTTATTTCTGGTTTGGCGCCGGTTTAAGCGAAGTTATATCAGCAAATTGCATGAAGCAAAACCCAAGGTGAATAGCCAATGAAGCTTGAAGGTTATAAACTTGTTTTTGTTGCTGTGGGCTTAATTGGCGTTTTACTTATTGCGACTCCTGCTCTTACTGACGTTATTCGTCTTCCTGGTGGAGAGCAATTTTCTGAGCTTTATCTTTTAGGTCCTGGCAATATGGCTGCGAATTACCCGTCCAATATAGTAGCGGGCCAGAACTACTCAGTTTATGTTGGTGTAGGAAACCAGTTGGGGTCTTCAGCTTACTATGTTTTGTATGTGAAGTTTGGTAATGAGACTGATCCACTGCCGAATGCGGCCCTTGGGACGCCGAGTTCTCTTCCGCCCTTGTATGAATATAGGTTTTTCATTCAAGATGGCATGAATTGGGAAAGTCTCTTGACTTTTTCAGTTTCTAACGCTTCAATCTCAGGAAATAATTCACAGATCAACACTTTACAATTAAACGGTGATGCGTTTAATGTAGATAAGCCCGCCATGTGGGATTCAAATAGCACTACATTCACATACCAACTTTTATTTGAATTGTGGATTTACAACAGCCAATCTGGTTCGATTTTGTTTAATGACCGTTTTGTAGATCTTCAGCTAAATCTTACGAGAACGGAATAATTTGTTTTTGCAATTTAATGTTTCTTGTTAGTTCCATCTAAGAATTTGATTTTAATTTATCGTGGTGAATAATTTTTGGGCGTTAATAGTTGTGGCGCTGAAACTTTCTTTATTGTACCTGCAAGAAACCGGGAAAACTTGGACGCGAAAATTGCAGAATTGCAGAGAATGAATGTCTCCTTCATCATTGTGTGCGGTGAGAAGGTAAATCATCCCAATGTTGTATATCAGGAGAATAGAGGTAAATGGGCCGCAATTAACTTCGCGACAAAGTTTATTCCCAAAGAAGCTAAAGTGATTGTACTTAACGATGTGGACACCAAAATACATAACTTTAAACTTGCCTTTGCGTATTTGAGCGAGAAAATTGCCCTTGTCTATTGTAGAGTGCAGCTATCACAGGGTCCTCAGGTGAAGTTTTACAGAATTCTAAATCCGTGGAGGAAGCACTTTCATATATTTCCAAGCGGGGAGCTTATGCTAATTAGAAAGGAGATTTTTGAGCGAGTACTACCACTTCCTGCTTGCATAGCTGAGGATTCTTACATCCTTTTCAAAACGCTAGAATTGGGCTATCAAGCAAAGTTCTGCGCAAGTGCGTACGTAACAACTGAACGAACTCATAATGCAGAAGAAGAAGCATCATATAAGAATAGAACTACCCTTGGTATTTACCAAGCCTTAGAGTGTACAAAGCCTCCCCCAATGATAAGAGTCATTTATGCAATATTGCCTTTACTTGCACCCATGCTGTCATTGATGGGTGAAGATGGTCAAGCTTGGACAAAAGGAATTAACCGAGCACTTAAAGATTATTTAACAAAGGAACGACCTTCAAAATTCTAATTTCAGATATGTATCCTATTTGACACTAGCGTGCGCTTAACTTACAACTATTGCTGAGGTTAAATAACTTTGGTTCTTGATCTTAAAGTAGCGTTAATATCGACGGAATTTCCTCCGTTTTTAACTGGAGGTATTTCGACAGTTTGCCGTGATTTAGCGTGGAACCTGTCAAAAAAAGGAGTGCACACCACGGTTTTTTGTGGAAAATCTAATAAGATGGCCGTCGAAAACGTAAATAATTATTTGAAGGTTGTTCGGTTGCCACTTTTGGATCTATTTCCTAGGCATTTATGGTTTCAACTTCAAAACACAACTTCACTAATGAGTTTACTTAAAGGTTTTGATGTCATTCATAACGTTGAACCTAGGGAAGGAATTCTCGCTCATTTCAGTAAAAATTTTCAGACACCAATTGTTACGCACGTTCATGGGAGTGCATATGGCGAGACTAAGGTATTCCTGGAGTCTCCTATTTCTTGCTGGGCGCCCGGAGATTTTGTTTACGAAGTGCTTGAGTATCCAATATTTGAGTATTTAACCAACATATGTTTGCGAAACTCCGATCATATTGTTGTTTGTAGTAATGATAGATTTAACGAAATGAAGCGAAGAAATTCCCACCTGGATTTCGCTAAAGTCTCTGTAATTTACAACGGGATCGATTTTGACAGAATTGATCATGAAAACAGTACTGACGAAGAAAAAGAAAGCTCAGTTCTTTTTTGGGGGCGATTATATTATAACAAAGGCATTATCCAACTTATCAAGGCGATGGCGCTTGTTAAGCAAGTTTTTCCTAATGTGCATCTTGACGTGTGTGGAAAAGGTCAAATGGAAGCTAAACTAAGAGCACTTACTCACAAGTTATGTCTTGAAGACAATGTAACTTTTCACGGTTACACGAAGAATGAGGCGTTAATCGAGAAAATCAGATCAGCAGCAGTTGTTGCGCTTCCAAGCATGTACGAAGGTCAGCCAATGGCCGCCCTAGAGGCTATGGCTTACCAAAAACCTGTCGTAATGTACGATTTTCCCTTTGCACGTGAATATATCACGGATTGGGACAATGGTATGATTGCGAAAGGGGGGGACATCAAAGATCTCGCTTCAAGAATTAGTACAGCTTTATCGGACAAAAAACTACGGCTCAAGTTGGGTCAAAATGCGTACGAACGCGTTAGAAAGAATCACAACTGGGATACCCTAATTTACAAATACATAGACTTATACAGCAATCTGACGCAAAGAAGAGCTTAAGTTTTTAAACACAGCATTACGCACACGTCCTTATTTACCCTGCATGAAGTTGCATGGTAATAGATTTGATCAGTGGAATAGCATATGAAATCAAATGAAAATACGAATCAAAGACAAACAGTACTCGTCACTGGAGGTGCAGGATTCGTAGGTTCTCACCTGGCGGATAAATTGGCTAATGAAGGCGCACGAGTAATTGTTTTAGACAACTTGTCCTCAGGAAGAAAGGACAATATTTCAGACAAGAAAATTGAATTCGTAAACGGTGACATAAGAAATTCAGAGTTAGTGGACACCTTAGTAAGGAAATCTGACACTGTTTTTCATCTTGCTGAATACATTCCTGAAACCGTAAAATACGGCGTGGGTCATGTTATACGATATTCCGTGGAGAATCCGTTATCAGATTTCGACGTCAGCTGTTTTGGCAGCCTGATAGTCCTAGACAAATGTAGAAAATACGATAAGAAAATCGTGTTTACTTCCTCAGCCGCAGTCTACGGAGAAAATATGAAAACACCAGCAGACGAAGAATCTCCCACTACACCATCTTCACCCTATGGAGCTTCAAAACTATGCGCTGAAACTTACATGATATTGTACTCGAAGTTGTATGACCTGCCCGTTACCGTTCTGAGATTTTCCAACCTTTACGGACCTAGACAACGCAAATACGTAGTTTACGATATCCTGCTCAAATTGATGAAAAACCCTAAAAAACTCGAAATACTCGGAACAGGCCGAGAAGAACGCGACTTCATATACGTGAATGATGCTATTACGGCTTTGCTTCTTGCATCAAATAGCCCAACGTTAAACGAAAGAGTCTTCAATATTGGCACAGGCATTTCCACTTCTATATCACAAATTGTTGAAACGACCTTGAAAATTCTACAAGTGCAGCCAGAAGTATCGTTCACAAAAGCTTCTTGGCAAGGTGACATAAAAAAACTCGTATCAAATACCAGCCGAATTGCAAAGTTAGGTTTTAAACCCAAGTATTCAATGCATGATGGAATAAAAGAGACAATTGAATGGTTTAAGAGTACACATACATAAGAATCAGCTTCGCAGCACTGCAAAAAGGAAGTGAAAGAAAAAGAATGAAAATAAGCTTCGTCAGTGCCTTAACGTTGGATACTGACCTGCATAAAACAAGAGAATTAGAAATCTTAAAAGCACTTGCAGACCGAGAAAACTCTACTACTTTGACAGCTATGGTTTCTAAAAATCGCTTTCAACTCGAAGATTCACGCACTGCCCTTATTTCCATCCCGATAAGATCTGCACCCATAATTTCACCTTTAGTTTGGGCTACATTTTTACTCTTTTTCCTACCAATTCATATCCTAGTCACTAAACCGGATTTCATAATAATGGATCCAGAAATCTCAGTAATCAGCTCAATTCCCAGCTGTATTCTCTCAAAATTCACCAAGACGAAATTCATTCTAGACGTTAGAGGCACCCCCATTGAAGTCATAGGTCTTCGTGGTCATTTGTTAGAATTTCTGTTTAATGTCTCCGTTGTGGTAGCAAAAAGACTGTTTAACGGTATGGCATTTGTCAGTTATAAAATGAAAGAGGAAGTAAGCAGCAAATTCGGTTTGGACCAAAATACTCTTGCCCTATGGACAAATGGTGTATCACTTAACCTGTTCAATCCACAAAACTCTCTATCGGAAAGTGCAGAATTAAAAAAACATCTCAACCTGACCGGTAAATTCGTTGTTTTTTACCACGGCGCTTTTACGCCCTCCAGAGGACTAACTGAAACTTTAGATGCGATACAAATTATAAATAAGAAATATTCTCAAATTGTTTTTTTCTTTCTAGGATCAGGACTCAACTTAAAAGAGTTGATTCAGCAAAAAGATCTTCAAGGTGCTGTGATCCTTCATGACCCGGTTCCATATGAGGAGGTCCCAAAATTTATCGGTTTGAGCGACGTGGGCATTGTTCCGCTGCCTAACACTTCTGATTGGAGATTCCAAAACGCGTTGAACCTATTGGAATACTTAGCGATGCAAAAAGTTGTTTTGGCAACCGATATCCCCGCGAACAGAATAGTGGTAGGGGATGATCCATGCTGCATTTATATTGCGTCGGCTAAACCAGATGAAATCGTCAAAACTATAGAATACGCGTATTTTAACAGAGAGAAACTTGACAATTGGGGACAGAGTGGTCGAATAATTATTCAGAATAAATATACTTGGGCGAAAGTAGCCGAAAAGATCGAGAATGATTTACGATCAATTGATGCACCTGCTTGAGGGTTCTGACAGCTTAGCAAGTAAATAGGGTAGCGTCAATTTTAAATTAGCGTTTTTTAGTTTTTCCTCAAATCGAAATTATTTCCTTCGTACGGGCCATCAACCAATGACGTGATAAATACATGTCGGGTGTCAAAGACAAAAAGATGAGAATTGCTTTTATTCAACCCGAATATGCAAATTACAGATTACCTTTTTATGAAACGTTTCAAGTTGAATACAATGTTGATTTTCTTTTCTTAAATCAATCTTCAAGTGAGCCCAACCAGGAATACATAAAACATTTTTTATCGGTATATGAGTTGGATCAGAGAAAGGTTTTTTCGGGACAGTGGTTTCCTCCGAGAAAAAACATCATTTTGTTATTATCGACCCTTCTCAACAATAAATATCCGATAATTGTAACGGCAAACTACTCTCCTCCAACGCTGATTGCGCTTCTAACATCAAAAATTACCTCAAGCAAGTACTTGGTGTGGGTCGAAGATTGGTTTTCACCGCACCCAAAATCTTTCAAATCTAAAGTTCGGTTCTTCTTGTTTGATTTGATAGCAAAATGTTGCTTGGCTAATGCCAGCGCAGTAGTTGTTGAGGGTTCAGCTCAAAGAAGAAGCGTAAGTCGTTTTGGTGTACCGAGCGAGAAAGTGTTTCAGGCAAACCATTCGAGTCTTGATTACTCAAAATTCAAAAGCCTAAACTTGAGGCAGAAATTGAAAGTCGGAAATGCCTTTGTTATTCTGTACGTTGGCAGAATTATTGAACAAAAAGGCCTTGATGTCTTGATTGAGGCTTTTTCAAAGTTAGAGCAGGAAAACAAAGATGCTTACTTGTTCGTCATTGGCGACGGAAACTTTCGCGGCTTTTGTGAAAGTATCGTAAAGAAAATGCAGCTAAAGCATGTAGTTTTCATTGGTACAATAACTGAGGAAAATGAAAAAGCATCTTTCTATGAGACTGCGGACGTACTTGTTCTGCCCTCTCGTATCGTGGTTGGAGAAGAGCTAGCAGAGGGTTGGGGTCTTGTTATCAACGAAGCCATGAGCATGGGGAAACCTGTAATTACAACTGATGCCGTCGGGGCAGCCGAGGATCTGGTAAGAAACGGCGTCAACGGATATGTTGTTAAGAACGGCGATGTTGAGGATCTATATTTTGCATTGAGAAAAATCGTCAAGTCCTCAGAGTTAAAAAAGACTATGGAGGTAAATTCGCGGATGATATTCCAAGAATTCAATGGTTTCGATAAGATGTTCAATGGATTTAAGAGAGCAATTGAATACTGCAGGCAAACTAGCCAATAAAAAAGAACGGTATTAACACAATGTGCTCTGTAAATAATTCAGAAAAATGAAGAGCAACCAGCACTTGGTTTAGCGCATTTCATGAAGCAAAAACATTAAGGGCATGAACATAAAATGTGCGTTGTAGTAACTGTCGGTGTCTGCACTAAGAATTCAGAAAAGACCATAAGACAATCCGTTGAAAGTATTGTTGCGCAGAAATATCCCGCAGAACTTATTCAATTGATTGTTGTCGATGGATGTAGCAAAGACAACACGCTCTCAATCATAAAAAGCATCGTTTCAACCGCGTCCGTGAAAACTGAAATTTATTCGGATGGAGGTAAGGGGCTAGGAACCGCGAGACAAATCGTTTTTAAAAACGCACAAGGTAAATACGTAATTTTTGTTGACAGCGACGTTATATTATTCGATGATTTTATCGGAAATCATGTAGACTACATGGAGGAAAACCCTGATATTGCGGTAGCCTCAGGGATGCCTGTACTTAAGGAGGGTCTGCTTCAGGAAAAAACGTTGATTGCAAGACTTTATGATTTGGTAAAATGTTCTGCCGATAGAACTGGCGCTGTTGCCTGTGAAGCAACCATTTATCGCTTTGAAGACTTGCGACGAGTTGGTGGATTCGATGAGAAAATCAAAGGGGCAGCGGAAGACAGGGATTTAATTGCAAGAATTCGCTTAGAAGGTCTAAAAATTTCAACGAATAAAAAAGCCCGCTTCTTTCATAAGCAAAGGGAAAATGTCCGCTCCATTTGGGACGAACTGTCATGGACTGGTTACGGAGACCATTACTATGTTCATAAACACGGTAACGTTGCTTTGTGGCGCAAATTTCCTGCCGCCGAGTTTATCTATTTTCTAAAATTGACTTCAGGGGCCTACAGACAAACACGCGTAAGATTATCTTTCATTTTTCTTTTGCCATTAATTTTTGGAAATATCGCTTGGTGGGCTGGATTTACTAGAGGTCATTTAAACGGTTATGGGCATGCACCTTGAGAAACATTTTAAATGGTTGTCAAATGAAAAAACCTCGAAAAAATTTCGGTAAATCTTGTAGTTATTGACGCTCGATTCTGTGTGGTCCCTTTACTTTATAATTTGCAGTGATACCTTAACCGAGTGACCATTAATAGCGCGCCAGTCTGTTGAGAGTGTGTGAAAACTATGTTCGTTTTGGCGTAAATGATAGTTTTATATGTATAAACGGTTAATAACATCTAGATATGCCTAAGAAAATCGTTTTTGAGCCTGCCACAGAAATCAAAGTAAC
>Ga0208038_1001726_pt1 | contig 11315 bp, 21 predicted proteins | sample June2015DPH_16_1_FD_184714 | JGI IMG/M metagenome (GOLD analysis project Ga0208038, IMG submission 184714) | Peatland microbial communities from SPRUCE experiment site at the Marcell Experimental Forest, Minnesota, USA - June2015DPH_16_100... | ecosystem: Environmental > Terrestrial > Soil >...
AAAATCTTTCCGATGATGGCATCTGCACTTTTCCACGCACCCAAAAGGAACTGACTCAACAATGTGAATTTCTACTCCAATAAAATTATCCACATTCATCCCCAACCACGCTTCTCCTTGAGGCTTGACCAACTTAATTCTCTTTCCTAGCGATTCAAAGGTTTCTCTCGACATATCTGCGCCGTTCTTGTATTCGACAGGGATAGGAAACTGTTTGTGAAATTCATCGTTTGTCTTGATTAGTGATTCCAGAGTTATTGGTTTGTTTTCCATAGGCGCATAGGAGTTGTTTACAGATTTTCCTAAGAACCTATCTATCCATTTACCATCGCAGTTATTGAAGTAATCTTCCACTGTTTCTGATGGTAGTTTCCCTGTGACTGCATCCTGAGACGCGAAGAACTCCTCTTGTTCTTCGATGGTCCACTCATGCTCAGACGGAGGGTTCTGATTCGGTTCCATTGGCAGACTCCTTCTTCTTGTTCCTATATCTTCTCATCCCCGCTACTGTTCGACATTTACTAGAACAGTAATTTTGTTTTGCTCTCTTACGAGTATATTGTTTATTACACATTTCGCATATACCTAATGTTTCAAATTTAGGAATTTCAAGTATCGAAACCTTAGCCTCTGCTTTTAACGCTCTTCCTTCCCAATGTCTCATGTATTCCATTACATTAGGATTACGAACAGCTATTTCTATAATTCCCCATGTCTTCCATTGTTCAATCTCTCTCCTAAGATCGTCAATTAGTTTATCTTTGCAAGAAAAGCACAAATCGCCATCTTCAAATTCATACCCATCAGGAACGTAGACGGATTTATTACAGTTAGCGCACTCACTCATTGTTTATCCTTTGCAATCACGGATGTAGGAATTGGCATCGTAGCTAGTAAATCATTCTGTCTACGCATGGATTCATTCAACATCCGTTCCATATCTCCATAAAGGATTTCTCCAAATACCCAAAGCATAGAAATCAACTCTTCCCGGTTTGCAGGAAGATCGTCGTTTAACCAGTGCGTAAAGGATTCAGCCGATTGTCGGATGGGATGAATTTCGATACGCATTGACCGTGGAGAACTGATTGCCCTATCAGCGGCCTCTTTCGGCATGATCTCCGCAAGACGCTTCATTAACTTTGAGCGATTGTCAAGCATTCTTAATCTCTCCCGTTTCCTGCCTGTGATGAAACATTTTACATTCCTCTTCCCATGCCTTTATTTTATCTGTAGGATATAATACACCTTTGTTAATCCCAAGTTGTTTCTTGACCATCTTAACAATCTCTTTAGGCCATTGTGGTCCTGCTTCCCAATCTTCAGCAAGTATATCTGGTATATTAAGACCACATCCCCAATAATCCCATGATGATCCTCCGCCGAGGGGTCTGCTAAAGTCAAATAATTGAGGAGCTAAATTTCTACCTTGTTGCCACCATGAGCGTCGGATGTAGTATCCTTTTTTTGCGTACTCCATCACTTCAATAATGTTCATAATATCCTCTCCCATGCAGACATACTACATTATCCTGCGCTTATTTGCAAGCACTATTTACAGTTTTCAAGCCCTCCGTTGAAAGGTTTATCGAATGTTTCATGACCCGGCAATCCTCCCCATTTTTGCTCAAAGTATTTTCCATAAAGAGGAGACGTTTGATTATTGATAAACATCCGTTCTGGATCGCTGTAAATGGCAGCACTACACTCATGATCCATTGGCAGTCCACTTTCAACAATCTCATATCCTGCCAGTTTAACACGACGGAACCAGTCACAGTCTCCATAATAGTCTGGAAATACAGTATCCCATAGTCCTACATCTTCCAGCATATTAAGATTAAAAGCAGCTAACGTGTCGTAGACAGTGAAAATAACACCCCATTTACGACCTTCGGCAGTTAGTTGACGTGCCATTTCTACCACTTTTAGGCAAACGCCAGGATGAGCAATTGCATCAGCGTGCTGCCTGAGAAGGAATGAGCATCCTGCTTTCTTTGCTTCCAGTAGAGCGTAGTTGATTGCTTGAGTAAAAAACAAAGGGTAGGTAGGACGCAAGTATTTTGCAGTAGGAAATCGAAGGTTTATGCCTTCTACAGAGTTATCGATAATGGTTAAATTCTCCGCTATGTCCGACATACTTTCTACTGCTCTGGTAAGCAAGTCGGGGCGGTTCACGTATGTCATTACTGCTTGATAGTCGCTCAATTTGAATCCTTCCTCGCTACAATGTGCGCTTCCGTGCAATTAAACTCTCGAATATCTCCTGACAGGACAGTGAACCCTGCCTTCTGATACTCAGTCTCCCACTCAGCTATGCGAAGTTGTTGTATGTGTGCTGGTTCATAGTCTGGAAATCTATGTGGAGTAACAGCCGCCACATATCCTCCAGGACGAAGAACACGCTTAATTTCTGCTAGAGCTTTTTGTATATCGCTTACGTGTTCCATTACATGACGTGAGCAAACTAAATCCTTGCTTTCGTTAGAAAATGGTAATTCTTCCACAAATCCAAGACGTATATCTTTTCCTTTCGCGATTGAGGTTTCTACAAATGGTTCGTAAAGGTCTACACCTGAAAGATTATCTCCCCATTCTTTCAAAACACTCCATTGTGTTCCTGATGCGGAACCTAGTTCAAGAACGTCTTTAACCTTTGGAATATCTGCGAGAAGCGAACGATATGAATCATTGTCAATCTTCAAAATACACTCGTTTTCAGATTCATCCGTCGCGTTATGGTCCCTCGTCATCTTTTTGTGATGAGCGTAGTTAAGTTCTTTCACCTTATCCAACGTGTATGACGAACGGGACAGAGATATTACGTTCTCGGTAACTACATCTTTTACTAACAACGCGCCATCACGAAACCATTTTTCCCACTTAGGCCACAGGATATTCCAGTCAATCTCCGTGTTTTTGCTGCACGTCTTTCCAGCGAAAGATAAAATTTTCTCAGCCCATTCTTGCGCAGAAAAAACAGGACGCTTGCAAGCATAAGAACCCTCATAGCGATAGGATACTGGTTCTACCAATAGATCAGGATTATTTATCCATTGTGGTGCGCCAGCGTAGTTACCATGGATACAGGGTGTCCCACAGAAAATACTTTCAAAGATCGGATACCCAAATCCTTCTCCTAGTCCTATGCCTAAAGACATATCGCAAGCAGAATAGGCAGACGCCATCCTGTCATCAGGAATAACTCCTAACGAGATTACAGTTTTCTCTAGCATTCCATAATCAACCAACAAAGATGGAATAGACCAATTATGCTCTAGGGAGTTTGTGTGTATCCATAACCTAACTTTGTAACCTTTCTTCGCTAGAATACTAACAGTCTCGATTCCAAGGACAAAATCCTTTCGTGCCTGATTAGTTGCCACAATACTAATAAGACACTCGTCGTCTGCAATCGGTTCAATTCTTGGATTGATACCGAGCATAGACAACAAGGACTTCGCTCCAGTGTCTTGCAGAAAATACTTTCGTGATGCAGCGCGGTCACAACGGTAAAAAATGGACGAATCAATTCCGTGAGGAATATGTGTCAGATGACGTTTATTCGATTCCTGTTCGCCTATGGTTCTTCGGATTACGTCTTCCCCGAATTGTCCGTAGGCAAGAATGCGGTCAAAACCCAAAAGTGATAAGGATAAAGGAAAAGATAATCTATCATTTGGTCCAGATGCGTCAATAGGAGTATACAGCCACTTCTCTATATTTGCAGTGAGCAGCCATTCTCTCAATCCAGGGAACTCGGCAAGGGATTCGGCTGCGAGACGTTCGGGTTGTGAAAGCCATCCGGTACGCGAAACGTCCCAAACGTACATTACTATACAGCGTTCTTTCCCTGCGAAATCCTCTACGATCTCTGGAAGCGTAGGAAGAATCCACTCTTTAATACCTTTTAGGTCGTACTGCTTCCATGGCAGGTTTTTGTTCTCTGGAGACCCGTACCCTGCTGTTGCTACGTGGTATACGTCTCCCATGGTGGCATGGATGCGCGAAACCAGATCGCGGGTAATGCGTGCTAAACCGCTGCTTGACGAAACTGCATCAGAGATGACAAGAAGGTGTTTGTGGTCTGACATTCCTAAAGCGTATACCATGCTCCGTCGTTTGTCAACAGAAAATAAAACAAAATTCTTCTTGACAATCCTTTTTGCTTAGTGTACCTTTGCAATATGAAATTGGCAGACATGAAACCATCCAAGCGTATATTAGCAACGTCAAGCAAGCCATCCAAGACACGTTTACTTGTTGATCTTAAAAGATTAAGAGAAAGCAAGGGCGTCACTATCCGGCAGGTTGAGAAGGTAATCAATGTGAGCAATGCTACGCTCTGTCAGATAGAGCATGGATGCACGCCACGGTTGGACTCGGCTTTGAAGATCGCCGCGTTCGTGGATATTCCCGTGGAAAAAATATGGGGGTTGAAGGCAAAACGATGAGCCACCAACTAAAAATTCAAAAGGCGCACAACCTTTTGGATGCAGCAGTCTGCGATGTAGTCGAACTCAATCCAGACCTCACGTACTTGGAAATGCTGGCAATCCTCAACCAGATTTCTGCGTCTTGGATTAAACGAGCAGTACAAGATGAACGGAATCCTAGTGAAGTAATAAATAAGGAGAGTTTATGACTGACACCGACGAAACCGTTGCTACACCACCTGATTTATCTACTAAGCCAAAGGATATTGTCGGCTACTGCTTTGGTTTTTCCTGTCCGTATCACCATATTGGAAATATTTTTGAATCAATTACGGTAGACAGATATGGTGAGCAAATGGTGTGCCAAACCTGCGGAGAAATTTCAACACCGGCAATCGTGAAGAGGACGGCAGAGGCGCAATGGATAATAGAAAACAGCAGAGATGAAATGGATTGTCTTCGTTATAAGATGAAGTATATGCCTCGCTATGGTTGGCATCAAACATATTATATGTCTAATGATAAAATCTGGACAAAACATGAAATTGTTAGGTTTCTAAACGACGAAATTTCAGTGAGCGCATAGGAGAACAGAATGAAGCATAGTGATTTTGTTATTGGAAAAGAATTTCAATGTGGAATTAACTTCTATCGCGTTACGGACATAGGGAGTCGTGTGATTGTTGCAATACCACTTAACCATCCAGAAGATACAAGTTGGTACAGCGGTCCTCCATACGCCGTGCAGGAAATAGTATTCGATGAAAACGACACAAAAGTATGCTCGTTGCCTAGAAAGGATAAATCTTGAATTTATTTGGTAAATCTAAACCGATTATAATTCCAAAGCGTTCTCCTGCTGGATATAGTCCTGCTCCTCCTATAGAGGATGGTTGGCATCCTTACACTTTACCGGAATGTCCTCCTGTTGGAATAATGGTGCATGAAGGTGTATGGGATTGCGCTAAATCCTGTTGGAAGTGTATACATACTAATACATGGAATAGCAAGGAAGAGTGGGATAGTGTTCGTCAAAGGATGAATAATATGGATATAGCTACTAGGTATTGGAGATTAACGGGAATAGGAAAGATACAATTGGAGGATAAATCATGAAATTCTTTCATCGTCACACATTTGATCCTGAAAAGTGGGAGTTAGTCTCTTCTTGTGAAGTAGAAATAGTAGATGTTATCCATTGGAATAGAATTGACAAAGGTCGTCAATTTGTCTACAAGAACACGTGCAAGGACTGTGGCGATTTGGTTTTTCGGCGCGTACAAGAGGTGGAGTGAAGGGAGAGGAAACAAATGTCACAAAGCGATAGCAGTGTATCGAAATGTCAATATCAAGCACTAAAGCAGATACTCCAAAGTTACGCCGTCTCATCTGAATACCGTATAGACGATATAATCAAATCGATCTCATTGATATTAGGTTGCGATGGAGAGGAAACTTTGCGTGATAAGTTTGCTATGGCGGTACTGCAAGGATACATTTCGTGTGATCCTACAGGAAGCGCATTCTGGCAAACGATACCACAGATGCAGGATGCAGCTAAGAGAGCTTACGAGTGGGCAGCGGTGATGATGGAGGCAAGGAAATGAATGATAAGAGTGAGAATGAAATTCTACATCTCAATTGTCGTGCTCACCCTCAAGAGACTGTATATGCAACTCTGAGAGGGAAACTGTTGACGATAGAGTGTGCAAATTGCGGGAAAGTAGTGATTCGCATGAGAGTGAAGGAAGTTTGTGAACCGTAGGATGGAGAGGAAAATGGCAGGAGAGAATAAGTACGACGGGATCAATCCGCTTGAAAGGCTGCAAATTAACGAACCGTGGTTTTTCATAAGGGCGCAGGATAAACTAAGCGTAGACGCGGTAACGGAATACAGTTATCTCCTACGGAGAGAGGCGAATCGAGCGTCAGTGAGGGAAGAATACGACCTATCCGATTCATTGAACAAACAGGCAGATGAAGTTCTGGAGTACGCGGAGAAGTTCAAAGAATGGCAGAGGAACAACAACGATCTGGTTAAGTTTTCAGACTGATAGAAAAATCGTGTATAATCAAAACTGCATCATCCACCAAAGGAGAGAACATGGCAGCAAAGAAGAAGACTCCAGAAGTTCCGGTTGAGCCTAAGCCGGAGACGAACGCAACCAATAAGCCAACCGATCCCAAGCCTGAAAAGAAGCAAGACGTTCCTGAAACCGGCCATGTATCGTTTTTTGTAGGGGTAGAACCAGAGGACAACGATGATGGTTTTGACGAAGAGAGTCCTCTCTACGATGATCCGGTTCAAATCACATTCTGCAACTGCTCTGATTTCACGGTCAGCATCTACAATAGCAAGGTAGATGAGTGCAGCGGAGTGTTTTAACAGACAACAGGGGGTGTGCTGTAGTGGTACACCCCTAACCGTTTGAAAATCCTAGCGCAGAAGAAAGTTCTTGACAAGCGCGTAGGATGGATGTAATCTTTGTTTGGGTCTGGATGACGGTGAGGCTCAAGACGGACCCCTTAAATGTCTACGAGTCTTCCTTTCATGCGTTGTAGAGTCAACAGCGTAGTGTCTTTGGTGGAGTCCTATTTCAAAAGAAAATGGGCCAAGTTTTGACGCCGGGTAGAGAAGCGGCCATCTCGCTATCCTCATAAGTTAGAGATCGGAGGTTCGAGTCCTCCCCTGGCAACCAGTTTCATCATAGGAATAATGGTCCATCGGAACTTGCAAGGGCCGAAAGGCTAAAACCGAACCGGGTTCGATTCCCGGATATGATGAATCAATTGTACTCCTGCATATAGAACGGGAGAAGCGGGGAACGGGCGAGGCCGACCCGCTAGGTTTTGATTAACATTGGAGTAGCTGATTAGGACTGCTACAATTAAGCTAAGGGTTCCATAGTCACCCTCCTAACTCCAAGGCAGAAAGTTTGGTCACGTCGTCTAATGATAGGACACCACCTTGTCACGGTGGACGGAGCGAGTTTAACCCTCGTCGTGACCGCCATAGTTTATGGGAGGGGCACAGGGGTTGGTTCCCCGCCGAAGACTTAATCTTCGGAGCTAGTTGGTTCGATTCCGGCTGACTCCCGCAAATTTGTCCCAGTAGAAGATGCTGGTATTTTTCACCGCTCTTTCACAGCGGGTGCCGGGGGTTCGATTCCCCTCTGGGACGCCATTTTTGGTGCCACATCTGGAATTTGGTTAAACGTCAACGAACCCACCGTGATCGTATGCACGTAAATCTAGCCGTCTTTAACTTGGGCCTCTAGTCGGCGGGCCGTGAAAGGTAAACCATGATGTATCAAAATCGTTTTGTCGTCGCCGTCAAAGTCAACGGAAAAATCCTCAGAGAACAATCCAACCTTGTTACTCTCCCATTTGGGGTAGAGTACGAAATCCTTTTGAAAAATTTGAACTCCCGTCGCGCTATGGTAAAAGTATCCGTAGACGGACAGGATGCAACGGAAGGAACGCGCCTCATCCTCCAACCAAACTCTTCTCTTACGCTAGAGAGGTTTATCCGAAATAACAATCTCTCATCTGGCAACAAATTTAGGTTCATTGAACGGACGGCAGGAGTTGAGGAACATCGCGGAATCAAAGAAGACGATGGTTTGATTCGTGCGGAATTTTGGGCAGAACAGGAGAAACAGGAAATAACTGAAACAATCATCCGCAAAAAGTATGTGGATGAATTCTATCCTGTCCCGCGTCCGTATTATCCGCATTATGATCCATACTGGCCGCGTCGTCCGTGGTGGAATAGAAGTGTTACTTGTAGTACAGGATCAGCATCATATTCTAATCGACCAGGATATTCAGGACGTGCAAGAAAGATGTCTTCAACTCCTACACGCTCTCTTGGTGGTATTCAAGGACAGAGCGTAGGAAACGTAGAACGCAGCGGATTTCGATCTTTTAACGATGCAGGAATCACCGTACCGGGGAGTGAGAGTAACCAGCAATTCCATAGCGCGACAGGATTCCCGTTGGAATCAAACAGCACCGTGATTATTCTTCAGCTTCGCGGTGAAGTTGGTGGAGTGGTGGTTGAAACTCCTATAACGGTGGACAGGAAACCAGAGTGTGTGACGTGTGGAAAGGTCAACAAATCTGTGAACAAGTTTTGTAGCGGGTGTGGAACGGCTTTGATTTTGATTTGAAAAAGTGCTTGACAACCCCAACGGACTTTGGTACATTTGACTCATGAGACTGAATCGCTTCCATTTCGCACCAACGCCAGCGGCCACACAACCGCAGGGTAATCGTGCAAGAAAAGTGGGGTCTCAATAGGATTTTTCATCGCATAGCGAAGAAAACTAAAGAGGCCCAGAGATAAAACTTTGGGTCTCTTGCTTTTGTGGGAAAGATTTGATTTAACGGTAGTGCTTGTGTTAATATGAGTTCATGAAGAATGGACCGTATGAACTGGTGTTAGCTCCGGATGGGTATCCGGGACGACTGTATCGTGGAAAATACGTCTACGAGCATCATTTAGTATGGTGGAAAAACACGGGAAATCTAGTTATTGAGCCAATGTTAATCCATCATAAAAACCATCAAAGGAGAGATAATCGCTTTGAGAATTTGGAATTGCAAGATAGAGGTATGTACAGCACAAGACACAACAAAGAGAGACTAGGGCCGATTCAATATGTTGAGATGGAATGTTCTTGGTGCGGAAAGATATTTTTGATTGAGAAACGAAACGAGATTTCTCGAAAGAAAGCTAGTAATAATCACTGCTCTCGATCTTGTTCGGTAAATCATCAGTGGAAGTTGGGGCTTGCAAATGGTGGTCGTAAAAAATGTTCCACGGTCGTCTAACTGTGAAGACACCGAACTGTTAATTCGGGTAATGCAGGTCAGAATCCTGCCTGAGGAATGGACAGATTTCGAGGTTTAGCGTCACTAGGTTAATTAGTTTTGCAGAGAGATTGGGTTTTGAAGTGGAAATTGAACTAATAAGAAAGGGAAGCCACGACTCACAGAATGATGTTAATGAGCCACGACTTCAAAGAAGTTAAGGCTATCCAGACCCGAACTTTGGCATCCCCGGAAAAGGAAACTGCCGCAGTTAGGGAAAACACAGGAACCGCTCCGTCTGAGCTACGGGGTCTACCCCTCGTTACAGTGTAACAGAGGATGTGCGAGAGTGCAACTTTGTTTAAGCTGCGGAGGAAACGATGAGCCATAAAGAGTTCTTGAAATTCAAAGCCGCTGCCGAGAAGATTGAGCGCGAGTGCAATACCCCAGAAAAAGCCGGGCAGTTCCTGATTAAAATTGGTTATCTGAATCCAGATGGACAAGTAGCAGAGAAATACAGAGATTGAAAGGGAAGCCGACATGGAACACCGAATGATACTTATGGATGCCGACTTCAAGACGGTACACAAAGTAGTGATTGCAAGACGTAAGAAAAACGCCGGTATGGCTGAGTCAGAGCGCACCTTTCGTACAGGTGAATACACGGGTGAGAATCCTGTTACCGGCTCCACTTTTGAGGAAGGCGAGTAGGACGATGAGTAACTTGATGCGTAAACCCGTTCTAGTCTTGAATGCAAGCTATGAAGCCATCAGAATAGTTAGTGCGAAAAGATCGCTGACGTTACTCACTAAAGGGAAAGCTGTTTGTGAACTGTCAACGGATACTGAGGTTTACCCTGGAATCTACTTGCCGAGTGTTATTCGTTTGCGAGTTTACAAACATATTCCTATTCGCCTCCAAATTGTTACGAGGAAGAACATTTACTTGCGTGATAACCACACCTGTCAGTATTGCGGAGTTAAGCTGAAAGGTGAGGATTTGACGTTGGATCACATTTTTCCTAAGTCGCGTGGAGGCAAGTCAGATTGGCAAAATCAGGTGACTTGCTGCCGTGGATGCAACTGGAAGAAGGATGATAGGACTCCAGAAGAAGCAGGAATGCCTTTACTACATAGGCCATTACCCGCGACAGTGCATACGGGCCGTGCTATACTACGGACTATGGCATTGCAAACTAAGGAGTGGGAGCGGTATTTGTATGCCGACTCTAAGGGTGAAACAAAGTTGCAGTTTGCTTAACAGTTTAAGGCCGAATTAGCTCATCTGGTAGAGCGGCGCACTTGTAACGCGCAGGTGAACGGTTCAAGACCGTTATTCGGCTCCATTTGTGGGGATGTTGGCAGAGTGGTCTATTGCGCTGGCCTGTGGAACCAGTATTCGAGAGTTCAAATCTCTCACATCCCCCCAAGGTTTTAGGAGTAAAATATGTCCAGAACGATTAACACGATGCCGTATCCGATTCAGAAAGATAAGCGTGAATCGTGGCGTGATAATTGCGGTTATCCTGGCGCTTATGGTGGTTCTTGGCCGGGGCGCAAGGAATGGGCAAGGATACGAAATCGCAAGTATCGTCGTGCTGCGACTGTGGCGCTCGCACAGGATAAAGAAATTCCTGATGTGAAGAAGGAAGTTGCTTGGGATATTTGGTGATACGATGGACAGAGCCGAGCGCAGGTATAGGACGGAAAAGATAGCAACGTGGAGAGCTATTTTGTATCCATCGCGCAACAATTTTCTTGGGCGCTTCAGGAAATGGAATTTAACGCATAAATGCCGTTGCTGTGCGATAGAGAAGTACATTGATATTCGCTGGCAACGGGTGAAAGATGAGCGCCGGAATGTGGAGTTTGAGGTAGTGGGGGTGTAGCTCAGTTGGGAGAGCGGTTGCTTTGCAAGCAACGGGTCGCAGGTTCGATTCCTGTCACTTCCACCAAAGTTTGATGTGGGGCTATAGCTTAGCTTGGGAAAGCGCCTCTATCGCATAGAGGAGATCAGGAGTTCGATTCTCCTTAGCTCCACCAGTTTTGGCACTGTAGTTCAGA
>Ga0208038_1001729_pt1 | contig 11291 bp, 13 predicted proteins | sample June2015DPH_16_1_FD_184714 | JGI IMG/M metagenome (GOLD analysis project Ga0208038, IMG submission 184714) | Peatland microbial communities from SPRUCE experiment site at the Marcell Experimental Forest, Minnesota, USA - June2015DPH_16_100... | ecosystem: Environmental > Terrestrial > Soil >...
GCAGCGGAGTTTCGCTCCCGGCAGCCTCGAGCTGTAATCCTTGTGGACGCGGCGCTGATCTATGAGGCCGGTGTCGCGGACTGCTTCGCCAAAATCCTGGTGGCATGGTGCAGGCCCGAGCAACAAATCGAGCGGCTGATGGCGAAAACCCACATCTCTCGCCAAGATGCGCTCAGGCGCATGGCATCCCAGATTGCGGCTGAAGAGAAGCGCCGTCGCGCCGATTACATGATTGATTGCTCACGAAGCCTCGAGCAGACGCGGGCGCAGGTGGAGGCCCTCTATCCGGAAATCAAGCGACTGGCGGAAGGTTAAGTGCACGAGTAGTCCTATCGAATTTCTAATTTCAAATGATTTGAGATATGAAACTGCCTGATCCTGAAAGTTGAGATGTAACATCGCAGTTTTCCCGGCGCTCCAGAATAGATACTTCCTGATCTTGAAATGTTAAGATTGGAATTGCCCAATGCCTGAACTCCCCGAAGTCGAAACTGTTTCGCAAGGCCTCCAGAGGCTTGCTCTGGGACGCCGCATCCTTGCCGTTGAGGTCCGCCATCCCGGCGTCATTGTTGGGTCGCCGGAGCAATTCGCAGCCGAGATTGAGGGGCGCGCCATCGTTTCAGTGCAGCGCAAGGGCAAGGCGCTCGCCCTCGAGCTCAGCGCCGAAAACCAGCCGCCGCGTTATCTGCTGGTGCGCCTCGGCATGACCGGGCAATTCACGGTCTGCGCGCGCCGGGCGCCACTCGAGCCGCACACCCACGTGCTGCTGGCGCTCGGGGAGCGCGAGGAGTTGCGGTTTCGCGATGTGCGGCGGTTCGGCAGGATACGCTCCTGCACGCCTGAGGAGCTGGAAGCCGCGTTCGCCCGACTGGGGCCGGACGCGCAGCAGGTGACCGAGGCGCAGTTCCTGAGCGCCATGCGCGCCCGCCGCGGCGCCATCAAGAGTTGGCTGATGAACCAGCAGTTGCTGGCCGGGCTCGGCAACATCTATGCGGATGAATCGCTCTTTGTGGCCGGCATCCATCCGCTGGCGCAGCCCGGCCGGGTTTCCGCCCGGAAAGCCCGCCGCCTTTTCAGGGCGGTCAGGAAAGTTCTGGGGCACGCTGTGAAGCTCCAGGGCACGAGCTTCCGCGACTACGTGGACATCGAGGGCCGCCCCGGCAATTACGCCCAGCGCCTGCGCGTTTACCAGCGCACCGGCAAACCCTGCCGTCGTTGTGGCCGGCCGATCCGGCGCATCGTGATCGCGGGGCGCAGCAGCCACTTCTGCCCTTGTTGCCAGCCACCTCCCCGCCAGATCGCGAAAGCAAGCGGCTCGCGCCTTTAGCGCCTTACTCGAAGCGCGCAGGCGGGGAGACTTATCGCCGGCCTCGTACAAGTAAGGACATTAAGTCCCAATTGAGTTGAGGATTGCTCTGATCTGATGTGGGACTATTTGTCTGGACGTGGGTTCTGGCTGATTTCGGCTGAGAGCATTAACCTGCCTGTTTTCACATATATTCCCGCTTTGAACGGATAACTACCTTTATTGTCATAGACATTCCCGGTTCCGCTCCACTTTTCCACAGCGGTCCTTTGTTTTCATAGACATTCCCGCATTGTACGTGCAAAAAAAGAATTTTCTTTCACGGTGCAATCGCCAGATGGCGGTCCACCCGCCGCGGCGGGGTGGTTGACAGTGAAAGCCTGCATCGGGACTGTTTCCCAGCTCGCGCGGACTTATCGTCAGCAGGGCGGGTCCAGCCGCCCAACCGACCCTCGAATGTTCCACCCCTTGCCATACGCTACTAATCTAGCCGATGAGTTGGAGTTTGTCAAGTCTGAACTGTTAAGGCCACATTTTCTCTCACCCGGGAGCTGTCCAGGAATGGCGCGAAGGGTAGCATGCGCCACGCGCGTTTTCCAGGACGCGCAGAGGTTGCTTTTGGTATACTCCCACGTCTACTAAGGACTCGCGGATCAGCCGGGCGCGCGCGGGAGCGGTCGCCCGAGTTCCCTGAGCCCTCCGCATCTTCCCGTAGGGAGTCATCCCTATGCTTTTCAAAGCACTCAGCGCTGCTGTCTTCGGCATTGACGCCTATCCGGTTGAGGTCGAGGTGGATATTTCCGCCGGATTGCCCAATTTCACCACCGTGGGTCTTCCCGATCCCGCCGTGCGCGAAAGCCGCGAGCGCATCAAATCCGCCATCAAGAATTGCGGCTTGGACTTCCCTTTCCAGAACATCACGGTCAACCTCGCCCCGGCGGACGTGAAGAAGGAAGGCTCGGGGTTTGACCTGCCCATCGCACTGGGCATCCTGGGCACCACCGGCGTGCTTTTGAAAACCGACCTCAAGAACACCTTGTTTCTGGGTGAGCTTTCGCTCGATGGTGGCCTTCGCCCCATCAAGGGTGCGCTCTCGATTGCGGCCATGGCGCGTCAGAAGGGTATTCAGCGGATGGTCCTGCCGGTGGAAAACGCCTGCGAGGCGGCGGTGGTGGAGGAGTTGCAGGTCTACGGCCTGCGCTCTTTGCCGGAAGTTGTGGACTTCATCAACGAGACGCGCGAGTTCAAGCCGGCCAAAGTGGATAGCGCCGCCATGTTGGCGCAAGCCAGCCAGTACAGCGTGGATTTCCGCGATGTCAAGGGGCAGCTTCACGCCAAGCGCGCCATAGAAGTTGCCACTGCGGGAGGCCACAACATCCTGATGATCGGCCCGCCCGGCGCCGGCAAGACGATGCTGGCCAAACGCATCCCGACGATTCTGCCGCCGCTTACTTTCGATGAGGCTATCCAGACCACGAAGATCCACAGCGTCGCTGGGGTGCTCGACCCGGGCGCGGGCTTGGTGGGCACGCGGCCCTTCCGTTCTCCCCACCACACCATTTCGGATGCCGGACTGATTGGAGGCGGCGCCGTGCCCCGCCCGGGCGAAGTGAGCCTGGCGCACAATGGCGTGCTTTTCCTGGACGAGTTGCCGGAATTCCAGCGCAATGTACTCGAGGTCTTGAGGCAGCCCGTGGAAGACGGGACGGTCACCATCTCACGCGCCGCGATGTCGCTGACCTTTCCTTCGCGCTTCATGCTGGCCGCCGCCATGAACCCCTGCCCTTGCGGGTTCTTCAATGACCCCACGCGCGAGTGCACCTGCACGCCGCCCCTCATTCAGCGCTACATCTCGAAGATTTCCGGGCCGCTGCTCGACCGTATTGATATCCACATCGACATGCCCGCCGTCCGCTACCAGGAACTGCGGCAGGACTCGGGCGGGGAAAGTTCGGACCAGATCCGTGAGCGCGTCATAAAAGCCCGCCAGCGCCAGTTGCGCCGCTTCCCGGGCGAAAAGATTTATAGCAATGCCCAGATGAGCTCGCGGCAGATCCGCAAGTACTGCAACATCTCCGCCGAGTGCGAGCGCCTGCTGGAGAGCGCCATGACGCGCTTGGGGCTCAGCGCCCGCGCCCACGACCGCATCCTGAAAGTGGCGCTCACGATTTCCGACCTCGACGCCGCCGACGCCATCGGCACAACGCACATCTCCGAAGCCATTCAGTATCGCTCGCTTGACCGTAATTACTGGACGTGACCATGCTGTCATTCTGAGCGCAGCGGAGCGGAGCGAAGAATCTCACTCTGGACTTTTCCGCCGACAAACAGCAGGGCGAGATGCTTCGCGGAGTTTACCCTGAGAGGCTGTGACTTTTTTGAATTTGCCCGCAAACCGGCACTGAAAACAAAGGCTTTAAGAGCCCTAAAAAGGCTCGTAAATCAAAAAAGTCACAGCCTCTGAGCGAAGCGAACGGGCGCTCTCGTGAACGTCGCAGCGTAGGCGCTTTGCCTTCAACGGCTCGATTGGGCCAGCCTCGCGCGCATTGAGAAAATCAAACAGCAGCCCATTGGCTTGGTCGGGCCTTTAGCGTAGCGCAGCTTTCGGCATTTCGGAAACGCCCGAAAGGGTTCTGGTACAAATACGGTAGTGGTGCAGTTTGAAATTTGAGAGAAAAAGTTTGGCAGTGGCATTGCTCAGGCAAGCCATTTGAAATTTCCGTGTTTATCTTGACAGGAATCCAGAAAATCTCCAGACTAAATATTGGAACATACAGCATAACAAGTTTTTATAGTGCAAATAAATATATTTAATTTGACAGATGTGCTAGCATCTAAAGCCGGGTTTCTAGTATCCAATGGGGGAGAGGTCAGGAAATCGACGATTGAACCATTGCTCGGGCCTCGCTGAGTATTTTATAGGCTTGGTCGCTCATTCAAGATGCCGAAACGCCAATTAACGCTTCCTGACTACTATGTCCCGGGAATCAGGGGCCTCATTGCACTGACTGGGGCTCAGGCCAATGAGCTAATCTCAGCACTTCAAGCTGAGCGTCCGATATACTACCAGCCGAGGCAACTAGCAAATCACCTCGCATCAAAAACCTCTATCGACCTGCCGGTTCTTGTTGAGATAATTACCGCTCTCGCAGGCCTATATACTGGACGCCAAATTACCGGCCTCTCCGTCTCTGATTTTTCAGAGGCCGCGTTTGAGGCTGCTGAAGGGAAGGGGTTGAAGCCTCCTGAACCCCAAAGCTGGGCGAGCTTCAAGGCCAACCTAGTCGAACTCCTCAAATTGGAAGGGGCCATTGCGATCGCGTCAAAGGCGCATAGCATCGTAACTGAGCAAGACAAAATCTTCTTAGATACAAGGATCCTAAGCGATCTTCGCCCAGTTTTTAAGGATGACCCCGAAGCCCCTCCCTCGGCAGTGGCCATCATCCATACCCTGAGAATACATTATCAACAAACCGGCGAGCTCAAATCTTTCTTCGTAGCCATGGACGATGAGGACCTAAAGAAGCTAAAGGACGCGCTCGACCGTGCCCAAAAGAAGTCAGCGACGCTTAGGTCGGTTGCGGGCTCGGGGAACATTCCACTTATTGATATCGGGGGAGAACCTCAAACATGACATCAATTCCAGCCGCAGCTGACGTTTGGCACCTTTCCAGACCAGCTCCCAAGAACTTCGCCTACGCATGTCCATCGGCATGGCTGCCCTTGGAGCCAGGGGGCTCCTACCGAGAAAAGCGGCTGCCACTGATGTGCAACTGGCCCACCTTAATGGAGAACTGGCTCACCTTGGAAGGGGTATTGCAGGGATCGACCAGCTATGGGTCGAAGAAAGCAACCCTTGAACTGACTGGATTTATCCCGATGTGCGCAGGTCGTTACGCGCCCTCGATTGTTTCTTCACCGCTCCAAGGAATCGACGAGCTCGTCGAATCATCACGTAAGATTCTCGAACTGGAGCAGGATTGGGACGGTGAGGGAGCCAGTACAATTGCGGAATCGACTTGGCGAAGAGCGATAGACTTTCTCCGTCGAAGCGAATCGAGTCTCTGGAACAAGTATGGCCTTAGGGTGGAAAGTCCCTCAATTGTGCCAGCTTCAGACGGAAGCATTGACCTTCACTGGAAGCTATTCAACCGCGAACTCTTGATCAACATCCCTCCCAGCGCGAACGAGCAGGCAACTTATTACGGGGACAATAGGCAAGGTCGGAATAGCGTCGAGGGAAAGCTTGATACCAACGGCTCCAACCCGTGGCTATTTGTTTGGCTGAGCGAGTAGCTTATGGATTGGACCGTCGAATCGATCCCCGATGAGGACCACCTGTACAGGAGGGTTCATCGGGTCCACATGAGCCGTGGCGAAGTAGAGCCTACTGCGTTTAAGAATTACCCTGCGGGAAGCGAATCCATGTCGGTAGATTGGGCGAGATACTCCACCCCTGAGGAGACACACGCACGGGCGAGCAAGCCCGCTGTTAATGCGGTGCTCCGGTTGATTACAGGAGAGGTTCGCGCCCTAACACAGCAGAAGGTTGAGCACTGGCCCCAAGAGGGGAATCGTTCCCACTCCGAAGTCATTGGAAAAAAGAGCAACAAGCTGAGGCTCATCTTGGCGCGGATCTGCACCGTGGTAATCCCTCTCGAGCACAACCCTCAGGAAACACAGCCTTCAAGCCGCTGAATCGAGCCAGCGTCGGTATTGTGAGAAGCAGTCAATTTCGAACCGAAGTTGAGCTGCCGGGTTCGCCAATCTACGCGCCATTTGCTAATAGTTCTCCGATCTCCCAGACGTGGTCTGCAAGACCGGCCTCCATCGCAGGCGTAACGCGCAAGGTCTGGTGACGCAGTGAGGGAATCCAATAGCAGCCCATTGGCTTGATCGGCCCTTTAGCGTAACGCAGCTTTCGACATTTCGGAAATGCCCGGAAAAGTTCTGGTACAAATACGTCAAAGGTGTGCTGGATGCCTCCGGCATGTTACCCTATAGGCGAGCCCAAGCGGCCTGTTTGGGGAGGGAGATGACGATGGGATTGACCACGTTAGAGATTGAAGTAGGAAATCCTGCCAACCGGCAAGCGCTAGAAAAGGTCGAATTCCTCATCGATTCCGGCGCTGTATATTCCGTGGTACCCACCCCGATTTTGGAGAGGCTCGGTATCCAGCCATTGACAGCTCAAGAGTTCCGGCTGGCCGACGGGAGCAAGATTACGCGCCAGAAGGGCATCGCCCTTTTCAAATACGGAGATCGAATCGGCGGAGCTGACGTCATCTTCGGTGAGGAAGGCGACAGCGTGCTGTTAGGCGCCTTTACGTTGGAAGCACTTGGGCTATCGCTTGATCCCCTGCGCAGGGACCTCAAGCCGTTGCCGATGATTCTTGCTTTTCAACAGCGGATTGGCCTTTGAAGAGATGCCCTCCCGCCGAGGATTCGGTAGAGAAGCTCTTGACCCTGTCCGACGTTAGGCCCGCGCCCACGACCGCATCCTGAAAATGGCACTCACGATTTCCGACCTCGACGCCGCCGATGCCATCGGCACTGCCCACATTTCCGAAGCCATTCAGTATCCCTCGCTTGACCGCAACTACCGGGCGTGAGAATCTCAAAAGTGATATGCATGAACGACGCTGATGGCCTTGACCTTGCTGTGCGCCAGATCGTCGGCAAGCGGCCGACTTATGGCGAAGTGACCGGTAAGGAAAATGCGGAAGCGTGAAAGCTTCCGTACCGCAGGCCGCCCAGGGGCCGCACGAGGTCTTAGCTTTTGCCTCCCTGGAGCTGTCCCAAAATGACTTAAAAAACCTTCTCCCCAGCGGTGGATTCCTCCGATAGTATTTGTGAAGTGCGCGAATGGTCCCAACGGTTTTGGCGCCGGGGGAGGTTCTCCACAAGATGTTGTGTGGTATCCCATGTGCTGCATCAACAGGTTGCGCTTTTTTCTTGATTAACCTAACGGGATCGGATATTCTCCATCCGGGTCGGGATCGCGCACCAATTTAACTGGAGAGGAGCAACGAACAGATGATGGACCAAAGCGTGCTTCTCTGCTCGGAAATCAAAATTAGTCAATGTTTCTCGCCAAAAGGCGCTGTGAGTCTTTACGCTGGCGATCGGCTGGAACTGCTTCGCCAAATCCCAGACGGCGATGCCCGTTTGGTTGTCACTTCCCCACCCTACAACATCGGCAAGAAGTACGAGAAGCGGATTGACTTCTTGGATTATCTCCGCGAGCAACAAAAGACTCTGAGGGAATGCGTACGAATATTAGCCAATGACGGGAGTCTCTGTTGGCAGGTCGGAAATCATGTGGCAGATGATGGCGAAATCCTTCCGCTCGACATCTATATTTACCGGATCTGCAAGCGCCTTGGACTCAGACTTCGCAACCGCATAATTTGGACCTTTGAGCACGGCCTTCATTGCAGGCAGAGATTTTCGGGACGGTACGAAACTGTCCTTTGGTTCACCAAAACGGACAGGTACATCTTTAATCTGGACGCTGTAAGGGTCCCTCAGAAGTATCCAGGGAAAAAGTATTTCAAGGGTCCAAGAGTAGGTCAATACTCATGCAACCCTCTCGGCAAGAACCCTGGCGATGTGTGGGTTATTCCCAACGTCAAACACAACCACACGGAAAAGACGGTTCATCCATGCCAGTTTCCAATTGAGCTTGTCGAAAGGCTAGTGCTCGCGCTGACGAATAAGGATGACCTTGTGGTTGATCCATACCTTGGCGTCGGTAGTGCCGCGTGCGCAGCCGTATTGCATGGGCGGAGGGCGGCAGGCGCAGATACGGTACAGAAGTACCTGGAAATCGCGGCTGAACGTCTTAGGCTCGCTGCGGAACAAAGGCTCCCTCGACGACCGCTCGACCGTCCTGTTTACGTTCCAAGGCCAACTGACCGAATAGCACAGATGCCCTTGGAACTGGCATCTTCCAGACAAGCCATGCTACTGGCATCTAGCAGCGAATGAACCGATGAAAATTGCCCAACGATATTCACACCTTAATGGATACGAGTGGCTTCTCGTTCATCACAAGGAAATTTGGAAGGAGATTGAGGACATCATCGCGCCGATAGACGCGAGCCAATACCGGACGAAGGTCAGCAAAGAAAAAACCATGAAGGGTAAGATGCTCTATTCTCCGAAAGCACTGAACGAGAGATTTGCCGAGCAATTCAGCAAGGCGGGCTGGCAAGAAAGCCGCACAAGTTACTGGGTGACCGACGACTACAATCTTATCCGTAAGACCTTGCTACTACCCAGAGACGCACAGAAACAGGAAATTGAAGGGGCTGGACGCAGAGCCATTTTTTCTTACAATCAGACCGACTTTGTGAAGAAGCGGGTTGCCGTGGAAATCCAGATGGGGAAATATAGCTTTATCGCATACGACCTGTTCGTGAAACATCTGGCGTTTTACGTTGGCGATGTCATTGATCTCGGCATTGAGATTTTGCCAATGAAAGCAATGCAAGAAGAAATGTCATCAGGGCCGGGGTACTATGAAGGAACATTATACGATGTTGCTCGACAAGGGCGAGGTGTGCCAGCGGTGCCGTTAGTCCTCATTGGTATCGAGCCTTGATGAAATAACACTTCCAGGGATTTCGATCCGGGAACCAGTTAGAAAGGCGCGTGCTCCTAGAGTATACCAAAAATGAAGGAGGCCACGCAGACTATGTACGAACAGAAGGGGGATAAGCTCCAAAACGTCCCGGCGCTCGGAGTTATCTATACCTTCGGCGACGACAGCGTGGAGATAGAATTCATACTCGTGAGGATTCCCACCGTCCCATGAAAACAACGCAAGCAATGCCATTGCTTGACCGCGCATTTCGGATCGTCACCACCGTTCCCAAAGAAGGGCTCCTGAAGGAAGAAGCTAAGCTTAAACGCCTACGGCAGAGGAAGCGCGCCGAGAAATCCGCTTGACTGGCCTGTCACGCCGAGTCCACCCTACTAAATCACCCTGGCGTTGTCAGGTATATTGCTGCCCTTATTCGCGCCTCAGGCGCGACCGTTCCGCGCGCTCGGCTGGATGTCACCATTCGCGTTCGGCCTGCTCATCGCCAACAGATCGAAACCCTATTACGCGGCTCCAGCCCTACCCCTCATGATGGCCGCGGGCAGCGCGGCGATTGCGGGCCCTACCGATCAATTCCGACTTGTGTGGCTCACGCCCGTGGTGCTCGCAGTCGTTGCGCTGCGCCAGGCGATTCTCGTCCTGCTCTTCGTGCCTGTGCTGCCAGTCGAGGCCCACATCCGTCACGCCGCCAACTGCGCACCTCCGGGAAGCCCGAGCTCCAGCCGACGGCAACGTGCAGAAAGGCGGGGAGCAGTGTCATTAGGAGTCCAGACGAAGGGCGAAGGTGTTCTTGCCGGCGCGCAGGAAGCGGTCCTGGGGGAGGGCTTTCTTGCTGACTGAGGCGCGGTCAAACCCCCGGCATTTCCAGGCTTCGAAGCAGGGTTCAACTTACGAATTCCGGTCAAGGTGAAGGCCGCAGCTTGGAAGTATTGGTCCCAGAACCTTGACACGGGATATAATCGGCCAGCGTCTTCAGAGATAGTCATGTCAGGCACAGGAGAAGGAACCGTGAGTGAATCAACCAGGCGCAAGTTTCTACGAAATATGAGCTTGGGGTTGGGGACGGCCAGCATGGCAGGTCCCGCGTCATTCTTGAGCAAGGCTCGAAGCCTCGCCCCAATCGAGTCGGAGGCTGGGAGTTCCCTCCCTGATATTGAGAATCTCTCTGCCGCCATCGATTTTCGCTACTCGCCGCTTTCCTGGCAGACGGCCTACTGCTTTCCGGACGATCACTACAAGAGTCTGATTGGCGAGCATGGCGAGCTGCGCTACGGTCATCCCGGCCAAGGCGCAGGCATCAAATACTTTCCTGAAGTCGTGGAATTCTCACTCCTCGGCATGGAAGCAAACGAGGTGCGCGGGCAGCGGCTTGAAGCCCCAGGTGTACCGATCATCCACACCCGGATTGACCGTCCCGAAGCCTTCCTACAGCTCACCACTTTTGCCACCCAGCGCGCCGGCGAAGGTCGCGTCGATAACGTGATTCTGGAAGTCGAACCGCGCACCTCACACACATTGCAGGCGGTTCCGGTGATGGTTTTGAGCACGAAGCGAGAGATCAAGCTGCAAGAATCCGCTGGAATCACCCTATTGCGCCTCGATGATGAGGCGGCGGCGCCGTTCCTCCTCGTGGATGTGCCACTCTCGCCCCACGAAGATGGAGTTTTCTATCGGTCGTATTTGCTCAAAGCGGGCATCGCTGCGGAGGGCAGGCCCTCCCGCTGTTTTTTTCGATTTCCCCAGGAGGGCCAGGAGATCGACAAATTAAAAGCGGGACTTGAGACTCCAGACCGCTTGTTGGCGGAGGCTCGACAGTACTGGCAGAACTGGAAGCCCTTTGAAGGGAAGGTATCCTGGCAACTTCCGGGACGCCACGGGGAGTTCCTGGTTGCCTGCGCGCGCAACCTCCAGCAGGCTCGCGAGGAGAAAGCAGGAAGGATTACGTTCCAGGTGGGGCCTACGGTTTACCGCGGCCTCTGGGTGGTGGATGGAAACTTTATCCTCGAGGCCGCCCGTTACCTTGGTTACGACAAGGAGGCCCAGCAGGGACTCGAAACAACCTGGAAGTATCAGGAAGCAGATGGGGGCGTGTTCGCGGGTGGAGGGCGCGAGCATTGGAAGGATACAGGCATCGCCATGTTCACCCTGGTACGCCAAGCTGAACTCAGCCAGGACTGGAGCTACTTCCGGGAAATGCAACCCAATGTTGTGCGGGCCGTGAAGTTTCTTGTGAGTCTGCGCGATAAAGCCCAGAGCGATGGGAGCATGAACGGCCGCTACGGTCTCCTGGCCCCTGGTTTTGGCGACGGAGGGTTAGGAGACGTCCGTTCCGAGTTCACCAACACCCTGTGGGTGCTGGCGGGCTTGAAGGCAGTCACC
>Ga0208038_1001731_pt1 | contig 11288 bp, 9 predicted proteins | sample June2015DPH_16_1_FD_184714 | JGI IMG/M metagenome (GOLD analysis project Ga0208038, IMG submission 184714) | Peatland microbial communities from SPRUCE experiment site at the Marcell Experimental Forest, Minnesota, USA - June2015DPH_16_100... | ecosystem: Environmental > Terrestrial > Soil >...
CTGCCGAGATGTACTCCTCTCCCAGGCAAGCCGCACGGGCACGACCCTCCAGGAGGGACAGCAAAACGAGCAAACCCTGTTGCGTCTGATCCGGGAGATCTGCTCTGTTCCGCTGCCCACAGAATACCCCACTCTTGCGGCAGCAATCCATGGGCAGGAGGCTGACAACCTTATGACAGAACTGGGCGAAGATAAAGAGGTTCAGGAACTGCTGCTCAGGAAAATACGGGAGAGGAGGCTGGCCGGCAAGCTATTCACGAAGGTCTCGTAAGGCTGAGGCAGAGAGATTTGAAAAGTGGCCCTAAGAGGGGCAAGATCGGGCTTTTGGTTTCTGGACACTTCCCACGCATTTGAAGGTGTGAAAAAATCGGCTTGGCCATCTGTAGCGGCGCTCTATGAGCGCCGAAGTCATTGATTCTAAAAGCGGCGGTCATAGACCGCTGCTACAGCGCGATTTTTTCACACCTTCTTCGCCTGGGGAAACTGAGGGATATGGAATTGCTCATAGAGTATTTTCCATCCCTTCCCACGCCGAACATGCTCGGCCAGTTGCGGTGCTCTTCACGGTTCATCCTGAATTCTGAAGTTGGACGACGATTATGGCCTCCTGATTGGGGTCTGAGAATGGACAGGCGTCATCCAGAAAAAACCAGAACCGACGACATTCTGGCGAGGCACAGGCCCGTCCTGAGCGCTAATCGGGGACAGGGGGGGCTAGAATGAAGCCTGCTACGTAGGACGACGCATTTGGACACCCGCGGTTGTGACATAGTATTTCGCGATCATATTGGGTCGCTCCCACGCCGGCATCGATTCTGGCGATTTCAAATACTTCAGGAACTGCGCCAGAACCTGGGCGAAGTGCGCCTCGTGGCCGACTCGGTAGCGATCCGGAATGCTCACCCGCAACTCATCGGCTAAGACCTCGCATTCGATACCGGGATAGGCGCCCTGTAGCTGCTCGATACGGTCTCGCAATGCCTGCAAGACCGCGGCGTGGCGCTCAGGCCCGTTAGCCGCGACGTACAATTCGGGTCGGTAGTTCTCTTTGACGGTCTGCCGTACCTCGATGCGGGCGTTGGTCCCCCGGAATACGGCATTATGAAAGTCCACGCCGGCTGGCGACTCATAATTCCACAAAACATTCAGCCATACATGGATGCCCCGAATCTTGTAATCAACCTGATTGTTGCAGTAATAGTCGAATCGGTCTCCCTGGACGTAAGGGGCCAGAACGGCGGGAAAACCCGCGCCCCCGGTAATCTGCCGAAATTGAGATGCCGTGATGGGGGTAGCCCACCGCTTGGCGCCTACTACCTTGATGTCTTCCCGATAATTGATGGCTTGATTTGGAAAAAGCGTCCACTGGACCAGATCCACCAGGTGGGTGCCGACATCGGTGAGGCCCTCCCCCTCCTCCTGGATGTCAAAGAAAGACAGCGGGCGCAGGCTGGGGAGCCCTGCCACAGTCTTCATGATGTGATGGACGCTTTCCATGAAGACGCCGGGATGGTTATCCGAGGCCGGTACAATCGAGCCGAGGATCGCTGGGTCATTCACGAGTTCTCTCTGAATGATGGTGGTGATCTCGTACCGCTCGGTCATCATATCGTAGCCGACCAGGCCCTTATGCTCGGCAACATCCAGAGCGGACTCGAGAGCGTGAAGATCTTCGGCCCGGATAATCCAAGACTTGTCCGCTAATACATTCAAGCCCGCATCAAGGGACGCTTTAATCTTATCGATCTTGCCGCGATTACGGCCCGAAAGCACCACGACATTGCCGGGCCGTGCGGAAAGCATCTCGTCGAGCGATCGAGGGCTGCAATGGACATCGAGTTCCCAGTTCGTCGGGTTGTCGGCCCTGGTGTTGAATTGTTCGATACGACTCAAGTGCGCCAGGAGATCCGGGCCGAGAGGAGCGTAGATAGAAACGCGTTTCGCGATCCCTGGCAGCATCTCTTTTTGAACCAGAGCCGCGTGGAAGTGGGCGGGATCGAGCGTGATGAGTCTGACGAGGGCGGGATCTCCCATATGCTCGACCATTCCTCGCGGGGGCCGCGAACAGCCTTCGGGCTCTAGCCCTTGCCCCGCAGGCAAAGTGGAATTTGCGGCGGACCCGGCAAGCAGCGCACTTGCTCCTGCCGTCTGCAAGAATCTCCGCCGGTTGATTTGCTCGTCCCGCATTATACGCTCCAAAAGCGGAATGGGGCGCTCAGCCCGGATTTCTCATCAAGGTTTTGAAAGGGGAGGGCTGAACCTTCTGCGGAAAAAAGCCTCACGGCTGTCATTCTGAGCGGAGCGAAGAATCTCGCTCTGCCGCTCAGGGTAAACTGCGCGAAGAATCTCGCCCTGCGCATTTTCATGAACAACGCGAGATTCTCTGTCGCCTGCGGCTCCTCAGAATGACAGCGCCTATGAGTTTTCCCGCAACCTGTTTAGCCCCGCCGTTACAAGGCCCTCCTGATTATTCCCGTGTCCCGCGCAGTCGTGCGAAGCTGCATGCTGATCACGCGGGAGGCCGACTTTTGGCCGGACCACTCCCGATTTCGTTGTCCAAATTTTCGCAACTTTTCTGGATCAGGGGATCAGCCCGTGCCAGGTCCAGAGCTTTCTGACATTCTGCCAAAGCTGCTTGTGAATCCCCAGTCCATCGGAGTGCCCAGGCTAGGTTATTGTGGGCGTATACAAGTTTGGGGTCGAGCTGGACGGCTGTCTTAAATTGTTCAAGGGCTTGTCCAAAATCACGTTTCTTGAGAAGTATGGAGCCCACGCCGAAATGAGCTAGGGCCGAGTCAGGCTTGAGCCCTGCAGCTTCTTTGTATTGGTCAAGCGCGCCGTCCAAATCACGCGTCAGTTGAAGATCGTCACCTAGATTAATCAGGGCGAAAAAGTTCTTGGGGTCCAAACGCAATGCTTCCCGATACTCGGCAAGGGCTTCGCTATTCCTCTGCTCGCGGTCGAGGGCGCTGCCAAGGTCGTTGTAGGCCATTGAGAGCTTGGGATCAAGCCGTATAGCTTCTCGATACTCCGCGATAGCGGCATCGTATTCCTTGCCATTGAAATGCGCGACCCCACGTTTCAGGTGTTCTACAGCTTCTCCAGTCTGGGCTCTGCGGTAAATATCCATCCAACTGAGAACCGCGAGGGATATTGATACAGCCGCCAGGACACGATAAAATGTTTTCGATTTTCTCCACTCAAAATGCAGCCCCACGGGACCCCCAGGAAAAGTGTTTTTGACGACCTCACCGCTCCACTGCGGCGGGCGGATTAGCCGCCGTCACGCACAGAGTCTTCGGCATGCGCCCCGCATGATACGCTTGGCGGCCAGCGCAGGCAACCGGGAACCTTTAGCTGGCGTAGACGGTCGATTTTTGACGTCTGCGATCTCCCAAAGACGCTCAACCCTGCTTGGCCAGCACGTAGTCGGTGCCATAGGGCGCGCGCTGCGGACGGGAAAGCAGGGCGTTCGCCTCCTCATCGTTGACGTAGCGTTCCGCTTGCGGGTCCCACTTGAGTTCACGATTCAGTTTCATGGCGGCATGGGCCAGCAGGCAGGCGGTGCAGGAACGATGGCCCACTTCCGCCGGCGCTGCCGGTGGCTGGCCCGTCTTGATGCTGGTCAGCCAGTCCAGGTGATGATCGTTCTTGGGGCTATGGTGCAGGTGGATTTCGTTGTCCTTGATGCCGGCCCGGAGCATCTTCAGGTCGCTCGCATCCAGCGCCGCGTTGTGGGACTTTTCCACGGCCGGATCGCTGGCGGTGACGGGCGCGCCGCGCGTGACTCAAATCCAGCCGTCTTCACCGATAAATTTGACGCCGGTCGGATACTTCTCGCTGATATATACATTGGCGCCGTTGGCATAGCGCGCCCGCACGTGAAACGGGCCATGAACGTCCCACAACCCCTTCTTGGGGAACTCCGCGCTGGCGACGATCTCCACCGGTCCGGTGTATTCGGTGTCCATGGCCCAGTGTGCCGTGTCGATGTGATGCGCGCCCCAGCCGGTGATCATACCGGCGCCGAACTGCTCGCAGCGCAGCCAGCCCGGGCGGTCGTAGCGATCCTGTAAGTTCGCTGCTTGTGGGTGCACGCGTTTTTCCGTGTAGTAGACCAGGGGCGTGGAGCCGAGCCACATCTCGTAGTTCAAGTTCGGCGGCACGGGCATTTCCGGTTCCACATCCCCAGAGGGGTCCACTGGCAACCCAATCAGAACCTGTTGAACCTTGCCGATGCGGCCGTTGCGAACCAATTCACAGGCATAGCGAAAGTTATAGTCCGAGCGTTGCTGGCTTCCCTGCTGGAAAATGCGGCCCGTCTGCTTCATGGTATCCGCCATCTGGCGGCCCTCCTTGATGGTCAGCGAGGCGGGCTTTTGGAGATAGATGTCTTTGCCGGCCAACGCCGCTTCCATAGCGGGCTGGGCGTGCCAGTGATCGGGCGTGCTGATGCAGACCGCATCGATGCTCTTGTCCTGGAGCATCTCGCGATAATCGCCGTAGGTTTTGAGCGCCGCGTATTTCCCTGTTCCGAACTTCTTCGCGTAGGCCTGTTCGAGCAGATTCTTCGCGTCGGCAATGCGGACAGTATCCAGGTCACACACAGCCACATAGCGGGCCACATCGCTATTTCTAAGGATGCCCCTGAATTCGGAGTCCCGGGCGATGCGGCCGCAGCCCATCTGCGCCACCTGAATCATGTCATTCGGAGCGCTGCGGCCGAAGACGCGGGCCGGGACAATGATGGGAAAACCGATGGCTGCGGCTGCGGTGAGCGTACCTTTCAGGAATCGTCGTCGCGATGACGTGCTTTCGATTTGCATGATCTCACCTCCAAACTTCAGTGACAAGTGAAGAGTGACGAGTGGCGAGCGTACACGGTTCGTCCCACTGGTCACTTGTCACTTTTCACTCGTCACTGTTCTTTTCACTTCCCATGGCCCAAAGAATTCCACCCAGGATCTGGTTGTGTAGAAGGGGGTTGGAATAGTCCGCCTTATTGTGGCCGAGGGCGAGGTAATACTCCCGGCCACCGTCGAAATAGTGATACCAGGAGAGTGGCAGAGAGTCGCCGAATTCTTCGTCGGGATGCTTCGCCTTATCGGGATCATCGAGTTTGGTATGATCGGTGACCAACAGCACGTGAATATCGGGGTTGAGGTGGTCGAGTAAGTAACACTCATCCTTCCATTCGAACGTGGCGGGCAATTTCCGTGTGGCCGGAAAATCCGCATCCTTTACCCGGACAAGAAAAACCTGCTGGTGTGGGTGGCGCACGAACTTCCCACCCAACACTGACCAGAAATACGGCCAATCGCGCTCCGAGCCCGAGGCGGAGTGGATGCCCACAAAGCCGCCGCCGGACTCGATATAATGCTTGAAGGCGTTCCGCTGGGAGTCGTTCAAGAATGCTTCGTTATTGGTGTTCGCAAACACCACAGCCTTGTACTGCTTCAGGGTTTGGTCCGCGAAGAAGAGCGGATCATCCGTCACATCCACCGCGAATCCGTTCTCCGCGCCCATTTTCTTGATGGCTTCAACACTCATTTGAATGTTGTCGTGCACGTAGCCCTTGCCATTATGCGTGTAAACCAGAACGTGCTTGCCGGGCAGGGCCGCGGCGGACGGGCGGGCGGAAAGCTCGATGGAAAAAGCCATGACAAGCGGCGCGTTGTTGCTCAGCCGGTGCAATTCGAGCCCCGGATACTCCACCCCCAGGAACCCGTAATGCCGCAAGCACCAACCGTTGGGCGCGCCGGGGTTGGAAGGATCTTCGCTGACGCGCGTCCTCACCACCTTGCCGCCAAAGTTCCCGGTCAGCTCCGCCCAAGCCGCCGGCACACGATCGCTGTCCGGCGCGTCCTCCTGCGCTGCGGTGCGGATCTTGGTGTCGGTGCGTGGTGCGAAGCGGATTTCCAGCGCTCCACCATAGCCTTTGTTGAGCTCGTGGGTGCCGCCAATGTCCACTTCCGCGCCCACGGAGCTTAGAGCGACAGTAATGTCAATCCCTCGGCGACCGTGCGCCATGGGAGCGGTTACGATCCACACGGATTCTTGCACCACCTTGCGATCGCCGATGTACCAGCCATCCTGAAAGGCTAGCTCCGCGTGATCCCTGCCTGCCGTCCTGCTCTTCCACTTCTCGAACCTCGCGACGATGCCTTTGATAGTCCAAAGGTCGTACGTCTTGCCGTCCACAACCACCACCGGCCACATCCAACTGATGCCACGATGGTGGGGATGATCCTTGGGGAAATCATCGGTGACCACGACGCCGTTGGGCGCATATACTGGATGAAGGTAGCAGCAGCGGGCGCGATCCGCCGCTGTACCCTCTTTGAGCATGGTTCCGTAATTGTAGACAAACACCGGCGAGCCATTTTCCGTCAGCTCGACCGACTTGGAGTTCAGGTCGTGAAACTGGAACTGTCCCACGGCCACGACCGGTGCGGCCGCCAGCGCAAGTAAGGAAAAAATCAGAGTCTTCACGCTCTCACCTCGCTTCCTGTAAATCCGTCAGTCGCGGGGGGTGTTGGTGGAATAGTCCGGACGAGGCTGACGTCCGTTTAGGTCCAACAGTGCTGAGAAGGCTGTCCACCATCCCTGGTTGCTTCCGGCTCCGCCGCATGAGGTGGCTTGGGAGCAACTAGCGAAGCCCTGTTTCGCACAAACGTCTCACTTTGTCAAGGAGACCGTTCCCTGGGTGCTGCTGTCATTTGGAATGGGGATCCACTCGAGCCGCCGGTCATTCCCGCGAAAGCGGGAATCTAGTCCGCCGACAGCACATTTCCAAAGGTTTGCGGAGTAGATTCCCGCTTTCGCGGGAATGACTAGGTCTCGCAAATGACGCCAATACCGTTCCCTGTATTCGACCGCAGAACCCTTTCACTCCGGACCCCTCTGTCGCCGCATCAACCGAGGGGGACGCTAATCTGAATTTACTACCCCCGCCCCCTGGAGCAGAAGTTACTGACAACTGAAAACTGGGAAATGAAGACTTCCTGTTTCTAGCGGGCCCCCGTCTCGGGAAGCCCAACCCATCTCCGGAAATTACCGGAGAACATCCGCGCCACATCGCGGTCGATTTGCTTCCGTGCGAGGGGATAACCATCGGCAATCAAACGGGAATAGGATTCGTAGAGGGCGCGGGAGATCGTGCGGCGGGAATGTGCCCATTTGTAGATCAATTGATCCAGAATCCGGGCGTCGGAGTACTGCGGGATCACGGTGGCGCCCAGCAACTCCAGGCGTTCCGCCGTGATTTCCTCCACAATCGAGGGATTGTTGAGGAACCACCAGCATCCGAAGGGCATCAGGTTGCTGAACTTCCGCGCGGCAACACACAGTGCGTGCTGATTCTCTCGCGACAGCATGGTGACGAGGAAACGCACACCCGGGTTCTCCACGCAGATTCGCTCCACCGAAGCCGTGTCCGCATAGCCAAGGCTGTTGCCACCTTCACCCAGGGCAGGGTTCACTCCCCGCGACACGCCGATCATCAGAGCGAAAGGAATGCCATACTGAAGGCACGTAGGAAGGACGACCTCGCGGATCAAGCGGGTGCGCGGAGAGTCATCCGGATAAGTAAACGTGAAGGGCAGCGAAACCCCGAGATAAAGGGGGCGCGTGCGGGCAATCCACAGGTCCAGGAAACGGCGCGCCTCGCTGACGGTCTGCGGCGTCAAATCCGCGCTGGTTTTGAAGCCTGCCGCCGCCGTCACCGCGTGCGCGGTTTCCCAGTCATTGAGGACCGGGTCCATCCGCAAGGCGCGATGAAAACGCTCGGGGCAAGGTTCGTTTCGCTCCCACATCGCCCTCTCCACGGGGTTGAAGGGATCGCTCGTCATCACCAATTCTGAAACATTGGCAAGACCGAGGACATGGTCAATGTGCTGTTCAACGGTGAGAGAGGCAAAATACTCGCGCGCCTGTTTCAGGTCCGGCTGGCAGGGATCCAGCCCCAGCTTGATCATGACCGCCACAACGCCGGCGGTCGCCTCCGAAAGCGGCGTGTTCTTGACGAAGAGAGCATCCCAGATCAGGTCAGCCTGCTGGGATTTTGTAAGCGCCCAGAATTGCTGCGGGCTCTCCGGCGATGACCGGAACAACTCCGCCACCAGATAGTGGTAGTTCACCAGCTCATCGATTCCCCACAAACACAGGCCGCCGAAGCTGGGCGGGAAAAGGTGCGTGTGAATATCAATCACCGGAGTCCGCTGGGCGGCCTCCTCAACATTTCGTTGTAGCTCCGCTGCTGTCACCACCTCGCCCACTTGGGTCATCGCTTGTCTCCTCGACGTTTCAGATTGGATGTTCGTTTATTTCCGCCGCCGCACCGCTCAATGAGGATACCTCGCCCTGGTGCGGTCGTCGCAAAGATGGTAATCCATTCCGGCATTGCGTACCAGAAAGGATCGCAGCAAGCGTAGCGCGGACCTGTTTTGTAGGTCCGCGGCTTTTTGTTGTCAATTGGGGACGAACCGCGGACCTCCAAAACAGGTCCGCGCTACGCGTGCCCCTCGGCGGCGGCTCTACTTCCGGATAGACTTCCACTTCATAGCCGCGCGCGCGCAGAATTTTGAATGCGTCTTCGCCGATGTCGCAGGTGGCGAAAACGCAAAAGGGTTCTGTCCCTTTAGCCAACTCTGCTCCAATTTAGTTGTGTTTTGTCTGAAGTGTGCCCGTGCCAAACAAGAAAGTCACGTCTCGTCGGTAACGATTGTGATGCAATCAAGGAAACCCGAAGAATCAAGAAACGCGCTATTGAACATCCCACCGATAGATGATTGCATCTGCTAGACGACTGAGCTTCTGGTTCCTCCGCCAAGGGCTGCGAATACGACTGCTAATCGGGACCGACTGCCCCACCTGGGACCGAAGCTCTCGGAACCCGTAATCATTTACCCCCATCACGGAAATGTCGCTTAGCAACAGCTCTTTCGCTTGCATGTCCGCGAGGACTTCTTGGATGCGCGTGTACGCACGCAGGGGGCCTTCCCTGTCAACCAAGCTTGAGAACACGATGATCAGTCGCCAGCGGTCGAGATCCTCCATGTAGTGCCAAAGGGCAGCAGCGATCTGCAAGCGGTGCTTCTCGAGCTCCTTGATGAGTGTCTCGCCCTCTTTGACAAGTTCCTCTACCAGTAGTGTTTTATACATTGCAGTACTCCCTCAGCGGGGTCCTCTATCGCGAGCAGGAAATCTTTTGCTCGTTTGCCAACACCAGGGTTGTAACGGCTCTCTTCATTCCAATCCCTGATAGTGTTCCAGTACGCCTGCAATTTTGCGTCACCTTTCTCGATTTCTTTTAGGAGGCCACACTCTTCAGCTAGGATCTGAAGTTCATGAGTGTAATAACGCTGCCTCACCTTCTTTGCATCCGGCGGAAACTGATACCGCTGGGTCTTCTTTGCCAGGCAGGCCTTGAGCGAACACTCGACAACATAACCCGCGACATAGTAGGCTGCGCTATACCTCCTGTTTTTGAGCAGGACTTTCGCGTCATCCAGTCGTGTTAAGGCCAGCTTCTTGAAGTCTGCTCTGTTCACATGGTCAGAATACACCAACAGCCTACGAGCGCCAAACCATTTCCTATTCCTCGAGAGACTGCTTGCCCGGAACGAATGCCAAGTCTTCGATCAGAGGTCTCTCTTCGTCCAACTTTCAATCCGCAGGAGCGCCTTGTCGTCAGCAGGCGTTTGTCCATCTGTCGGAACGCCCTGGCAATTCCTCGACGGCGGCGTTAAACTGCTCTCTATTTCACGCTGAACTAAGACATCACGCCATGCGCCGCGAACAGTGGGAAACATTCAAGGAAGCTGCCAAGTCACGCTCTATCTCTCGTGTACCTGTGTCACTTATCATCGATAGTCCCTGGATCCCCGGCCACCTGGGGATCAGCCACCTTGACTACTATTTTGATCCGCAAGTCTGGTTTCAGGCAAATCTGCGCCTCATGCGAGAGTTTCCGGAGATCATCATATTTCCTTCCTGGTGGGTTGAGTATGGAATGGCTATCGAGCCTTCCGCTATGGGGAGCAGGATTTCTTTTCAATCGGATCAACCTCCCTCTGTGCTCCCCAGCCTTTTCCGCCTCGAAGACTTGGAGCGCTTGACTCCCGTTGATCCCTACACTGACGGGCTCATGGCCATGGCCCTGCACCGCTACCGGACGCAGCAACAGCGGATTCTTGAGGCGGGCTATATGATTCCGGTCGCCACCGCCCGCGGTCCTCTTAGTGCGGCCGCTTTTATGCGCGGTGTCACCGAATTGATGCTGGACATAAACGACAACCCACAAGCCTTGCTCAAATTGCTAGCCTATGCCACGGAAACCATCATTGCTTGGCTGAAAGCCCAGGTGGAGGTGCTCGGCGACGGTGCGGAAGGGATATTTATCCTTGACGACATCGTCGGTTTCCTGTCCCGGAAGCAGTACCTGGAGTTCGCGCATCCTTATCTGAGGCAGATTTGCCAGGCCTTTCCGAGAGATTGGGTGAAGGTTTACCACAACGACGCCCGAATAGGCCCGTTTCTGGAAGACTTGGCGGAGGCTGGGTTTGATGTAGTGAATTGGAGCCACAACCTGGACGTCACAGAGGTTCGCCGAAGAATCGGCGGGAAGATGTGCTTGATGGGCAACGTAAATCCATTGGAAGTCGGAACCCGGGGCACGCCGCAAGAAGTTAAGGCCTCTGCCTTGGACGTCCTTCGGAAGGCGGAGGGTCACGGGATCATTCTTTCCATGGGTGGTGGCGTCAGTCCAGGAATGCCCAAGGCCAACATGCTGGCGATGATCGAGGCGGCGCAGGAATTCAACACGCGATAGCGCTCGCCTACCGCATCTTCGTCAACCTGCCATACAATCTTGCGATGTGGGATGCGCCCTCGTTGACAGTCACTGCGGCTACGGTTCGCGGCATGCGCGCCCACAGCGTGATAGGATTGGCTTCTGATCGTCAGTAGCGATAGCGCTTGTGAAAAGCCGATTCCGATGTAATCAGTCCCGGGTAGGAAGGAGCACCAGCATTGAAACCCCTCTTAATAACCGTGATTATTGGCGTCACTTTTGGATCACCGATTCTGCAGGCGCAAGCCGAGAAGGACTCGTCAACTGCCACATCGAATGTGCGCGGTGCGCAAAGTCCAAGAATTTATGCTGACGGGAGGATCATCTTCACGCTGAAGGCGCCCGACGCTAAGAGCGTTCAAGTGGCGGGCGGCGACGGGCTAGGGAAAGGCCCTTTTCCCATGACCAAGAGCGCCGACGGGGTCTGGAGCGTGAC
>Ga0208038_1001732_pt1 | contig 11288 bp, 18 predicted proteins | sample June2015DPH_16_1_FD_184714 | JGI IMG/M metagenome (GOLD analysis project Ga0208038, IMG submission 184714) | Peatland microbial communities from SPRUCE experiment site at the Marcell Experimental Forest, Minnesota, USA - June2015DPH_16_100... | ecosystem: Environmental > Terrestrial > Soil >...
TCCCACAAACCTTTCAGGGCTTTTTTTTCCGCAGCTTTTTTCGTGGTTTTTTCCGCAGCAGTTTTAGCATCATATTTCTTACCCTTCTTAGCAACATTTTTCCCGAATTCAAACATAACGCCTCCTACGACCTCTTTAACGAAACCCGCTTCTTACTCAACTTCTTGTGCGTAGAAACCTTCTTTGTCGAAGACTTTCCGCCCACCCTCTTCAACTTGTGGGCCTGCTTCTCCGTCAATACGACTTCGCCCTTCTTCAACTCGGCCAAGCCTGACTTCCTTACTGTCCCGCCCTTGTGAAACTTCGGAGGCGCTCCTGTGTGTTCATATTTCGAGTCACCTTCGTCTTTCTTCCCACCTTGAAACTTATCAAAGGAATCAAACTTACCCATCCCTTTTTGCGCAGCTTTTTCGGCTCCTTTTTGAACGCCTTTTTGCGCGACTTTTTGCGCACCCTTTTGAGCGACTTTTTGCGCACCTTTTTTCGCTACCATTGTTCCGACTTTCTTTGCTGCCATTGCTATCAAAGGAATCATTGTGTTCTCCTTAAAAGTTTCCGAAAATCTTTCCTGCTAAACTGTGTTGCCAGTTTTTCATCTGCTGTTCTGATGCGCCTATCTGTTGTCCTGTAGCTTCGAGTCCTGTCCCTACTAAATTTCCTCCTACACTGGTAAGAGTATCTGCTGCATGACCCGTCAAACCACCAAAAAGATTCGTCATCCAACCGTGAAACTGATCTGTTTCCGCCGCATTGGACGCAGCAGTGCCTCCGCTTCGTGAACCGAATAGCGAAGATTTTTTAGTATCTTGATTTAAGGATGTTTTGGCAGCACCAACTTCGGGTGCGAGAACCTGCATTTGTTTGGAACTGTCTCCGCTAAGAATAGACGATAAAAAATTACTTCCTTGCATTACGTCTGCTTTTCCTAGCCCCGTAGCCCAATCAGCGGTTTGTCCCAGATTGGGAATAGACTGATTAAGAGTTTCATTTTTTCCGCCTAAAATTGATCCCCAAAAACCCATTCAAAACCTCCATTGTCAACGATATAGATCGTCGCAACAAAGGCAGAGCCGCTCTCCCGTACAGCGTGCCTAAGAAATCATACCACAAATTACAAAAAATGCAAGTTTTCTCTATACAGAATAATAAGGAATCTTTACTGTCACACCATTAACGCTCATCTCCAAGTATCCTAGTGGCGTCACTGGAAGCGCTGTTGCTGATCCCGCCGTTGCGCTCGTATCCGTTACTGCCGCAGTAAGAACAGGAGGCGTTGGCTCTGTTACCGTACCTGTAAACGTAGGTGAAGCGATAGGAGCCAATAATGCTAACGCAGCACTCAAACCTAAAATATCAGCTATTGCAGGTTGTGACGACGTAAAAGTTCCTGTTGACGCTGTGAAACTATCTAACCATTTACTAGTCGTTGCTGCAATGCTTTGAGGTATAACAGGAACAATATATCCATAATAATTTGTTCCGTTGTAGATTAAGACTGCTGCTTGTCCTTGCGCGATAGACATACTCGCAGCGGAAGTGTTATTCGGATAAGATATTGTACCCGTCGCAGGAGTTGCAGTTACTAATCCTACTCCCTCGTTTAGAACTGTACAGTACCACGGTAACTGTATAGCTCCTGATGCTGTCGATAATGTTAAGGCGATAGGAGAAGAATTACTAAATAGTATATATGCTCCGTAATCAGATGGTAGTGTCGTATAAGACGTATTTCCAGATTGATTATTTAAGAAACCTATAGATGGAGCAGAAGTTGTTGTTACTGTTTGTGTGGATATGTTATTGTTTACTACCTTGTTTGTTGCGGCGATAGATGTTTTGTTAGTGTCAATCTGCGATTTCAAGATTGGAACTGCATTTTGTACGTCTCCTATGGAGTTCCATAAATTTTTTATGACATATTGCACTTGAGGTTCAAGTTTGGCAATGTGAGATTCAAACGGAAACGGTGTAACATTAGTAATTGTAGCCATTTATTTTCCCTCTTGTTTTGTTTTCCAATCCGTACATTTTTGGCATAGACCCTCTGGATGCGGATTATGTGCTATTGTTCCGCAGCGTTGGCAGCGTCTTGGCGTAACCGGATTTTTCATTATCCTTCACCTCCCGCTTCCCCGAATATAGGCGTTGGCACATAGGCCGAAGACGATCCCCACGCCCGCAAATAAAAAATCGCCCCTTGAAGGTTCAAAACAAATGGTACAGAGGATGAAAACTGTGCTGTCAGTAGCTTCCACTTGTTCGCGCTAGGACGGAAGAAATACTTCGTCAACTGTCCACCTGTACTCGGTAGTGTGATTGTCTGAGGCGCATAGGAACTATTTCCTTCATCCGCTACAAAGAAACTAAGAGTCACTGTGCTACTAGAAGAGTATTCCACTACTGCCTGTCCGCAGTGCATATAACCTTTCCCGCCCATTGCGGGAGTAGCAACGATACCATTGATTATTTCCGTTCCGCCACTGGTTATTTGACGTACTGTACCGTCAGAACATCCTACCAGCACCCCTTGTTGGCTTTGTCCCTCGTTAGGAGCGTGTATTGTCGCTGCTGGAGTGTAATTATCAAGTATCCATCCCATTGCCTGTTCATCAAACACTAACGTATGTGGATTCCCATCGGTTCCAACATGGTCCCAGTACATATAACCATTATTATATGAAAAACGTTGCAAGTTAGGTTTCGTATCATCTGGCGGATATATCGTTACCCCATTCCTAGTTATCGGTTGAGGCTGTGTTCCTGTACCATCTGAGTTCTCATGCGCAAATAAAGGATACAAACTTTCGTCAGTGATAGATTGTGACGCCGATCCGTATGAAGAAACGTGAATCCCATCATCTACACGGAAGAATATATTTCCTCCACCAGAAACACATACACAACGAGGAATATACAATCCTCTCGTTATAGAGGATTCTTGTAATGTCCATGTTGATCCGGTTGTTCCTGTTGCAGTAGCTGTTGCGCTTCCAAAGTTAGGCATAATTAACCATGCACGCTTGATTGAGAATAATACTCCCAGACCTCCAGCTATTGCTCCGTTTATAAGCGACTCGGAAGGGTCTGTTACTTCTTGCTGATTTGTGTCAGGAGCCGAATCCAAATTAGAACCTTTGCACCAATACAGTGTTCCTGGCCTTAGCGGGTCTCCTACAGCATAACAAAAATTTATATTATCAGTTGGTCCCCACATATACGGAAGGGGTTGATTTGCCAAGATAGGCTGCGGTATCTGATAAGCTAAATTCGTGCCGTCTGGAACATCTGGAATTGTAATTGTATTCGAGACAGGACGAGCTATCAAAACATACGCAAGTGAGGTAGGAGAACCAATTAGAATCGTTGTTCCTGCAAGCCACCTATCATTAAAACCTGTTGACGAACCTCCTATCGCGCCACCAGAAACCCATGTAATTACACCACCAGATACATTGCAAGTTCCCTTTTGCGGAAGGTCAATAGACGGAAATGGTTCATAGTTATCATAGTCAAGTGTCTGCGTTCCTAGTGCCGTATCGAGCAAGGAATCCGTAACAGGCGTGTTATTTCCCGGAGTCGAAAAGGATACTCCTGCGTTATCGTTTGGTCCCGTATTCACGTATGTAAATGCAGTAGTAACAGAATCCAGTCTGTAGTAATCCACCACATCCACTTGAGGATCGGGAGACCATAACGACGTGATTGTATTAGCCGTTACAGGAATTGCTTCTGCTGTGGATTCAGGAGATGGATTCGATTGTGCTCCTGTTGCCGTTGAACGATAAACATACCTATACTGTACGTCCTGCCTGATGTTTGCAGGAAGTGGAGGAATAATAGTTGGAGATGCTCCTGGTGTAGGAGAGGCCATAAGTAAAATTATACGACCGGGCCAGTTCCAATAGTCAAAATCTAATTCAATTGGGTATATTCCTGCCGCAGGAAAATAAACAATATCTGTAGACTCTGCATAATAATTATTTCCATCGTTAGGATATGGAGAACGAGGAAGAAGCGGATAGCCATTAAGCGCGGTAATTGTTTGACCATAATCGGAAATTGTAGGAGTTACATTACTCCCATTAAAATTTGCCGTTGCAGATGATAATGTAGCTCCACCTCCAATTCCCCATATAACATCATCGTGACTTGTTAATACAAACGTATAGTTACCTTCTTTAGGTACATAAATACTTCCAACCAGACAAATATTAAAATCAGAATAATTAGTTTGTGTTTTATAAGTAGTTGTTATCGGAGCCGCAAATACTGGCACACTACCAGTTTCTACGCTATCTGGATTTAATTGATACCACTGCATAGAAAGAGATTGCGTTCCTGTTCCTGGTAATTCAGGTATTCCAGATGCAAATGTCGCATCGAATATAAATGAGTTTCCCGACGTGTTTCCGTCTGCATTACCATTCGATCTAGTTGGTCCACTCCCGCTAGGATCGCTAGGATTCTTCCAAATATAAGATGCCACAGGACCAGAAAGTGGTGAGTCTCCCCAATAATAAGCAGTCAAATTACCTAAAATAGCTGTTGTTGAAGGCAGTGCATTTGTGGTAACAGTACCAGATATATTAAAATCTCCTGAATTTGAATTATAAGAATTTGCCGCTGAGTTTATTCCTATTTGGAAAGTTACCGCTCCATACGGTACAGGAATCTGCGCTGCTGCGGAAGTAGGATCACTCAAATAAGCAGCATAGGCTGCACCTACATCTACAACAGATGGTATGTATAAAGGCGCAACTCCTAATGGAACTACAGTGCTTCCACCTGTTTCAAAAGCGTTATCCCCTGTTGTAAAAGCTCCTACAATCACACTGGCTGTTGATGGTGGTTTTTCTCCGGTTGCTATTTGCTGAATAAAATAAGCTGGAAAATTACTTCCTACCCATGATGCAGATGAATCAGTAGGACCATGAACACCTTCGTTTACTGTTGCACTTCCGGTTAGAGATGTAATGGTTATCGTAGACGCATTTTGACAGTTTACAATAAATGGTGTGGTTCCATCTATTGGATTTACTGTGCCTGGATTCGGTAGTCCGTATGTTTCTCCATAACTATAATCATTATTTGCTCCGTTATAATTAGTCCATGGTATTGTTTTTGCAGAAAGATTTCCTGTTCCTCCACCAAAAGGAACACTTGTATTTTGCGTTCCAACTACAGGAGCAAGTTGAGGTTCCTTAATTCCGCTCTTCCAAGCAATATTATCGCTCGAAACTTTAAGCATCCCATTTGAAACGTAGTTTACAGATTCTCCGTTACTTAGATATTTTGTTTCAAGCGTTACGTTTCCTTGCGGCGCAGAATCTCCGATATAGACGTATGGTTTTGGTGAAGCGTTAGGACGAAAAGGGACCATTGAGACTTGATTTCCGCTTAACCCCATCGCTACATCGGTTACTCCATTTGTGGAGTTCCATATAGATATTTTTGTCCCTGCTCCGTTTACTATTGCATATCCTGACGGTAAAGCGGTAAGATTTGTGTTGTCATTTAATCTTTTTAAGGAATGTACTGCTGCGGAGAGAGTATATAATGCTCCCGTAAGGAGGTTGCGTAAGGTAACGCCTGCCTTGGTATAGGCTCTGATATTTTGCGCGACCGTTACAAACCCTGCCGCTAAACGGTTAACGGGGTTGGTAAGGTCTAAACCTCTGAATCCGAGAGACATAGTTCACCTTCACGTCCTGCGCCTCTCCCGGTGGCGGTAGGATGGTTACATTATACTACATTTATCTTTATTCTTTGTGCGAATTCTACGCTCTTGATCGCACCCTGGACACTTTGCCCATGGTTGACACAGATGATCCTCTCCGGGTTGTCCTCTCATAATGCAACCCATATCTAGTTCTTCTCCTGTAATCGGATCGTATTCGATTATATCGTTCATCCCTTGTATCCTTTTACATTGTACTACGATTTATCACCGCGAACATTATACCTGTTCATCGACCGTTCCTGCACCTGCCCACGCTGATCGAGTACGTCACTGAAAGCTCCAAGAGACCGCAACCTGCTGTTCTCAGCAGAACACGCCTGTATTGCTCTCTTTTCAAGTTCGAGAGATTCTTTGAAGGATTCCCCGCCCATCTTAAAGCAAGCTCTCGCCTGTGCAAGGTCGTAAATTATATCCATATCGGAACGAGAACACTGGATATAATCTGTTCCAACAGACGGCACAGGAGCGTTACCTAGCAACGTGCATCCCACGTTTGAACCCACAGGAGCAGCGACGAGGTCCATCCCTCCCGCAACAATCACAGGACCAAAGCCAGTAGGATTAGAATCCCACTCAGGATTGTACCTGTCTAACGAAACGATACTATCTATACTCACCGCTTGACCGTTTACCCGTCCTAGTTCTATCCATGGACTCTTCAACATCAATTGCAATCCGTCCATATAACGCTTTTGGCAGTATGCAGCACGCTCTGCGTCTTTACTTTCTTCCTCTTGGCCTAGCAAATCGGCTAACGCGCCATATTCGAGTATCCATGCAAAATCATCAGGAATGCCTATAAGCGTAGGAGTCGGAGGATTAAACGGTGCCCCTGACTGTAACACCACAGCCTCATACGTCCCCGGTTGATCGGGAGGAATGTCTACCTGAAACGATAATGGTGGCTCTGAGGATAAGGAAAATGTTTGTGGAGTTCCTGACGGCTGCTGGTAAAGTGGAGCGTTAAAGAACTCGTTAGCTACGGTATCATCCCGGTAAAGTGTGTTTGGACTACCTGAGACGGGGATGTAGCGAACTCTTTCTACATCTATAATGGAATCATCGAGTTCTGTGCGTATCGTGTTTGGTACGACAGGGATACCAGTCATTAAATTTTGATTCAAATTACCTATCTGAATCATTTCATCGCGTCTGCGCTGCAATGCTTGAGACAAGACGCTGATATTAAATTGGTTTGTCCCTGTCCAAGTTCCTGTAGTATTGCTTGGTTCCATCATCATGAACTCTAGTTCGCCATAAATATAATTATCTGTCAAAGTTCTTTGGCGTGGTGATCCTGCCAGAGACCCAAGAGAATTCCAAAGCGAAGAGGAATTATAATTAAAATCCTGACGCCATTGCCAAGTAAGGCTATTAAAGGTGCGAAGGCTCTGCTGAATATAAAAAACGAGTTCATTATAGGTCCAGAAGACCATATTAGGGTCTGCAAGCCTCTGCGCGAGTTGCTGCGTAGCACTCGTAAGACTCAACCATGAATAGCTACCGTTCGCCATGAATGTATTGTACTACTTTTTGACGGAAAACTTTTTCCAGCACAAACTCTTTCTTTTGCCGGTGTTTTTCCTAACGCGCTTAGGAACTCCCGCAACCCTCTTTCGTCCTACGCTTTCGAGATTGCTTGAAGTGATTTCGTTCATTTTCCCGCCACTCTCTTCTTGTGAATTACCTTTTTTGCCGCAGGTTTCTTTTTTGTAGAAGTGGTAGCTTGAGTAGTCTTTACAGCCTTCTTTTTCTGCGAAGCCTTTAGGAAACTTTCATTTGCCTTACGTACCATATCGTCCTCGTATGATGTATCTTTCTTTTTTTCATACGTTGGAACATAGCTAAAAAACTTTTCTACATTGCTGGACGCTTTTCTAGCTAGATCAATGATTGGTTCCGCTGCACCGTAGTCTGTTGGCATTTCAACCTCTCTTTCCTGCTACTCTCTTCCGAGACGTTTTCTTTTTTCCTGACTCTCTGGCCTTCGACAAAACAACAGCCTGCATCTGAGCTACGGCCTTCTTTTTTCCGAACTTCTTAGCTGTTTTCTTAAAAGTTTTCCCCTTGCGAAACTCTTCAAAGTTCTTTTCTTTTGTCGCTTTCGATTTTCCTTTGAGAAGTGGCATTTTCATCCTCCCAAAAAAGAGAGACAAGTTTGCACTCGCCTCTCCCGATGGACTCAGTATACCACAAAAAATCAATTTACTACTTTTCTGCGCGTGCAATCCACTGCAAAAGAAACTTCACCTCAGATGGATTAGAAGCGGCAATATCCTCGTAATGCTGGACACGCACCTGCCGAAATACTTCAACCAAAGATTTTCCACACTCGTTGGCTGCGTCTACCGTCGCCGGTCCCAATGTACCATCCTCTACAATCATGTACTTTCCGGTTGCTTGACAGAGGATGTCTGTAGCTGTCTGTAGGAGCCTCACTGCCGTTCCTTGCCCCATATTCACGCTCGCATCGAAGACGCGATTTGCCAACTCTTGCGAATCAAGCTGCTCTAACCAATTATTCCAGAAGTGATTGCGATAGAATGCGCAAACAAGATCAGAGCGCTGACTCTGTGGCATAGCAGCGATGGCCGCGAACTCCTCTGGGAAGCTGTGAGAATTTATTCCGCTGATAGCCTCGCCGCCAACGTCAGGCACGGCCTTGTATTCGCGGAGCGGGTCTTCAAACTGCATTGTCCAATCAAAAGCCACGTCGAATGAACTCAATTGTTGTCCCCTCTCGAAAGTCGGTGAACTAGGCTATCAGATGTTTGCGAAAGGATGATTTCTTTTGATTCATCCTCGTCATGTACAAGGCGGTATTCATCATCGAATACGGATTTTCGTTTATCCTTTTGCCAATCATAATCCTGTTTGCGTGAGCCGGTTGCCATGCTGCCTCCAATCACCAAACCCATCCACGATGCCGCGCCTTGGGGTGCGTGTTCTCCTGATCTTGCGATGCGTACCGGCGCATGATCCGTGCACGTTGGCGCTTTAGGAATCGCCGCACTCCTGGAGAGACAGGGCCGATGCCGCATTGAGCGAGCGATTCGGTTTTGTTTGGCTCTTTCATATCTCTCCAAGTGTCCGCTGGGCGGATGTGAAATCAGTACATTGGGTATCCGCTGGCCTCTTGATTGGCCGCGTCTGCGCTTCTAGGCTCATCAAAATTGTGGGCACGGATGGAATCAACCAAAGACTGAGTATCATTCTCTTCGTACCATACACGGTCACGAAAGAACCCTGCATCCTGAATTTCTTTCGTTTTTGCTGCGATGATTTTTGACAGATCGCTCATTGCCCACCTCGTGCGGGTTTCATTGCTTCCCGGTTCTCGCGTTCGTAAAGTTGATCGAGAGTCCAGCGTACATTACGGCCTCCAGGCCAAACTTCATACAGGACGTTTGCTTCTCCATCCATCTTGGACCATATCTTGCATTCGCGTCTCTGGGCAACTTTGACAGCTTCTACTATACTGTAGCAATAGGCGGGGCGTTCACGGTCTCCTATTTCATGCAGGTTCATACAATTCTCTCCAGCGTCACCTTTCGGATGTGGACTTCCGACTCTCCCGGAACATTAAAACCATTGCGTTCAGCAAACTCTTTCTTTGCGCGAGCTTTTTCCTCGGTATCAGTGCGGTCAGGGATTCCATACGCGCCATCCTTGAACCAATACACTGCGGTTTCGTACCAGGTATTCGATTTCCAACTCATTAATTCCTCCAAAACTTCGGCCAGCCCCTTGCGAGACTGGCCGGTTGCGCGAGCGGCTTAACCAGCCTTGCCCAAGCCTCCCCGGATTTTCACCGGGCAGGCTGTCGGATTTGAACCAACGACTCCCGCGCACACTTTAGGGCTATGCAGCCCTGTGAATGGTTACATCGTCGGCAGAGGAGTCAGCGTTGTCGGATCAGTCTTAGCCTGCGCTGCCTGGTATGCCGTGATTGCAGCCTGGAGTACAGAAACGCCCTCGTTGATGTCTGAAAGGATGACTGGACTGAGGCTGGTATCTGCCTTGAGTGCGGCCAAAGCAGTCTGTAACGCCGTCAAACTCGAAGAAACAGGAGTTTTGTTGAGGATTCCTGTCGTAATCTCAGCGATAGCCGAGGTCATGGCCGGAATCAGGTTGTCAATGGTTGTGGATACGCCGAATCCCTTGAGGACAACCGGCAGAAGAGTTCCAAGCAATGTCAAAATCGTAATCAGCATTACTTCACCGCCTGTACGAGCGACTCAATCGCCCCAATGTTGGTTTCGATGGTGGTCATAGCTGCTGCCAATTGTGCCGGTTCGCCAGCGGCAGGATTCGCCATGAGTTGAGCGTGATAACTGGTAGGAGAACAAGCGCCGTTCACAGGCGCACAGTAGAGCGCATCGGCAGTGTTCAGCGCCACAATAATTTTGTTGACGATGATCGTTGTGGTGGGATCGGGAGTGAACTTCCCGGCTACCACATCCGCCTGATACTGGACTAAAGCCGCGTGCGCAGCTTGCAGGTTGGCGTTCAGTTGCGCGTCGGTTGCATTGATGGCTCCTGTCGGCAATGGTGTATTTGCCGCCTTACAGCCAATCACAGTCACGGTAAGCGCCATGATTACGGTGAGAATTGCGATGCGTTTCATTGTGCTGTCTCCTGTACGTGGGGTTGTGCGCTGGGGCACGGGGTTAATATCCAAAAGTGTCCGCAAAGAAGATGATGCGCTTCCACAGCGGAACATTTTTATGGCGCAATTTACGACGCTCCTCGATGGTTGCCCCACCTATCGATTCAGGAAACTGCGGCCTAAACCATTCAAGCATATCGATCCTTTCTGGCGCGGGTTTACTTGCGGTAAAGCGGTCCTCTGTTCATTGCGGCCTCACTGCTTGTTGACTGCGGCGAGCGCTGCGGCCTTGGCGTCGTCGGTTGACGTTTGCACTTGGGCCACAGTCGAGTGCGTGTCAAAGTCCTTGGCGAGCACGCCCAGCACCAAAGGAACGAAGCAGGCAACGTATCCCTGCCATGTCTGCGGGCCGCTATAATTCGCTGCGGCCATTGCCAATGTGCCGATCAGTCCAGCGAGAGATGTTTTCCAGTTCTTCATGATGCTTGCTCCTTTGCTTTAGTGCTAAATCTTCACATCGTACTGCAAAAGTTCCTCTCTAATTTTTTCAACCGGATATTCTCCACCTATTGCGAGGAACACATTTGCGATAACGGCGTTTGGAACCCTTTCTTTTCTCAAATCACGCACAAACAGATAACTCCACCAGCGGAACCGTAGCACCTTGAATTTACGTTTAAGCCAGTCCATTCTTGCTCCTAAATTTAGCCCCTCGGCTAAACGGTTGTGAATTACGGCGGCTTTCGTGTTGCACTACTCACCGCCGCAAAGCGTGCCAAGAATTGAGGACTCCTGGACAAGCCCTCCATCAGTTGAATCGGTCTGATGAAATTCGCGGGAGGCCGAATCCTCCCCACCCTTGCGGGTGCTCTTGGCTTCTTACTTGCGCGGCGTGCATCTGAATCCTTGGCTCAACAGCGCTCGAAAGCGTCAAGCCGT
>Ga0208038_1001733_pt1 | contig 11286 bp, 11 predicted proteins | sample June2015DPH_16_1_FD_184714 | JGI IMG/M metagenome (GOLD analysis project Ga0208038, IMG submission 184714) | Peatland microbial communities from SPRUCE experiment site at the Marcell Experimental Forest, Minnesota, USA - June2015DPH_16_100... | ecosystem: Environmental > Terrestrial > Soil >...
CCTGACGGAAAAGGCGATGTCGGCCCCATGCGTACGAAGATTGCCACGCTGGTGGCCGCTGCGCTGGGACCTGCTTCCGCCCAGCAGGTGCTGGCCAGCCGCCGCTCGCTCACGGGTTATTTCGAATTGATGAAAAGCTATCGGATGCAAGGCCTTAGAAATGGCAAGGTGCAGACGGGCGTCGACGTCCTGGAAGCCGAAAACTTTGCTCCCTTGGAAGGGTGGCGGGTGGGTTTGATCACCAATTCGACAGGCGTGGACGCAGCCGGGCGGCGAACCGTCGATCTGCTCGAACATGCGCCGGGGGTGAAACTCCTTGCCGTGTTCAGTCCCGAGCATGGGATTGAGGGCCAGGCGGATAGCCGAGTCCTCTCAAGCACAGATGCAGCTACCGGCTTGCCGGTGTACAGCCTTTATGGAGACACAGAACGGCCGACTGACCGCATGCTGGAAGGGCTGAATGCCTTGGTATTTGACATCCAGGATGCCGGAGTCCGGTTTTACACTTACATTACCACCCTGGGTTATTGCCTGGAGGCTGCCGCCCAGAAGGGAATCGAGTTTTACGTGTTGGACCGGCCCAATCCCATCAACGGGGAGGAAGTGCAAGGACCTGTTCTCGAGCAGGACTTGCGTAGCTTCGCGACTTACTTCCCCCTGCCCATTCGCCACGGCATGACGGTGGGAGAATTGGCAGAGATGTTTAACAACGAAAACCACATCGGCGCCAAGCTGCACGTCATTAAGATGCGCGACTGGCAGCGTACGGACTGGTACGACGAGACGGGTCTCGCTTGGGTGAACCCGTCGCCCAACCTTCGCAATCCCACGGAGGAAGTTCTTTATCCGGGCGTCGCCACGGTGGAAGGGGCGAACGTCAGCGTGGGCCGCGGCACTGATACCCCGTTCGAGTTGCTCGGCGCTCCGTGGATGGACTCTCGGAATCTCTCTGCGTACTTGAACGCGCGGGATATCCAGGGAGTGCGCTTCGTGCCCGTGGATTTCAAACCCTTGACAAATTCCTTCGCCGACCGCCTGTGTCACGGCGTCCAGATCATTTTGATTGACCGCCAGGCTCTTGACCCTGCTGAACTCGGGGTCGAACTCGCAGCGGCCCTCCGGCAGTTGTACCCGGACGTTTTCCAGCTTGAGAAAACCCTCCCTCTGATCGGCGCTCGCTGGGTCCTGCAGGCCATTGAGGCAGGGAAGGACCCGCGCCGCATCGTTTACGAGTGGCAAGGCGCACTGGAACAATTCCGAACTCTGCGCTCGAAATACCTACTCTACCCGTAGGCCGACAAGCGGGGTAGCTACGTGAGGGGGCTGGGGGCACTAGAGCATTGAGCCATTGAATCATTTGGGAGCTATTGTGTTCGTGTGAAGGGCGGAGTAGTATTCCCACTGCAATAGTCCTAATATGATCTTATGAGACTGAGCTCTGCGTTCTTGGGATGCTGGAGCAGTAGTAGGGGAGGGAACATGCGAACGGGCCGACCTTCGTTCTCTTTGATTGCTGCATTCTGCGCTCTTCTATCGACCGTGGGCTTTCCGGGTCTCCATTTTGCCAAAGAAAAGATCCCAACGGTCAGTCCGGACGACTTAACCCTGCGCCTTTTCCAGCTTCTCGACAGCTCTTACGCCGGGAAGCTGTCGGAGTTTTACTTCATCGGCGACGTTTACAATGACCCAAAGATCCCCGATAAGGAACTCCAGCACGTTTTCAAAGCGGAATACGAAAAGGGCAGAGCCTTTGGGAGGTTCAGGCTCTGCGTGCGAAGCGTGGACAAGCTCACTGCGGGCCAATTGAAGGATTACACCCCCAAGCAAATTTACGATTTTGGCGAACTGGATGTGGAGAAATTTACGAAGACTGACCCCGGACCTTTCGGCAAGACTGGGGACGTTTACTTTCGAGCCATACCGGATGGCCCTCTCGCCACAGCCCCAATCACCGACGAGGCTCGAAAAGCATACGAAATATACATTACACAGTGGCTCTTACCCGCGCTCGAGAAGAAGTGATCGCAGCCGTTTCCTCGTCAGATGAACGTGACGAATATTCGGAACGTGACGAGTATTACCAATACCACTGACATCTCCATGATGACCCGAACTCTGATGACCATCGAGCAATAAGACGCGCTCCCCGAAAAGGAAGGCGTGAAGTACGAACTCAACGAGGGAGAACTGGTAACCGTGTCCCCATCGCCTCGTCTGATTCATAACTGTGTCCGCGACGAGATTGGTTTTCGCCTTAGGGAATATGTGCGCTCCGGCCAACTCGGTGAAGTAACGATGGAGACCGACTTTAAGCTTACGGAAGGCACCATCCGCATCCCGGACGTCTGCAAATGCGAGATCCTCGCGAACCTTGCAGCTCGGGTGCTGGAACCTTTCAAGAAAGGGGAGATCGTGCGGCGCGCGCGGCGCACGATAGGGCGGGGAAGTGGCGAACGGCTCGCGTAGAGCGATGAAGACGCGCGGGCGCATGTGACAAGCATGTTTGTGGGCTGAAGAAGGCCAGGTCAGCGCGTAGCGTGCAGCCCACTTTTCCAAGGAGTTTGACGCTGAGGCCCTGCCTATCATGTACGCAATCAATGCACACAAAAGTTGACTCCCGTCTGGTTTTGATGTACTATTTGAATGTGTACATGATTATGGAGGAGTCGCTGCCATGCCGAGAATAGCGGTTGAAGACAACAGCCGGATGTCCTTGCGGATTCGGGCCGAAGAAAAAGCGCTGCTCTTGCGTGCGGTGGCGCTGAACCACACCGACCTGACGGATTTTGTCATTCGTCACGCCTTGCGTGCCGCCAAGGCCGTCATCGAGCAGGCGGATCATGTGCAGCTCTCGGGGAGGGATAGTTTGCGGGTTCTCGATCTGCTGGAGAATCCGCCTGCGCCGAACGCAAAACTACTGGCGGCCGCTCGGGCATTGCCAAAGCGGCGGTCATAATCGTGACGGCATGGCACGAAGAGCCGATCAGCAAAAAGCATGATCGGGAAGCGTTCGACTGCGGCGAACAAGCGCTGAATGAATTCTTGCGCCGTTACGCCCGCAAGAGCCACGAGCTGGGCGGGGCAAAAACGTTCCTTGCGATTGACGATGCCGACAACAAAACCATTCTCGGCTTCTATAGTCTGAGCCCCGCCTCGGTTGACTATGCCCGGACACCGGAGATCATACGTCGCGGGCTGGCTCGCCATGACGTGCCGGGCTTCCGCTTGGCGCGCCTGGCTGTGGATCGCAGGTTGCAAGGGCAGGGAATTGGCGGACAACTTCTGCTTGCGGCGGGCAGACGCTGCCTGTTGGCCTCGGCGGAGGTTGGCGGCGTGGTGCTTGTCATCGACGCCAAGAATGAAAGAGTGGCAGGATGGTATGCCAGCTATGGCGCTGTGCCGCTGCTGGACGCGCCGTTATCTCTGCTGCTGCCGCTCGCGACAATCGAGGCCGCGCTTAAAAAAGCCGGGAAATACTGACGTTAGCAGATCGCCAAGCCAGGGCTGGGAAGATCGAAAGGGTACCGGCCCATCATCCTTTTCCGGCGCTGAGCCAAGCTGCTATCGCTGGTCGAGAAGAATGGGCTTGCCACCGTTGCCTAGGTCGCGTGACACGCGGGGCTGGATTTTTTCCAGGCAGCCTTTCAGGAGTATAATCTTACCCGAAAGGGGTTGCGCCCCATGTTTGTATCATGTCGTTTGAATGGACTCTTCGTCGTTATCATCGCCATCGCCACCTTTGGCCTCGCATCGGCTCAAACAGAGCCCGCAACCAAAGAAGCGACTGAGTCCGGCCAGACACGCGGGCAAGGTCAAGTTAGGCTGGTTCCGTATAAAGATGTCGGCTGGAGAACTCCTAGCAGCGGTGAAGTGATCATGGCGAAACTCAAGAGCTCCTTCTTCGCCCAAATGGGTTTAATTCTTTCAAGAGTCAGCAAGGGATCAATGCTTGTGAGGGCGGACGATGTCTATGTAATTAACCCGAATGATCGACTTCCGGGGTTCAATTCCAGTTTGGAGGCTGGGAGACTCGCGGTTGAATCGCTCGGTGGCACGTCTGCGGTGAAGATTACGTCTCTTGAGGACAAGGGATTCGTAAGTATCATGATGTCCGTTGTACTTCCAGTTGGAACTGAATTCGAGATCGAGAAAATGCACTGGCAAGACACCGAATTTGACAAGGGGATTATCGCGCTGCGAGCTGATGGGCTTGAGTGGAGACCAAGGCCACAAAGTACGGCTACAGCGACCCAGCCCGCGGAGGCTGCTGGTACTCAACCGCCCATTGCCTCGGCAGCATCGACCGATACCACCAGGAAGGCCGAAGGCTCTACCGCCGATAAACCATCAACAACATTGCGTGCACCCCAGAATTTCTCCGCGGAGGCTACCATTGCCCCGGGAGCATTGATCGGCACCACGAGGAAGGCCGAAGGCTCTACCGCCGACAAGCCATCAACAACGTTGCGTGCATACCAGAATTTCTTGCTTCTGGAATCGAAGGACAACAAGGGTTCAATCGTTAAGTACGTCATGATACTGCGAGAAGCTCTTGTAACCTCATTGATGAAAGGCGCGACGAGCTCCTTCGAAGAAACCGCAGCAGTAGCTGCTGGCCAGCTGTTCGCAGTTCGCAGCGGCGATCCGGTTGGCAAGGCAGATGTTGTAGCCTCGGGAAATGAAGTATTGCGGAAAGCAACCGTTAGTCGATTTTCAAGGATTTCGGAGCTGGTCGGGGACATGGAGGCTCCGTCCGGCTGGGATCTGCCCGTGGTTGCGGTTGCCTGGAAGACGTTCTAGCTTACACTGATCGGACCGACGCCTAACCGGACGTGTCCGCGCTTCTCAGGCCGGTTCCCGGTGTCCGTAAGCCCACGACTGTCCGCCGTGCTGCCGCCGGGAAGGCGCTTAGATCGCAATCCGCACGACTTCATCGAGCGAAATCTCGTCCTGTCGCCGGTCGTAGAGCTTGGTCGTCCGCGGTGACTCGTGGTTGGCGATGTGCTGCGCGTTTTCCAGCTTGCCGGACCGATGCGCGACCGTGAGTTCCCGCCGCATCCGGCGCCAGCTCCTCGGGCCGAGCGGCAGCAATCAACCCAAGAGTCAGATTCGAAGACGGCTCCCCGGTCGGGCTCGGAACCTAAACATTGAGCGAGCCGGCGCTGACCGAGCAGGGCCTTGTAACTGAGCTCCGAATTCCAGCCAGCAGGGGCCATCGGGACAGGAATGCCGCGGAGCGTCCCGCGGCTCGTGATGCAGGGCAGTCCCTCGATGATGCCGAACTCCTTCCTGGCTTCTCTGCGCCGTTGTCCACCCCGCCCGACATTGGGCGTTGCATGCCATTAGTTAATCTACCTGCCGAGGAGCCGGAAAAACTCTTGGTTAGTCAGGCCTGCTTGGCGGAGGATGCTCTTGACGATGTGCTTTGGCAAGTCAAAGCGTTCGTGATAGGGCACAGTAACCCGTCCAGGCTTGTGGGGATGTTTGAGATGAACGTGGGAGCCGCTGGTTTCGTGAATGTAAAAACCAGCTTTCTCAAGGGCACGGACGACTTCTCGCGGCTTGAGGTTTGCGAACTTGGGTGACATGCCCTACACGGTGACTTTCAGTTCTTCGCTGATCGGCTGCTGGAAGGCAAATGGGTCTTCAGGGATATCCTCACCATCCTTCAGTAGCGCCCGGAGGTGGCAGCGGATCGCATCTTCTGCCATCTCTCGCGCTTCCTCGAGCGTCCGACCATAGGTCACGATGCCGGGCAAGGCGGGAACGATCACTTGGTAGCCGCCTTCCAGGAGCTGCTCATAGATGACAATATAGCCGTACTCGGCTGAGAGGTGTCGCTTCCGAAACGTAGATTGCCTGCAAGCCATTAAGGTCTTGGCCTCCCCACCTAATAGTAGCACAGTGGAACCTGCAGTGCATCCGACTCCCGACTCCCGTTTGTCAGAACGAAGGTGTGGAGTGTACACTCGTACCCAGGCGGGATTCCAAGATGGAAATCCGGGACTACACTCGGCACGACCGGGCGGGTGAGGTGAGTTCGTGAGGGTTTTGCTGATCTCTGCAAACACCGAGACGATGAACATGCCCGTTCTCCCTCTGGGACTCGCCTGTGTGGCAGCCGCAACCCGAAATGCCGGCAACGAGGTGGCCTTGCTGAACCTGATGTTTGAAGGAGACCCGATGTTGGGCATCAGGAACTCCATCGAGGACTTCCGCCCCGACGTCATCGGCATTTCGGTACGGAACATCGATGACCAAAACATGCCGCACCCTCAGTTGCTGTTTGCTCCGGTCAGGGAGGTCATAGCGAGTTGCCGAAGCTTGTCCGCCGCTCCAATTATCCTTGGCGGTGCCGGTTACAGCATCTTCCCCGAGAGCGCGCTGCGTTATCTGGGCGCAGACATGGGAATTCAAGGCGAAGGAGAGGTTGTTTTCCCCGTCGTCGTGGATCGAATAGGCAAGGGGGCGCAAGTTTCGGACATTCCCGGGATTTGCCTCCCAGGTCAGCCCGCTGAGGGGAGGATCTTTGAAGGAAACCTGGACGGTCTGCCTCTCCCAGAGCCCAGTCTTTGGATTCCTCCCGGTGCTGACAACGGCAAGCTCTGGGTGCCGGTGCAGAGCAGGCGAGGTTGTCCGCTGGACTGCACCTTTTGTTCGACCAGCGCGATCGAGGGGCGATCGGTACGAAGACGTTCGCCCGACCGAATGGTGAAGTGGCTGGCGGAACTGAGGGAGACTGGATGCCGAAACTTCAACTTCGTCGATAACACGTTCAACCTTCCGCCCACCTATGCAAAGGACCTTTGCCGCCAAGTGCTACAGGCGGAACTCGACCTCAATCTATGGTGCATCATTTACCCAAAGTGGATCGATACGGAGCTTGTGGAACTCATGAGGCGAGCCGGATGCCGCCAGATCAGTTTTGGTTTCGAGAGCGGCTCTGAACGAATGCTGCGGCGCCTCCACAAGCGATTCGATAGAAAAGAGGTGAGCACAGTGTCCAAGATGTTCGCGGAGGCGGGAATAGAGCGGATGGGATTCTTGCTGCTGGGAGGTCCCGGGGAGACGAAAGACAGCGTCGAGGTAAGCCTTTCGTTCGCCGATTCCCTGAATCTCGAGGCCTTGAAGATTACCGTCGGCCTCCGCATCTATAGGCAGACTCCTCTGGCAAGAACCGCTCTCAGTGAAGGAGTCATAAGAGCGGACGAGGATCTGCTGTTGCCGCGGTTTTACTTGACGCCCGAGTTGAGGGATTGGCTCCCGGAACGGGTAGCTACCTACAAGACCTCACGCCCATGGGTGAATTAGCGGAAATGATTGTGCCTGTGCGTCTCCAGAACCTGGTCTTGTCGCTGCCTTGCCGCAAGTGTCTAGCCTGACCACTAGGCTTCTTTGGCCGTGCCGCTGGCGGCCTCCCAAACCATCTTCTTCCCGCTGCGGACCGAGAGGTTCACCATGTGACCGGCGGCTGCAGAGCGGTGCCCCATCTCGGCGTCTTCCACAGGTTCTCGCCTGTTCCGAACGGAATCGAAAAACTCGGCCAGATGGAACACGGTCGCATCCGGCCCGCTCGGCTTGAAGTTCAAGGAGCCTTCTGTCCGCACGTAGGGCTTCGACTCTTCGCGATGTTTGCCCTCGCTCCAGAATTGCTCTTGCAGCTTCATAGGCCAGGGCTCTATTTGAGATTGGTAGCCCTCGCTTGGAGTCTCGTCGGTTAAGGTCATGTCCGCGCCAAGGGTAACCATCAGCGTGCCCTCGGTGCCGAGGTATTGAATGCCCTGCTGGGAAGCGCTGGAATTGTTCATGGTCGTGCCCATATTCACATGGAAGCTCGGGTAATCAAACAGAGCGTCGAGCGTGTCAGGCACTTCGCGGCCATCGTGCCGGACCAGGATACAACCAATGGCAGCGACGGTGTCCGGCATCTTGGCGTCCATCACGAAGTGAATCGTATTGATCAAGTGGACAAAGAGATCCGTAGAGATCCCGCCGGAGTAATCCCAGTATTTGCGATACCGGAACACGCGCTCCGCATCGAAGGGGCGCTTGGGGGCGGGCCCCAGCCATTCCTCCCAATTGAAGTTCTCGCCGTTTTTCAAGTCCGGGGGGATGGGATAGTTCCACGCGCCGGTGGAGCTATTCCGGTTGTAGGAGGCGATTATCTTTGTCACCTTACCGATTCTTCCGGACTGCACAATTTCCTTCGCCTTCTTGTGCATTGGGGAGGACACCCACTGGCTCCCTACCTGGACAATCCGATTATTGCCTTTCGCCGCCTCAATGACTTTTGGCCCCTCCTCGATGCGGTAGGTCATCGGCTTTTCGATGTAAACGTCCTTTCCGGCCGACAAAGCGTCCACTACAATCGGCGTATGCCAATGGTCTGGGGTGGCGACAATCACGGCATCCAGGTCTTTTCTTTCAAGCAACTTCTTATACTGCGCAAAATAGGTTTCGATTTTGCCCTCGGTGCGTTCTTTGGCGCGGTCGAGATGCCCTCGGTAGCAGTCGGCAACCGCAATCAAATTAGCCTGCTCGGTTTGCTTTACGCATTCCATCAGGAAGCACCCGCGAATACCATAGCCGATGAAACCTACATTGACCCGATCGTTCGGACTCGCCGGCCTGGGCAACGGCGCAGCCTCCAAATGGACTTGTTTCCCGTTCAGAAACAACCCCAGGCCGGCTGCCCCCGCTGTGCTCTTAAGCATGAATTCACGTCGCGTAAATGAAGACATTTTATATTCCTCTGCTGATCTGCAAACTAATCGAGGTTGTTGACATAATGACCTATGAGGTCGCGCACCAAGCGAGAGATATGGGTGACTTTCCGCACACTACTATCCTACCTTGCAGCATAATCCTACCGTGAGAGCAATTGATTGACCAGGGCCCAATTTGGTAACCCAAGGTCGCTTCCGTTTGGTATTCTCTCTAATGTTCCGGACCTTTTGGGGAGAAAAACCGCATGGCGAATGGCAAGCATGAGACCGTGAAGATGCCCGTGGTGGCATATCAGGACCACCGATTCCTGGAAAGCAGTGATGCCCGTACGTTGCGCATCCTCAGCGAATACCTCGAACCGCAGGCAAGACTGCGGCGCGCAGGCATCCAGCATACCGTGGTATTTTTCGGTTCCGCACGAGTCCGACCGCGCGACGTGGCGCTTCAGAAACTGAGGGAAGTGGAGAGCAGGGGGAAAGGCGGCGGCGCGGACGCCACTGCTGCGGAACTGAAAAAAGCGCGCATGGCCCTGCACATGTCCCAGTATTACGAAGACGCGCGCGAACTTTCACGCCTGCTGACGAAATGGGCGCTTTCCCTCCAGAACGATTCCCGCTTCCTCGTGGTTTGTTCAGGTGGGGGGCCGGGGATCATGGAAGCCGCCAACCGCGGCGCTTCCGAGGCCGGCGGCAAGTCCATCGGGCTGAACATCAAGCTTCCCGCCGAACAACCACCCAACCCTTACGTCTCGCCGGAACTGGGCTTTCTGTTCCGATACTTCTTCATGCGCAAGCTCTGGTTCGCCCAGCCCGCCAAGGCCCTCATCGCCTTCCCGGGCGGTTTCGGGACTATGGACGAGCTCTTCGAAATGCTCACCCTCCTGCAAACACACAAAATGGGTCATCGCGTAACGATCGTGCTCTATAGTTCAAAGTACTGGAAGCGCGCCGTTGACTTCGGCTATTTTCTCGAGGCGGGAACCATTCAGGAAGAAGATATGAAACTCATCCGCTTTGCCGATACTCCCCAGGAGGCATTGGCAACAATCAAGGAAGACCTTACCCGCATACTCCGTGTCCGGCCCGTGCTCAAGCATCCATTCCTATGATCTTGGATTGTCGATTTTGGATTTGGGACACGCCAGTAGTCAGTAATCAGTTTTCAGTCGTCGCCAAGCTTCGGTCCGCTTTCGCTTGGCACTTGCTCGTCTGAATCCTGAATCCTCGTTTCCCCATTCAGCGCTATAATTCGCCATGGAGGCTACCATGCAATTCTTCAAAGAAAGTATGCTGGAACTGATTATTCAGACTTCCACTAACCTGCCCCCGGACGTGCGCCAGGCCATGGGGGAGGCGCTCAAGACCGAGGAACCGCAAACGCAGGCGGGCCAGGCGCTGGCCATCATCGGCCAGAACATTGACATGGCGTACGAAGATGAAGGCGCCATTTGCCAGGACACGGGCATGCTCACCTTCGAAATCAAGACTCCGGTGGGCGTGAACCAGATTGTGATGAAGAAGCAGATCCAGGAGGCCGTCGCGGAAGCCACCAAGCGCGGCAAGCTGCGGCCCAATTCGGTGGACTCGATCAGCGGCAAGAACAGCGGCAACAACCTTGGTCCCGGCACTCCTGTCGTCCACATCGAGCAGTGGGAAGAGCCGAATATCGAAGTGCGCCTGATCCTCAAGGGTGGCGGCTGCGAGAACATGAACATCCAATATTCGGTGCCCTGCACACTCGAACATTTGGGCCGCGCCGACCGCGACCTCGAAGGGGTAAGGAAATGCCTCCTGCACGCCGTGTGGCAGGCGCAGGGACAGGGCTGCGCGCCCGGCGCCATTGGGGTCTGCATCGGCAGCGACCGCGCGACGGGTTACCACCTGGCGAAGCTGCAACTCTTCCGCCCGCTCGACGACGTGAACCCCGACCCTACCCTGGCCAGACTCGAGCAGGAAATCATGGACGAGGCCAATAAGATTGGGGTGGGCACGATGGGCTTTGGCGGCAAAGTTTCCTTGATTGGCTGCAAGATCTCCGCCGCCAACCGGCTGCCCGCGAGCTTTTTCGTTTCTGTCGCCTACGATTGCTGGGCCTTCCGGCGGCTCGGCGTCCTGCTTGAAACCGAGTCCGGCGCCGTCAAGCAGTGGCTCTACCGCGACCCTAAGCGCCCAGTGGAGCGACTCGTGGCGGGCGCTGGGTTCCAGGTGTCAGGCAGAGAAATTCGGTTGGAAGCTCCGCTGAGCGAAGAAAAAGTTCGCGCGCTGAAAGTTGGTGACGTGGTCTTGATTAATGGGCCGATGATCACCGGCCGCGACGCCGCTCACCAATACCTGATGCACCACGACGCCCCCTGCGATCTGAACGGCGCCATCCTTTACCACTGCGGCCCGGTCATGATGAAGGTAGGGGAGCCCTCCGGGCTCCCGCCTGCCGGCATCGGCACTTCGGGCCCGCGAGGTGAGGGCATTCGCTGGCGCACCAATGCCGCTGGCCCTACGACCAGCATCCGCGAAGAACCCTACGAAGCCGACGTCATCAAGCGCTTCGGCATCCGCGCCG
>Ga0208038_1001738_pt1 | contig 11269 bp, 8 predicted proteins | sample June2015DPH_16_1_FD_184714 | JGI IMG/M metagenome (GOLD analysis project Ga0208038, IMG submission 184714) | Peatland microbial communities from SPRUCE experiment site at the Marcell Experimental Forest, Minnesota, USA - June2015DPH_16_100... | ecosystem: Environmental > Terrestrial > Soil >...
AAGGCGTCGGAACAGGACTCGGCGGCCACACTGGAGTTGAAAATGTAGTGTAGACCTTCGAGACCGCTTTGCTGAAAACACAACACTTACTGCCTCAATGACCCCTCAACTGCGAAAGTTCGGCTAACTGCGCTCAAATTCGGGTTTTTCAGTATTCGGTCTGCAGCTTTGCGTATTCCGCCTTGGCTTCCTTGAGGATGGGGATGTCGGGGTCGGCGTCCTTCCAGAGCGTGAGGAAATCCTGATACGCCGTGCGCGCTTTGGCGAGGGCGTCCTGTAGGGGCACCCCTTGTGGGTGCCCCCGCACTGGCGGGGCGGGCACGAGGGCACCCACAAGGGGTGCCCCTACGCCGGCTTCCAGGGCGTAAGCACGTGCCAGTCCCAGCCGAGCCAGCGCACCCCATGGGAAGTTCATCGCCACCCCTCGGTGATCGATGAATTTCTGAAATTCCACTGCCGCTCGGTTGCCGTCTTGCAGCATGAGATAGGCGTCCCCGCGCAAATAAACCGGACACAGGAATATAGTCAGGTCGGCCGTAATTGAGCTGAGTTCGATCGTGCTCGCTACCTTCAATAGTTCGATTGCCCGATTCGGGTCTTTGGGTTCCAGGGCGACCCCCGCGCGGATGGTGGGCAGCCAATACCTCTGAACCAGCGTCCCCAGCGGAAAGGTCTTGTCAAGTTCGGCCGCCAGCTTCTCCGCCCCCGCCGTATCGCCTGTCCGCGCCAGGGCCAGCGCCGCCACGGCCCGTACATCGTCTCCAGGGATTAGAAATCTGCGGAGCGCAAAGCTTCGCTCTGCGCCCGGCGACGTAGCTGCGCATTTGCGGAACGGAATCGCCTCAGAGGCGCACGTAAGAAATGGTGAGCCGAAAGCCGCAGGCGACCTTACGGCGGGAAGTTCATGCGGCGCAGGAGGTCTTGGAAGCGCGGGTCGGAGCGGAGCGGATCAAACATGCACCAAACTTTGAGGTAGGGAATTAACTGATCATGCTCCTCGAAGGCGCGTTGCAACTGCTCGATCGCCCGATCCCTTTCCCCCAGGGCAATAAGGACCGGAACTGTGGTCCGAGCGGGCACGAACCCTCCGCGCGACACGCCTCTTATCTCCTCCAGAACCTTGGTGGCCTCGCTCCGCCTACCGGCCATGCCATACGCTTCGCCCAATAGTCCCAAGTATAAGTATCCTTTGCCCCCCGTGAGCATCACGGCCTTCCGGGCTGGGGGAACAGCCTCCTGATACGCCCCCTTTCCGATGTAGCTCGAAGCTAGCTCGCCGTACGCATCCGGGAAGTTGGGAGCCAACTCGACGGTTCTGCGCAGTACTTCGATGGCGAGGTCGTACTGGCGGGCCATTTTGTAATGTGTTCCGAGGTGCGTTTTCGCCGCAGGGCTGAGCGGGTCAAGCTCAAGGTAACGCAGGCTCTCGCGAAGGGACTCAGCGAACCGACCCGTCGAAATGAAATAGTGTGAGTACATGTGGTGAGCAGGGCCGTAACTGGGATTGAGCTCGATCGCTCGCGAGCACGCCATTTCCGCGGCCCGCCAGTCCCAGTCGTAGAAGGTTGCGACGCTGCAAAGGGAGCTATACGCCTCCGCCGAGTTGGCATCCAGGGCAAGAGCTTTCCGCGCCGCCTGCTTCGCTTCTGGGAACGTCTCGTTCGCTGGGAGGTAGTGGAACCGACCCAGGAAGATGTAAGCATCGGCCAAGCCGGCGGAGGCGGGCGCGAAACCGGGGTCTCGTTCGAGCGCCTGCTCAAAATACTTGATGGCCGACCGGCCGCTTTCCGCAGTCCAATTGTCCAGAATGGTGCTCGCCTTCAGGTAGGCTTTGTATGCCTCGGGATCGACTGGCCGGGCGCTGCCTAGGCGCACGTGCTCCTGCGGCGTGACTTTGATCTGAATCTCATTTGTAATGGCCCGTGCCACTTCGTCCTGCAACGCCAGCACGTCCCGCAGGTCGCGCTCATAGCTTTCGGCCCAGAGGTGGCGGTCGGTGGGAGCGTGCAGCAAATTGGCGGTGATGCGCACGCGGTCGCCGGATCGCTGGACGGTCCCCTCAACCACCGCGTCGACGTTCAATTCTCGCCCAATCTGGGGCAGCGGCTTCTTGGTCCCCTTGTACTGCATCACGGATGTCCGTGAGATAACCCGCAGGGCGCTGATTTTGCCGAGGTTGGTGATCAACTCCTCGGTCATGCCATCAGCGAAGTATCCCTGCTCGGGGTCGTGGGAGAGATTTTCGAACGGCAGGACGGCGATGGATTGGATTTGTAGGGGCGGTTCGCGAACCGCCCCTACGGCCCGTAAAACGCGCACGCGCAAGCCGGCGATGTTGAGGGCGAAAAGCACGGCCAGCAGGGCTACCACCAAGGCGCTTGCCACCGCGACAGCCCAGTGCCTTCGTAGGAGCGATTCACGAACCGCCCTCGGGCCGGTTGTCGGCAGGGGCAATTCTTGCATTGCCCCTCCTTCCACCGGCGCGATAAAGCGATACCCGTGGCGCGGCAAGGTTTCGATGAAGCGTGGGGCAGCCGCATCGTCCCCTAACGCCTCGCGCGCCCTCTTGATCGAGTTGTTGACGCTGTGTTCAAAATCAACGAAGGTGTCCCCCGGCCAGAGCTTCTCTCGAATCTCTTCGCGGGTCACCAGTTCACCCGGACGCTCCAGCAGCATGGCGAGGACTTGGAAGGGCTGACCGTGCAGCTTGACCTTCAGTCCCTGCTTGCGCAGTTCTGCCGTGCGAAGGTCAACCTCGAAAACACCAAAGCGCAACAGGCGCGGTCGGGCGTTGCTCTCGTCCATGGGGCCAACTACCAGCGGTGCAGGGCAAGTATATCACTCCAGGAGTTTGAAGCGATAGCGGCGAGTTTATCCGTCGACTGACGGACCAAATGGCGGCTTGAAGCCGCCTCTCCATCAAACTGACCCGCTACCCGATCAAAGTATCTCACGGTGCAAGTCGGCTCTGCTCAGCAAGTTAGCCATGTACAAACATTCTACCTCGCTTTTACCCACCTTGCATTGACACCTCGACGCGCTTGCGACAGGCTGGTGCAGATTTCGGAAGCTCGTTCGAGGTGATTTATGAAGCACAGAGTGCACTTTTGTTCCCTTGTTGGTTTATCCGTGATTGTCCTCGGCTTGGGGTTTTATCGCTGGCCGCTCGCCAAGCCGTCCCTGGCGACAACTCTGGGCAGTAAATCCGGGATCTCAAGCCGAAGCGTCCCGAAGTCTGCCCGCACTGATCGCTCGGCTGGCGGTCAGGTTTTCAAGCACGGCCAGCTTGCAGCGAATAACGGCCAAGCCACGCCGCAATCCCAGCCCAACTTAGTTTCTTTTTATGGCCCTGAGGTGTTCGTCCGCGGCACAGGGAAGCCGCTTGGACAGGTGAGGCGATTTTCGATCAGGGGATATAAGGCTCCTTTCACCCTTCACGTATTGAATGGGGGCGCGGATGGCAAAAATCGTGTCTCCGCCGCCGGTGTGTGGATCAACGGGTTCCCTGTCCTGCAAATCTGGGATTTCAACCAGCAGGCAAGTGAATTCCAGAAAACGGTGCACTTGAAGGACCCCTCGACCCTGGAAGTGTGGATAGCCAGCCCCCCAGGGAGCAAGCTAACCATTTGGATCGAAGGAACCAGGATTGATCTTGTCCCTATCCTCGAGCAAGACGGAAGCGTTGCGCAAGTGATCGATGGACATGGTGGGAAAATTACCGCGACCTCTGCCGCCGGTGTTCAAATATCGCTCACCGTGCCAAAATTCGCGATCCTCTCGCCGACAGAGATCCGCATAACTCCCATCACCAGCATTATCAATATCCCATGGACAGGCTCTTTTATTTCTGGGGTAAAGCTCGAACCAGAAGGACTTCGCTTCGGCAGTCCTCTCGAACTCGCTTTCACTTTGCCTGATTCCAGCTCCTTGCGGAAATACGTACCGGGGTTCGCTTGCGACGGTGGGCTTAACACATTCCGACTCTTCCCTCTGGAGAAGGCAGACTTACGACTCACGCTTTCCGTCTCCCATTTCAGCTCGTACGGGGTTCTCACTGGCAATGATGCGGATATGGCCGCTTCCCTGTCTGTTCATCTCTCTGATCCCGGCCAGACCCTCGAACAACAGATAGCTGCGATTTTGGCAGCGGCTCAAGCGCGCGGATACCTGACTGACTCAGATCGCAATAGACTTACGGCGTTGACGGACGCATTTCTTCAGGATGAAGTAATTCCGGCCGTGAACGCCTTCATTAATTGCGTCAGTACCGGCGACTGTCCAAATTGGGGGGAGTTGGGCGACAACGCGCTGTCTGACCTTGAAGAGCTAGAGTTGCTGTCCGCGTTTAGTCCGTACGGCGTTAACATCCCTGAGTTGGTTGGCACCTATTTGAACCAAATGGGAACTGCTCTCCAAGCTATGTATCAGGCATGGAATAGTGAATGTGCACAGCAAACTGATTGTAAGATCAGACGCGATGTCGTACTGAGCCTGCTTTCTTTGGCACAGATGATAACACTACTCGGAGGACAACAACCGTCTTTCGCGACGATGTGCGGCTGCTATTTTACCGAGGACCCGGCGCAGCGGTGCGATGTGCTATTTGCAGGCACGCTTGATGTTACTACCGGCGCTGTGGATGATAATGGTAATGGAGTATTCCCTCTGTCTGTATCGGGAACATTGGGTGGTGGTACCGGGACCGCCGTGGTGAGCGGGTATATCATCTTTCCTGTTGCGCCGCCTCTCATTCCAAATATGGAGGGTGGACGATTCGCGTGGGACGGGGTGGTGGCGACGCTGTCGCTAATCGACCATAACGGAGTTGTGACCGGCAGTGGCGGCGGGTGGATGTGGATGAGTTTTGCGGGCGCTGTGAATGGAGTCGCCTTGAGCGGCACGGTTACGACATCGACTGGGACTTGCACGGTGAGTTGGCCGATTCAGTGATTCTCCACCGCGTTAACTCCGCGTGCCGTACACAGGTTGCGCAGAGTGTCATGAGCGGCATGCGATGGAACGGGGTGCGAGACGGGGGAACAATTAGAAGTGCCGATAATGGCAGGGTTAAAACTCCGCCCTTCCCTGCTCGTTGTGAGAGGGGCTGCTTAGGCAGGCGGCGAACTACGGCGGGAAGTTCATGCGGCGCAGCAGATCCTGGAAGCGCGGGTCGGAGCGAACTGAGTCCCACGCACGGAGTGTTTTCAATTGGACCATTTGCCAGTCGTGCTGCAGGTAAAGTTCGTAGGCCTCGGGCTTGACCGAGCGCACCGCGGCCAAACGACTGGACTCTGCTGGGGAAAGCGCAACCTTGATCGCCCGCGCCACGGCCTGGGTCACCTCGTCCTGCAACGAAAGCACATCCCGGAGGTCGCGCTCGTAGGTCTCCGCCCACAGGTGGCGGTCGGTCCTCGCGTAGAGCAAGTTCGCGGTGATGCGCACCCGGTTGCCGGAACGAAGGACTGTCCCCTCGACCAGTGCATCCACATTCAGCTCGTTAGCAATCTCCGGCAGCGGTTTCTTCGTGCCCTTGTAGCGCATCACCGAGGTCCGCGAAATCACGCGCAACGCGCTGACTTTGCCTAGATTGGTGATCAACTCCTCCGTCATGCCGTCGGCGAAGTATTCCTGCTCCGGGTCGTGGGAGAGATTCTCCAGCGGCAGCACGGCGATGGATTCGATCTTGGGCACCGTCTGAGTGCGTCGCAGCAAGCGGTCGCGTAGGCCGGCGACATTGACGGCGAAAAGCACAGCCACCACGGCTACCACCAAGCCGCCTGCCACCGCGACAACCCAGTGTCTTCGTAGGGGCGATTCATGAATCGCCCTCGGGCCGGTGGTCGGCAGGGGCAATTCTTGCCTTGCCCCCGCCTCCACCGGCGCGATAAAGCGATACCCGTGCCGCGGCAAGGTTTCGATGAAGCGTGGAGCAGCCGCGTCGTCCCCTAAGGCCTCGCGCAGCTTTTTGATCGAACTATTGACGCTGTGTTCGAAATCAATGAAGGCGTCCCCCGGCCAGAGCTTCGCTCGGATCTCTTCGCGGGTCACTAGCTCCCCCGGACGCTCCAGCAGCAGGGCGAGGATTTGAAAGGGCTGACCGTGCAGCTTGACCTTCAGTCCCTGCTTGCGCAGTTCTGCCGTGCGAAGGTCAACCTCGAAAACACCAAAGCGCAACAGGCGCGGTCGGGCGTTACTGTCGTTCATGGGGCCAACTGCCACCAGTTGAGGGCAAGTATACCACTCCAGGACTTCCCTTGAAAGGCCAACCGGCAAAAGTGTTTCAGAGGACAAGTCGTCTCGCCTCAGGAAGTTAGCCATGTACAAACATTCGACCTCGTTTTTACCCGCCGTGCATTGACGTTTGGGGGCGCTGAACGCGAAACTGGGCACCGCGTAGCGGGCAATTTAAGCCCGATGCGACTTTCCCAGAACAACAGAGGACAAGAACCATGACGAAATGGCTTGTTCGCATCTTTGGAGGTGAATCTATGCGTAAATTATTCAACATTGTGTTTTCGGCGGTCCTGCTGCTGATCGTCAGCGGCCAAGGGACCTGGGCTCAACAAGACAAGGTTTGGGAACTGGGGACTTACCCGGGCGGAACCTGGGCGGCATTGGGAGGCGTTAACGATTCTGGCGTTGCCGTTGGCATGGGCGACGTGGCGGACAGCTCCACCCATCCCCTTGCTATTCCTCTGTTTGGTCCACGTGCAGGGAAGTGGATCGACCTCGGCACGCTGGGTGGAACAGCCAGCGGTTGGGAAGAGGGCGTCATTTCGGTCTCTGACACAGGCATGATCGTTGGGCACTCTGCCACTCGAGACAACGACCGCGTGCACGCTTTCGTTTGGACAGAGAAGTCCGGCATGGTCGATCTTGGCACCCTTGCCGATATCGGTTACCCAACCTACAACTCCAGTTATGCGTCCGGAGTGAACAAGCAGGGAACGCTGATCGTGGGCTGGAGTGGGGTCGAGATAAGCTGCATAATGTGTGCTCCGACCCTTCCGGTTGTGTGGACCCCATCGGTTGTGTGGAGGAACGGGCAAGCTGTTACCAGATGGACGATGCAAAAGCTCGACACAGACGGTTTTGATAAAATGATCTGGTGGTTTGCATGGGGAGTGAATGATTCTGGTCAGATCGTTGGGGAGGGTTTCGACAGTCAATACACGCAAGTCGGTGTGCTCTGGACCCCTCTCAAGAATGGGAAGTGGAAGCTCACCAGGCTTCCTTTTGTCTCAGCCTACCCTGTTTCGGAACCCTTCAACATTAATGACCGCGGGGAAATCTCGGGCGATTTAGAACTAGCGGACCTTAGTGTCTGGATTCCAGCGTATTGGAAACCACTCGATCCTCTCAGGAAGACATATAGCCCTCCGATTGAGCTGGCGATGCCAGCGGGTGTCACGATCTGCTACGCCGAAGGCATCAACGAACTGGGCGACATGATAGGCGAGTGTTGGAACGATGACTTTTCGATCGACAGGCCTGTGCGGTGGACCACAAAGAACCCAACCTTCTTCGAAGTCCTTACCTCCCCGGGGGATTGGGGTTGGTCTTTCAGCGTGAACAACGACAGGATTGCGGCGGTCACCTACGGCGGTGGCAACAAGTGCCCAGCGGACACTTACAGCTCATGCGCAGGCGCAGTGCAGTTCCACTCTAAGTGAGGTATGTTAAGCTGTAGTTTTCATCCTGTGTGACCCGGCAACCCAAACGGGGGTGTCGCAGGGTGGTATCGAGGCCGGACGGTTCGTTCCTTGCCTATCTGCTCCGCAACCATCCGCCCGGCCCGGTCAAGTAGCAACGACGCGAGGGGCGCATGCGTCGTGAACTGGGTCGTGTGTCTGGTTCGACCGATTAAACAGTTGGGCCAAGTCCGAGGGGAGGGGATCATGTCAAGCCACAGGGTACTTTCGAGCCTGGTTATCACGTGGGCCGTCGTGCCGAGCCTGGCCATGTTTCTGGGCGCAGGTCCGGCCATGGCCCAAAGCATGTCCGCTAATTACACCTTCCTGGTGGCATCGGGGTTCCTTTGCGATTCCGGTGACTCTGCCACCTGCCCGGCGGTGGTCAAGTCGGCCCAAGGCGACAGCTACGAGATGAGCGGCGCAGGCACGCTCGCTCCGCGAAGCAAGTCGGTCACGGCAGCCGGAATTTTCACCCACAAGTCCACCGATGGAGTGGTGCTTGAGACAGGCGTCTGGGTGGCGAGCGAACTCGTCAGTTTTGATTCCTATGGCATCGCGCCGGGTGCGCTCATGCGCGAAGGCCGGGCATTAGGCCCCCCACAGTTCGGCCCCATGCGTTTGCGAATGTTCTCTGGCTCCATGCCGGCAGGCGGTCTGGCCGTTTTCCGCATCCGCCTCTTGCCGGTGTGGGGGCGACCGAAAACCGCCATGCTGCAAGTGAACTGCGCCCTCGGCAAAGCGCCTCCCGAACGCCAAGTGGAAGGGATAAGGCTGACATTCGAGGGAGGCGGTGTCGAATTCGATGAGGAAGTCAGCGGGCGTGCCCTGTTCCTTTTGACGAGGCCCGGAGCCAGCGCTGCTTCGAAAGCGCCAGTTCCGGAGGTCGATACAAACCCTGCGCCAACTGAGGTCCAGCAGTAACTTAAATATGTGGGGAATTAAACCGCTTCCCGGCTGGCGCAGAGCGAGGCTCTGCGGCCTCCAGGGACTAGAAATCCGCCGAGCGCAGAGCTTCGCTCTGCGCCAGCCGACCGGGGTCGCCAAACGTGAAGAAGCGTTGGACGCACTACACTAGAAACTGGAAATCAGAGGGGAACAGTCAAGACCGGGCATGGACCCTTTTGGATGACGCGGTGGGTTGTGGAACCAAAGATGGCCAAGTCCAGAGCATTGCGGCCGCGCACTCCGAGGATGATGAGGTCCGTATCCGCTTCACGGGCGGAGCGGATGATCTCCTCGTAGGGCTTGCCGACTCGCAGACGGGGCTTAAGGAGATTGCTATTCCGGGCGGAGGGTGGCAGCAGGCCCTCGAGTTGCTGCACCACCTCGGAGGTGACCGCGGTGAGATCCTTGTGCAGCGGGAAATCCTCCATGACGTGCAGCAAGGTCAGTTCGGCTTTATATTCCTCAGCCAGGGAGAGCGCATAGAGTAAGGCCCGCTCGGAATAAGTCGAAAAATCCACCCCGAAAAGGATCTTCCGCAAATGCACCGGCTCGACACTGTCCTCCGCGGCCACAAATTCGTGCGCGGGTTTGCGCACTGCCAGGACGGGACAGCGCGCCTTTCGCAGCACCTTTTCCGTGACCGAGCCGAGGAGGATGTGGTCCAGGCCGTGCCGGCCGTGCGTACCCATCACGATCAAGTCCACGGCTCGCGTTTGGGCGAAGGCAAGGATTGTATCCGTCACATCACCTTCGTCCACAAAGCTCTCAATCTCGATTCCCTCACGACTGTGTTTCCGCACAAAATCCTTAAGTTGCTCCCGGGCAAAAGCTGAAAGGCCCCGCGAAACGTTGTCGATCGCTTCCGGATTGGTGTAGGAGGGATAGGCCGAGAATGCCAGGTGGAGAACGTGCTCGAGCAGCAGTTTGCTCTTATAGCGCCGTGCCAGTGACTGCGCGTATTCAAAAGCCCTGGTGGAAAACTCTGAAAAATCCAGCGGGCAAAGGATTCGTTCCAGCTTCAAGGGGGCTCCTCACAAGATAAGATTCGTGGTCGATTCCTTGCTCCGGTTCAGACTCCTCGTAGGAACAGTTGGGTAGTGGCGTCATTTGGAACATCATCCCTTGCGAAACGTCGGTCATTCCCGCGAAAGCGGGAATCCAGTCGGTGGACAGCGCATTTCGGAAGGTTTGCGGACTGGATTCCCGCTTTCGCGGGAATGACTGCGGCCTGGAGCGCCCGTGTCTCGCAAATGAGACCACTACCAACAGTGGTGGCGAACCCAAACTCGCTCGAACACTGCCCACAGCCGATGAGATGGCACGTGATATGCCAGGAATTCAACATTGTTGCGTGTAAAAGATACGCATTGATGCGGCCGATCTCTTCCTTTAAGATCAGGCTAATACAACCAGTTAGCTGCTAAGCGACAAGTGGTCATGGCTACAAACAGGAAAGATCGGATTGAGTCATTTGCCACAAAACCCCTGGAATTTCGCGCAACTTATTTGAATGCAAGGTGCTAGCGAGGCCCAGAAAAGTGCTAACTTTTGCTATACTCGGGCTGTGAAAAAATTAACAGATGTGCAAGCCTGGCATTTAGAATGCTGTAACAATCATGTCGGTGCTGAAATCGGGGCAGAAAATGCGCCTCGACGGGACTACAGCACTTTTAGGAGGGTCTGATCTGTGAAAATCATTCGGTCACTGTTACTATTGACTCTTGCAGCCTTCATCGCTGTCTCCATGGGGATGAGCAAGGCGGAATATGGCAAGAAGGAAGGCAAGCCATGCACCTTCTGCCACCCACCCGGAAAGTTCAAGGAACTTACCGATGCTGGGAAGTACTACAAAGAGCATAACCACTCACTCGAGGGCTATAAGGCGGACGAGAAGAAGTAGTTGCAGAAGTTAGTCGAGCGGGGGTCGGGCCTATTTCGGCAGGCCCCCTTCTCTCGTACCTCAGAAAATCGCTTACGCAAAAACATGCCCGAAAACCAAGAAATTCCTGCTGGAAGGCCGGAACAGGCACGCACTCGTGGCCTCTCGGGGCCGTTGGCGAACACCCTGCGTCCGATATTTTATCTCAGCCACAATCTGGTTAGTCGCCTTGGCGTGGTGCTGACGACCAGTTCCGGCGTGACTCTGGTACTGGCTTACCTCTTCCAGCTTTTTGGGGTGGTGTACAACCCTTACGCCGGCATCTTAGTTTTCCTTCTGCTGCCAGCGTTGTTTGTTGCCGGACTGCTCTTGATCCCACTCGGCATCTACCGCGATTTCCGCAGATACCGGCGACGCGGCACGCTACCCGTTACTTACCCGACTATCGACTTTCGCGACCCGCGCCTGAAGCGGACGGCGTTGTTCGTAGTGATTATGACCGCCCTCAATGTGCCTCTCTTCGCCGTGGTTACTTACCGCGGCACACTCTATATGGATTCGGTGCAGTTCTGCGGGCAGACCTGTCATCAAGTGATGCAGCCCGAATACACGGCCTACCAGCGCTCCCCGCACGCGCGCGTGGCTTGTATCGAGTGCCATATTGGACCGGGGGCGCCGTGGTTTGTGCGCTCGAAAATCTCGGGCAGCTACCAGTTGCTGGCCGTGACCTTCAACCTCTATCCGCGCCCTA
>Ga0208038_1001740_pt1 | contig 11264 bp, 9 predicted proteins | sample June2015DPH_16_1_FD_184714 | JGI IMG/M metagenome (GOLD analysis project Ga0208038, IMG submission 184714) | Peatland microbial communities from SPRUCE experiment site at the Marcell Experimental Forest, Minnesota, USA - June2015DPH_16_100... | ecosystem: Environmental > Terrestrial > Soil >...
ATAACCCCGTGCGAATGGGAACGCCGATTTCCAAATCGGCAGGTGCTGTGGTCATGAACGCGCAGGTGATGCCGGGGCGGAGCCCGGCGCTCCGGTGGCAGTGTCAAGATGCGCCCGATTCAGAGTGTTTCGACCGTCAAACTGGAACGCAAATTGGGTGTTCTGAACGAAACGGAAATGAATCAGGTGCTTGACGCTTTGGCGGAACGATTGCGCATTTAACATTTTAACAAGCCATGATTAAATTGAGTTTTCCCTTCACCGAAGAAAAAATTCGGGCACTGAAGGTCGGCGACGAGGTTTTGATTTCCGGCGTCGTGTTCACCGGGCGTGACGCGATGCACAAGTATTTGCACGAGGGCGGCAAACTGCCGCCGGGCGTCAATTTACACGATGGCATTCTGTATCACTGTGGCCCGGTGGTGATGAAGGACGAGCAGGGCAATTGGAAGGCCACCGCCGCCGGCCCGACAACTTCCATCCGCGAAGAGCCGTATCAGGCGCAAATCATCGGTGAGTTCGGCATTCGCGGCGTCATCGGCAAGGGCGGCATGGGCGACAAAACGCTGGCGGCGTGCAAGGAACATGGCTGCGTGTATCTGCACGCGGTCGGCGGCGCGGCGCAGGTGCTGGCCGAGTGCATCAAAAAGGTGCGGAATGTTTACCTGATGGAAAAGTTCGGCGCGCCGGAGGCGATTTGGGAATTTGAAGTGCAGGATTTCCCCGCCGTCGTCACGATGGACGCGCACGGCAATTCACTGCACAAGGAGGTCTTCGCGAAGAGCCAGGCGGAACTAGCGAAAAGACTTTAAATAAGGAGACCAGGAGGGCAGGAGAATTATCTCCTCATGGTTTCATGGGTTCCTTGTTAAAATTTGAAGTTCCATTCCTGCGTGGCGTATTTATCCCGCCCGGAATCACGATGGTTCCAAGTTTTCTTGTCGCGGTATGAATTCCATTGCATGCTCGTTCGGATCAAAACCGCGTGTACGGGATCGTTGTGGACTCTCTTGGGGGAAAAATTTGTTGGCCGGTTGTGGCTCGCCTGCTGTTCAGGGCGGGTGTCATTCTTTATGTGTTCTCCCGGTTCATTCCTTGTTCGTCCGTGAATGACTACCCGGTGGTCTCCGTTCTGGATAATGCCTGGACGCAGGATTTGCACGCGGCCTTTGCCGGACGTTTGCAGTTCGGCACAGACATTGTTTTTACCCACGGCCCTTGGGGGTTTCTTGCTCGTGGTTATTACCCGCCTACATATCTGGTTTCCGTGATCGCATGGATAATTCTGTCGCTCGTTTTTATATGCGCGGGCTGGCGGCTGGCGTGCCACTTTTCGGACAACCGGGTGGTGGCCGGGCTTTGGCTGGTTGGATTCACTGCGGCAGCCAGCATGCCGCCGGGGGATGATTTCAACGCCCGTTTGGTCGCCTGGGGCGTGCTGTTGTTGTTCCTGCATTTTTTTGTGGAGGAATGCGCGTTCACGCCGATCAAAGCTTTGCTGGCGGTGTCGCTGGGATGGTTGAGTCTGGTCAAGTTCACCGGCTTGATGGAAAGTGCGATGGTGGTTGCCGTCATTGCGGTGGACAACATTTTCCGCCACCGGCGTTTTCCGTGGATCGTCCCGTTGTGGGTGGCGAGTTTCATGTTCTTTTGGGTCGCCGCCGGACAACATTTAAGTTCATTGGGACCGTTCTTGTGCAACTCCTGGCGAATCACCGGCGGTTACACGGAAGCGATGATGTTCACCGGCAAAGCGGAAACCCGCGATGCCGTCTGTTTCGTGCTGATCGCCGTGTTGCTGTGCGCGCTGACTGGTCGCGTTGCCTGGTCGCGGTACCGGTTCCTGGGGGTGCTGCCTTTGGCGGGACTTGGAACAATTTTATTCATCGTCTTCAAACTGGGTTATGTCCGATGTGACCGGCACGAGACCGGCTCGGCAATGGCGCTGGTGCTCATCTCGCTGGGTTGTCTCGCGGTGGCCTGGCCCGGAAGCAAACGCGCGGCTGGTGCGGCGGCATGCCTGTTGATTGCCTCCACGCTGTTTGCTTCATCCGTGTTCAACTGCTGGCTTCCAAACGACGGGCTGCGGAAACAACTCGCCGGGACATTCAGCATCTACAACCTGCTCGCTCCGGTTGCCGGTCCTTATACCGGGTATCTGCGGAGTGAATACGAAAAAAATCTTGCCAATGAGCGAAAGGCCCACCCGTTGCCGCCAATCGAAGGCAATGCAGACCTTTATTCCTACGATCAAACCATCCTGTTTGCGCATGCGTTGCCATATCAACCGCGGCCGGTCATGCAAAGTTATTCCGCCTACACGCCGGAATTGGCGGAAATGAACGCCGCCCACCTGCGGACGGCGCGTGCCGCCAGCAACATCCTGTTTGCTGTTCAGACGATTGACGACAGGTTTCCTTCGCTGGACGACGGCCGTTCCTGGCCGGAATTGCTGACGCTTTACGACCTCAAGGGCGCGTCGGATGAAGATGAGACATTCTTGCTGCTGTCGCGGGCGACAGCGCCGCGCGAATTTCACCTGACTCCGATCCAGAACACATCGGCCCGCTTTGGCGAACCAGTCCTGTTGCCGGCTGCGACCACCGGCCCGGTCTGGGTTGAAATCGAGATTAAAAAATCCCTGGCGGGAACCGTGGTCTCGACATTCTACAAACCGCCGGAATTGATGCTAACCGTGTCGCTTCAGGACCGCACGCAACGTCGTTTCCGCCTCGTCCCGGGCATGGCTGGCGGCGGTTTTTTGCTGTCACCGCTGATCGCGGACAACCGGTCTTTTGCCGCGCTCGCCTCCACTGGCCGGCAAAATTTGGCTGGATTGGAAGTGGTGTCCATGACCATTTCCGCCGGCACCATGTCAGGTTCAACCCGTTGCTACCAGTCGCCGATGCCTGTGCGGTTTTACCGCCTGGATTATCCGTTGCAAGATTTCAAAATTCCGTGACCGTCACTACTGGCAAAAAATTAAAACTTAAAATTCCATTCGCGCGTGGCGTATTTATTCCGCGCCAAAGCCTCAATATTTTTCTTTGAAAAACATTTCAACGGCACTTCCGCCTTCCATGCCTGTCGTAAAACTGCCTTCACCTTTTCCGCGGATATATTCAGGTTCATCAGAAAACCGGTGTGCGCGCGGTGCTCCCGATAATCGGGCTGCTTCGATGGCATCGGCAAAAGCTCGCTGACAAGCGCGAGGTCGAAGTTTAGCAGGAATGTTCCGTGAAACAGCAGGAAATGCTTCCGGCGGCGCTGTGAGTTGCCCGAGAATTTGCGTTCGCCGATGGCCAGATCGGTGTGACCGCGCACGGCAATTTCGGGTCTGGGGTCCCGGCTCTTGGATTTGGGGAAGAGGTTTTGCATCGCCGCACAGTTTCGTTCCATGATGAATCGGTTTGCAGCGCTGATGCTGCGGAAGGGGCCGTCCTTCGTGATTTTCAAGACGAGCGTGTAGTTCAGGCAGCCGGGTCCTTGCACCACGGCGCCCCCGCCGGAACAGCGTCGCAGAACCGGGATGCCGCGCGCTTCGCAAGCCGCGACGTTCACTTCCGTCGCCACCTTGTTCGCATAGCCGACGACGACGAAATGTTCTCGCGGTTCCCAGAAGCGCAGGATCTCCCCGCCGTCGCCCTCTTCGCACCAATCCAGCAACGCCTCATCGCACGCAAGGTTTTCGGCGGGTGAGGGGAATGTTAAATCAATCTGTTTCACTTTTGTAGTCGTACTGATTTCGCTGGCATTGGGGGTACGGCTTTGTTCTAATGTTGTCGGCGCTTTTGTCGCATTAGGAGAAAATCAATTAACACAGTGAACGTTGAGAAAAAAGACTTTTACGGTCCCGGTGCCGCCAATACCGGGAGGCGAAGCGGCGGAGAAACCAGCGACAAGTGGGCTGAGTCGCTGCAGTCCGTTTTTGATCTGGCCCTGGAAAATCAGGGGCCGGAACGCACGGCGCGATTGCTGAATAAACTTGCCGATCGTCTGCGCGCGTCGCAAACCGAATTGCCGCGCGGCTTCAACCCGCCTTACGTCAACACGATTCCGCCGGAGCAACAACCGCCGTTCCCCGGCGACTGGCAGATGGAGCGCCGGATCAAGAGCTACATCCGTTGGAACGCCATGGCAATGGTGGTCAAGGCCAACTCCACCACCAACGTCGGCGGCCACATCTCGACCTACGCCTCGGCGGCGACGCTTTACGAGGTTGGATTCAATCACTTTTTCCGCGGACGCACGGAGAATTTTCCCGGCGACCTGGTTTATTTCCAGGGTCACGCCGCGCCGGGCATGTATGCGCGTGCGTTTCTCGAAGGCCGTTTGAAAGAACGGCATTTGCAGAATTTCCGTCAGGAGCTGGCCGAGGGCGGCGGGTTGTCGTCCTATCCGCACCCGTATCTGATGCCGGATTTCTGGCAGTTCCCGACGGTTTCCATGGGCCTCGGCCCGCTCCTGTCCATTTACCAGGCGCGATTTAATCGCTATCTCCAGGCGCGCGGTCTGGCGAAATGGACGGAGGAACCGAAAGTCTGGTGCTTTGTCGGCGACGGCGAAACGGACGAGCCGGAAACGCTCGGTTCGCTCACGCTCGCGTCGCGCGAGAACCTCGACAACCTCATCTGGGTTGTGAATTGCAATTTGCAGCGCCTGGACGGTCCGGTGCGCGGCAACGGCAAAATCATCCAGGAACTCGAAGCCGCATTCCTGGGCGCCGGCTGGAACGTCATCAAAGTCATTTGGGGCAGTGATTGGGACGATTTGCTCGCGCGCGACAAATCAGGCCTGCTCGTCAAGCGCATGGAAGAGGCGGTGGACGGCGATTACCAGAAGTATTCCGTCGAGCCGGGCAGCTACACGCGCAGGCATTTCTTCGGCAAATATCCCGAATTGCTCGAACTGGTGAATCATCTCACCGACGACCAGATTCGCAAGCTGCAGCGCGGCGGTCACGACACGCGCAAAGTTTATGCCGCCTACCAGGCCGCGTTCGAACACAAGGGCCGGCCAACGGTGATCCTCGCCAAGACGGTGAAAGGTTACGGTCTCGGCGAAGCCGGTGAAGGGCGCAACATATCACATCAGCAAAAGAAAATGAACGAAAAGGAACTGCGCGAGTTCCGCGCGCGGTTCAACATCCCGATCAGCGACGACGTCATCGCCGAGACGCCGTTTTACCGTCCGCCGGCGGACAGTCCAGAGACGAAATATTTGCTCGAACGACGCAAGGCGCTCGGCGGCTTTTTGCCCCGGCGCAAAGTCAATCCCGGTTCGGGGGGACTTGACGTGCCGAAACCCGATTATTTCGCCGAATTTTTCAAAGGCTCGAACACGGAAGTCTCGACGACGATGGCGTTTGTCCGGCTCGTCAGCGTTTTGTTGCGGGACAAAAGTCTGAGCAAACACATCGTGCCGATCATTCCCGACGAGGCGCGCACGTTCGGCCTCGACGCACTGTTCAAAGACATCGGCATTTACTCGTCCAAAGGGCAGCTTTACGAACCGGTGGACAGCGAATCGTTGCTTTACTACAACGAAAAGAAAGACGGACAAATTCTCGAAGAAGGCATTACCGAGGCCGGTTCGATGTCGTCGTTCATCGCGGCAGGCACGGCTTACGCGACACACGGTGTGCCGATGATTCCGTTTTACATTTACTATTCGATGTTTGGCCCACAGCGCGTCGGCGACTTGTTCTGGCTGGCGGGCGATATCCGGGCGAAGGGCTTTTTGCTCGGCGCGACGTCCGGTCGCACCACGCTCAATGGCGAAGGTCTTCAGCATCAGGACGGACACAGCTTGCTACACGCGAGCACCATGCCGACGCTGCTGGCTTACGATCCGGCGTTCGCTTACGAGATCGCCGTCATCATCGCCGACGGCCTGCGCCGAATGTATGCCGAAGGCGAGGACATTTTCTATTACCTCTCGCTCTACAACGAAAACTACGCCATGCCACCGATGCCGGCAGGCGTCGAGGATGGCATTCTAAAAGGGCTGTATAAATTCAAATCCGGCGCGGAGGGCAAAAAACACAAAGCCCATATCTTTGGCAGCGGACCGATCATCAACTCGGCGCTCAAAGCGCAGGAAATTCTGGCCGACCGCTACGGCGTTTCCGCCGACGTGTGGAGCGCGACGAGCTACAAACTGCTCCGCACCGACGCGTTGCGCTGCAAACGCTGGAACATGCTGCATCCAACTGAACTGCCGAAAAAATCCTACGTTGAGACGTTGCTGGCGAAAGAGCAGGGGGTTTTCGTAGCGGTTTCGGATTACATGCGGATGGTGCCCGACCAGATAGTGCCGTGGGTTCCGGGCGGTATAATGACGCTGGGCACGGACGGCTTCGGCCGCAGCGACACGCGGGCACGGCTCCGGCGATTTTTTGAAATTGACGCGGAATCCACCGTCATCGCCACGCTTTTTGCACTGGCAGAGAAAGGACTGGTTGAGCATCAACTTGTCGAAAAGGCCATCAAGGATTTGGGCGTGAACCCGGAGAAAGTTTTTCCGCAGATTGTCTGACGCTCAAATCAAAAGCCGAACCAGAAAACTGGTCCGGCTTGTTCAACGGAGAATATCGGGCAACGAAATCTAGCTTCGCCGCCGCCACAACAGCGCCAATCCGCCAAGCGCCAGCAGGCTGAATGTGGCTGGTTCCGGCACACACTCCGTTGCAATGTGGAGGTTGTCAATCAGTGCATAGTCTCCCGCCGGGACCGAAAAAGTCTCCACGAGGGTCTCATAACTTGGATTGGGCGTGATTTGCCACTCGGCGTCGCTGAGCCACTCGTTATTGCCTAATAAACTATTCGCCGGGCCACCGAGGTACATTGCCGGATTATTGTTCGGGTCGAATACTTGCCAATTCAAAAACTCTCCCGCGTATGCCTGATTGTCAAGGTCGAGCGATTCAGCCCACACATCCTTCCACCAGTTGGCAACCGGTATGTTGTCGATGTGGAAGACCGCCGTCCCCGTTAGAGTACTGTTTCCCGCCCGATTATCGATGCCAATCAGCCCGGTCTGGGTGAATCCCGAGACTGACGCGTACCAAGTGGCAGCGCCCGTTAACGTGACATAGTCTGAACTAAGCAAGGATGAATCAAGCGTGCCTTCGTAGACGGCACCAGGGATGCCGTAGCCTGGTGACGATACGGGATTGACGCTGAATCCCATGTCTATGTTACGCTGATATGGGAAGGAAGTATACCACACCGGCGCATAGGTTTCCGGCGGCCTGATGAACTGATCGGCTTGAGCCATCGTGATCATTAGCGTGAACAGCGACGTTAGTACAACTGTTTTCATTGCATTTTTCATTATCATTTTTTCCTTTCTGACTGCTAATTTTGTCAAATTTTACGCTTTTCAGCAGATCTCGAAAAGTCGGCTGTTCAGCCGTCGGCTGGTCAGGTGAACTTTCAGGGCCAGGCTTAATTACGGCGCAAGGGACAACGGCCGGCGTTACAGTTGGCACAGATGGGAGGCAGGACGCTTCCGGGCGCGACCGTCAGCGCCAGAAATTCATCCATGACGCGCAGGACCAGTTTCACCCGGTCGGTTACTGCCAGCTTGTGATACAGGCGTTCACAATGCGTGTGAACCGTGTGCGGCGAGACATGAAGGTTGCTGGCGATGGCGGATTCGGTGTAATCGTCGAACACCCCGCGCACGATCTGAAGTTCCTGGCCGGAAAGCCTCAGGTTGCGGGCAATTTCCTGCCACGCCGGTTCGGAGAACATGGCCGCCCCCAAAGGGCATCGAAGCTGGGAGCCGGCCGGCAGGTTGATCTTGACCACCAGTCGGACTCCGGGTCCCGTGGCAACCCGGTTCAATGCTGGTGTGGATTGGCAGTTTGGTTTCATAGCCGCTTTCAGGAATCGCAAGGCCATCCGCGTGGCGTCGCTACGGCACTTCTCGAAGCCATGCCTATTGTCAACGATTCCCCCACCTACTGAGTTTCGAGTGGATAATATCTTCCTCTTATTGCCAGGTCAAATGGTTTTTACTCACGAACAGTCCACGGGGCGCAGCCGGCACTGCCGCCAATCCCGACAGTTACGCTTGGAGCGCCGATTTCCGAATCGGCATGATAACGCCAGCGGCACACGTAACCGAATGCCGGAACGGAGTCCGGCGCTCCGGTGACGGTTGCGCCCCAGCCCACCGTTATTGCGACGCTTTACGCGCTGGCGACGATGATTTTGACATCCGGCCAAATCCTGCGCAGGGCCTCGATGATTGTCGGTTGTTGTTTTGACTTCTCCCTCGGAAAGGGAGTCAGCCGCCAGGCCTCTTCAGATTCTTTTCGGCTGTTTTGATGTCCTCAATGGTGCCGGTCTGGAACCATTGGCCGTGATGCGGCAGGCACGCAAGGCGGTTTTGCTTGAGGGCCTGGTGCCAGAGGATTTTGACGGTGAATTTCCCGTCAGGAGCATTCAATAAAATGCGGGGATGCATAATCCCGATGCCGGCGATGATGTAAGGCGCCTCCTGCTCGTTCCAATCAATGGTGTTGCCGGGTTTGATGAACAGATGGTCTTCGCCTTTGTCATGGCCGATGGCCCTGGCCTTGGGTTGCGTGAGGAGCAGGACGTCCATTTTCGCATCGTCCCAATGCCAAGCCAGCCGTTCCAAGGCGCTTTCCCGTTCGTCCAGCCAGATGATGTCGCTGTTGATGGTGAAGAAGGGCTCGTGACCCAGAAGCGGCAGCGCTTTTTTCAATCCACCGCCCGTTTCCAGCGGCTCAGTTTCTTCGGAGATCTTGATGGTCAGGCCGCGACAATTGGAGACATAAGCGGTCAATTGGTCCTTGAGGTGCGAAACGTTGATGATGACTTCCTCGATGCCGTATGCCCGCAGCTTGTCGAGCGCATATTTAATCATCGGTTTGCCCGCCACTGGTATCAGCGGTTTGGGCATCCGGTCCGTCAACGGCTTCAGCCGCGTGCCATAACCGGCGGCCAGGACCATGGCTGTTTTGATCTTACCGTGCATGGCGCTCCATCCATCGTTTCACGCCGGCCAGCATGGGATGGTGCAAGGCCCTTTGCAACAGGCGTTCCACACGCGGCGAATGAAGTTTCTTATAGTCATGCTTTCCCTCGTGCCGGCTTAACCTTTCAAAAATGGCCAGCACACGGGTGTGCCGCAGCGCTGCCAGAATGGCCATGGAAGTCTCAAAAGCCTTTTGATCAAGGGCAGGGAACTGAGCCAGATAATGAGCCGCCATTTTTTCCTTGAGGCTCTCCGGGACATCGCGCCGGGCATCTTCCAGCAACGACATCAGGTCATACGTGATCGGGCCTTGATACGCATCCTGAAAATCAAGGAGTCCGGCCTGCCGGACGCCCTGGCGGTTCGGAAGCAACATCAGATTGGCCACATGATAATCGCGCAGCAGAAGCGAGGTTGGAACCTGATGCGCCAAGGGCAACACCTCCCGCCAGACGGTTTTGAATTCCGCCTTGCCTGCTTCCGAAATCGTGGGGGTGCGCCATTCCAAAAACAGCCCGATATCTTCCAGCATTTTTTCCGGGTGATACACCCGCAAATCCTTGGGGGTTGCCTGGGGATGCTGGTGCAGGGCAATCAAGACATTGGTGGCCAGCGTATAAAGCTTTTCCGGCTCGCATGAGGTATCCAGCAGGCGGGTAAAGGTTGCATCGCCAAAATCTTCCAGCAACAGCAGGCCTTTCTCGTCAGACCGGGCAAGAATGGCCGGCACGCTGAAACCGAGCTGATGGAGATGCTGGCTGATCCGGATGAAAGGCGCCACGCTCTCCGGGATCGATGAGGCATCCATCAGAACCGCGCTTTGTTTATTCTTTTGCAGGCGGAAATATTTTCGGGCGGAGGCATCGCCGGTGAGGGGTTCACAGGCTGCGTTGCTCCAGACGGTGGCGTTAAGAAATTCGCGCGCGCTGTCGTTGAGAATTTTAACCACGGATGGAAACTGATTAACACGGATGAGTCGCCGGCGCGATGAAAAACAAAGTCCGGGCGCCTGCTGAAACCGGCGGATCACCCGGGGAGGAACTATTTCGGAGAATCAAAAGCTGAAACTGGCCTTGAGGTAGGCACGACTTGGTCGCTCCAATTCCACTGTATTTTCCCCGATGCCGGGTTCAACCCCACAAATCTGTCCGTAGCCGGCTTCAACATCCACCCATTTGCCCATCCGCCCGTCCGCGCTCAATTTTTTGTGAACCAACTGAAATAAATCGCGCTGGTTGGAACCGTTCTGTTTTTCGAGACGGAAATCATATGGAAAATCGGTGGCGTTTTGATCGTCGGGTTTCAACACCGCTGCCTGGTACTGGAGACGGGGAACGGAAGTGTCGTAACAAAGAAGATTGGCCGCCGAATGATTGCGGGTCACGGCGGGCGTCCGTGCCGGTGATTGATTGTGACTGACCATCGGCGGAGTCACCACCGATTCCAGCCAAAATACCCAGGTCGCGGCCAGAGCCAGGAGGAGAACAAAAAAACGATGGATGTTTTCTGGATCAAACAGGAGGAGCAACAGGTTTGAATCTTCGGTTTTCTGCACGCCCGATTCCAAGCATCGTGCATACCAACTCAAAAATGCCTGATAATCGGGAATTTTTTGACGGTTTTACGTTATTTTTTATGTCCCAAAAACAAACTGTATCGGCGGCGCACAGATACACGACCGTGGGGTGCACCTTGAGGGCGTGTTGCCCAAATTGTAGGGCGGGCTTTCGAGCCTGCCGGTTGCGAAGTTTTCCAACTTCGCCGATCAAAGCTGATAGTTTGACGCGGAATCCGGGGACTGGAAAGTCCCCAGAACCGGCAGACAGGAATTTCTGCCCCACATCCGAAGCGGAAATTGATTTGGGCAACACGCCCTAAAGTTGCACCCAGTAAAAGACAAGTTAAAAATCCTTGCTTGCTGTATGGCCTGCACAGGTTAGATTTCCTGCCGGCTGTGGCGGAAAACCAGCCGGCAAACAAAAACCGCATGACAACCGAACTTTCAAACTTTGCCGCGCGTTTGCGCGAATCCAGCCAAGGTAGGGACGCCGCGTTGCGGCGTCCGGTCGGCGCAGCGCGCCGACCCTACCAAAATCTTGAATTCGACACTCTCGCGCTGGAACTCTTCGCACTTCAGTTCCAACACAACGCCGCCTACCGGAAGATCTGCGCAGCGCGTGGTTTCACACCGGGAGTCGTTGAACATTGGACACAAATTCCGGCCGTGCCGACATCGGCGTTCAAGGAACTGG
>Ga0208038_1001743_pt1 | contig 11244 bp, 12 predicted proteins | sample June2015DPH_16_1_FD_184714 | JGI IMG/M metagenome (GOLD analysis project Ga0208038, IMG submission 184714) | Peatland microbial communities from SPRUCE experiment site at the Marcell Experimental Forest, Minnesota, USA - June2015DPH_16_100... | ecosystem: Environmental > Terrestrial > Soil >...
GATTGACCAATTGAACGGCCGAGAGCTTAAACTCCCGAGTAAACTTGCGACGTGCCATGATGGGCTTCTCCTTCGGACATTATGATCTTGTCCGTTCGGCGCGCCCACCATTCGTGGGGAAGCCCATGCTCCTACTCTTAACTCTTAATCCTGCTCTTAATCCTCTTCGTAATCGTAATCTTAATCTTAATCTTACTCGCTCTCCCCGATCCTTCGGGAGCCTCAGCGGTGTCCTGGCCGGGCAGAAGCCCATCGAACCGTGCCCCGGCATTGATCGTTTGACTCTCTACTCTCTCCTTGCTCCCGCGCTACTTTCTCGCGCAGCGCAATGCTATCCTTGCGTCCACGACCAGCTCTGCGAAAATCGGGTTGCGGCAGGCGCGCCGTCAATGGATCGCCTTCTATCACGGCGCGTTTTTTGCCCAATGGAGAACCGAGTGAAGATTCCGCCGGACGCGCTGATTGCCCCTGAAAAGCTGACCAAATACTTGCTCGTGCCGCGCTCTAAGAACGACAAAGGCCGATATCTGGCTCGCGCGGGTTTCAACGTCGCCCGCCCGGAAATCCTCGAGAAAGCGATTCGGGCTTTGGTTGCGTCGGTTGACGCCGTCGAGGATATTATGGATGTGTATGGACAGGACTATACTGTAAGGGGAGAGTTGATTGGACCGTCGGGCGTGCGGCTGCCGGTTGTCGTCGTCTGGGTTCGGCGGGCGGACGGTCAGTTCAGGCTGGTCACCGTCAAGCCGGACAAGGAGAATCGCCCATGAACCTCGAAATGTTTAAGGAAGTCGCCCTGCGGCGCGACCTGCCGGAGCATAACCTGCGCGCCGGCGATGTGGGAACGGTGGTCGAGGTCCTTCCTCACCCAACGGGCGGTCCGCGAGGCGTGATCCTTGAGGTATTCAACGCGGTGGGCGAGAGCATCGCCGTGGTCACCGTTCCAGAAACCGACATCCAGCCGCTCACCGCCGACGGAATTTTCAACGTCCGTCCCCTGTCACGCGCGGGCTGATGAGCGGTACACTCGAACTCAAATCCGACCCGGCGGCGCCGTCCCGGCGCGCCAGGACTCTACTTTCTTGCGCAGCGTGGGGTAATCCGAGGTCCCGGCGCGCCGGGACTCTACTGTCTCGCGCAGCGTGGCTCGACTTTCTCGCGCAGCGCCCCCCGCCTGACGCTCGATTGACGATCTACTTTCTCCTTTCTCCCGGTCTACTTTCTCGCGCAGCGCGTTACACCCACCCCCCCCATGGGGACCCTGTGGGTGGAAACGTTATCGCGGGTCGTTGTCAGCGCCGCAGCACCAAGACGATAATGACGATGAGAACAATAAGCCCCAATGTGCCGCCGCCGACCCAAATATAATCGGCGAGAATGGGGGCATTTGTGGTAACCATTGATAGGAGCAATTCGTGCATGGCGGTTTCCTGTGAAGGAAAGCTGGTTCAGTAAACAACAATGACGCGTGCGCGCAAGGGCCACGCGGTTTTCCGTGGTTTCGATGGATGGCCTAAACCATCAGCGCTTGGCGCTCGCTTTCCCGAACTTTTCCTGAACTTTGCCGACCACTTTCTGCATTTTGCCTTTGATTTGCTGGGCGGTGTTACCTTTGACCGCTCCGGCAATGTCATTCAATTTCCCCTTCACCTGTTTGACTTTTCCGGCGGCAATGTCTTCACGTCCCATGGCTCACAACTCCTTTGATTAAATATTCCGCGCGCCATCATGCAAAGCTGGTACAAGCCAGCCGAGAGACGACAAGCGCGGCATCGATGGCCTGTTGTCGTTCATCTCGGCCGATACCGTAGCACCGCCGGGCGAATAGATCAGCGCTTAATCTGAAAGGAATCGATCATGCGCCAGCCCATTTGATCCCGTTTGTCAGCCTTGCTGACATTGGGAATTTCCACTCCCAGTGCCGTCGCTAACGCGATTTGATGGTCTTGCTCCTGGATCAGGGTAACTGATTACCGTCGCCGTATCGCTCGGCCGATTCGAGCGATTTTCCCACCCGCGTGCCGCACGCCGCTCAAAAGGTGCGATGTCCCCCCTCTCCCCCTTCCGGGTTCCCATTGCTCTACTGTTCTCCTGCTCGGCTGCTCTCCTGCTCTCGCGCAGCGTGCCCCGCTTGTCCGACCTCGACGCCGCCTGCTGCCCCTCGGGGCGATGATGGGCTGGAACCAGTCTACTTTCTACTCTCCACTTTCTACCTTCTCGCGCAGCGTGCCCCGCTCGTCCGACCTCTGCACTACCTCAACGCCGCTTCTCCCTCTCCGCGCACTTCTTTTCCCCCTCCCCCGGTACGCCGGGGGAGGGCGCGGGTGAGGGTCTCCAGTGCTCTACTGTTCTCCTGCTCGACTGCTCTCCTGCTCTCGCGCAGCGCGGCCCTGCTTGCCCGACCTCCGCACTACCTCAAGGCCGCCTCTCCCTTTCCGGGTTCTCCCCCTTCCGGGTTCCTCCTTTCTCGCGCAGCGTCGCACACTGGTAAACTCTCTGTCAATTAGTGATGGCCCCCATGTTTTTTCCGCCCACAATGCAGCGGCCTCGACCGTCCATCACAGCCCCGCTTGTTGTCCATCGTACGGGTACTCGACAGATGTTAAGCTCGCTGCGACAATGACCCCAGCCGCTGGTGGATAACGTGTACGATGCCAGCCCCAAGCGCACTATCCGGCCTCGCCGAGGTTAGATTACGGCTGGCCGTCTATCTTTCGGAGCGGCTAAGAACCATGCCCGTAAAGCAAGCAAAAATTAATGCCGTTCCGATGGCAGACGTTTCAGCCCGCTCGGTTCAAATCATTCGGGCAGACGCGCTTACGGGGCTTGCGAAGCTGCCCCTTGAATGCGCTCAGGTGTGCTTAACATCACCACCGTATTACCTACAGCGCAGGTATGGCACGTCCAGCAAGTGGCCCGACGGCTGGCGCGGTGAACTTGGCCATGAGCTGCATCCCAACGACTTCGTTCGCCATCTTCTGAACGTCTTTGATCTGGTTTGGAACGTCGTGAAGAACGACGGCTGCTTATGGGTCAATCTCGGCGACACCTACAACAACAAGCAGGGAAAAAAAGGAACGACGAACGCGCCTAACGGATCAAACGGCCGTTTCGACCGTGGCGGCAAGAAATACGCCGAATCGCTGCGTCAGCAGCCGGAGTTTTTCAAGCATTTCGTGCCTGGCATCCCACACAAATCTGAAATGGGTGTGCCATTCCGCTTCCACCTTGCAATGACCGATCCAGCGTTCCGCAACTTCATTGGCGCCGGACCGGGTCCGCAGTGGATTTGCCGCCGCACGGTCATCTGGGCGAAGTCACTGCTCAAAGTCGAGTCGCAGGAGACAGGAGGCAACTCGATGCCAGAACCGACACGGGACCGGCCGTCACGAAACTACGAGTTTCTGTTCCTCTTTTCAAAGCGGTCCGACTACTACTTTGACCGCACGGCCATCGACGCGCCGGCGCGGTCTAGCTACGTCGCGGGCGACAAAGCCAACGCCGGGTCCGTCTGGCAGACTTGTGTCGAAGTCGTTGATGATGACGGCAATGCGCCATATGGAATGTGGAACATCAAACCGGAAGCATCGCCGTACCGGCACGTTGCGATGTGGCCCCGCGCCCTTGTGCGGCAGATGCTGTTGCCAACCACTCGCCCCGGCGACGTGGTGCTCGATCCGTTCGCCGGAAGTGGCACAAGTGGCGAAGTCGCAGTCGAGATGGATCGCAAGGCTGTCCTAATCGAATCATCCGAGACCTGCCTTCGCGCACTAGATGATCGTATGTCCAAGGCCGAGCGACGGCTGTTCTAGAAGTTGATGAAGGGCGGAACATATCCGTGCCGCAAGAGCGGCGATGATATGCTTTAGGATCAAAGGAACGTGGTGGCAAAGAGTAAGGCATCAAAGTCGCCGTTCGGGAAGGAATCGCGGCGGGAGATTCTCACGCGGCACTTCAAACAACGTCCAGTGAGAATGGATCGTGCGTGGGAGTTTGTTTACCGCGAACTGCTCTGGATCGACGGCAGCACTGGGCTTGGTCACCTTTACGAAAGCGATAAAGCTCAGCCTGGCCGGTCGGTGTGGTACGAGCGCACGGTGAAATTTACTGATCGGCTCTGTGCGGAGTTTGGCAACATAACGCGGGATCAGTTGAAGTCAAAAATCGACCAGCTTTTCAAGGAATGTCTGCAGCGCCTGATCGAAGCTCGAAAGAAGACATCGCAGACGGATGAAATCGCCCAAGCCATAGCAGAAGAGGGAGAGGACGCACTATCAGAAGAGGTCGTCGCAGAAGCGGATGACGCGACAGAGCAACCGGCTGATTACGTCCCCGACGCGGACCTTGTCGCGGAGTTTACACAATTGCTCATCGGGCGACTGCAACTCACAGCTGAGGTCGCCGAACCGCTGGCCCGGACTTTGGTTGGTAAGGCGCGGTACTACTTCACTGTCGAGCGGAAGCGGCAGAACGTGCTGGGAGAGGGATTCGAGGATCTTCTGCAACTGCTGATTGCGAAGCTGACGACCGTCCCTGCCGATCAAATCGCTATCCGCAAGAAGGCCGATTTGCTACCCGGCTTCGCGGCGAACCATAACCGTGACAGGATCGAAGCCCCTGACCTTGCCGTAATTGTCAGCGGCGAAACGAAACTATTGGCAAGCATCAAGTGGAGCCTGAGACAAGACCGGCAGAAGCAACTTTCCGATGAGCTGGATTGCTACGCGGCGCTACTCTCCCAGGACCAGTTTCCGCGATATGTCCTGATTACTAACGAATACGATCCTGGCCGTCTGATCAACACCAACGCGCTGAGCCGTCGCGGTCAGACAATCTCCTGCATGTACCACGTCAATCCGGACCTGCTGCGAGAAGTTCTTTCGGACGGTCAGAAGTACGAAGAGGAACTGCTGCCGCTCGTCCAGTTGAACCGACTCCGATCAGTCGGCGACTTCCTCAAAGACATTGAAGCGACCTACGGAACGAATATGCCCCATCAACCGCTGACGACGGATCAGAAGCGGCAATTGCGGCGTCGGAAGCAGTAGAGAATCAGTAAGGGGAATGGAACCAACCGCTGGAACTACGGAATAGAACCGCGGCGTCGCACAAAACGCTCGCGCCCCGGTTTCATCGTCCAATCAGTGATGTTCCCTTCTCCGTTCCGATACAGGATGAAAAGCGAACTTATGCCTTTGCATCGGCTCGGGTAGAATGGTCAGGCAGGCGGTGCCGGTATGACGATTACGCGACAAATCCTGCAACAGAAGCGCGAGGCGATCCTGGAAATCGCCCGACGCTACGGCGCATCCGATATTCGCATCTTCGGCTCCGTCGCACGCGGCGACGCCACCGAGGCGTCGGACCTCGACCTCATCGTCCGCTTCGAGCCGGGCCGCTCCCTCTTCGATCACGGGGGCTTGCTCATGGACTTGCAAGACTTGCTCGGGGTGAAGGTGGATGTCATCAGCGAACACGGCATGCGCGAGCGGTTCCGCAACCATGTCATAAAAGAGGCCATCCCCCTATGAGACCTGACCGGCTGCTCCTACTCTTAACTCTTTATCCTGCTCTTAATCCTCTTCGTAATCGTAATCCTAATCTTGCTCCTTCTCCCTGATCTTTTGGGAGCCTGAGCGATGTCCTGGCCGGGCGGAAGCGGAAGATTAAGATGAAGAGTAAGATTAAGAACAGGATTAGGAGCAAGAGCAAGAGCAAGATTAGGAAGCAGCACCGCGCGCAACACCGCAATAACGGGCTTCTAGCCGGCATCTCGGCCAATCTTCCCGATATTTCAGCCCGTCAAGCCCATTTAAGAGGGCCGATGCGCGGTCCAACCCTTGAACTCTTGAACCCTTCGCGCCCTTCGCGGCTTCGCGGTTTGATCGCTTCTCTTCAAAATCGTTCCAAAACCGATCCGATCCGCGAAAATCGAATGATACCCTTTCATATCCTTCCAAATCGCGCGAAAATCAGAGGGCGATTCGCCCCTCCAGCCAGCCCCGATTGTCCATTTTTTGCCCCGCCAAAATCGTAAAGCCAATCTCGCGCCGCTGTTGTGCCCGACCTGCCAAAACGTGCAATTACAGTTCGAAGCGCGCGCTTGGGGGGGCTAACTATCTTTTTTCAAAAATCGAAAATTTTGATCGCAATGGCATGCTGCGCAGACGCTTAGCGCAGATTTTCTCACGTTTCACGTTTCACGTTTCGTATTCGCCGCTGCCGATTTCCTGGACTTCGCGCACCTCGGATGCGGTGCGGACTTCGGGGGCGGTCGGAACGGAGTATTCGCCGATGGCTTCAACCTTGAAGAAATGGGGCATCAGGTCGTGGCGGTGCAGCCACTCGCGGATCACCAGCTCCAGCGTTTCATCGAGGTTTTCGATCTGCTGCTTCGAGAGCCGGGTGAGGTACGATGACGCGGCGTCGCCGAATTCCTCGCGAGCGCGGGCGATCATGTTGGAGATGATCCAGCGTGCGTGCCCGCCGGCCTTGGGATCGGCCGGGACCATCCGGCCGACGTAAACGCTCTGCGGCGGCTCGGCCGCTCGCCGGGCCGCGTCGATCGCCTGAACAACCGCTTCCTCGCGGCTGGAAAATGTGCCCCGATAATGTTCGCCGTTCAACGAGTATGCGTATTCTGCGCTCATGGTTTTTCGGGGGCAAAGGTGCCTCCGCCACCAACTATATGCCTAATCCCCTCATCGGTTCCAAATTGTGGCGGGATTAGGGCTTGCAGAGGGCCTAGCCCTTCATCCCCGTGGTGGCGATGCCTTCGATGAACGTGCGCTGGGCGACGAAAAAGAGGACGATGACGGGGGCGATAACCAAAACGGCGGCGGCCATGAGCAGGTTCCAGCTTGTCCCGCCGTTCTGCGACTGAAACGCCTGCAGCCCCAACGCCAACGTGTATTGGGTGGGACGCTGCAGATAGACCAGGGGGCCCAAAAAGTCGCGCCAAACGTACATGAAAGTAAAGAGGGCCACGACGCTCAGGGCCGGCCGCGACAGCGGCAGGATGATCCGCCAGTAGATGCCCCATTCACTGCAACCGTCGATGCGGGCGGCTTCGGAAAGTTCATCGGGGATGGTCACGAAAAATTGACGCAAAAGAAAGATGCTGAAGGCCGAGCCGAACCACGCCGGCACCCACAGCGGACGAAACGTCCCCAGCCAGGCCATGCCGCTGTGATCGCCCAGAAAGCGGAAAATCCTGTACAGCGGCACCATGACCACCGGAAACGGAATCATCATCGTGCCCAGCATCAGGGCGAACAGCACCCCCCGGCCGCGGAAGCGGATGCGGGCAAAACCGTACGCCACCAGCGAACTGGAAAACGTCACGCCGACCACTTCCAGGGCTGCGACGATCAGCGTGTTGCGCGTCCACAGCGGGAAATTGGACGTGGGGCTCTGCATCACCCGCCGGTAGTTGTCCAGGCGCACGGGATCGGGCAGCCATCGCGGCGGAGTCTGGAGCACTCGATCGTCCGCCTTCAGGCTCGTCGAGACCAACCAGAAGAAGGGCAGCAGCATGGCGGCGCCGGCGATCAACAGCGCAACGTAAGCCGCGGCGATGTTTGTCGGCGAGGTTTTGCGGCCGGCGACTCTCATTTTCCCTGATAAAAGACCCACCATCGGCTGGACAAAAACGCCAGGCCGGTGAGCACCAGCACGATCAGCAGTTGAATCCACGCCATGGCGCTGGCGTATCCCATTTTGAGATAGGTGAAGCCGCAGTCGTACAGGTAATAGGTGAAGAAATAACTGGCGTGGTTGGGCCCGCCGGCGGTCATGAGGTAGGGGGCGTCGAACACCTGCAACACGCCGATGATGGCGATGACCAGGTTGAAAAAGATCACCGGCGAGATCATCGGCAGCGTCACGTGACGGAACTTGCGCCAGGCGTTGGCCCCGTCCAATTCGGCCGCCTCGTAAAGTTCGCGCGGCACGTCCTGCAAGCCGGCCAGATAGATGATGACCGTGTTGCCCACGCTCCAGAGGCTCATCAGCGCCAGCGCCGGCAAGACCCAGCGCGGGCTGGTCAGCCAGCCGGGCCCGGGGATGCCGATCATTCCCAGAAGCAGGTTGATCAGCCCGGATTTTTGGTTCAGCAGCCAAAGCCAAAGCGCCGCCGCGGCGATCGTCGGCACCAGCGATGGAATGAAAATAATCGTGCGGAACACCGACTGCCCGGGAACTTTTTGATTCAACAGCAGCGCCAGCGCCAGCGAAACCACCAATCCCGCGGGCAACGCCATCGCCGCGTAGAGAAGGGAATTCTTCAGCACCTGCCAGAACAGACGATCGTGCACAAGCTGGCGGTAATTGCTCAGCCCACGGAAAATCGGCGGCTGCAACAGCGAGTAGTCGCACAGGCTGTAATACAACGACAACCCGATCGGCAGCAGCAGAAAAACGCAGAAGCCGATCAACCACGGCGACAAAAACGCCAGGCCCTTTAAAAAATCGCCGGACTGTGCCCGCGTGCGCAGCATCACTGTTTTTCGCGGCGAATCCGCTGCTCCTGAAGATAACTTTCCCACTTGGCCTGCATGTCCTGCTCCAGAAGCGCCATCGCCTCGGCGGGCTGCATGGCGCGGCCGGCGCTGACCAGGCCCTGGATGGCCGCCTGGAACTGCGAGCCGGCTTCCTGGGCGATGGGGCATTGGATCGGCCCGTGAGCGTTGGGACTGCGGGCCAGCTCTTCAAAGACGCCGATGTAGGGGTTGGGATGGTGATGCAGAAAATCGTCGCTGACGCGCGCCAGCGGCGAGTTCTTGCAGTGCAGCTTGCAGAGCTTTTCCATCACGTCCTGGCGATTGACGTACGCGATGAACTCAAAGGCCTCCCGCTTGTGCTTGGCGCCTTTGGGGATCATCAGCGCGTCGAAGGGGCAGAAGGTGACGTCCTGCTGAGCCACCGCCGACGGGAACGGCGCGGCCGCCCAATCGTGATCCATCTGCGGGCGCAGGTGGTGAATGTAGTTGGCCATCCACGGCCCCTGCTGCTCCATCACCACTTTGCCGGCGATGAAGGCGTTCTGCGGCGTGGCAAAGCCCCCCTTGATGTCGCTTTGACTGGTAAATTCGTTGACCGCCTCGGCCCCCAGGCGTAGGGAATACCCCTGAATCCACTGGCACGCCCGCACGACCCGCGGATCGGTGAAGACGAACCGCCCGGCATTCTCTTCCCAAACGTCCGTGCCGAACCAGATGGGCGTGTTGGTGATGTACCAGCCCGGCTCCATGGGAAGATAGCCCGCCTGATCCAGATGCCGCCGGCCGTGGGAATCGACGACAAACGTGTTCAGCGCCGCGGCGTAGCGGTCCAGCTCCTCGAGCGTGCGCGGCGGACGGTCGGGGTCGAGGCCCGCCCGGCGCAGCTTGTCGGCGTTTTCGTGAAAGAGGCGAGTGTTGTAAAACAGCGCCACCGCTCCGGGCGTGCTCACCAGTGCGTACAGATGACCGTTGTAGTGGCAGGCGTTCCAATAGACCGGCTTGTAAGAATCGGCCGTGATCCCGTGGTCGGCGGCCATCTTCTCCAGCGGCTCGACGGCATCCAGGGCCGCAAATTGCAACACCACGTCGTGCCACAGCCCCGCGACGTCCGGCGGCATCCCGCCCGCTATCGCCGTCAGCGTCTTTTGGGTGATGTTGCTCATCGACATGCACTGCACGTAGATGTGCTTCTGCCTGCCGACGGTGTCGTTGAAATCGGACACGATCTGCTGGATGCCGTCGGCCTCGGGGCCGACCCATTTTTCCCAGTATTCGACGACCACGTCCCCGCGGCGGTCGGCGGGAATGCTCTGGTTGGCGCGAGGGCCGAAGACCAGGATGCCCAACGCGCACAACACCAGGACGGCGCTGATGATTCGCGACAGCAGCTTCAAGGCTGTACCTCGGCGGCATGGTCATGCTTTTAGCCGAGGTTTTCAAGGCGGCGGCCGCCTTGGCGGCTTCACACCTCGACGCGCTTGAAGGTCGGCCGCTGCGACAGGAGCACGACGCGGCTCCAGCCCCGCATGATGAGCACGGACACGTACGCCACCGGCAACAGCGCCAGAAGCGCCAACCCGGCCGCGGGGCGCGCCAGCGCGGCGACGAACGCCGCGTCGTACACGATCAGCCAAAGCAGTCCCGCCAGCGTGAGGGTCTGTCCGGCCTCGCGCGAACTTGGGCTGCGCCGGCGAATCCACACGGCCAGCAGGACAAAGACCATCGCCGCCGCCACGGGAACCAGCACTCGCGGACTCAGCGTCAGGATTTCCTCCAGAGGAGCGGTCGGATCGCGATCGTGCCGCCGCCACCAGACCACGGCCACCGCACCGAGGTTGATCCAGATCAATCCCAGAAAAACCGACCACCAGTGCACGGGCCGCAGCGCCGGCCGCTTGTGTTCCCAGTGATAGGCCAGCGTGGAAATGATGGTCACGTGATTCAGCAAGAGCAGCGGATGCCAAATCACCGGCAGCCCCGGAGCCGCAATGCTCGCGTGAAAGAAACGAATCACGCCCAGCAATAAAAGCCCCGGCGCCACCAGATACTTGGCGGCAAAATCGTAAAACGTGATCAGCGCGGCCGTGAAGACGACCAGGATCAGACTCGCCGAGGTGTTCAGCGGCAGGTGCGAATACATCTCCCCGCCAAAGAGCGCCATCAGGATCAACAGGGCACAGACGACGTGGGCGGTCTTCAGGCCGATGCGTCCGCTGGGCAGGGGGCGGGTGGGGGAAATCTGCCGATCGCGGCGGTGATCGATGATGTCGTTCAGGCTCATCCCAAACCCGTACAGCCCGACGGAGATCAACCCCAGCATCAAGCACTGGTGGACGGAGAGTTGTTTCCAAAACGATTGGCCGCTCTGCTGGGCCTGGGCGGCCGCAGCCAGGAACAACGCCCCGCTGCTGTCGGCCAGCGCCGTAAATACCAGCGCCATGCGCGTCAGTTGCAGAGCCGGAAGCAGTCGCTGCGAAAGCACGGGCACGGGGAAAGGGTATCCGGGGCGGCAAGGAGGGGGAAGAGACCAAGGAGATTGGGAGAGGGGGAGAGGGGGAGAGGGGGAGATAGCGCGAGGAGGGCTTCCTGGCATTGTCTCTGGGCTTCCCCACGAATGGTGGGCGCGCCGAACGGACAGGATCATAATGTCCGAAGGAGAAGCCCATCATGGCACGTCGCAAGTTTACTCGGGAGTTTAAGCTCTCGGCCGTTCAATTGGTCAATCAACAGGGATACAGCATCG
>Ga0208038_1001745_pt1 | contig 11236 bp, 7 predicted proteins | sample June2015DPH_16_1_FD_184714 | JGI IMG/M metagenome (GOLD analysis project Ga0208038, IMG submission 184714) | Peatland microbial communities from SPRUCE experiment site at the Marcell Experimental Forest, Minnesota, USA - June2015DPH_16_100... | ecosystem: Environmental > Terrestrial > Soil >...
CGCCGTGCCACTGCTCAACGAGCTAACCCATTTGCCGGTCATCCTCGATCCCAGCCACGCCACCGGCAAGCGCAGCTTGGTGCCGGCGCTGGCGCGCGCGGCGGTGGCCGTGGGCGCGGACGGCCTGCTCATCGAAGTGCATCCTTTTCCCGAAAAAGCCTTCAGCGACGGCGCGCAATCTCTTACCCTCGACCAGTTCCGGGCCTTGGTCACCGACCTCAGGCCTTATCTGGAGTTGTGGAAGGCATCGCGCGCCTGCGCGGCCGCTGCGGTGTGAAGCTCAGGGCGCCTGCGAAACATTGGCGGAAAGCACGCGTAAATCTCTGCCCTCTCCCAAGGGGCTGATCTCTACCCATATCTTCGGCTGGACGCCGGGGCTGCCGAGGTCGGATAGACAGCCCTCTCCCTTGGGGAGAGGGTGTCACGCGACGGCGTTTTCTCCAGCCGTCGCGGGACGGGTGAGGGGTTTCTTCCCTTCGCAAGCCAGGTTGTTCGGCTAATGCTTCGCATCAGTTACAGTCCCCCCCGCCCTGCCCGTGCGGTCCGCCCACTGCGGCGCATCCAGACCGAGACTCAAAACGCGGTATGGTGCTTGTTGCGCGGCCGAAGGCTCTAGGCAAAGTTGCGCCACCAGCCTCTCGAGGAAAACGCAGTTGTCGGCAACTACTGTTTAGAACATTGCGGACGCTCGAACTTGATGCTCATCTCCGCCGAGCCCAATGCGGAAAGACACTGCGGAAGAGACTTACTCAGATGATACCGAACTGAGCAACCGACCCCTCACCCGTCCCACTCCGGCTGGTGAAAGCGCCGGAGCGGGACACCCTCTCCCCGAGGGAGAGGGCTGATTTTTCGACTCCGTCAAATCTTCTTGCAATGCACATGGGGTTGGGAATAGCGTTGGGCTTGGGGGGACGAATCGGTGCTCCGAAAGGAGAGGAAATGAGTACAGAAAAGATCACGAACAAAGACGATTTGATCGTTATCGGCGGAGCGGGGGGCTTTATCGGCGGGTCGCTTGCCCGCTACTTTCACCACCGCGGATTTAGCAGAATCCGCGCCATTGACAAGAAACCTTTGCCGGACTGGTACCAGAGAGTGCCTGGTGTTGAAAGCCTCTGCATGGACTTGAGTGAGAGGGAGAATTGTGTAAGGGCGTGCGAGGACGCAGTCGAGGTTTACAATCTGGCTGCGGACATGGGGGGCATGGGCTTCATCGAGAAGTTCAGGATCGAATGCTTGCGCAGTATCCTGATCAACACCAACCTGATCGAAGCGGCCCATCGGGCGGGCGTGCAAAGGTATTTCTTCTCCTCCTCCGCCTGCGCCTACAACACCGAGCTACAGAAAGATCCGCACTGCCGGGCACTGAAGGAGTCGGACGCCTACCCTGCCATGGCGGAGAGGGGCTACGGCTGGGAAAAACTCATGTCCGAGATGTTCTGCCAGGAATACTGGGCGGAGCGCGGCTTGAAGACCTTCATGGCCCGCTTCCACAACGTCTACGGTCCCAACGGCACGTGGGACGGCGGGCGGGAAAAGGCTCCTGCGGCCATTTGCCGCAAGGTCATCGAAGCTAAGGATACCGGCAAGAACGAAATTGTAGTCTGGGGTGATGGCACACAGACCCGCAGCTTCATGTACATCGATGACTGCACCCAGGGCATTGACATGATCACACACTGCGAGGATCTGATCGCGACACCCATCAACCTCGGTTCCAGTGAGCTCATTTCGGTTAACGAGCTCGTGGACATTGCGGAAGAAATTGGCGGGGTAAAGCTCCAGCGCAAATATGATTTGACTGCGCCCAAGGGAGTTGCCGGCCGAAACAGCGACAACACCATGATTAGGAACATCCTGAACTGGGAGCCCAGCACTCCCTTCCGCGAGGGACTGGCGAAGACCTACGCCTGGATCGAACAGCAGTATCAGGACCGAAAGGCCGGCAAAGTCACGGTGCGAGAAAACCGTCAAGCGGCGTGAGCCCATGCACGCACAACAGGTTATTGAAATCACTTCGATCGTCAGCGAAATTCCCTATCGAATGGCATTTGCCGGCGGTTGGATCGATCAACCGTTCGTTTCGAAACTGAATCCCACTCCACCGGGTTCCATGGTGGTGGTCGGTCTGGAGCCCACCTTCCGCTACATGGATCGCTGCGGAATGGCAACCAGTACGCGCGAGGTTGCGCGCGTGCTCTGGAACGGCAAACTGCCGAATGGAGATCCCAGGCAGCTTACCCGCGAGCTGTATGAGGCAGAAAACAAGGGCAAGCCCGAGCCCTCCGGTTCGCAGGACATGGCGGGCTTGATTTACCCCGGAATGAACAGGCTGGACTATGACTACAGTTACGAGGGCGGCTACTTCCCCGTGCACGTCGAATCCAACAATGATGCGGATGTCGCCCGTTGGTTGGAGGACGTGATTCACATGGTGCCGGTGGCGCAGCGCCCCGACGGTTACAATCCCCTTGGGGAAAAGAACCTCGACCCGAAGTGGATCCAGAGGCTGGGCGAGACAGGTAAGCAGTGCTTTGATGCCATCGTGACGAAAGACTGCAAGGCGCTGGGCGCCTCCATGAATGAGTGCATGGAGTGCTGGGAGACGATTCTGCCCCACACCGTCAGGCACCCGGCCGTTACCGTGGACTTGGTGGGAATCCTGGGTTACTACCAGTCCCGGTATGCCGGAGCCATGTACTCCGGGTGTGGCGGCGGATATCTCTACGTCGTATCGGACGAGCCGGTGCCCGGGGGAATCTGTGTGAAGGTCAGGTACTCAAAGAAGAATGACTGACGCGAAGACAGTTGTGGTGACCGGTGGTTTTGACGATTTCAAGTCCCAACACGTTCGCTTGCTTGAGGAGGCTTCGAAGCTCGGGAGCGTGCGCGTCCTCCTTTGGTCAGACGAGACAGTGCGCGCCCTGGAAGGCCACTCCCCGAAGTTTCCTCAAGAGGAGCGGTTATATCTGCTCCAGGCTGATAGGTATGTCAACGATGTAAGGCTGGTGACGGGGCAGGTAGACCAAGACTCCATACCAAAGGTCGGCGGAATCAATCCTGAAATCTGGGTCGTGGAGGAGGCGAGCGGCAATCCCCGCAAGCGGGCCTACGCCGAGTCACACGGTGTTGAGTATCGTGTTTTCAAGAAGAAAGACCTGGGAGGCTTCCCGGCGTTGCCGTTCGATCCTAAGCGTGAGCGGTCGTCACCCAAGCGCGTGATTGTGACCGGTTGCTTCGATTGGTTTCACTCGGGCCACGTAAGGTTTTTCGAGGAAGTCTCCGGGTTGGGCGACCTCTACGTGGTGGTGGGGCATGACGCCAACATCAAGCTGCTGAAGGGCGAAGGTCACCCGATGTTTCCACAGGACGAGCGCCGCTATATGGTTCAGTCCGTGCGTTTCGTCAAGGTGGCCCTGGTATCTTCAGGATGTGGCTGGATGGATGCCGAACCGGAGGTTGACCTCATCAAGCCGGACATATACGCGGTGAACGAAGATGGTGATGTGCCGGAAAAGCGCGCCTTTTGCAAAGAGCACGGCATTGAATACGTCGTTTTGAAACGGACCCCCAAAGAAGGCCTGCCCGAACGGCTGAGCACCAACCTGCGGGGATTCTGAACCCGCGGCAATCAGGGGACGGCAAGCCGTCCCCCTACGAGCTGTAGGGGTAGGGCTTGCCCTACCCTCGACACAACAGCATTCCAGGGTAAGCCGTTAAATTGACTTTGGTGTACAATCTCGCTGGCGTGCGCGGTTCTTTAGCCACTTCACGATCAATGCAGTCTGATCTGGCCCGTTACGCCATCAGCCTGGGCAATAGCCTGAGAGGAGGAACCCGATGCGAAGCAAGGTTCTTACCCATGCGTGTTTTGTTGTTACAGCAGTGACCGTGATTCTAGCTCTGATGAAGGTGAGCAGTTTTTCTCGCCAGGCTTCCCTTGGCGTGGTTCAACCGTGGGTGCAACATGATCGAAACGCGCCACAACCGCCCGTCATTACCCCCGGAGTGGAAGGTACACACGAGCGACCGGGAAAGCCTCCGTCAGACGCCGTTATTCTTTTCAACGGCAAAGATCTGGCTGGCTGGGAATCGGTCAACGGCGGGCCTGCCCTATGGAAAGTTGGAGACGGTTATTTCGAGGTAACTCCGCGCACTGGCGACATCAAAACCAAGCAGGCCTTTGGCGACTGCCAGCTCCACGTCGAGTGGGCCGCTCCCGACCCGCCTCACGGCCGAGATCAGGACCGCGGCAATAGTGGGGTTTACCTGATGAGCCTCTATGAAGTCCAAGTACTTGACTCCTATGAGAGCAAAACCTACCCGGACGGGCAGGCCGCGGCGATCTACGGCCAGTATGCGCCCCTGGTCAATGCGTGCCGGCCTCCCGGCCAGTGGCAGAGCTACGACATTGTTTTCCATGGTCCGCGATTTGACCCGGCAGGGAAGGTCGTCCGCCCCGCGACTTTCACGGTGCTGCACAACGGCGCGCTGGTCCAGGACCACGTCGCCGTCCTCGGTCTGACCGATGGTGAGCATCAGCCCTACAGGCAAACCCCAACCAAATTGCCTGTGAAACTGCAAGACCACAACCACCCGGTCCGCTTTCGAAATATCTGGATTCGGGAGCTTGCTGACGCCCAAAAATAAGCGCGCGCCGGCTGACCAAAGGGGCAAGGGGCCGCCCGCGCAGGGTGCTACTGATGATTAGGAAATTCTCCTTGTTTCGCGGGTGGCGCATACATTGTCTTTCATGTATGCGTCCCACGAACACGAGCAACATCCGTGTCACCGCGTCCTATTCGTGGCCTGTCCAGGGTTGTTAACGGTCGCCGACATAAAAGGCGATGTCGGCGCCACCCGACATACCGAGGGTCGCATACATCCCGACAAAAACCGTCGGGACGTATGCGCCACCCGCGGAAAAACCTCTCCAAGCTGTCATTCCGAGCGGAGCGAGGAATCTCGCTCTGGGTATTTTCAACGCAGTGCGAGATTCCTCGTCGCCTGCGGCTCCTCGGAATGACAGGCCAAACGAGTTTTTCCGCAGCCTGTGAGGCCCCGCCCTTCCAGACCTGTGCTGAGAAATCCGCGCTAGCCGCCCAGCAAGTGGGCGACCTCTTTGGCATAGTAGGTCAGGATGATATCCGCACCGGCCCTTCGGATTGAGGTGAGGGTTTCGATCATCATCCGTTCACGGTCAATCCATCCCATCCTGGCCGCGGCCTCGATGAGGGAGAATTCGCCGCTCACCTGGTAGGCGGCGATGGGGACATCGAACTCGCGGCGGGCGAGTGCGACAATATCGAGGTAAGGAAGCGCGGGTTTCACCATGATGATGTCCGCGCCTTCCTCTATATCCAGGGCAATCTCTCGCATGGCTTCGCGTTGGTTGGCAGGATCCATTTGGTAGGCCTTGCGGTCGCCAAACTTTGGCGCCGAGTCGGCGGCCTCACGAAAGGGTCCGTAGAACGCCGAAGCATATTTGGCTGAATAAGCCAAAATAGGTGTCTGGGTGAAGCCGCGGGCGTCCAACTCCTGGCGAATGCGCCCCACGCGCCCGTCCATCATATCGGATGGCGCGACGATGTCGGCGCCGGCCTCGACCTGGGTCACGGCTGTCTTTGCCAGAAGTGGAAGCGTGGAATCGTTGTCAACTTCACCGTTCTTGATCAGGCCGCAGTGACCGTGACTGGTATATTCGTCCAGGCACACGTCGCATATCACCAGCAAATCCGGCAATTCTCTCTTGATCGCCCGCACCGCCCGTTGCACGATCCCATTGGAGTCGTAGGCGCCTGAGCCCACTTCGTCCTTGCTTTCCGGGATGCCGAACAGGATTATGGCAGGAACGCCCAGGTCATGCGCCGACTTGCATTCGTCCACTAGCAGATCTACCGACCAGCGGTAGTTTCCTGGCATGGACTTGATTTCGTCCTTAACCTTTGATCCAGGACAAACAAAGAGCGGATACACAAGAGACCGGGCGTTGAGCTGGTTCTCGCGCACCAAGCTGCGCAGGGTCTCGGTGCGCCGCAACCTGCGGGGTCGATGGGTGGGGAAAGGCATAGCAGCTCCTTGTATTTAAGTTGCTAGTGGCTAGGGGCTAGGGGAGCCGAGCCACTAACCACTAGCCACTTCAGCTAATACAGTCTGTCACGCGGTTTAAAGTCTCCAAACGTCCCGATGTTGGCTAACGAGATTGCCACCCGGAAAACGTTTTCTACCCTCAAGGCCGTTAATGAAAACCGCTGATACTCAACATTCATCCCGAAGCATCCAAAATTATAGCTGAGTTGGCCGACTGCGCCAGCCGCAATCTTCTGAACAAGGTTGTAGTCCACGCCGAACGCGCCACTCACCCCTTTGCGGTTGAAGTCCCCAAAGGTCGCGAGGAGGTTCAAAAGGTGGTAGGAGAAAGTGGAAGTTGTTGTTGAGGAGGAGCCGGTGGAGCCGCTCAGAAGGTTAGCGTACGAATTCTTATTGATGAAGAAGTCGGTAAAGGCCAGCCCATAAACGCCATGCCTGACATGAGAGGTAATGCCAGCGTCAAGGATACCTCCACCGTTCGGGCTTAAATCAAGTTTCAGCTCAGTGTCGTAAAACGAGAAGGGAGCGATCTTCAGGTCAGAGACGACCGGTGACAAACGCCTGCCGGGAATGAAGTGAAATCCAGTGAGCGAGAGCGTTGGCTCCCAAACAATGGGGTTGTTCGGTCCCAGGACACCGCCGAAAGTGGGGTCAAAATAATACTTCTGCGAGATGCGCCAGGAAATCAGCTCCTGAGCCTGGGGTACATCTGTTGTTCCCGCAGGAACGTCTTTGCGCGCCAGGATAATATTCGTCAGCGAATACTCAACTTCATTGGTTTGGGAGAGGATGTCCAGATCATCGTACCGAACGACGTTGGCAAGCTCTTCCGGATCCCTGGCTTTGACCAGGCGATAGACTACGTCCGGCTCAATCACATGCTTGAGTCGCCGGCCCCACAACGACCGCGCGAAGACTTTTTCGAGGGAAGGCGGCCGAAGATCGAGGGAGAAGTCGCCCAGCAGCCTGGTGAGGGGGTCGTGGTCCAGGCTGGTGCCATACCGGGCCGCATCGACTCCCGCCGAAGGGGTGAGGTGAAAGCCCCAGAAATCCTTGAGACGGAGGGTGACCTCGGGGTGAAAGTCCAGTCGCTCCGAGAGTGACGGAAGCTCAAGTCCTGGTTCCGTGCGCCCGAGGGCGCCAGCAGAAGTCCCGAACGAAAAGTAGAACGGGCTCTCACCCACCTGCTTGTCCATCCCCAAGAACGAGAATTCGGGCGTTTTGCGGATGATAACAGCGTTCCCTGGCACCAGTTGTGCGGAGAGGAAGTCCTCGTATCGGGACGCGTAGATGTTGAAGTTGTAAGCGCCGAAATCCTTGGTCAGGAAACCGACTTGGTGGGCCTCGGAATTGACCGCTTCGGTGAAAGTTGGCGAATAAACTTCGCGGAAAGCCAGCGAGGAAACGTAGTCCACGTCCGCGACGCCGCGAAATCCGTCGAAGAGATCCTCAGCGTCCCCGACCGCCTTGACGCTCTGGCCGGGGGCGCGATTTGCCCGAAACTTGTCCTTATCATTTACCCCAAAATAGTCCACCGTGAGCTTGGTGCTATCGCTGGGTGTCATCCGGAACTGTGCCCTTCGGGCAAGCCCACGGAGGCTGTAATCCTCCAGACCCAGCAACAGGTCCATGCTGGGACTGATGGCCCAGAAAAAGCCCGCGCCGACGACGGTCCCTTTCAGCGAAGAAGTCCCGATGTGTGGAAGTAAGAAGCCGGTATGGCGAGCCTTGCGGGCGATGGAGGTACCCATGAAGGGGAGGTAGAAAATAGGGACGCCCAGGAATCGGATGACAGAACCACGCGCTACGGCCTTGTCGTCCAACTCCACCTTGGCGTCGCTGGCGGAAAAGGACCAACCCTTGGCTTCGCAATCGCAAGTCGTAAACCTGCCATGTTTCACCGTGTACGTATTCTCATCCAAGCGCTCGATTTTCTCACCCTGGATGTAAAAGGGATTCTCCGTGTAAAGCACCTTGGACCGGTCAGCCTGGATGTAATAGGGATTCTCCGTGTAAAGCTCCTTAGGCGGGGGGTGCACATTGGAATGGAGGAAGCCGTGGCCGTTTGAAAACCATCCTTTCTGCGTTCGGATGTTGTAGTGGACCTCGTCGGCCGCAATATGGCTACGAGGATCGATGAAAAGCACATGCCCCGTGCCCACGACTTCGCCTGACGCTTCGTCGTAGGTAACCTCGTCTGCCGTGAGCTTCATGCCGCGGTAGGTCACCTCCACGTGCCCGCGAAGACGATCAATATCCTTGGCTTTCTCCTGGGAATCGGCGCGGATGCTGAGGATTTTGTCGGGGTTCCCTAATTCCAGCGGCACGGAGGGTTGCTGCTGCGCCGATGAGATCACGGCCATGCCCAGTGCAAGGAACAACCCCAAAGGAACGCGCGCGCTACTTTTCCGGCGGGAGAAGGAAACGTTCACAAAGTTCATGAGCAAGCACAGACACCTTATTTTACCCGAAGCAGCTTTGCTCGAACGATTCAATTTGCTAAGATGCGTTAGAGAGCGTATAACGCTGCCCGGAGGATTTTAAGCGCCCGGTGAAGTGCCCTAAGTGCGGTTTTGTCAGCTACCCCGGACTCGCACAATGTAAGAAGTGCGGCGCCACTCTTGTGCCCGCGCCGCGGTCGCCATCTGTCGCCACTAAAACGACGATCATGGCCCAGCCTGGGCCTGCGCCGCAACTCGAGGAAAAAGCTATAGGTACACCGCCCGCCAATATGGATCCAGCTCAGAGCGGAGCCACCCAAGAACCCCCGCAAGACAAGGGATCTCGGACCATGCCAGATAACACCGAACTTGAATTCGTGAGGAATCTTCGCGAACCCTTGGCAGAGAAAGCAGAACCCCCCGTAGCGGAAGAACCTGCGCCTTGGAGGCGAGAGCTTTCAGAGCGTGTCCAGAGCTTTCGCCAGCGTCGCGCCCGTCTACGAAATGAATCTGCCCGGGAGGAGTCCCTCGACTTTGAATTCGAACCGAGAGAACCGAGCACGCCTCTGGAGCCGGGCGTGGAAGAGATCTTGGAATTCCCGCAGAACGTTCTTACCGTTGACGCGGAAATTACCCCCCCTGCGGCGCTCGAGGATGACGTGCAGCATTCGGACCCGGAAATCCTGGAAAAAGGTGACGAGGGATTGGAGATTCTCGATTCTGCGCTGGCGCAAGCAGACGAATTCGCCATCGAACCAGCATCGCCGACAGGCGATCGTTTGGAGATCGTTGTCGGGCCGTCGGAAGTTGACGCTCCAGCGGCTGCCTCACAACTAGCACTCCAGGCCCTTCCCGTGGCGCCTCTGGGCCGCAGGTTCCTGGCGGGCTTGGTGGATGGACTGGTTCTCCTGCTTGGGGCGGGACTATTCGCGCTCATTTTTTGGAGGGCCGGCGGCCATCTGACCCCGGTCCCTCTGAACCTTGCCATCGTCGCGCTTATCGCGGTCATTTTCGTTTGGGCATATTTTGGGCTGTTCACGACCCTCACCTTCTCTACGCCCGGCCTGGCCTGGATGGGTATTGAAGTTCGGAACATGGAAGGTTGGCCACCCGCACCCCGGGAATCCCTCTTGCGTGCTTTTGGTTACTTAGTGTCGATCTCGGCCTTGATGATAGGGTTCCTCTGGGCACTCGTGGATGGTGAGGGCCTTACCTGGCATGATCGGATATCTGGGACTTTCTTAATCCCCGTGAATCAGGAGGCGCCGAGCGAAGCGGTGGAATCGAAAGCCTAGCGATTCTGTCGAGTCTGCCTTCCCGACTTTCACTCGTCATTCCATGAACAAAGGACGCTTCTTGAACCAGAAACTCGGCAAGCGGGCCAGCCGCAAGATTGCCCTTCTCAAATCAAGCCTTTCGGCTGTTCGCCAGCCTCTCCGGCTGGAAGCCTCGGCCACACGCTTCCCCAAGAAGGGAGCCTCCCGCGAAAAGGGCCTGAGTCCGAAGTTAGGTGGTAGGTAGTTCGCAGAGACTTTAGGCCGGCAAGGTGCATCCAATGTATTGCCGTGCTATACTTTGGGTGAGGGCCTCGGGGGCCCACCGCTGAAGGAGCTTTCCCGGTAATGACCAACCGCATACGGGTTACGTTGATCTCGGTTTCCAGTCTTCTGGTGTTTTATGTTGCTCTCGGAGGGTTGCTCGGCAAGAGCGAATCCACCTCGGAGAAGACGTACCGCGACCTGGGAGTTTATAGCGAAGTATTGAACCGCATCCGCATGGATTATGTGACCGAACCCAATCTCAAGAAGGTAACGGACGGAGCCATCCGGGGCCTTCTCGAGGCCCTGGACCCTTACAGCACATACTTTACTCCTGAAGAGTATCAAGACTACCTGAAACATCCTGACCCGGGCCCAGCGGACGTAGGCATGTTCCTATCCAAGAGGATGGGTTACGCTACCGTGGTTTCCGTGCTTCCAGGGAGTCCGGCTGAGAAAGCCGGCGTGAGGGCTGGTGACTTAATCGATCGCGTCGAGGGCTCGGCCACACGGGAGCTTTCTGTGGTGCAAATCCAGCGCCTGCTGGCTGGGGAGCCCGGGACCACGGTAAAGCTCTACGTGGTGCGGGAAGCACGAGGCGAGCCGGCGCCCATCACCGTGACCCGCACCCTACTGAATTATCCTCCGGTGGTGGCAAAGATAGTGGAGGACGGGAACGGGTATCTCCGCGTTTCAACCTTTGAGAAGGGGAAAGCGAAGCAGATTGCTGCCAAGCTTAAAGAGCTTGAGGCGAACGGAGCTCTTAAGATCATTCTGGATCTGAGGAACTGCGCCGGCGGCGATGTGCAGGAAGCCGTTGATACAACCAGCCTTTTCCTGGACAAGGGATTGATTACTTACGTTTCCGGCCAACGTTATCCCAGGCAGGACATCACGGTCCATCCCACTGAAGGCGTATCCAATCTCCCCCTGGCGGTGCTCATCAACCAATCCACTGCCGGGCCTGCGGAGCTCGTTGCCTCCGCCGTCCTGGGCAACAAGCGCGGTGAGGTGGTCGGTGTGCGCAGTTTTGGCATGGGAGTTCTTCAGAAAACGATCCCGGTTGGGGATGGCTCAGCGCTGCTGCTCTCCGTGGCGAAATATTACGGAGCTGACGGCAAGGCGATCAACGATAACGGCGTTACGCCCAGCGTGGTCCAAAGC
>Ga0208038_1001747_pt1 | contig 11230 bp, 8 predicted proteins | sample June2015DPH_16_1_FD_184714 | JGI IMG/M metagenome (GOLD analysis project Ga0208038, IMG submission 184714) | Peatland microbial communities from SPRUCE experiment site at the Marcell Experimental Forest, Minnesota, USA - June2015DPH_16_100... | ecosystem: Environmental > Terrestrial > Soil >...
GACTTTCTGATTGTGATATGATTCAGTGGGCGGGAGTCAAAACAAATCGCTGCCCGGGAACAGCCCAAATCAAGCCTTCAGGGTTTCGCCAAAAAACCGTTGGTATTCGAGCATGACATAGCGGTCGGTCATCCCGGCCAGGTAATCACACACGGCGCGGTGCAAGCCGGTCTGGCGGCTCCGGCGGCGCGCGCCTTTGCCGATTTCGTGCGGGTGGGCGAGGTAATACTTGAAGAGGCGTTCGAGCATCCGCACGGCGCGCCGGTTCGGCTGATACACGACGGGGTTATAATACAAATTTTTGTAAAGGTAATCGCGCAGTTCGAGGTTCAGCTGGCGGCGTTCGGGGCTGTGTTGCACGAGCGCTTTGGGAAAACGCCGCACGTCATCGGCTGAATTGATGCCGGCGGCGCGAATGAGACGTTCACTGTTCTCGACGACGTCCCGGATTTGCAGGTCAATGAGAGTGCGGATGATGAAGTAACGGCGGGATTCGTCGGGCAAATCCCCATGCGCTTTTTTCACGAACCGCGCGGCATGCGCCCAGAGGCGGACATTGCGGGTCAAATTCTTTTCCGACAGCAATTCCGAGTCGAGGCCGTCGTCAAGGTCGTGGCTGTAATACGTGATTTCGTCGGCGAGATTGGCGATTTGCGCTTCAAGCGAGGAATTTTTCGCATCAAAACCCCTGCGCCGTTCGGGGTGGTCGTAGGCGGTGTAATGCTTGACCAGCCCTTCACGGACCTCCCAGGTCAGGTTCAGACCGGGGAAATCGGGATATTTTTGTTCAAGTTCCTCGACAATGCGGAGGCTGTGGCCGTTGTGTTCGAAGCCGCCGTGGTTTTTCATCAGGCGCGCGAGCGCGGTTTCGCCCTTGTGGCCGAACGGCGAATGACCGAGGTCGTGCGCGAGCGCAATAGCCTCGGCCAAATCGGAGTTCAACCGCAACGCGCTGGCGATGTTGCGCGAGATGGCGGCGACTTCAATGGTGTGCGTGAGGCGCGTGCGCAGGTGATCGCCGGTGCCGTTGAGAAAAACCTGCGTTTTGTATTCGAGCCGGCGAAAAGCGCGCGAATGAATAACCCGGTCGCGGTCGCGCTGGTAATGCGTGCGCCATTCGGGCGGCGGTTCCGGATGTTCGCGACCGCGCGTGTCACCGCTGAATTGCGCGCCGGGCGCGAGGATTTGCCGTTCGATTTGTTCCAGTTCCTGACGGGTGCGGGGCATATCAAATGCAAAATGCGGAATGCCGAATGAAGAATTGGATTCAACTCGCCAACAATTCCTGCACGGAAATACCACGCAGTTCGAAGAGCCGGCGGATGGTGTCTTCGATCAAGTTGTTCGGACAGGACGCGCCGGCGGTGACCCCGACGGTGATTTTGCCGTGCGGTAGCCAGTCGCGCGTTTCGATTTCTTTTTTGCCGTGCTGCTCGTAGTGGCGAATGAGTTTGTCCGATTCCATTTTGGCCGCGTTCTTGATGAAGTAGGTCGGGAGTTTGGCTTCACCCATTTCGGCGAGATGCGAAGTGTTCGATGAATTGTAACCGCCGATGACAATGAGCAGGTTAATCGGCTCGCGCAAAAGTTTTTGCAGGGCGTCCTGGCGGTCCTGCGTCGCGCCGCAAATCGTGTCGAAGAAGCGGAAATGTCCGTCAATTGCCGCCGCGCCGAACTTTTTAATCATCGCGGCCTTCAGGCGGTTTTGCACCTCCTCGGTCTCGCCGCGCAGCATGGTGGTTTGATTGGCCACACCGATGGCCTGCAAGTGTTGGTCGGGGTCGAAGCCCTCGGAGTAGGCACCCTTGAATTTTTCCAGAAAGTCCCGTTTGTTGCCACCGTTGATGATGTAATTGCAGACGTAATCCGTTTCCTCGAGCGTGAAGACGACGAGGTAATGTCCGCTGCCGTAAGCGCGCGCCTGCGAACTCGTGGCCTTGGTCTCCTCATGCCACGATTTGCCGTGAATGATGCTGGTGACTTTTTCCTTGGAGTATTGGCGGACGCGTTTCCAGACGCTCATCACGTCGCCGCAGGTGGTGTCCACGAGCACGCAACCCTTTTCTTCGAGCCGCTTGCGGGTGGCGACTTCCGTGCCAAAGGCGGGAATGATCGCCACGTCGCCGGCCTGCAATCGTGCCAGTTCGTCCTCGGTCGGCTTGGGCGAAATGATCTGGATGCCCATGTTGCGAATTTGGTCGTTTACTTCGGGGTTGTGAATGATTTCGCCGAGCAGGTAAATGGGTTTTTCCGGCGGAAAATATTTTCGCGCCGCGTAGGCGAGATCAATCGCGCGCTCAACGCCGTAGCAAAAACCGAATTCCTTCGCAAGTTTGACGGTGAGGTCGCCGGCGGAGATCACGTGGCCGCTGGCGCGGATGCGCTCGACGACTTCGCTGCGGTAATGGGAGAGGACTTGCGCCTGCACGGCTTCCATGATGTCGGGCCGGCGAAGATTGACTTTCTGGGCTGCAGGCGCTGGTGTTGACATGACGGAAGTAATGTAACATGGCGGTTTGCGCCGTCCAGCCGGAAAGCCGGCTAAAGACGGGGTGATGGAGTAGTGGAGTCACGGAGTGTTGAAGCCGGTCTGATTGGTAATTCCCCATTACTCCGACACTCCAGCACTCCCTTGCGCCAATCGTTCCGATGGAATCTCATTGCGGAACCGGCTGAATGTGTGGATATTTCAGCCCGCGCGTCGGAGCGTAGCTCAGCTTGGTAGAGCACCAGCTTTGGGAGCTGGCTGTCGCAGGTTCAAATCCTGTCGCTCCGACCATTTCTATTTCAATCGCCGGGTGGAAGCACAACGGGGCGACCACGGGAAATGACTAATGACTAAATCCTAATGACTAAAGAATGCTCAAATGCTCAAATAACCAAACCCGCTTCCTGTGCACATTCGAGCTTCGGGCTTTTTTCGTCATTATGGTTTAGGAATTAGTCATTCCGCACTGCGGTATGGTTTAGTCATTGGCTCGTCTTTATTCACCGGGTTGCTCCCATTTCCCTTCGCCCCGAACGCTGGCGAAAATTTTATTCCCTGAGCAAAAAAACACAGAAACTGCGGACCGGCCCAATCACGCCTAATTTTTAATTTCCCTGGCAACCCATTGTAAATCCAAACGTTAGGACTGTTCCGCTTCGGAATTTTCCCGGCTGGCATCACCGCTGCTAAAGGCGCGTGTGCCAATTACAGCCATGAAATAAATATGAAGAAAATTGAAGCGATCATTAAACCGTTCAAACTCGAAGAAGTCAAAGACGCCCTCAGCGAACTCAGCATCGAAGGCATGACTGTGAGCGAGGTCAAGGGGTTTGGCCGCCAGAAGGGCCACACCGAAATCTATCGCGGCAGCGAATATACCGTGGATTTCCTGCCCAAAATCAAAATCGAACTCGTCCTGGCGGACAATCAGGTGGAAGCAGCCATCGGCGCCATCGTCAAGTCGGCCAAGACCGGCAAGATTGGCGACGGCAAGGTGTTTGTCTCCGGCATTGAACAGGCCGTCCGCATCCGAACCGATGAGAAAGGTGACTCGGCCATTTAAGCAATTAAACCAACTTGAACCTCAGCCAAATAATAAAATGAAACGATATTTTTTGACGCTTGCTTTGATAGCAACCACCGCACTTGGCGTTTTGCCGCTGCGCGCGGATAACACCAATGCACCGGCCACGCCGCCACCATTGCCCGCAGCTTCGCTGGACCAACGCGTTGCGGCACTGGAAGCCTACATCGCCAACAGCGACCCGACCGCTCCGCTTAAGGACACCAATGGCACCCAAGTGGTCGCCAACACTGCGGTCATCGGCAATCCCGGTCCCGGCCATAATGCGTGGCTGTTGACCAGCACGGCGTTGGTGTTGTTCATGACGCTGCCCGGTCTGGCGCTGTTCTACGGCGGCCTGGTCCGCCGCAAGAATGTCCTGTCCGTGCTCGCGCAATGCTTCCTGATCGCCGGCCTGGTGACCATCCTCTGGGTGTTCGTCGGCTACGGCATGATCTTCGGGGGTACGGGCACCGGTTCAGACCCGGCTGCAAGGCATGCGGCCATGGCCAAAGAGGACGTAATCACTGGAGTTGTTGGCAGTCCAACGGTTGATTGGATGCTCAATAACGTTACTTCCGCGCCGAACTCGAACTATGCGTATTGGGTTTCGGAAAACGTGTTTTCCATGTTCCAATTGATGTTCGCCATCATCACTCCGGCGCTGATCATCGGTTCCATCGCCGAACGCATGAAGTTCAAGGCCATTCTGATATTCATGACCCTGTGGATGTTCATCGTTTATTTCACCCAGGGCCACATGGTCTGGGGCATCAATGGCATGATGAACGGTGTCTGGAATGCCGGCGCAAAGATTCACGCGATTGACTTCGCCGGCGGCACCGTTGTGCACATGACCTCCGGCTGGTCGGCGCTGGTTCTCTGTCTGATCCTCGGCAAACGCACGGGCTTCGGCAAAGTAAACTTCGCGCCGCACAGCATGGTGCTTACCTACATCGGCACGGGCATGCTGTGGGTGGGCTGGTATGGGTTCAACTCCGGCAGCGCAGTTGCGGCTGACGTGGTTGCGGCGAATGCATTCACGACCACAACGATTGCCACAGCGGTGGCCTCGTTCGTCTGGCCGATGATGGAATGGGTCACCCGGGGCAGGCCGAGCGTGCTGGGATTCTGTTCCGGCGCGGTGGCCGGCCTGGTGGTGATCACTCCGGCCTGCGGTTTCGTAACGCCGCAGGGTTCAATCTGGATCGGCATTGCCGCAGGCATCATTCCGTGGTTCTTCTGCTACAAGGTCAAGGGCTGGTTCGGCTATGACGATGCCCTCGATACCTTCGGAGTACATGCCATCGGTGGCACGACTGGCGCCATCATGACCGGCATGCTCGCGCGCAATGCGGTGAATGCCAACCTCGCCACCAACCTCAAGGCGTATGTCACTGACCGTTGTTTCCAACCGCTGCTTTGGGAACAGCTCAAGGCGGTCGCCATTACGTTGGTATTGGCCGTCGTGGGCACAATCGTCATCGCGTATGTCACCAAGGCGCTGGTTGGTCTCCGTCCGAGCGAGGAAGTTGAAATCTCCGGCTTGGACATCGCGGAGCACGGCGAGGAAGGATACACAGAATAAACTAAAAAAAACTCGACGCTGCGCCGGTTGTTGGCAAAATCCACCTCCGGCGCAGCATTAGATTTTGACCGTAACAACACGACAAACAACCAATAAATATACATTAACTAATATGGCAACTCCCAAGAGCGTAATTGAACTGGCAAAAAAGGCAGGGGCGAAAATGGTGGACATCAAGTTCGTGGACACCCTCGGCACCTGGCAGCACTTCACCATGCCCATCGGCGAACTGTCCGAGGAAACTTTCGCCGAAGGCATCGGTTTCGACGGCTCCTCCATCCGCGGCTGGAAGAGCATCGAAGCCTCCGATATGCTGGCCATGCCCGATCCCGTCACAGCGTTCATTGATCCGTTCTGCGCCGTTCCGACGTTGAGCCTCACCTGCACCGTTGCCGAAACCGGCACGTTGGAGCCTTACAGCCGCGACCCGCGCGGCATCGCGCAGAAGGCGGAAAAATATCTCGTCTCCACCGGCATCGGCGACCAGGCCTTCTTCGGCCCGGAAGCCGAATTCTTCATTTTTGACAATATTCAGTTCGACTCCAAATGCAATGGCACGTTCTACTCCATTGACAGCGAGGAAGGCATCTGGAACACCGGCCGCGATGAAATGCCCAACCTAGGCAACAAAATCCGCCACAAGGAAGGGTACTTCCCCGTACCGCCGGCTGACACCCTGCAGGATATCCGTACCGAAATGGTGCTGACGATGGAAGAGTTGGGCGTCAAAGTTGAAAAGCAGCACCACGAAGTCGCCACCGCCGGCCAGGCGGAGATTGACTATCGCTTCAGCACACTCGTCACCGCCGCCGACTGGATGATGATTTACAAATATGTTGTCAAAAACGTGGCCAAGAAACACGGCAAAACTGCCACCTTCATGCCCAAGCCGCTCTTCGGCGACAATGGCTCCGGCATGCACACCCATCAATCAATCTGGGGCAAGGGCAAGCCGCTCTTCGCCGGCAAGGAATATGGCGGTCTCAGCAAAATGGCGCTCCATTATGCCGGCGGCTTGCTCAAGCACGCCCGCACCCTCTGCGCCTTTTGCAGCCCCACGACGAACAGCTACAAGCGTCTCGTGCCGGGCTACGAAGCGCCAGTCAATCTTGCTTACAGCGCGCGTAACCGCAGCGCCGCTGTCCGCATCCCGACCTACAGCGACAGCCCGAAGTCCAAGCGCCTCGAATATCGCCCGCCGGATCCGGCGGCGAATCCGTATCTCTGCTTCGCTGCGCTGCTCATGGCCGGTCTGGACGGCATTCAAAACAAGATTAACCCCGGCGAACCGATTGACAAAAACATGTATGAATTGGCGCCGGAGGAGCACGCGAAAATTCCGCAAATCCTCGGCAGTTTGGAGGAAGCTGTCGAAGCCCTCGAGAAAGACCATGCGTTCCTGCTCAAGGGCGGTGTCTTCACCGAAGACTTCCTCGAAATGTGGATCAGCAACAAGCGGAAGGAACATGACGCCATCCGGCTGCGCCCGCATCCGTACGAATTCTTCATGTATTACGACGTGTAACACACGCTCCGGAGGCACTGGGGACAACGGCGCGGGCCAAAACCCGCGCCGTTTTTGTTTCAACCCGGCGTGCAATTTGACACAAAGGTAGGGCGGGCGCTGCCGCGCCGCCCAAATTTCCACAAGAACGAGCGGAGCGATGTTCTTGCGTGCGTACCTTCTTTTTCATAAACCATCGCTGTCCTGAGCGATATTAGATTTTCCTGCTCCAGAATTATCATGCTATTGCGACTGCCATTTATTTTAACTGTGTCGCCAGTTCCTCACCCAAAACCGACGCTTCCGCAATGGGCCGTTTCCCCTCGCTCCGCTTGGCCGGTCCTTCACGGAACGACACCGCGCTCATCACCATCCGGCTGCCGTTGATTTCGGCATAGGCGGCCACCGGACTCTGGCAGCCGCCGCCCATCGCGCGCAGAAACGCCCGCTCCGCCGTCACGCACTGGAACGTGTTGAAATGATTCAGCCGCTCGCAAATTTTGGCGATGCGCTCGTCGTCCGCGCGAATCTCAATGCCAATGGCCCCCTGCCCTACGCACGGCAGCATCACGTCCACGTCCAGAATCGTCGCCAGCAAACCGTCCGGCACGGCGTCGCCTTCGAGTTTGCTTTCGGGCATGACGCGGAAGTTGAGCCGCGTCAGACCGGCGAGCGCGAGCACCGTCGCGTCCAGTTCGCCGCGCTCGGCGACTTTTTGCATTCGCGTGGTGACGTTGCCGCGGATTTCAACCACGTTCAAATCCGGTCGCGCCGCGAGCAATTGTTCCTTGCGCCGGGTGCTGCTGGTGGCAATGGTCGCGCCTTTCGGAAAATCCTTCAGTTTCAGGTGTGGTTTGAAGCCACGCAACGCGTCCTGGCCCGGAGACCATTCAACTGGTTGAGGGTTGAGAGTTGAGAGTTGAGAGAGATATTCGGCATCACGGTAAATCAGTACGTCGCGCACGTCGGCGCGTTTCGGCGTGGCGGCGAGCGTGAGTCCAGCGGGCAGATCAGTCGGCAAATCCTTCAGACTATGCACGGCAAGATCGGCCCGGCCTTTGACGAGGGCGACTTCGAGTTCCTTGGTGAACAGGCCTTTCGGCAAACCCTCACCGACTTTTGCCATCGAGGCCTTCTGTAACTTGTCGCCGGTGGTCTTGATGATTTTCAGCTCGAAGCGCAGTTTTGGAAATGTTTCACGGCATTGCGCGGCAATCATATTTGCCTGCGCGAGCGCCAGCGCGCTGCCGCGCGTGCAAATGATGATTGGTCGTTCGGTTGGCATTTTTTAACGCAGAGACGCAAAGAACGCAGAGGTTCGCGGAGAAAATCTTCTTTGCGTTTCTCCGCGCTCTCCGCGTCTCTGCGTTAAATTCTTTTTCATGGTCTGTTCAAGGCCGGTACCGGGCGCAAATCAAACGGCAAACCCGTTGTCGGCCGCGTCTCAAGCAATGTTTTCACCTTCTCGGCAATGATCTGCTCGCACCGTGCAATTTCCTCCTTGCGCAAGCGCAAATAGTCGTCGGCAATGGCCTGGAGGTCGTCAATGTTGTAAAGATAGACGTTCTCCAGAAAATTTACTTCCGGATCAATGTCGCGTGGCACGGCAATGTCAATGAGCAGCAACGGCCGGTGATGGCGCAGCTTCATCAACGGCTCGAGCCGGGCGCGGTCGAGAATGTGGTGCGGCGCGGACGTGCTGCTGATGGCAATGTCAATCTTCTGAAACTCCCCTGCCCAATCGTCGAACTGCACGGCGCGTCCGCCAAGTTCGGCCGCCAGTGCCACCGCGCGGTCGTGCGAACGGTTGGCGACGATGATGCTGCGCGCACCGCGCGAAAGCAGGGCGCGCGCGGTTTTTTCACTCGTTTCGCCGGCGCCGATGACCAGCACTTCGCGGTCGTTGAGCGAACTGAAAATTTTCTCCGCCAACTCGACCGCGACCGACGCCACGGAAACACTCCCGCGTTGGATGTTCGTCTCGGTGCGAATGTGTTTGGCAACGTGAAACGCGCGTTGAAATGCTTTGTTCAAACGCGCGCCGGTGTGGCGGTGCCGGAACGCAAGGTCGTAAGCCTTTTTGAGTTGGCCGAGAATTTCGGTTTCGCCGAGCACCATCGAATCCAGCCCGCACGCCACCTTGAACAGGTGCTGCAGGCTCTGCGGTTCGGCCAGCGTGTAGAGTTCATTGTCGAGCGCGGCTTTCGGAGGGCGGAGCTCTGCGACGCCCAAATTGTCCGGCTCGCCAGGAGTCTCGCCCCACCTTGTGAGAAATCGTTTCAACTCAACAAACGCCCGGGCGGGTTCGAGTGCAGTCGCGGCGTAAATTTCCACCCGGTTGCACGTCGAGAGAATCACGGCTTCGCCGGCGATGCCGGATTCGCGCAGCGATTTGAGCGCTTCGGGAATTTTCGCCTCGGCAAAGGCGAATCGTTCCCGCAGTTCAACGGGCGACGAATGGTGGCTCAGGCCGATGACAACGACGTTCATTTTGGGGAAGTAAGAAATGAGAAGTGAGAAGGACGAAGTAAATTGGTTTGTCGGGCGGATGTTTCGGCTCGCACTTCGCACTTCATATTTCGCACTTCGAATTTCATGGATGATGCAGGGTCGAGAGCAGGTTCGTGCCCCAAAAGGTAAGGAGCAGGAATGCGAACGCGGCGATAACGCCGGTCGCAAAACGGCGGCTCGATTGCGGGAAAACCCGGCGCCACACGAGCAGCGCCAGATAAACCAGCCACATCAGGATGGACCAGACGACTTTCGAATCCTGCCAGTAGCTGACGCCTTCGGGCCGGGGCAATTGTCTGCCTGCCTCGAGTCCGATGGTAAAAAGCACCAGCCCGGCAAGCACGAGTCGGCTGGCCACGATCTCGAGCCGTTGAATGGGCGGCAACAGCGACAGCACGGCGCGAAGTTTGTGGAATTTCAAATCGTGCTGCTGCGTCAAAAACATTCCCGCTGCCACCGCGCCGAGCCCAAACGCGCCATAAGCGAGCATGATCGTCGCGGCGTGCAGGCTGGTCAGTGCACCGGAGAATTCCGGCTTCGGCCCGCGTGGCGGGTCAAGCGCGGGCATCAAGGCGAACACGCCAATCGCGAACAAAACCGGCGACGCGAACGCGCCGAGGAAACGCAATCGCGGCAGCAACCCGACGACGAGATAGGCGGCGACGATGGCCCACGCGATAAACGTGGTGGCTTCGTAAAGATTGTTGACGGGGCATTGGCTAAGGGAAAAGCCGCGCTGGAACATGGCGATCGTGTGGAGCCCGAATGCGGCGAGCAGCAGGAAATAATTCACGTGGTCATCCTTGCGAAACCCTTTTCGCCACAGGAAAACCGAGTAAATCATGCTCAAACCGTAAATCGCAACGACGAGCAAAAAGAAATGTCGGTCAGTGAACCCAGCCACGGTGACAGGTTAATTCAGAAAAGCCGCCGGGCAAGCGGCAAACCGCTAATCTTCACTCATCAGCGCTGATAAGCGGAGATAAGCGGTTTATTTCGGTTCTTGGTTCTCGGATACGGGTCTGGGGTTGATTCGCGTCGATTCGCGAAATTCGTGTAAAAGCGTTTTCTTTGCTCTTTGCGTTCCTTGCGGTTAAAGTTGGGGCCTGCGGAGCTCCGCCCTCCGAATGCCGGGCGTCTAACTCGACAGCGCGCCTTCGGCGGCGGCGGTTTGATTGAAGACGAGCTTCTCCTTGTCGGATGTGACAACGATTGGCTCGCCGGCATGCAAATTGCCCTTGAGAATTTCCTCGGCCAGCGGGTCTTCGAGAAAACGTTCCACCGAGCGGCGCATGGGACGCGCGCCGTATTGCGGGTCATAGCCTTTCTCAACGAGAAAATCCTTCGCTTTGTCATCCAATTCGAGCCGGATGTTTTTATGGCGGAGCCGTTCCAAAACTTTCCCGACTTCCAGGTCGAGGATTTGGATGAGATCGGCCTTGGTGAACGAACGGAACACAATCAGGTCGTCCAGCCGGTTTAGGAATTCGGGGCGGAACGTCTTTTTGGCCTCGTCCATGATCCGTTCGCGCATTTTTTCGTAGCTGGCCTCGTCGCTGATGGGCGAGAAACCGAGCGTGGACGTGCGTTTGATGACGTCCGAGCCGACGTTTGAAGTCATCAAAACGATGGTGTTGCGGAAATTGACGATCCGCCCGACGTTGTCCGTCAGTTTGCCCTCTTCCAGAATCTGCAACAGGATGTTCCACACGTCCGGGTGCGCCTTGTCAATCTCGTCGAAGAGCACGACGGAGTAGGGATTGCGGCGCACTTTTTCGGTGAGCTGGCCGCCTTCCTCGTAACCGATGTAGCCCGGCGGCGAGCCGATGAGGCGCGAGACGTTGAATTTCTCCATGTATTCGCTCATGTCGAGGGAAACGAGCGATTTCGCGTCGCCGAACATCTGCTCGGCCATCGTCTTGGCCAAAAGCGTTTTGCCGACCCCGGTCGGGCCCAGCAGCAAAAACGTGCCGATGGGCCGGCGCGGGTCTTTCAAATCCGCCCGCGAACGGCGCAGCGCCTTGCAAATGGCCGAAACGGCTTCGCGCTGGCCAATGACCACTTTTTCCATCTCGG
>Ga0208038_1001748_pt1 | contig 11226 bp, 14 predicted proteins | sample June2015DPH_16_1_FD_184714 | JGI IMG/M metagenome (GOLD analysis project Ga0208038, IMG submission 184714) | Peatland microbial communities from SPRUCE experiment site at the Marcell Experimental Forest, Minnesota, USA - June2015DPH_16_100... | ecosystem: Environmental > Terrestrial > Soil >...
TTTACCCCGGATTTCCCTTGTCCAAGTGTACTACTAATGTGGTAAGACCTAGCGGAGCCATTGACAGACGTGGGTTTGGAAGCGATCAGGGGTGGTGCGGAGGTGAGCAGCCGGTGGGTGAGGACAAAAGTGGCCCTTTTCAGCTCTCGTTCAATAGCTCGTTGAGGGTGGATTTCCAAGGCGCGCGGGTGACCTCCGACGGCGGCTTGATTTTGGTGCGCGAGTTGGACGAGCGACTGGGCCTGAGTGAACTCATCGAGCAGTACTTGGCCGATTCGCGCGGAAAGAATGCTCAGATCCCGCTCGCTGACTTACTGCGGCAGTCGGTATACAGCCGGCTGGCGGGCTATGAAGACCTGAACGACGCCGAGCGCCTCTCTCAAGATCCGGCCTTCCGGCTGATCGGGTCGCGTAAGATTTGGGAGCGCGGGGCGGCGTTGACCTCCCGGTTGCAGTCGTTCGAGACGGAACTCCTGACGCAAGAAGACAACCTCGCGGGTCTGGCCGCGCTCAATCGACAGTTAGTCGCCAAGGCCGAAGCTATCGATTCGCCTCGGCGCATCGTGCTGGATATGGACAGCACTGAGATCCCGGTTTACGGCGAGTAGGAGCAGAGCGCCTACAACGGGCACTTCGAGTCCACCTGCTATCATCCCTTGCTACTGTTCAATCGCGAAGGCGACTGCCTCGCCGCCAAGCTGCGCCCCGGCAACGTTTCCAGCGCCGAAGGCTGGGAGGAACTGCTGCTGCCGGAGATCGAGCGCCAACAGGAGCGGGGCAAGGAAGTGGTCTTCCGCGCCGACGCGGCCTTCGCCAAGCCGAAGCTCTACCAAGCACTGGAAGAGCGAGAAGTGAAGTACGCTATCCGGCTTCCCGCTAACGATATTCTGGAGCGAGATATTACGGAGTTGTTGACCCGGCCAGTGGGAAGGCCTAGCTACAAACCGCTGGTCCGTTACAAGAGCTTTCTCTACCAGGCGGCGAGTTGGAAGACGGTCCGGCGAGTGGTGGCGAAGGTCGAGTTCCACTTCGGAGAGTTGTTCCCCCGCGTCGGTTTCATCGTGACCAATCTTGGGACTTCAAGTCGGGCGGTGGTGCGCTTCTACAACAAGCGCGGCACGGCAGAACAATGGATAAAGGAAGGCAAGCAGGCGGTGAAGATGACGCGGCTGAGCTGCCACCGCTTCCGGGCCAACGAGGTCCGGCTGTGGCTGAGCGTGATCGCGTACAATCTCGGCAATCTGTGGCGGCGACTGGCGCTGCCGACGCGGGTCGTCACCTGGTCGCTGACCAGTCTGCAGCAGCGGTTGGTGAAAACCGGCGGGCGGTTGATCAAGCACGCACGTTACTACTGGCTTCTGCTGGCGGAGAGCCATCTGACGCGCCGGCTCTTTGGAAGCATGCTGCGGAGGATCGCGATGCTGCCGTCCCCAGCGGGATAAGGCGAGTGCAGAGCGGAGCAGATTTCGATGATGACGCCGGGGCGGCGGGAGAAGTGTCTGCGGAAGCGCTCAGGAAAGGGGTCATTTACGGGCGTTGGGTGCGCGCCGGACGCGAAACCGGCCCCTCCCGGCGCCGCTGGTAGCATTGTGGACCAACCCCGGCTAAAACCTTGCTAGAAAGGGCCGTTCGGGCTACACAACGAGTTGGAACCTGAAGTCAAAATGGAAATCCCGGCTTACAAGCATCGTCTACGAGAGTTACGAGAGGAACTCGAGCATGTGAAAGCAAGCGGCCAAGTTGAACGCGGCGAGCGAATCGAGGAGGAAATCGAGGCTCTAGCCCGTGAACTCACTCGCGCTGTGGGTCTCGGGGGCCGCAATCGACGAGCCGCGTCGGATTCCGAACGTGCTCGCCTCAACGTCACGCGAGCAATAAAAACTGCGGTGCGGTTGATTTCCGAAGAGGACAAATCGCTCGCTGCCTTTTTCACCCGCACGATAAAAACCGGCACCTTTTGCGCTTACCAGCCTGATCCACGCCAGCCAGTTCTTTGGGACCTCTAGTATTTGGCAGCAATCCACGAGCTGCTAAACCTCGCGGACTCTGAGCACCGCTCGTAGAGAAGATTCCCGACCGATTCGTTCACTCCTCCCTGACCGATTTGTTCATCGTCCAGTGCACGCCTTTGGAGATGAAGTCTTAACCAGAGGAGGTCTCGAAGAAAATGGAAGAGCTCGTTCAACAAATCCTCACCGCTCCGAGCGAAAATGCGGAGCCTGCGGGCGGCAATGGCGTCCGGTTCGCGCAAAATCGGTTTCTGGACGAGTTACCGGGAGCCGCGTTCGCAGCGATAACGCTCGTCTGGTTGTTTATGTCGCTTGCGAGCTTGACTTGGATGCCCAACCCTCCCCCCAACGACGCAGTTGCCACAATCGGCACACGCGTGGCGCTCGCGGAACTGAAAGTTCGACAGAGCATGGTCGCAAAGAACTCGCGCCAGTCCGGCCACACGCCGGATACTCTGTAACTCCATTCACCAACTCCAGATAGGGCATCTTGCAGGGATGTCCTTCTGGAGTTGGGGTGGTCCGTTGTCTTCCTTCGGACCTCCTGACTAAATCTGCGGCGCGGATGCACGGCGTGCGGGCCGCCGCGCACCGATTGGTGAGCAGGAATCCGGGACGAATCAGGCGGCGAGGCGTTCGTAGCGGTGCTGCAAGCCGCCGACCTGCGCGATGGCGATCGCCTTTTCGATCCCGTGTGGCATACTACGGAATCGGCGGGCAAGCATAGAATAGAGATGATGGATCGCTCGAGCTTATGCATGCCGGCGACACTACGGCGGTGATTCTCAAAACTCTGGACTTTTCGCCGCTTTTGGAGTTGTTGGTAGCCACAGCCATGCAAAGGCCGGATTAGTAAGGAGAACCGATGCAGGACAAAACAATATACGCGCAACTCGCGGAGAACTTGGAGATCGCCGGGCGGAAATCCAAAATGGTTCCGCGCATCCTCGAAAAGCTGCTTGACGAGGCCGAAGCCAGGCTGGTTCTCGCCGCCGCGCCGCCGGCTACGGTTGAGGAGCTTTCCGCGAAAACGGGCATCGATGCAGCCAAAATCGAAGCGATGGTCGATCCGTTGTTCCGAAAAGGCATCCTCTTCAAATCCAGAAAACCGGACGGCATCCGTTACTACCGCGTGCGGCAGGTCCTGCAGTTGCACGACTCCACCGCGGTCATGAACGATCCACCTCCCGGCATGCTCGACCTGTGGAAGGAATACACGCGCACGGAGTGGGGCGAGGAAGTCAGGGTGTTTCAAGCGCCCGTGCTCCGGGTCGTTCCAATCAACGTGAGTATCGAGCCCAATTCACAAGTCCTCGCCTCTGACGATGTCCGCAATTTGATCCACCAGGCTCGGAACATCGCGGTTACCAAATGCTCCTGCCGGGCTATCGACGGCTCCTGCGGACAGCCGGTGGAGGTGTGCCTCCAGCTCGATCGCGCAGCGGATTACTCGATCGAGCGCGGTACCGGCCGCAAGCTGAGCAGCGAGGAAGCCCTGCGCATGTTGGAGATGTGCGAGGAACAAGGCTTGGTGCACGTCGCCGAGAACAAGCAAGGCGTCGGTCACGTGATCTGTAACTGCTGCAGTGACTGCTGCATCAACTGGACAGCGATGAGAACCGGTGTGGGGAAATTTGCGTCGCCCAGCCGCTTCCGCGCTGTGATCGATACCGACGAGTGTAACGGATGCGAGAAGTGCATCGACCGATGCATCTTCGATGCGCTCACGATGATGGTCGATGGCAGCCTTGCCACGATCGACGAGCAGAAGTGCATGGGCTGCGGCGTGTGCCGACCGGCTTGCGTGCTGGAGGCCATCACCATGCAAGTGGTCAGGCCCCAGGAGTTCGTTCCCGCGTAACGAGCCGCAATCGGGGTTCGGCGCGGTCGCCGCGTATCCGAAAGCACGTATGCACGAGTTGCAGATCACCGAGCGCATCCTGGATGTCGTTCTCAAGCATGCCGCCGGGCAGGACGTGAGCAAAGTCGTCCGCATTCACCTGAGAATCGGCGCGCTGTCCGACCTCGAGGATGAGTGGATTCAGCACTACTTTGACTACCTCAGCCGGGGCACTGTGGCCGAGAACGCGCAACTGGCGATCACGCGGACAGGTGCAGTCCTGAACTGCCAGTCGTGCTCCTGCTCCTTCGAAGTCAAGCGGGAAGAGTTGGGGCGCGCGCACTGTCCGGATTGCGGCGAGACGGGTTTGGAATTGGTCGCCGGCCGTGAGTACGTGATCGAAAACATGGAGGTCCTATGAGCGACGCCGTCAGGCTGATCGAAATCAAGGAAGAGATTCACGCCGACAACCAACGGCTCGCGCAAGGCCTGCGATGCCAACTCGAGGAAAAGAAAACCTTCCTGCTGAACGTGATGTCTTCGCCCGGCGCCGGCAAGACCCGGACTATTCTCAAGACCATTGACGCGCTCCGCGACCGCTTCCGATTCGGCGTGCTGGAAGCCGATATCGACTCGATGGTCGATGCGGAGCTGATCGCCGCGCGAGGCATCAGCGCTGTGCAGCTCCGTACCGGGGGTTTCTGTCACCTGGACGCCGCGATGGTGGCCAAGGGTCTCGACGCGCTGGACCTCGACGCTCTCGACGTCGTTTTCATCGAGAACGTCGGGAACCTGGTTTGCCCGGCAGAGTTCGACACCGGCGCCGTCAAGAACGCGATGATCCTGAGCGTACCCGAAGGAGACGACAAGCCGCTCAAGTACCCGTTGATGTTCACCGTGAGCGATGTGCTGCTGGTCAACAAGATCGATTACCTGCCGTTTTCGGATTTCAACCTGGAGGCGATGCGGGAACGGGTGCTGAGGCTCAACCCGCACATCGAGATCTTCGAGATCTCGGCGAAGACCGGCCAGGGCGTTGAGCAGTGGGCCGCTTGGCTGAGCCGCGAAGCGAGCAGCTTCATTGGGTCGGCATCCCGCTCTTCACGGCCGAGGATCGGAAAGTTCCTTGACACTTCGCGCTGCTAGAGTTGAACGGGAACAATCACTCTACGCGCCAATTGGTTCCGCAGACAGGTTGACAGAGAGCGGCGCATCGGAGTGCGTCATCCGCCAGCGCTTCCACGTGCGCTGAGTTTCACCTGAACTCTCTTCGTTTTCACCTGTTGCGGACTTCGCTCTAATCGCCGACTGTGCGAGGCGATTGGCGCTAACCGACGGGAATATACGACCCTTTGGTTATATGAGTAACCTTAATCAACGATCAAAATATACTTTATATTACTAGTCGTGCTACTGTGAGGCCGTGATGAATAGAAAACTAATTACAGCAGTGTATATCTCAACTATGATTCTACTTGGTAGCATGTGCGTGGGCGCGTGCGCCGTGTTCGTGCCGGTAGATACCGGCCCGCCTCCGACCGAGGTCTCGCGGACCACCACTACAACCCAGACCAACGTCCCCGATCAGAGCACCACGACGCAGAAGACCACGGTCACGCAGACCACCGGCTCGAATTGACAGCGCTTCGGCAACTAGCCTTGTGTTCAGAGTAATAATTGGCGGACCGGAAAAGTCCGATCGCCAACTCACAGCCAAAGTCCAAGGGAGAAACTAAAATGAATTCAGTGCAACGATTTGCCATCAGCGTCGTGACTATTGCGGCCTTCACTTGTGTTGCCGGCTGCGGCAGCAGCACCAAGGAAGTTGACAGTACCACTTATATCCCCGCCGCCGCGCCGGCTCAGGTCGTCGTGCAGCCCGCGCCAGTACGGGTGGTTCCTCCTACTACGACCAGCAGCACGTCGAGCGAGCGGTCAAGCAATTCAAGTGATTCGAACAATGCAGGCACCGTAGATAGCTCGAGTTCCCATCACAGCGAATCCACCACCGTGACCCCCAGTAACTAATCGCAGCTCCGGGAGAATACTGCGATGCGAAACAATCGCAATCGAAAAACAACAGCCGTGGCGACATTCGCTATCGCGTCATTGATTGGCGGCGGACTGTTTGCCGTCAATGCTCGCGCCGACCCTGCTTCTACCGACTCCTCGAACTCTGCGTCCCGCGAGAACGACAGTGTAAACGTCACGGCGGAGCATCATTACAACTCCCCGGCTGAACGTGCGAACGACGCGATGCTGATCACTGAGGTCAAGAGCGCCCTTGCCCGTGACGGTGTTGCCAACAACTACCCAGTTGCGGTCGACTGCGATCATGGCAAGATTTTGTTGAGCGGCGTGGTTAAGTCGTCCCAGGACGCAAAGCATGCCGGCGATATTGCGGCCGCCGCACAAGGCGTCACCGGGGTAAAAAATCAGCTGACCTGGCATTAGCCGACCGTCAGCGAGGTTAAATCACGATGCTGTTGATTCTCATCATCTTGCTGATTTTATTCGGCGGGGGTGGCGGCTACAGAACCTATCATCACGGCGCCAGAGATCCGGGCGGCTTGTTGATGCTGGTGCTCATGATCGTTTTGGTCGTCTGGTTAGTTAACGGCGGCCTTCACGTCTGACCATTAGCTCACGTCATCTGGATTTTACGGTGAATGCGCGCGCGGCGGTTCAGGCGCGCAGGCCGCCGCGTTCGTTTCGGCAGCGCGGATCGCGTTGTAAACGGCGGCCACAAGGGTGGCTTTCTTGACCGGCTTGACGACGTACCCATCGCATCCCGCGTCGATTGCTTTCTTCAACGCCTCGGTGAGGACGGAAGCCGTTAGCGCAAGGATCGGGACGCGCCGGCGTCCGGTTCCATTCTCCATCGCGCGTATCGCCCGGGTCGCCGAGTAGCCGTCCACGATCGGCATCTCGATGTCCATCAGCACCAGGTCGTAGATGCCGGTCCTGAACTTCTCGATCGCGGCGCCGCCGTCTTCGGCTTCGTCGATAATGTGTGGCGTCTTCTTGAAGTATGCCTGCACGAGCAACCGGTTGTCGCGCGAATCGTCGGCCAGCAGAATCCGGAGCGGGCGCATTTCGTCGAATACATCGCTGCCGAGGGTCGAATCAACACCGTCGCGCTCGGCTGGCGGGGTGAGTTGCGATGACGCACCACTGGCGCCAAGTGCGCGGCTCAGCGCCTGAAACAGATCGGCGCGCCTTATCGGCTTGATCATGAAGATCTCGACACCCACTTCGCGAGCGCGCTCCATGGTTGCGCGCAGGTCGTCGGAGGTGAGCATCAGTATGATCGGACGGTCGCGCGGCCCGAGCCCGCGACGGCGAATCCGGCGGGCCACTTCTATCCCGTCCATTCCGGGCATCCGGCAATCCAGCAGTACCGCGCGATAGGGGTTGCCGCCGGCCGCGGCGCGATCGATTTCGTCCAGCGCAGCCTGGCCGCTCTCGACACAGGTAACCAGTACGCCCCGCGGGGTGAGCGTCTCGCGCAGGATCATTCGGTTGACGGCAGTATCATCGACGACCAGGATGCGCATGCCGGCCAAGTCCACGCTCGCCGCGTCAAGCGCGACCGTCACAGGGGCAGGCCGGGTCTTGAACTCGGCGGTGAAGCTGAAGGTGCTGCCCTTGCCTGGTTCGCTCTCGACGGCGATCTCGCCATGGAACATCTCGACCAGGCGTTTGACGATCGTGAGCCCTAGCCCGGTTCCTCCATACTTTCGCGTCGTCGAAGAATCGGCCTGGGTAAATGCGCCAAAGATCGAATCGATTATGTCGTGCGGGATTCCGATCCCCGTGTCGGTCACCGAGAAGCGTATCGAGGTGGTGCCCGTGCCGGTATCCGGATGCGCCATCTCGACGCTGAGCACGACCTCGCCGTGGTCGGTGAATTTAACCGCGTTGCTGAGCAAATTAACCATCACCTGGCGCAGGCGCAGCGGATCGCCAACCAGGTTATGCGGCACGTCGGCCGCCACGTAGCTGGCGAGTTCGAGATGCTTCTCGTGCGCCCGCACGCCCATCGTCTCGCCGACCGTGTCGATCAGCTCGCGGATGTCGAAGTCGACTTCCTCGAAGCTGAGCTGGCCGCTTTCGACTTTGGCGAGATCGAGGATGTCGTTGATCAGATGGAGCAGGGTGGCGCCGTTGCTGCGTATGATGTCCAGGTAGTGGCTCTGCTCGGCGCTCAAGTCGCTTTCCGACAGCATGTCGGCCATACCCAGCACCGCGTTCATCGGCGTGCGGATCTCGTGCGACATGCTCGAAAGGAACTCAGACTTGGCCCGCGAGGCCTCGAGCGCGGCTTCACGCGCGGCGATTAGCTGACGCTGCGTCTCCTTAAGCGCGTCGATATCGCGAGTGATCGTAATGCAGCACAAATGTCCGCGGAACTTGAGATTGAGCGCGGAGATCAGGACGGTGTAAGTGCTGCCGTCCTTGCGGCAGAAGGTCGCCTCCATGTTCCTGACCAGGCCGACTCGTTTGAGCTCGGCGACCAGGCGCAGGTGCTCCTCAGCGTTCGCGAATGACCGGAATTCGCGTGAGCGTTTGTCAATAACCTCTTCGCGGCTGTAGCCGCTATTTCGGGTGTACTCTTCGTTGACATCGATGTATCTGCCGGTTTCGAGATTGAGAATCATCATGGAATCGAGGTTTTGCTCGAACACTTTGCGCCATGCCATCTCGCTCTCGCTCAACTTGGCCGCAGTCAGCTCGCCCTCGGCTATGATGCGGTCGCGGTGCGCAACTTCCTGTTCGAGGCGAACCTGCACTTCATGGCGAGCGGCGACCTGCTCGGCCAGTTCGGCGCGGAGAGCTTCGAGTTCGCGCTCGGCGGCCTGGCGCCGGCTGATCTCATCCTCGGCGATATCGGTCTCGGGGCGTCCCATTCTGAATCCAATACTCCTCAGTTCGCGGCTCGATGCCCTCGCAGGTAGAAAAGGAGCAACTGTCGTGCCTCAGAATCGAGGAACGTCGCGAAGATCAGAAAAACTCGAGCGACTGGGAACAGAGACGACCTACGCGAACACCGAAATAGGGTAAGTAACGGAAAGTCGCCGCGCGCCGGAGCTTCATCACCGCGAGTACGACGCGCGCAAACTGTCAGGCGTCCGGGCTGCCGTCGATTAGCTATTCGCCCGTCCCCGTCAGATGCACGGTCTGCGGAGCGCCCAGCGCGTTGTCATTGATCAATGCTCGTCGCGATTCGTTGATAGAGCCGGGCGGCGCCGTCGTAGATCATCGCGCCGTCATCGGGACCGCCGACGAACTCCGCGATCTGTTGCATCTCCGCGACCCAGCGGTACGCCTTCGGGCGCATCGCAGGAACGGCGCGATCCAGCCATGCGAGGAAGTTTGGCTGACTGCGCGCGAGTTCGGCCCGCAGTGCGTCAGCAAGGCCTTCGCGTGCCGCGGCGCCTTGCATCGTCGCGCAGAGCGCGGTGAAGCCCTTGGTCAGTCCGGCGTAACAGAGCTTCAAGCCGGAGGCGGCGCCAACGGGACCGTCGAGGGTCGCAATATCAAGACCGAAGCCGGCCAGGCGTGTCAGCAGGTGAGCATCCGGGCCCGACGCGTAAAAGCGCGGACCCCTGGTGGGATCTTGAGTGCCGGCGGGCGGCGGTCCTCCAATAATGCCGGCGTCGATGAAGCTTGTGGCGCCGAGCAGGTGGCGGATGCGTCGGCAAGTCGCGGGAGAAATCGCGTTGCATTCGACATAGACCGGCTTTACCTGCGCGCGGCCAAGCGGACCGCGAAGGCGTTCGGCGACCTCGACTGCCACGCCCGGAGGAACGATCGAAAGGACGAAGCTCGCGTCGCGCACCAGCAAATCGTCGTCGTTGACTACTTCGATGCCAACGCTGCGAACTCGCGCGGCGCTACCCGCGCTGCGGCCGGCGAGAGACGTCGATACGCGCGCACCGGCTTCGCGAAGCCTGCCGCCCACCGCGGCGCCCATCTCGCCCGCGCCGACGATCGCAACCGTTACAGAGTCTCGATCTCGATGCGAATCGCTCATCGGACCACCCCCCTGCAAAAACGAGTGTAGGATTTCGCGTCAGTAGCGGTTGAGTCGAGCCAGCCGATCGGCGTGGAAGTTCGCATCGCCGAACAGTTCCTGGCCCACGCGGACCCGCTTCATGAACAAGCCGATGTCGAATTCGTCAGTCATTCCGATACCGCCATGCATCTGGACGGCTTCATTCACGGCGAGCGTGGCGCTAAGCCCGGCCCGGGCCTTTGCCACCGACACGATCGCACCGGCGCGGTCGAAGGAATCGTCGAGCGTCTGCAGAGCCTTCAGCACCGCCGAGCGGGTGACTTCAAGTTCGCAGTAGAGGTGAGCGGCACGATGTTGCAACGCTTGAAATTCGCCGATCGGCCGGCCAAATTGTTTGCGTTCCCGCAGATAGGCGACCGTCCGGCTGAACGCTTCCTCGCCGGCGCCGACCATCTCCGCCGCCACGGCAGCGCGGCCGACGTTCAGCACCCCCTCGAGGACGTTCCAACCCGCGTCGACCTTGCCCAGCACATCGTCGGCGCTGACATTTACGTCCTCGAACGTGAGCCGCGCAGCATTGTGCGTATCTACAGTCGGGGTGCGCTCGGCGCGAATTCCCGTGGCGCTCGCGTCAACCAGGAACAGGGTGAGTCCATTGGTATCGCCCGGTTTGCCCGCGCTGCGAGCGATCACGATCAGAAGATTCGCGACGTGACCGTCGATCACAAAAGTCTTGGCGCCGTCCAGCTTGAAGCTGTTGCCCGCGCGAGCGGCGGTCATCGCCGTTTTTTCCGGATGATGCTTTGCGGTTTCATCGACGGCCGGCGTGGCGATCAAATCGCCGGCAACGATTTGCGACAGGTAATTTTTTTTCTGCTTGTCCGTGCCGGCTCGAGCGATCGCGGTTGCGGCCAGAACCGCGGTCGAAAGAAACGGGGAGGGCGTAAGCGTGCGACCCAATTCCTCCATCACCACACCGGCCTCGACGTGTCCAAGCCCCAGGCCGCCGTACTCTTGAGGAACGAGAATTCCGGCCCACCCCATCTCGACGAAGTCCTTCCAAAGCGCGCGCGAGAATCCGTCGGCGTCGCGTTTGTCGCGTAGCGCGCGCAGATGGGCGATGGGCGCATTTTTGCCGAGGAAGCCGCGCGCATTGTCGCGCAGCATCGTTTGTTCGTCGTTGAGAACTAGCGCCATGTGATTAGACCCAGTCGCGATCGATGCTGTAGCGGCCGAATCCGCTGATTCGCCGCCTCTCTAAGCACCGGGCAAGCTCAGTATTCGTTTGGCGATGATGTTGAGCTGAATCTCGCTGGTCCCGCCCTCGATCGAATTGCCCTTGGAACGCAGCCACGCGC
>Ga0208038_1001765_pt1 | contig 11114 bp, 10 predicted proteins | sample June2015DPH_16_1_FD_184714 | JGI IMG/M metagenome (GOLD analysis project Ga0208038, IMG submission 184714) | Peatland microbial communities from SPRUCE experiment site at the Marcell Experimental Forest, Minnesota, USA - June2015DPH_16_100... | ecosystem: Environmental > Terrestrial > Soil >...
CGGATCAACCGCTCCCGAAAGGTCCACAAGCGGTCGAGGTTTCCCGGTACCGCGTGATAGTTGAAGTAGCCCTGCACGACCGACCGGAGCCACTCGCCCGTTTGCGCCACCGGATCGTTCCGTCGCCGCCGGAGTTGCTGCTTGATTTCCTGCAACTTCCCCCGCAGGCGCTTGCCGATCGTCTGGCGCTTCACGGTAAAGTACCCCTTCCGGTTCCTCCCGCTGATATGCGTGAAGCCCAGAAAGTCGAACGTCTCGGGCTTGCCTTCCCCTCTGCGTTTCCGGTTCAGCTCGGCATACCGCCCGAACTCGATCCGGCGCGTTTTCTCCGGGTGCAGTTCCAGTCCGAACTTCCCCAGCCGTTCCCGGAAGTCCTCCAGAAAACGGTCGGCTTCCGCCGGGTATTGGAACCCGAGGACCGTATCATCGGCATAGCGCACGACGATCACGTCTCCCCTGGCGTGTTTCTTCCGCCACGCCTTCACCCAGAGGTCAAAGACGTAGTGCAGATAGATATTCGCGAGCAGCGGTGAAATCACCGCCCCCTGCGGAGTACCCCTCTCCGTCTCCGACCATTCGCCTTCCTCCATCACCCCGGCTTTCAGCCATTTCTGGATCAGCCGGAGAATCCGTCGGTCAGCGACGCGGTGCTGCACAAACTTGAGCATCCAGGCGTGCGAAATAGCATCGAAAAATCCCCGGATGTCGGCGTCCAGCACATAGTTCACCCGCTTCTGCGTGAGCGCGTACGAGAGCGCATCCAGCGCTTGATGCTGGCTGCGTCCCGGTCGGAAACCATACGAGAAGCCCAGAAAGTCTTCCTCGTAAATCGCGTTGAGAATGGTGACCACGGCCTGTTGGACGATCTTGTCCTCCAGTGCCGCGACCCCCAACGGACGTTGCCGCCCGTCGGCTTTCGGGATATACACCCTTCTCGAAGGCTTCGCTCGATACGCCCCGCGGTGGACCCGGCTATGCAGATCGACAAGTCGACCCTCCAACCCGGTCTCATACTCCTGCCACGTCGTGCCGTCCACCCCAGGCGCCGCTTCCCGCTTCAGTGCGTAGAAGCTCGCTTGGAGCAAATCGACTGTGAGGTGGTGGAGCAATGCGGTGAACTTCATCTCCTTGTGTTCCTTCGCGGCTTTCCGCACACCCACCAACCCTTGGGACACGTGTGCCCCGCTCTGCGTCGGGTGCGTGCTGGGCTGACGAGTGTTCTCCTTGCTCAGCGGCCTTCCCTCCTCACTCTCCGCCGACGACCTTCCGTCTTGGTTCGAATGATTCATCGGTACTACGCCACTGTCCGACTCCTCGGAGACGTGCATGCGGGCTGTACGGCCATCGCCTTTTCCCGCCGACCGGCCACGATATACGGCGGCCGGTGCCTCCCAGGTCTCCCGGTTCTCGTGCAGGAAGTGTCTAGGCGTGTCTGGGGTCTACGACTACGCAGGACTGCCCAGGGACTTGCGCTAGCGCCCCTGACCATGTTGCCTTCCGCTGGTCTGATAGCGTCGGCGTCCCGATTGCACGTTTTCGAAGCTCCATACCCAGCCCACCTATTCCCCTGTTTATGCTTCACTGTGCGCCTCACGACGCCCAGCGCAAAACTCGGGGCCGAGTGGATCGCTACTCCTTTCTCGTGAGAATCTTTCATTCTCTGCTTCCTGCCGGTTTATCCCGGCGCTTTCCAGACCTCCGCGAGACGACCAAAGCAAACGATTCGGAACCACTCGACACGTTCCTGACGCGAGCCTTGCGCGTCCTTCCAGTTCTCGTTGACCGCGACACTGAAGGTGCCGACTGGTTTACCCTGCTGGCTAAACCGGACTTCGGGCGCTTCGCCAAGGAACCCGATCAGAATGACTTTGTTTACACTTTGCGACATGGTTTTGTCCTCCCTCCTCACCGAACTGGGACTTGCGGCACACGCGACCACCTACCGTACATCCATCTGACCGACAACCTCGGCGATGCCTCCTCGCACTCATGCGGGGACCAGAGCGACGTTCCGCAAGGCATCCGTGCTGACTTCCGCAACCGGGGCTCGCACTTTATTGATCTGCCCCTTCAACCCCCGGTCGTCTACTCCGTTGCGCAGGTGAAAACGCAGACGCCAAGAAGTCCAATTTGTTGATTCCTTGTCTGCCTGTGGAAGAGTCACTTAGGAATACTCAGAGCTCATTTGACGGAAACAACCCGGCTGGCTATCCTGCGCTAAGTATGGAAACTGTTGTTCAAGCCACGAGCGTCATCGCCAAAGTGATCCTCCGTCGCGTAGTCTCGGAGGCTAAGCGGGAACGCGAAAAGACGCTCTGCCACCTTAATGATGGTGCCACTATCTTCCTATCCAATTCCCTGGGTGCCCATATTCGGCCCGGCGACGAAATCAACTTCCCTCTGCCCGCTGAGTCCGCTGAAGCAGGAACTGAAATCTACGTCCGCAAGGCCTCGTCATCCGGAGGGGGTCGTGATCTCTACCACGCTCCCATCAGTTATGCTGCGCAGCCCAAAGCCGATAAGCGAGAGCGACTTTACGTGCGGGCCGAGGTTCTAACGAGCCAGCTGGGCGTTTCCTCCATCCATCTGCCTTGCGAGGTTGTGCGTGATCACTTCTACGTCGCCACACGGCGTCACCCCTGGGAACGCCAGATGAGTCTTTATGACGCTCTGCGGATCACTCCCACCGCCTCGCTCGCTGAACTGCGAGTAGCCTTCAGCCTCAGACAATTGGAGCTCCGTGCTGCTGGCGCTTCCAACCGCGACAGCGCTACGTTGGAGCGCGCCTTCAACATCCTGGCGCAACCTGAACTAAGGGCTTGTTACGACTCGCTGCTCAAGGATTCCTCGGCGCCGACACTCTTTCCGTATGGGGGCTTCGGTTCGATCGTGGTCGCCGGAGACCGCTCGCGTGACGGGCAGACGTTCTTTGCGACCCAAATCCTGTCCTTCCAGCCCGAGCACCGGGAGCGCCGGTTCCACGCACCATTGCGGAATTTTGACTTTTACGATGACCGTGCCATTTACCGCGATGTGCGGCGGAAACTCGAGGTCACACTCGACCAATCAACCATGCCGATCAGATGGGACGCGACCTGGAACCGGTGGAGACACCTATTGGGGCCCAAGGTCGAGTTGCAGGGAACGTTCGTCCAGACGGGCAAGTACCGTCACCGGAATGGCCAGTGGAACATGGTCAAATGGGAGACCGCTTTGCCAAGCCGCATTCACCTGAAGGTTCCCGCCAACATCGCAGAGCAAATTGCAGCAGCTCGCAAGAGTTACCACCGATTTGGCCAGTTTTCGGACGTCCTGGGCCAAATTCGTGCCCTCATCGAGCGCGAGCCGATGGAAAGGGAACAACTGCGCAGCCTTTGTTGGGACCTCGGTATTCCTGGCGACTTCGACGTCGCTCAGATCAGCTGGCGGCCAGATTACGATGCCTTCTTCTGCCAGCAGCTCTGCCGGCGGGCGCGGCGGCTATACCTTTTCCGCGAAGAGTATATATTTGACCTTCCTGGGGCGGTCGCCGTCGAGACACCGCAACTGGGTCACGCGACGTATCTGTTTTCCAAGCCCCAGAGCATCGAAGCCTTCCTCGCTGCTTACGTCGCCACCACAAAAGAGGCTATCCGGCAGAATCGGGCTAATGTGGCGGAAAGGCTGGGATTCTTGGGCCGTGTCGTCCACGGTTCCAATCCACGAATCTGGCTTCGTACCCTAACCGCCCGCCTGGGGGAAGCAGCCGATTACGCTCAGGTCGCATCCGAATGAGAGTGAATATGCAAAACGAAACAAACACGAAGGCTGAGATCGTCGCCCTTCTCGAAGGCCGGACGCAGGTGAGCCTCGAGAACATCCGTCAGTTCATCCTGGACCTGGATGAACAGGATTACATGGAGTTCCTGTATCCTTCCGACCCTGATTTCGCCGAAGAACTTAGCGAACGGGATGCGGAAGCAAAAGCGATACTTGAAACCGTGCGGGATATCGAAGGAACACTTCGCGACCTGGATCGAGGGGAGATCAAAATCCAGTGACGCCACCCGTGAACTGTGATAGCGTTGGAAGCCGTCATTTTCCGTGTGCCCTACACGTGCCCAACTGGGGCGCATTTCGCGTTTTTGGCCGTTTTGCGACCACGTAGAATCAATAACTTACGCGTCTTCAACGGGCTGTTGGGGTTCAACTCCCCCCTCCAGCACCAACTTTCTATTGGACTAGTACGGATTCCTGCCTCTCGGCCGGACCTACCACAAAAACCTCGGTGTTAGTAGCGGTGCGAACGAGGATGAAAAGGCTGATCGTCAATGCGGATGACTTCGGGCTGACGGCTAAGGTTAACGAGGCCATTATCGACGGGCACTGTCGCGGTCTGATCAGCAGCACAAGCCTGTTGGCGAACGGCGAAGCCTTCGAATGCGCGGTGGCCTTGTCGCGCCAAGCCCCGCGCCTGGGGATTGGGGTCCATTGGAATCTTACCGAAGGCAAACCTGCTGCTCCCGGCTCCAGCATCCCAAGCCTCGTAAATGGAAAAGAGTTCTTCGCCAGAACACCGGGAAGTTTGTGGCGAGCGATTATCTTGGGGCGAGTGAGCGCGGTCGACATCGAAAGAGAACTGCGTGCGCAGATCGAAAAGGTCCTGGCCGCGGGCGTTGCGCCGACTCATCTGGATAGTCACAAGCATGTGCACGCTCTGCCGGTCCTTGGGAAGATGGGCATCAAACTTGCCCGCGAGTATGGGATTGGGGCGATTCGGTGTGTGGCTGAGCGCTGGCCCGCCCCGGGTGGCTTGCTGCGACGTTATCCCCGCGCGACGACGACTATCATCCGGCAGCTCCTTAACGGTTTCGCGCTTGCTCTTATTTCCAGAGGATGGAGCCGCCAACTCCGGCGAGCCGGCGTCGCCTGCGCCTCGCATTTTTATGGCCTCACAGCAACAGGGTTCTTGGATGAGGAGATCCTGGGTGAAATCCTCTCTCGCCTCCCGGATGGGACCAGCGAATTGATGTGTCACCCTGGAATTGTAGATAATGCCCTGAGACGGACACCGACGCGTCTGCTGGAGCAGCGGGAGATGGAGTATCGAGCCCTGACCCACCCGGCTATGAAGCGCCTGGCCCAAGACCTCGGCATTCAGTTGGTCAACTATCGGGAAATGGTAGGCTTGAAGGCTGCTCGAGTAAGCCAGGAGGAAGGCTCGAATCTAAATTAGCTCTCGGCACGAGCTCAGCGTGATTGCCGCGTCGGTAGCAAGGCGCGGCGCTCAAACGCGGAAGGGCAAGTTTTTCCATGAAGGACCCTCCATCAGCGCAAACCATCTCTATCGTCGTACCTCTGCACAATGAGCAGGAGAATATCCGGCCACTTTACGCACGCCTCATCGAGGTGCTCAATCCAATACGGAAGCCTTACGAGCTCATCTTTGTCGATGACGGGAGTCGGGATCGAACACCGGCGATCCTGGATGAGATCTACGAGAGCGACACCCGCGTATGCGTCGTTCGGCTGAGGAGGAATTTCGGCCAAGCCGCAGCTCTCCAGGCGGGATTTGACCTTGCCCAAGGCGACGTCATCATCTCCATGGATGGGGACCTTCAACACGACCCGGAAGATATTCCACATTTCCTTCTGAAAATGACGGAAGGCTACGATATCGTCAGCGGCTGGCGGATGGAAAGAAAAGATGCCTGGCTCACTCGACGATTGCCCAGCCGCATTGCCAACTGGATGATGGGAAATCTTTCGGGCGTGAAGCTGCACGATTTTGGCACAACCTTCAAAGCCTATCGAAGGGAGATGATCCGAAACATTCGACTTTATGGCGAGTTGCATCGGTTCATTCCGGCTCTGGCAAGCTGGTCAGGGGCGACGATCGCGGAAATTCCCATCCGAAATACGCTTCGTCAAAAGGGCCGGTCGCACTACGGCCTTTCCAGAACCGTTCGAGTCCTGCTCGACCTGATCAGTGTGAAGTTCCTGCTCGACTACTCGACAACGCCTTTGCATTTTTTTGGCTTTTTGAGCCTGCTCGGCACGGGCGCCGGAAGCGTCATCGGACTCTTCCTCCTTTACCAAAAGCTCTTCCTCCACAGGGCGATCATGCTCGAACATGGGCCGCTCATATTTGTCGCGATGCTACTTTTCCTCACCGGTATCCAGTTTCTCTCCGTAGGTCTCATCGCAGAGATGCTTGCGCGCACTTACTACGAATCCCAAAAGAAGCCCATTTATGCGTTGCGAGAAATCAAAGGCCGTAGGTCTGAAGCAGCGTTGAGAGCGGAGCCATAAAGGGCAGGCTCCGCGGCCCGGTGCAACACTGTCGAGCCCATGGGTGAGTGAATCGGGGACACCGAGAATAGCGCTCGGATAGCGATTCTGGTTTAGATACAGTCCCTGAGCCCGGATCCAATATGCAAACGCTGGACGTCAAGTCGGGGCCGCCCGGCTCCTCCGCGATCGCCGCCGCGCCCAGACGCGGCCTGTGGGCCGCCGTTATCTTAATTTCCCTGCTCGTATATGTGCCAGGCCTTTTCCGTCCCGCTTTGCTGGACGATGCGGACGCCACCCACGCCGAAGCTGCGCGCGAAATGGTGGCGAGCGGCGACTACGTTACCCTGCATGTAAACGGGGTCCGTTATCTGGAGAAAGCTCCGCTCCCCTATTGGTTGGTGGGGTTGAGCTACGGGGTCTTCGGAGTGTCGGAGTTCGCTACTCGTTTGCCTGGTGTTCTCGCCGTTCTGCTTTCGATTGCTCTCGCGTCAGCCTGGGCGCTCCGGGCGTTTGGCCGCGCTGCCGGCGTTTACGCCGGATTGTTCGTCACGACCTCCGTCGGATTCTACCTTTTCACCCGCATCTTCATCCCTGAGGCGTTGCTCAGTCTCTTGATCGGCGCGTCCCTATATTTCTTTTTGACGGCCTTGGAAACGGATCGAGGCCGCGCCTGGCGCTGGTACGCGAGCTACGCATCGGTGGCGCTGGCGGTCCTCACCAAGGGCTTGGTTGGACTCGTTCTTGTGGGCCTCAGTGCTGCAGGGTATCTGTTGTTGAGCGGAGAGTGGAGACGGTGGAAGGAGTTTCGTCTGGCCAGCGGGTTGGGGCTTTTCCTTCTGATCGCGGCCCCGTGGCACATCTTGGCAGGCATTCAGAACAAGGGTTTCTTCTGGTTCTACTTCGTCAATGAGCACTTCCTGCGCTTTCTGGGAAAACGCTATCCGATGGACTACAACAAGCTCCCCGCACTTGTTTATTGGGGCTCGCAGTTGGTTTGGCTCTTCCCGTGGAGTCTCTACTTGCCACTCGTCCTGCGCAATGTGCGACGTGACCTCTGGCCAGCCCGGAACTCCGCTGTCCCCGGCAGCCTCGACTTCCCGGGGCGGACCCGTCTTCTCTGCTGGGTGTGGGCAGGCGTGGTACTTGTATTCTTCGCCCTTTCCACCAACCAGGAGTATTACACTTTCCCGGCCTATCTGCCGCTGCTGATTCTTCTGGCCGGAGCGCTCTCCGCTGAGGAAGGAGAAAGGCCCCAGAGCCGCTGGCTGTTCGTTCCCAACGTCGTCCACGCCGCCATCGGCGTGGTCGCCGGAGGCGCTTTAATTGCCGGACTGTGGGCCTCGCGTAATAGGCCCTTCGTCAGTGATATTGGCACCGTGCTGGCCGAGCGCAATGTGGGCAATTACACCCTCTCGATGTCGCACTTTTTCGACATAACTACAGATTCTTTCGCTGCCCTCCGCCTGCCAGCCGTCCTCGCCGCGCTGGCGTTCCTCACCGGACCTCTCGTCGCCCTCTGGCTGCGCGCCCGAGGAAGAAACTCTGCTTCAACTTGGGCGGTCGCATGTGCCACCGGCCTTTTCTTCGTGGCAGCGCAACTGGCGCTCATCCGGTTTGGACCTTTTCTTTCTTCCAAACAACTGGCCCAGCTTATCGCGCGCCAAGCCACGCCGACGGATAAGGTGATGATTTGTGGCGACCAGGCGTACGGCTCTTCCCTGCTGTTTTATCTCCGGAGGCGGATTTACCTGGTTAACGGCCGGACGACCTCAATGTGGTTTGGTTCGCAATTCCCGGATGCCCCGACCATCTTCCTGGAGGATGCTGATTTGGCGCGCCTCTGGAACGAGCACAATCGCCTATTCCTCTTTGTCCCTCCCGACCAGAAAGCCTGGGCGGAAAAAGTGATTCCCCAGCCCCGGTACATTATCGCCTCAAGTTCAGGGAAGGTGATTTACAGTAACCGGCCCTGATGACGAGCCCTGCGCCTCGCCACCCGATGATTTTGGGGCTGGGGAGAGCGGGCCGGACTTGCGTGTCATTTTCCCACCCGCTTCGAGCTGGTAATGCTCACCCCGCCACACAATCTCGGTGCCGAAAAAGCTGGCGCCCCACAGGAAGAATCCCAGAAGGTCTCGCACCGGGTAGAGCCAGCAGAACCACAGTGAACGCGCGTCGCGGACAACTCCCCATCCTACAGCTATGGATTGGACAACGCGGTTTAGAACTGCCAGGCTCAGAAGTCCGAAGCCAAGCGTCCAGCTACCCGTGGCTATTCCTGCCACGAGGCCGAGCAGGCCGAAAGGCATAGCAAAAGTCATGACGGTGCCGACATGACCCAACGGACGGGAGAAACGCGTACTTTTCATCCAGCGAAGCTGATGAGCTAACGATGCCCGCGCCGACCGGTTCAGCGCCACATGGTCAATAACATGGCGGGAGAGCACAACTTTCTTCCCAGCCGCATCCGTAAGCTGACCCAGGACAAAATCATCAGAGCAGTAAGCGCCGAGGACCTTGATTCCGCCAAGCCTGGCCAGAACATCTTTCCGCGTGGCCATGCCCGGCCCGAGAGCAAACTTCATGCCCTCGAACAAATCCGCCACAAGGACGCCGGATACCATCTCCACCGACATGCCCAGCGCTTCCAGCCGTGACCACAGTCCTACGGTAGGTACACCGCGATAGATACAGGTCACCAGCCCGACGCTCGAATCCAGGAGCGGACGGACCACCTGCCCAAGAAAGTCGGGGTTGACACGCACGTCGCTGTCGGTGATCACAAGATACGGATAGGATGCCGCTGCTACCATCTTTTCCAGGGCGGACACCTTGGCATTGGGGTAGGCAGGCTCGCCGGAGAGAATGATTCTTGTCCTGATTCCAGGATATTTCTGCCGAAGCGGATCCACGACCCGCAAAGCCGGATCGCTCCCGTAACGAGCGCCAAATATCAATTCAAAACCGGGGTAATCCTGCCGAAAAAAACTCTCCAAACTCTGTTCCAGAAGTGGTTCCATCCCATGCAGGGGCTTCAAGACGGCCACGGGCGGCAACGCTACCTCGCCCTTGCCCGAGGGGGCTGGCTCAGGAAGTGCGAAGCGCAAGCGAAAAGCCGCAATCAGCGCCAGCAGCAGATAGATTGCGGACGATAGGAGCCCGGCCAGCGCCGTGAAGAGCAGTGCTCGTCCAACCATCCGATCTTCTCCTTATGGGGCGCACACGATCGCAACCCCAAGGGACACCAGTAATATGCCTACCCAGCGCATGGGCCCCAAGCGTTCGCCCAGCAGAATCCTCGCTCCCAGGGCGCCGACAACATAGCTGAGCGCCGTGGCGGGGATCACAAAGCTGACGTCTGCCCATGAAAGCAAGGCCAGAAGAGAGAAAAATGCCAACGTCATCAGCGCAACGCCCACCCACAGCCATCCCAACCGCAAGGCACGCCCGAGGACGCCGAGGATAGCGCGAGGAGCGAAGTCTTTCACCTCGCCGATTCCCTTCATGGCGTAAGCCGCGGCTATCTCTCCGCCAGTCCCGGCGAGCACAACAATGGCCAGAAATATGAAGGTGCGCATGTTCAACCCCGCCCCGTCGTGCTGGGAGGTGTACGGCCCACTATAGCCACGCCCAAACAGATGAACGCTACCCCCACCCAGTGCAGCGAAGTTACCGCTTCTCCGAGCAGGAAATGACCAAGTAGCGGCACCAGGGCGTAGCCAGCGGCCGCCGCGGGCATGACGTAGCTGTAATCAGCCCAGGAAAGTACCAGCAGGTAGGAGACGAAAAACAGGATGAGGGAACCGATCCCCAGCCAAACCCAAACACTGGTGAAAGCCCTTACAAAGTAAACGCCCAGAATGTTGAGTGACCAGCCCTGAGTCTCGCCCATCTGCCGCATCCCCTTGGCGAGCAGGACGTTTCCCACCGAGTTGAAAACCGCCACAAGAAGCACCAGGACACAAGTTTTCAGAAGCGGGCTTTTCGACCAGGTCATGGGGATACGCTTAGTTGCCGGACTCCGGGCGCGAGCGGGAATCAGCAATTGGCACAGCCACCGCACGCGTCCGCGAGGACGCCTGCCGCGCGTACTTCCACCGTTCCGCGCGCAGGCGAAGAAACTCGACGGCTTCGTGGTAGAGGCGCTTGCGTTCATGCGCATTCCAGGCCGCTTTGCGCACGATACGCCAGATCGCTCGGGGGCGGAAGTAGTATGAATCGTAGGTGGTGTCCTAATATGGGATGTAGGGCCGGGGCTTGCCCCGGCCAGGCCGCCCCGCCATGGCGGGAGGCGGCCCTACAGTCGAATTAGGACACTACCGAATCGTAGAACCGGTTGACCGCAGCCATCATTTCCACACCATAATTGTCTGCGAAAAAGGGCACTGATCACATAATTATTCAGTTTTATATATTTCACCGAATCATAATGGGTAGCGCCCGTATTTCAGCGCCGTTTCATACATCGCCAGCACGTTGGCCACCGGCACCTGAGCCTGGATGTTATGGACGGCATTAAAGACAAAACCGCCCCCAGGGCCAAACAGCTTGAGGCGTTCGCGAACCTCCCTGCGAACGTCGTCGGGCGACCCAAAAGGCAGGGTGCGTTGAGTATCTATTCCTCCACCCCAGAAAGTGATTCGCTCACCAAACTTTCTCTTCAGCTCCTCGGGGTCCATGTGGGCCGCCGAGCATTGAACCGGGTTCATGATGTCGAATCCCGCAGCGATGAAATCTTCAATCAAATCGAAGACCGATCCGCAGGAGTGGATGAAAGTCTTCCACGTGGTGTGCTTGTGCACCCAGTCGTTAATCTGCTTGTGGAAGGGAAGAAACAATTC
>Ga0208038_1001767_pt1 | contig 11098 bp, 7 predicted proteins | sample June2015DPH_16_1_FD_184714 | JGI IMG/M metagenome (GOLD analysis project Ga0208038, IMG submission 184714) | Peatland microbial communities from SPRUCE experiment site at the Marcell Experimental Forest, Minnesota, USA - June2015DPH_16_100... | ecosystem: Environmental > Terrestrial > Soil >...
CGCCTACCCACAACTGCGCAAGTATGGGCACGTGCATCGCGGCGAGATCGGCATCAACGTTCAGACCGTCACCCCTGCACTGGCTGCGGGGCTGGGACTCGCGCAGAATCATGGGGTCATCGTTTCAGACATCGCCCCGGGAGGCCCGGCGGACTCAGCAGGCCTGAAAATCCAGGACGTGATCGAGGCTGTAGACGGCAGATCGGTGGAAAGTCTGGCTCAGTTTGGCGCCATCATGTATCTGCGTGAGGGTGGCGAGGCCGTGAAGTTCGACGTCATCCGAGGCTCGCAAAGACTTATCTTGGAAATCAAGTTCGCTGAGCGCCGAGACGAAGTCCACCGGGTGGCGGACCTGGATCCTGAAGGGAATTTGATAGCGACGCTGGGAATCGTGGGGGTCGCAATCAACAAGAATATTTCCGAGGCGCTGCCGGGACTTCGCATGGCCTCTGGGGTCATCGTGGCCGCCCGAACCGCCTACGCCGCCACCGTGGAGACCGGTCTTCAATCCGGAGATATTATCCACGCGCTGAACCGCATCGACATTATCAGTCTCGACGGCCTTCGCCAGGCCCTGGACAAGCTGAAAACCGGCGACTCCGTCGTCATGCAGATCGAACGCCAGGGGAGATTAATGTACCTGGCGTTCGATATGGAATGAGGATCCGCAATTCGTCTTCGGCATGTGCGATCTTCACGAGCACGCGCTGAGCGCGACTCGTTTGTTTTTCCAGAGCCTTTGTAATACGCTTCTAAGGGGCTAATCCATCAAAGCGAAGGAGGGCGAATGAGGCGCAGAACATTTGTGGGTGGAGTTTTCGCGGGCTTGGCGGCCACGGCTCTTGCAGCGAAACCAGGCAAGCCTAAGGCTGGAGATATTCCGCGGCGGAGGTTTGGAAAGACCGGCGAGCAACTCACGGTGATCGGTCAGGCTGGCGGCCGCTTTCCGCTGATCTCATTTGAGGAGGCCAAGGCAATTACACTGCGCGCCTATACTCTGGGGATCAACTATTTCGATAATTCTGTTGATTACTGGGACGGCCGGTCGGAGGAAGTCTACGGAGCTGTACTTCCACCCTTCCGAAAGCATATCTTCCTTACGACCAAAGCCAACAACCGGACCCGCGTCGGCGCTGCGGCAGAACTCGATCTCTCCTTGAAGCGCCTGAAAACGGATTACGTGGACCTCTGGCAGATTCATGCGGTAGATGAGAAGCAGGAGGTCGAACAGATCTTCGGCCCTGGAGGAGCCATCGAAGCCTTCGAAGCGGCCAAGAAGGCAGGGAAGTGTCGTTTCATCGGTTTTACGGGTCACCACGACCCAAACGTTCACCTTGAAATGCTGAAGGCCTACGATAAGTTTGATTCCATATTGATGCCGCTGCACGTAGCGGACCCGGGCTACTTGAGTTTTGAGAAATTGACCTTGCCGGTGGCAGTGGAACGCGGAATGGGCATCCAGGGCATGAAGAACTTCGGCAATGGCAAGCTTTTGCAGGCCTTCGGCGCAAGAGATTGCCTACACTACGTGTTGAGTTTGCCAATTAGCTGTACTGCGATTGGGTGCACCACGATAGGCCAATTAGAGGACGACGTTCGCTTCGCCCAACAGTTCAAGCCCTTGGCGGCTGAGGAGATGGATGCGCTTCGCCGGCGAGCCGAAGAGATCAAAGGGCCTTCCCTTGAAGATTGGAAGCGGAACATCAAAGACAGGGCGAGCGGATCCTCAGCTCATCACTCTGACTCCCGGCTAAGGCATGGGTGATAACTTGGGAGGCGTTGCGGCGAAGGCGGGTGGATCATGACGCGAATACCTGACATCTGCCGTCAGTTCCAAAATAGATTGATCGTCTCCTGCCAAGCCTCCGAAGGGGAGGTGTTCCGCGATTGCGACTGCATGGCACGCTTCGCGCAGGCGGCGGTGGCGGGCGGCGCGGCCGGAATCCGTGCCAACGGCGCCGAAGACATAGCGGCCATTCGCAAGGTGGCACGGGTTCCGCTCATCGGTATTCGCAAAGGCCTCGCGGCGGACGGGCGCGTGCTGATTACGGGCTCGTTTGAATGGGCCGAGGAGTTGGTCGCCGCCGGCGCCGACATCATCGCGCTCGATTGCACCGCCAGGGGCCAGCGCTACGGCGCACTGGAGCGCCTCGAAAGGGTCCGGCGCGAGTTGGCGGTACCCGTCATGGCCGACATCGCCACGGTGGAGGAAGCGGTCTCCGCAGCGGCTGCTGGCGCTGACCTTGTCGCCTCCACCATGCGGGGATACACAACGGAAACGGCGGCTTCCACCCAATTCGAGCCGGCTTTCATCGCGGAACTCGCGCGCGCCGTCGATGTGCCCGTGATCGCGGAAGGGCGGGTCGGCAATCCGGAGCAAGCGGCGAGCGCGCTGGCTGCGGGTGCTTTCGCCGTCGTGGTGGGGCATGCCATCACGCATCCGCAAAGTGTCACGCAGCGCTTCACACGCGCGCTGGAAGCCCAAACGAAGCTCCTGGATCCTGCCCTGCGCGTGATCGGAATCGATCTTGGGGCCACCAACACAAAATTCGGAATCGTTGACCGTAGCGGGAAACTCGCTTTGAGCGCCACGCTGCCAACGCCCACCGACGGCGGTAGAAGAGCGTTGCTCGATCACCTCAAGGAGATCGCGGCACAGTGCTTGCGTGCCGGTTGCGAAGCTGGCATCTCTCCCGCAGCCTTGGGAGTCGCAACCGCAGGTTGGGTCGACCCATATAGCGGTGTGGTCGTCTATGCTACGCAGAATCTTCCGGGCTGGACGGGCACGGACCTCAAGAAAGAGCTTGAGGAGGCGGTACACATGCCGGTCGCGGTCGAGAATGACGCCAATGCCCTGGCAGTGGCCGAGAAGGTTTTCGGCCGCGCGCGCCATGCCGGTACGTTTGTTTGTATCACGCTCGGCACGGGCGTGGGAGGAGGCTGCTACACCGATGGCGGCCTGCACCGTGGAGCGCACTTCTTCGCTAACGGCCTTGGCCACATCCAGTTGGATACTTCGGGGCCACCCTGCACGTGCGGCCAAACAGGCTGCCTCGAAGCGTACACGAATGCGGCCGCGTTGATGCGTTATGCCGCCGGATGCGGATTTGCATCGCCGGAAGAAGTGATCCGGGCCGCCAATGCGGGCGACGGCCCGGCGAGAATCGCGCTCCGGGAATACGCGCACTACCTGGCGCGAGGTTGCACGTCGATTGTTCACCTGCTCGATCCGGAGATGCTCATCTTCTCCGGCGGCCTGGCGCAGGACAACCCGCAACTCCTCGCGGATGTCACCGACGAACTGAGCCGCCAGGTGATGGCCTGGGAGCTTCGGGGGCTGAAGATTGAAGCGAGCGCGCTGGGCTATTATGGAGGGGTACTCGGCGCCGCCGCCCTCGCTTTCGACGCCCTCAACAAACTCCAGTAGCCCGGTCTTCTGCGGCGAGTCTCCGGCCCGAACCCCCGGAAAGTTCGATACGTACTCCGCAAAGACACCTTTCCCTGCTTCCAGAAACTGTTCCAATACTCTCTTGATGGCGTGCAGAAAACTGCTAGCGCCGCCCTCGGCCGCAACCGAGAAAGCACGGCCTAGGCAGGCCACTAGGACGGGCTGCATGTTCCGGGTTTACACCCTGACGGAGACGCTGCCGTGTTCGTTGCGGGTGGGCCTGACCGTAATCTCCACGTCCTGACCGAGGGCGGTGAGAAAATCCATGAGGCGCTCGACGGAGAAGGCGCCCGCCCGGTTGCGCATCAAGGCGGAGACGCGGGGTTGCTGGATGCCGAGGATCTCCCCGGCTTGCGCCTGGGTGAGGCCACGCGCCTTGATGAGGCGGTAAATCTGGAGCGTGAGGCGCGCTTTCAAGAGTTCCTGTTCAGGATGGGGAAGCCCGAGATCGGCGAAAACGTTCCTACTGCTCTTTTCGAACTTGACCGGCTTTTTCGTTCGGGTGACCATTTTAGTTCTGCCTTTCTCGGTGGAGACGTTCGGCCTCAGCCCAGCGATGGCGAATGAGGTCCATATCCCGCTTGGGCGTGCCGATACCCCTCTTCGACTTCTTTTGGAACGCATGCAGGACGTAGACCGCTTCCGGAAAGCGGACCGTATACACAGCACGCCATGTATCGCCATCGTGGTCCACGATAATTTCAACCACCGAGCGCCCGCCAAAGCCTTTCAGCGGCTTGGCTGCCGGATCGGTTTCCCCCTGTTGGGCGGCATAGAGGGCCTGACCCATATCGCGCCGGACTTGCCGCGGGAAGCCGCGCAGGTCTCTCCGGCTTGAACCCATCCAGATCAGCGGTCGTACTACCCCTGTCATCATATCAATATATGTCTAATGATATATTCGGTCAAGCAAGAACGCAGGCCCATGGATTGGGGCCGGGATCTTTAAGTTCCGAAGCGGGGACGCGGAGTTCGAGGCAGCCGATCCCCAAGCGGGTAGCACAGAGTCTCTGCAAAACGAGACTCAGCACTACGCACTAATCGGCGGAACTGTGGCGCGAGCCACCGGTGGCGCTGAGCATGTCTTTCACTAATCCGGAGGAGGCGAATTCCTTCACAGACATTCCTTCCAGCGCCATCGGTACTGCCCAGATGCTCAGGTTCGAATAATAGTCATCGCCCCACACCGGCAACCCTGTTTCACCGCTCAACAGACAGCGTTGGTTCCAGGGGGAACGCGTCTTGATAGCCATGGCGTGATAAAGACGGCGGGCAACTTCGAGTCCGATATCTTTTCTTCCATGATACATAAAGGTCATGGCAGCACAGAGGTTTTCGCCGACGAAAATGTTGAGGGCGAAGTCACCCTCGGGGTGAACTTTGGTGTCAAAGGGCTTGCCGTCGGGGGTGACGCCATTAATCAATCCGTAAGATGTCGCCGCCATGTTCAGTCTTTCAACAGCCCCCAAGGCTTTTGCTACTCGATCCTCCGGCAACGCATCTTCGAGGCCCAGCACGCGACTGCACCAAACTCCCATCAATTGATTCGCCAGCGAAACTTCACTGGTTGTTCCCGCTTCCTTGTTGCTCCACAAACGGTAGTAGGAACCGTTCCAGAGCCTCTGCTCGAAGCTTTGCTTGGCTTTAACAAGTTTCTCCGAGCACTCTGTCGCGAATTCTTTGTCGCCGGCTATTTCAGCGAGTTGTTTTCCGGTTTGGAGCGTCGCCAGCCAAGTCCCCGCTACGTAGCTGGATGCCCCCTCCCAAGGCCAGCAATCATAAAACTGATTCGCCGGCCAGGCTTCACCTGGGCGGGTGTGCGGTTGGTCATTCACCAGCCCGCTGTTGTCGTCGTCCAGGGTGTACTGGTAGCGGATTGCACGCTTGGCGGAATCGTAAAAGTGCAGGACCTGATCTTTATTGCCGGTCCTGAGAAAGAGGCGATAAACCATCTGTGCATACTGGCCCGAGTTCAAGGGGTGCTGACATTGCAGTCGAGGGTCCCGCATGCTCGTGGGCGTACCGAAGCAGAATGGAATCTCGCCATCTGAGATTTGATAGTGCCGGAACCCCTCTAGCGTTGTGCTTTCCAGTTCCGGAAAGAAGTAAAGCAGCGGGAAATGGCCGTGCATGCGGCAGACCATGGTCTCCACGATGGGGCAGCCGGTGTGGCTTTCGCTGTGGGTGAACCATCCCCCTTCCCCCCACCAGTCGTCGCGTCGCTTGCGGGCGATCCACACTGAGTTCTTCGCATGACTATATAGTCCTTGCACCAGCGCGTCCTGGAGCCACCCAGGATAGGCAGAGCGATAGACCGCTTCCTGCCAGGCAAGCACACGTTTGAGAAGCGCCTCGTGGTTTCGATTGCCGAAGTCAGCCACTTCCTCAGCGCTTCGCAAGCGCTGTGAGTAACGGTTATGGCGGGGTTCACCCCCACTATCGTGCCATGACGGAGCATGCCAGCCAACTGCAAAAGCCACGTGCCTTTGATTTTGACTGGGAATACTGACCTCGAGTGAACAGTGGCCTTCCCCGGTGGCGTCCTGGGATATTCCCTCTCCACGAACTGCTAGACCAGCCCCCTCAGGAGCGGCGGGAAATCTCAAATGCAACTTAAGAGACAAGAGTTGATTCGACGTGTTGCGAAGCTCAACATCGAACAGCGCCACCGGAGTGTTCGACACCGAGGGATCCCCCACCACGTAAGGGGAAAAGGCTCTGACACCAATTTCAACAGGCAGCTCGGCCAAAGCAGCCTGAAGATCCGCGACAGGGAAGTGGCCTAAGTACCAGACTTGCGCGGTGGATAAAGGGACACACTTCGTGCCGCTTTCCACCAAAAGCCAATCGCTGAAGACCTTTGCGGGAGGGACTAGATCATTGAAAATCGAGCAGAAACCGAGCTTTCCTTGCCCCTCCAATGTGAGGTACCCTGTGCCCAATCCACCTAACGGAACACCTCCACCGAGCTGAGCACCCTCATAAACGCACGCGGGAATGGGAACGGAGAGCCCATCGACCCGTACCGTGGTCCAATCATTGATGACTTCCGGAAGCACAAAGGGCCATTTGCCTTTCACTCCGGGCGACAAACCCATTGGAGGCTGGGATGATGTTTGGGCCGAAGCGCCTCTGGAATTTAAACTCAGCACAGAAGCGCTGCCCAAGGCGGTTAATAATTCCCTTCGTTTCACGGACTACCCTCCTGGTTAAGCTGATTCCTCCGGGATTTCAATTCCGGAATCGCATCGCACCCGAGAGTGTACACCCCACAGTCGTGTTGGGGAACGTTGTAAAGGCAGAATCCCCAGACCTCGACGTCGCCCTTCTTCCTCACCTGCCAGGAGAGTCGGCCGGCGACGACCAACAGTCGAAGATTGGTTGCGACCCTTCCCCACCTACAACCTACCACATACCACCTTCGAGGAACTAACTACCTTTATTTTCAACAACATTCCCGCCTTGAAGGCATAACTACCTTTGTTTTCTGTAACATTCCCGCTTCACTTCGGGTCGCCGAGAACCGGCCCTTTGTTTTCATAAACATTCCCGTGTCGTCCATTCAATTCTTAAAGTTACTAGCGTCCCTTCTTTCCCAGCGAATGTGACATCTTGTCGTAGATTGTGGTACGGGCCAAGAGTCCCGCCAACTCGAACTCCCCTCAAAGGCAGTAGGCAGTCGGCAGTAAGCAGAAGGCGGAAAGCAGATGCTCTTCATTCTGACTCCTGACTCCTGGCTTAGCCCCTGAATCCTCAATCCTGCTCTTCCCCCACCTACCACCTACGACCTACCACCTACCGTATTCATAATTGACAATTCAGATTAGTATCTTTTTTGCCTTTTGCGCCGGTCTTCCGCAGCCGGGGGGCTGGTTTAGAACCCCTTGCAAGTGGTGTGGTGGTCTGTTCCGCATACGTCAACGAGTGTAGGCTACAACATTTCCACCCGCGTGTCAAGGGGTAAGACTCAGGGGTAAAATTCAGCCCCAATTCGCACGAACGAGTCCCATGACCCTAACCCAAAGCCTCCAGCCAGTCCAAGCTCCTGAAACCTCCTTCGAGGAAGTTGGACCGGTAGCAACAGAGGGCGGTTCTCCCGCGGGGGAGGACGGAGCAAGGTGAGGCGGTGCTGCGATTCATCACCAAATCATGAAGGACACCACCAAGTTAATGCACAAGGGCCAAGTGCCCGCGTCCTGCGCCACGGGCGGTCTACTTCTTCGCGAGTTCGTTCTTCACCACCTGCCCGCCCTTCATCACGAACTGCACATGCTCGAGGACGGTGACGTTTGTGGTGGGGTCACCCTGGACGGCGATGATGTCGGCTAACTTACCCGGCTCCAGACTGCCAACGCGATCCGCCCAGCCGATCAGGTCGGCGGCGTTCACCGTGGCGGACTGAATGGCCTGCATGGGGCTCAAGCCATATTTCACCATGTAGGCGAACTGCTTGGCGTTCCATCCGTGCGGATAGACGCCGGCATCGGTGCCGAAGGCGATCTTGACGCCGGCCTGAGCGGCTTTGCGAAAACCTTCGCGCTGCCGTTGCCCCACCATGCGTTCCTTTTCAAGCATTTCATCCGTGAAGCCATATTGTTTTCCCATGTTGAGGATGAAGTCGTCGTTGTAAATATCCGCGACCAGGTACGTTCCATGCTGCTTCAAGGCGGCGATGCCGGCGTCGTCGATCAAGCTGCCGTGCTCGATGGAATCCACGCCGGCGTCTGTGGCGTCGATGATGGCTTGTGTCCCGTGCGCGTGCGCGGCCACCTTACGGCCCAGGCGATGGGCTTCGGAAATCAGCGCGGCCATCTCCGCCGGGCTATACTGTTCGGCCCCGGGAAGATCGCCTTTCGAGAACACTCCGCCGCTGGCACAGAACTTGACCACGTCCGCGCCGTATTTCACGGTTTCACGGACCTTCGCCATGACGGCGGGGATGCCGTCGGCGACACCCTCGGCGTGATAGTTGAACTCGGGCGCCAGATGATTTTCGTCGCAGTGACCGCCCGTGATGCCGAGCGGCGGCCCGGAGACCAACATGCGCGGGCCGGGAACCTCGCTGGCGTTGATGGCGTCACGAAGCGCCACGTCGGAGTAGCCGGACGCACCCACGTTGCGGACCGTGGTGAAGCCTGCTTCCAGTGTGACGCGGGCGTTCCTCGCACCCGTCAAGGCTTGCCTGGGAACAGAAATGCCCAGGGAGCGCAATCCCGCATTGCGCGGATCGGCGGTCAGGTGGGTGTGGCAATCGATAAGGCCGGGAAGCAGGGTTGCGGGGCCAAGATCGATGACAGTGGCGCCGGGGGGAATTGCCACTTCGGGGGAAGTCCCCACTTTCTCGATGCGGTCGCCGGAAATGAGCACGGTTTGGAGGTCGAGGACGCGACCGGCACGGGCATCGACGAGATGTGCGGCTTTCAGAGCGATGACGGTAGGGCTCGATTTGGGTTCTTGCGATAGCGCAACAGTGGCAAGCAGGCAGGGCAAGAGCATAAGACGTAGGATTCGAATCATGGTTGCTCCCGGGATCGGATTTGGTCGAGCGTTTGGGTTTTAAGAAAGACTGCATTATGGCACAGGTCCACCTCGTGGCCAAGATTTCGGAAGGCCGGTGTCGGAAGACCGGTTGGCGCGCCTGGCGTCTGTGATGACATAGTCGGCATGGCATCAAATACGCAGGGCGCGATGGACTTGCAGGGAAAACGCATTGCCGCTCTGGCGGCGGACCTTTATCAGGAATCGGATGCTTCTATTTTGAAGCGGCGAATTGGTAGCTTTGATTTTCGATGTGAGTCCATCGGGAGTAATCTATAGGCATGCGCACCATTCCACTCGTGTGCCTTCTAGCCGTTCTGTTCAGGGGAGTCGCTGCGGCGCATAGTTCACGCGATGACTGGAAGCCGGGTAGCTCTTTTGATCTGGATGCGCATCTTACCCATTCACTTGCAGACGCGCCTCTCACGCGCAAGGAGCGCGAGCAGATATACCGGCTGATTGACAACCAGACCGTCCACGACTCGTTTGCCGATGAACAGCGGGACGAAGAGCGAAAAACCGTGATGAGCGCCCGCGTGGGGTCGATCGTGCTCGCTGAAGGCGGGAGCCAGCAGGTATTGGTGCAAGGGCCGACGTTATTCTGCGGCGGCATGGCCATCGCCGAGAGTCGCTTCGGGCATGCGAAAGGACTGCGCAACTTTGTGTTGGTCACTGTGGGCATGGGAATCGGTTCCGCCATATTCTTCGACGGTCATTTGCACGTCGGCCGCAATGGCTTGGCCGGTGAACTTGGACACACCACTGTGGAAGAGAACGGCAAACGCTGCAGTTGCGGCAACCGAGGGTGCCTGGAACTCTGTTCCTCTGGCTCGGCGATTCTGCGCAGAGTGCGTGACGAACTCGAGCATGGAGTGACTTCCACCCTAATGAAGGAGCTGGATGGGGATCTGGAGCGACTTTCCGTAGAAGCCATTGTTGCCGCAGCCAAATCCCACGACCGGCTTTCGGAAGGGGTCCTCTCCGAGGCCGGCATGCACGTGGGAACGGCGCTAGCCAGTGTAGTCAACTTGCTGAACCCGGAGAAAGTCATCCTGACAGGAAAGGTGGCCCAGGCGGGTGGCGAGGTGTTCTTAAGTCAACTTCTATATAATCTGCGACAGCGAGCTCTGCCGCAGGCAGTAAAAGATCTGCCGGTAGTGATCTCCGAGATTGGTGAAGAAGCAGCGACGCTCGGTATGATTCAAATCGCTGGTGAAGAAGTTCTAAGGGCGCGATGCGCCGGGCCAAACAGCAAGCGTTTCAAGCCGGGGGCTGACCGCCGGTTGCGAGAGATTTCTGACAGTGATAATCAAACCATCCATTGGCCGAAGGCTTGAGTCCCTGAATCTGCTGAATCCGACTCTTCCACTGTAGCCTCTGAGGAATAGGTTGAGAATGCCGCAACTAATCGAGAGCGAGTTCCATAAGTTAAGGTTAAGGAATCACAACTGCCTCCTTCCCTTTATGGTGAGAAAGTAACAAAGCAAGTGCTGGACTCGGACTCACGCGACGGACCCTACACATCTTGCTCAACCTGAAATTGCCAAAGACTTCAAGTTGTGCCTCGCCAGAACCTCATCGGCGTCAGTTTCGTGTCGACGAGACCTCCTGGGGCTGTTGGGGGTGTCACCAGAGGGATTTGTTGCAAGAATCGAAGCAAAAACAAAGCAGCGACTCGAATGGCAGAACGTGACTGGGAAGTTCAGGCGGCGAGGCAGAAGACTCGATCGATGAACTGGTTCTGCGGATCTGTTGCAAGAATTCGGGATTGGCTCTGCTAGGCTTGAAAGGCTATGGCAGACCCACAGCCCGCAAGCTTCAATTCGCGGCACTTCATCCCCGAGATCATTCTTTGTCGCCCGTTGGTCGTCGTGTCCAAATATTGGATGCCACTGAAAAATCGGTCGGTTAGGGAACTTGCTCCGCGGGGATCTGAGGCACCTCACAATCCGCTCTCGGGTGCTACGATGGCACAATGCGCCTGATGCGGATTCCGGGGCAAGGTGGTCACGATTCCGAAATTGATCCGGTCAGCATTCCGAAATTAATCCGGTCCCGATTCCGGGATGAAGCCGGGCACGGATTCCGATTTTAAGCCGGTCAGTTTTGGCC
>Ga0208038_1001773_pt1 | contig 11081 bp, 10 predicted proteins | sample June2015DPH_16_1_FD_184714 | JGI IMG/M metagenome (GOLD analysis project Ga0208038, IMG submission 184714) | Peatland microbial communities from SPRUCE experiment site at the Marcell Experimental Forest, Minnesota, USA - June2015DPH_16_100... | ecosystem: Environmental > Terrestrial > Soil >...
GGCCCAAGCGCTGGCAGACGATCGGCAATCGAAGAAGATCAAATACAAGTTGAGCGAACTTCTGACGCAGCGCGTGATGGCGATCGCATGCGCGTAGGCGGTTGGCTTTCAAAACTGGACCTTTTGGGTTCATCCTTCAACCGCAAAGAATCACCGGCAGCAGGCAAGACAAGAAAAGAGAAGCAGCGCTACTGAGAGTCTTTCGTACGACGTAGAATTCCTACACAGGTAACAGTTTGGAATGGACTCGAGCAGTCTAGTTTCAAAGCTCCGTGCGAACGGCGTCCGCGTTGCCGCGGGTCTTTCGTGTTCAAGACTCTAGATGAGCCCGTGCGTGACACCCAGAACAGAGCGTGATCAGGTTCTCTTCGGAGTCGGATCCGGAATGGCTGCGGAACTCTCTGTGGTGCAGCTCAAGATTCGACATCGCGCCACACGATTGACACCGCCAGCCGTCGCGACGCAGGATCTGCTGGCGCAAACTTTCGTACGACAAGGGGTCCAGCCGCAAGCCGGCGGCTTTTGGTCGAATCATTCTCACGACGCCTTCTCCCGCAGGTTTTCGAGGAAAGCCTGCTGCTGTTCGCCGGGCAAGAACTTGTAGTAGCGCGAAATCGAATTGAGCAGGATCTCCGGGTTGCCATTGTCCAAGTGCGCGCCAGCCAGGAAGTCGGCGCAGATCATCTCCAGACAGTAACCGCGCGATTTGTCCGTGCCCAGCATCCGCGCCGCCGTCTCGATTGCCTGTTCGATCACCGGGATCTGGCTCTTGTAGACCTTGAAATAGATCAGCTCCGACGGCTCTTCTTCCCTTCCCGTCAGTTCCTTCTCCACCTCCCGCCGGAAGTCCTCCCTGGGCATGGAGCGGGCTTTGTGCACCCAGGGTGCACAATCGAAGCGCTGACCCTCCGCCCGCGCCAGCTTCGCCAACTCCCGCCCTTTCGTCCAGCCGATTTCCTTCAGATCCTTCCGCACCTGCGGCGGCAGGTGCTCGTGGATGGACATCAGGTAGTACGCCTTCCTCCTTGATTCCGGGAACCGCCTCGCCAGAAATTCGTCGAACGAGCTCAGGTTCTCCAGCCTCCAGTACTGTCCTGCCCGCACCTCGCACAGATACCGGCCGAGTTCGACGAAACGCGTATCCCGCTCCATCTCTTTCTGCTTCTCCCAGGCCAGGATCTCGTCGATCTTAGTGAGGACAAACAGGGCCCGCTTGCGGTTGAGCTTCGGCGGCATCGGCGGATACCTAGTGCAGAAGTTCGTCAAACAGACCAAGATCAACTCCGGGTTTGCGCACAAGGCCGGCTTCGACCAAGTCGCGTTTATCGAGGCAGAGCCCGAGGAAGGGGCAGGTCGTGCACGGGTCTTGCGGAAAGCGGATGCCACTATGCGGCAGGAAGAGCCCGGACTCGATCCGTCGGACCGTGTCATCGACCAGAGTTGCGAACTCCTGGCGCTGCTCGTCAGAAATCGTGGCCCGAAGGTACTGAACTTCGACCAGGCGCTTGCGGACGAAAACAACCTGGGCGACTTCGTCGATGCCCGTCATCCACGAATAGCAGACGAGTTGCGGATCCAGTGCGGAAATGCCGGCCGGCTCTTCCGGATATCGTGCGGAAGTGGTCTTCCACTCCAGCACGCAGGGCGTGCCGTCCAGTTCACCAATGGCATCGACGTAAGCGACAAAAGTGTTGCCCGAAGCGAGTGTCCGCGTGAACTGAATCTGCTGGGTGGAACGAGGGCGGCGAATGCGAACCCGGCCGTCCTGGGCGAAGCGCTCAAGCAACTGGACGCCTTGTTGCAGCATGCGGTCCCAGGTGTCGTTGCCCGAGTAGGTCAGGTCCATGTCCTTGCACAGGCCCCACTGCTCGAACAATACAGCCGCCGGATCTTCGCGGCGAAAAAGGGCGGCGACGGCCTGTTCGGAGGCTCGGCCGAAGAGCATGGGGGCACGCGTGTCTTTTTCTTGCCAACCATCGAGGTAGCGGTGCCGGTAGCGGCGCGGGCAGCCAAGGTACTGGCTGATCTGGGTGTAGGAGTAGGTCATCGGGCTGTCTCCTCCGCGGTGTTGGAGCGAGAAGCCGTCGAGACCGGAGCTGCGGACAGTTCTTCCCACTGGCTGGCGGGGGCGAAACCGTCGAGGTTGATGAGCGAAATGCCGTTGATCACAGTGTGGCTGATCTTGACGACACCGCGGAGTCCGGGCAGAGCCTTCTCATCGACCTGTTCGTGGGCCAGAAGTTCCGGGTCATAGAGAAAATCCCGCAGAAACCAGCCCAGCTTCCACATCGCTTTTTGGGTGCAGTAGAGGCGGCCGACAATGGACTGACCAACGAACATACTGGGTTCAAGGATGGAGAGCCGGAGGACGTAGAACGGTTTGTGGGCGTGCCAGCGGAACTGGGCGCCATCAACCCGGACCAGGAAGACCCCGTCGGGGATCTCCGGACGCGAATCGCGGGCAGTTTCGGCGAGTCCAGGGACTTGGCGTTTCATGCTGCACCTTCTTTCTGACCGAGGTAGCTGTTGAGCTGGCAGACGAGGGCATTGCGATCCTTCTCGGCCCAGTCGGCCAGCGACTGGACGAAGTTCTCAACCTGCTCGCGGGTGGCATCTCGGAGCGTCTTGGTGCCGCAGAAGTCGACGGCGTAGGCCTTGACCAGTTCGGGATCGAGCTGGTGCTGGCGGATGATCTGGCAGAGGCGGTCGCGGACCTTTGGGCCGGTCCCGTTCCCATTCCCGTTCCCATTTGCGTTTTGTGGAGGGAACTTCTCAGTCGGACTCGGAATTCTCCCGATTTCCTCGACCGAGCAGATGCCGATGCCGTAGGCCTTCCGCAGGGCTCTGTTGACAGCTCGAGTTTCGGCGACGCGCATTTCGGCGCCGCGGACGAGGGGGGAGACATTGGAAGGGTCGGCGTCGCCGTATCCGACGAAACCCCTGCACTGTTTTGATCTATAAACCGTTCCCTTGAACGCCCAGCGCTGTGAACTCGGATCGCAAAACTTGTCTACAGGCGAAACCCTAATACCAGTGCAATGCTTACGTCGGGCGAGCCGGAGCAGGCCCGCGTGTGTAACGTACCAGCCACGATTCAACAGAAGCAGGTCGCCATGGCTTACGGACAGCTGATGCTCCTTGATCAGAGACGCCAAACTGCTCAACATTTCAGGAGTCAGTGGCCCCCACTTTTCTCGTGCTATTTCTAGGTCGGCTTGTACTGTGCTTGGTTTGGTTCTCATTGTGCCTCCAGTGGGAACAAATGGATGACAAAAGGATGACATATACCGAAACAAATGTCAACAACGTTCCGAGAAGCGCAATGGTGGGAGCGCAGGTCAGGTGCTAAGATTTCTGCGGATGAAAAAAGATACCCGACTGACTTTTAGAGTCCGCTCTGATTTAAAGAAGGAGCTTGAGACGATCGCGGCACGCGAAGGGCAGAGTGTCGCCCGAATTTGTGAAGCCTTTCTCTTGGCTGGTTCGGACGCATACAAGAAAGACGGAACTAGATTGCTGCAGAGACTGATTGGTCGACTCAGCACAAAATCCTTGGAGTGAGAGGAAAGGCAACATCACGGAAAGGTGGCTATCTGGAGCGACCAAGCTCCTGGATGAATGGTTCAACATCAAGAGCTTCAACCCCGCCAGCGATCGCGGCTGTCGGCAATTGCGAGCGGGACTTGCGGTGGACTACGATCAACCGCCCGGACCGTTTGGGTGAGGCTCGACGCAAGGAGAGTAGCGGAACGGCCATGGACGGCCGGACCGTCTTCCCAGCTTTGGCTGACCACAGGTTTGAGTTGGGTCTCGAAAAGAACCAGTCCGGCGGCGACGACGGTCAGCCAGCGCTTTTTGAAGCGCGCCAGCATGATCGCTCCGGAATACATGGCGAATTCTTATTGCATTCCGATCGCATAGCTGAAGCATGCGCCCTTAGAACTCGACAAGCCAGCGCTAGGTCGAACGTATGGGGCAATCGATGCGGGTCACGTTGCCGGCGGGGAAGTGTTTCCGCCGGATTCTCGGTAGTGGTCTCTACGTTTTGCGCGGGCGCCGTGTCGGCGGGTACCCGTTCGTGCCCTTAGCGGCGATGCACTCTGGCGTGGCATGCCGCACGCAGCGTGATCAAGTTTTCTTGTGAGTGCGCTCCCGAATGGCTGCGGATCCCCCCGCGCCTTGCTACTCAAAGCGCGGGGGGAACGAGGTCGGGTAGGTAGGCAGTTTACGAAACGAAGCCAAGAAGTGCTTTGTTTTCAACGAACCGATTAAGAAACCTGACGAGGAAAAACAGGAATTAGGAAGAGGTCGAAGGGGTTTGTGGAGGGATGTCGTCGTTAGAAATTCAGACCGATGCAGGGGCAATCGAAGGGCCTGCAAGACAAAACCTGATCGCCGTGAGAGTCCTTCCCAAGATTGACCTGAGACGGCCTCGCGGATATCTGGATCGCCAAAGAACTGGACGGCGAGGTCGCCCGTGCGGAATTACCCGGAGCAGGTCGCATTGCAGCAGCGTCTCCCTAGGGCGGGTTCAACTACAACTTTGCAGTAGGCATTTCCGACGCACTCGCAGACGAAATTTGGCAGGTGACGCCGTGGCGTGGTCGTCGCCCCCTGTTCGCCTAGGATTAGTGCATCCTTGAGCCGACGATCAACAACATTGTCGAGAACTCAGCATCGAGGGAGTCCGATGTCAGATGCACCGGAGAGCCGCACCGTGCCCAACAACTGCTTCCCGATTCGCTTTTCGTGGCCAACTTATTGCGGTATCAGTGTGCAGTAGAGCGGCGGTTTTACCGCGCCGCCGCCTCTTCATCGTCGAACACTTCAAAAACAGTAAGCAGCTTTGTGATCTGGAGAAGGTCGTCTACACGCTGGCTCAGGCTCGCCAGTTTCACCGCGCCACCGGCGCCGCGGGCAGTCGTGTAAAGCGAAACCAGCGTTCCGAGCCCGCCGCTATCGATGTAATTCACTTCGCGCAGATTCAGCACAACCTTTGGGCTCTGGGCCAGCAGTTTCTTGACCGTGTCGTGCAGGCTGGCCGATTCTTCGCCGAACACAACCCCGCCGCTGCAATCCACCACCAGCGCGCCCTCCATCGATCGTGTGCTCATTCTCAGTTGCATAAGCGTTTTCTCCAATCTTCGCGGTAAAACTCGATGTATGAGCCTACCCCGCCCGAATCCCCCGCCCAAGCGGCCCGCCCGAGTTGTGGCCAGATAACGATCTCGCAAATCGAGTCCGTGCGTGAGCAACCCGCGCGCGCGTGAGACTGTATAATCAGGGACTCCGATGAGCTACCAGGTCCTGGCGCGCAAATACCGGCCGCAGAAATTCTCCGACGTCATCGGCCAGGAACACGTCACCCGCACCCTGCAAAATGCCATTGCGCAGGAGCGCATCGCGCACGGCTATATCTTCAGCGGCCATCGCGGAATCGGCAAGACGACGGTCGCACGCATCCTGGCGATGGCGGTGAACTGCCGCTCGGCAGAAGGGCCGGTGGCCGAACCCTGCGGCGTATGCGATTCCTGCACCGAGATTCGCGCCGGCAACGCGGTGGACGTGATCGAAATCGACGCCGCCACCAATCGTGGAATCGACGAGATCCGCGAATTGCGCGAGGCCGCGCGCTACCGTCCGGCGCGCGACCGTTTCAAAATCTACATCCTCGACGAAGCGCACCAGATCACCGACGCGGCCTTCAATGCGCTGCTCAAAACGCTGGAGGAGCCTCCCGGCCACGTGATCTTCATGATGGCCACCACGCAGCCCGAAGATATTCCCCAGACCATCCGTTCGCGCTGCCAGCACTTCAGTTTTCGCGCCGTGAAGTTCGAGGACATAATGGGGCGACTCCGCGACATCGTGACGAAAGAGAAGATCCCCGCCGACGAGGACGCCCTCGCTCTGCTGGCGGAAGCGGGCGACGGCTCGATGCGGGACGCGCTCTCGATTCTCGACCAGGCAATCGCCTCCACCGCCGACCACCTGACGCTCGATTCCGTTCGCAGCCTCATCGGTTCCGCTCCGGCTGGGGCGCTGGAAACGGTAATGCAGGCCGTCGCGGAAAGCTCCAGCGAGAAAATCCTCGTGCTGGTTGACGAATTGATCGGCGAAGGCCACAGTCCCACGCATTTCGCGCGCCAGTTGGTGCGCTTCCTGCGCAATGCCACGGTGGCGAAGATCGCGGGCAAAGACTCGGCGCTCTTGCAGATTTCGTCCGACGAGCGCGCCCGCGTAGGCCGCATCGCCGATCTGTTCAGCGAGGAAGACCTGACACGGCATTTGCAGATCATGCTGCGCACTCATGGGGAACTCGGATACCGCCAGGAGCAGCGCTTCCATCTCGAACTGGGACTGCTGAAAATGACGCATGCGCAGCGTCTGCTGCCCATCGAGCAGTTGCTGAGCGATGCGGCGGCGTCTGCTTCCGGACCACCGCGCACCACACCGAGGCCAGTTCTCACCTCGCCCACGGAAGTTCGGCGCAGCGAGCCGCCGGCATCGGCGCGATCGAATTCGGTGTCGCCGTTCGCGGCCGACTCCGCGCGCAAAGGCAGTCCCAAGGCGGAGGCGTCCGGCGATGCCGCAGCGTTCGCGGACAAGAGTGTCCGCGCCACACACCCGTCCGGTGCGACCAGCGCCAACGTCGTCATTATGGGATCGGCCGCGCCGGCCGTTGCAGAGTTGTCGCCGGAACCCGATCCACAGCCAGCGGCCCCTACAGAAGTGAAAAGCGAATTGAGGACCGAGGCGAGGGTTGAAGCAAACACCGAATCTCTTCGCGACGCCATTCTCGACGCGCTGCGGAATCAGCAGATGTTAGTTTCCATTCTGGAAAACGCGGAGTGGCGGCTGGAAGGAAGTTCGCTGATCGCAAAAGTAGCGGCGTCGAGCACCATGATCGAAATGTCATTCACCGCCGACGCGCGCCGCATCGCCGGCGCCGCCGCCAGCGGTCTGGCCGCGAGACCGATCAAGATGCTGCTCGAGCCCGGTGGAACTCCGCAGGTATCGTCCCCGCCACGCCGGGCGCCGACATTAAACGGAAGCGCGCGCAGCCGCGCCGAACAAGACCCGATCGTGCAACGCATGAAAGAAAAGTTCGGAGCCGAAATCCGCACCGTGATTGACTATCGGGAGAAACAATAGGGCGTGAACCGCCGAGACGCAGAGTGCGCCAAGAAAAACGAGAATTGAGTTTGTTTTCTCGGCGTACTCGGCGTCTCGGCGGTTAAAAGGTTTTCTATGTCGAACTTCAATTTGCAGGAGCTGATGTCGCAAGCCAAGCAGCAGTACGAGACGCTGCAGAAAAAGATGGAGCAGACCGTGGTCGAGGCCTCGGCCGGCGGCGGCACGGTCACCGTCAAAATGGATGGCCGCAAGCAGGTGCTCGGCATCAAGATCGATCCGGAGGCGGTAAAAGCCGGCGACGTCGAGATGCTGCAGGATCTCGTGATGGCCGCATTGAACGAAGCCGGCCGCAAGGTCGATCAGGCAATGCAGTCCAGCGTGGGTGGAATGCTGGGCGGACTGGGAGGAAATTTGTAATTTGGTAATTTCATAATTTTGTAATTTGAATCCCGACTGGGTTTCAAATTACCAAATTACCCGATTACAAGATTACGAAATGTCTCGTTTTGCCGAACCGATGACCCGGCTCATCGACGAACTCAAGAAGCTGCCGGGAATCGGCAGCAAGAGCGCGCAGCGGCTCGCCTTCCACATTCTGCGGTCGAGCGAGGACGATGCCGAATCTCTCGCCTCCGCGGTTCGAGACGTCAAGGCCAAGCTGCGCCTGTGCTCAATCTGCAACAACATCACCGACGTCGATCCCTGCCTGTACTGCAGCAGTCCTACCCGGAATCAAAAGCTCGTCTGCGTGGTCGAGGAGCCGACCAACATCGCCGCGGTCGAGAAGACGCGAAATTTTAACGGCGTCTACCACGTGCTCCACGGCTCGATTTCGCCAGTGCACGGCGTGGGACCGGAGCAATTGCGCATCGCAAATCTGGTGACCCGTGTCGACACCGGAGAAATCGAAGAAGTCATCCTAGCGACCAATCCCACGGTCGAGGGAGAAGCCACCGCCACCTATCTGGCCCAGCAACTGAAGCGACAGGGATTGCGCGTCACCCGGATCGCTATGGGCATTCCGGTAGGCAGCGACATCGAATACGCCGACGAAGTCACCATGCTGAAGGCCATGGAAGGCCGGCGGGAAATGTAGCGCTTGCCGCGGCTTTGCAATCGAAGTTCCTTATCTCTGGTCCGAACCCTTCCGAGAGGTTACCGAAGGGCACTGGCTGATGGCCGGGCCTCCCGCGTATAATGGCGGCAATTCCAACATTTTCTTCGAGGGGTCGAGTCTATGGGCCGCGTCCTCCGCTGTGCGCAACAACTCGTTTTCTGCATGGGCACGCTGTTGATGGTTACGGGCACAATGTACGCGCAAGATGCGCTCCCAATTCCCGCTCCGTCCACCCCGCATTATGGCATCCCGGAGGATTGGAGCACCCAGCACGTCATCTATACCCGCAACGGCTCGGTCGAAGACATGCTGAAGGTCCGCGACGATCCACGCTTCCTGAATAACATTCTTCTGCATTACATAAGGGAGCACCGCAACCAGACGGCGCAACCGGCAACTGCCGGGTTGGACGAAAATAGGCTGAGCGCAGACAGCGCCGACGCCGATTCGCAAGAATTGCCGTCGCAACTCCCGCGGAACTGGCGCATATACCACCACCCCCCCCCATCCACCTGGAACAGGCGCTCCAAGGTTGACTGGGCCGTCTCCCTGGGTGGATTGGGCGGCCTGGCGCTTGCAGAAAGTCCGGCAAAGTACTCCTTTAATCCGAGCGCAGCACCCAGTTGTGCCAACGACTTTGTCGTGTACACGCTCAACGCGGCTCCTACAGTGGGCGGGCAAGCCAATCTGGTCGGTTTGAGGAATCTCTACTCGAACAGCGCCGGAACCGGATATTGCACGGGCACTGGTCCCACGTTTCTATTTTCTTATGCGATCGGGAGCAAAGCCTCGGCCCTTTCGCCAACACTTTCGCTCGATGGGACAAAGGTTGCCTGGCTCGAGAATACGAATCCTGTCAATCTCCACGTCACCACATGGGTCGCTGGACAAGGCACCAGTGCCGCGACGGGTGCGGTCGCCCCGACAGGTACGTGGTCGAATGGGGCATGCACTCCTGCCGGCGCTTCCTGCGACTTTGCCCTCAGCTACACCACTTCGGCCCGATGCACGGCGAACTCCTCCCTCAACAGCGATTCTGACATGTACATTGACTATCCCAGCGATACCGGCTACGTCAGCGCCGACAACGGAATTCTTTACAAGATCACAGGCATCTTCAAGGGCACTCCCACCGTCGACTTCTGCGTCACGGTAAATGGGAACTTAGGCACTAAGGGTGCATACATGAGTGGCGCGGTCTACGATCCTCTGCTCAACGAGGTTTTTGTCTCCGATTCCAGCAAGGTCTACGCCTATAGCGTGGGGGCGACAAGCTTCACGCTCACAGCGTCGTACACCTATGCCGCCAGCGAGAAGGGCTATGCCGCTCAGGCGCCGGTGCTGGACGCTTTTAACGGTTATATCTACATGTACTCCACTGACGACATTAACGGCGATACTTCCGTGGCGCAGTTGCCCACCAGCCTAGCCTCTGCCGTCTTTGTTGCACTCGGCCCCGCCAGTACAACAACTCCAAATGTGTACCTGAGCTACGGAGCCTTCGATAACAACTATTACAACAAGGGGCCGAAGAACGCTGCGTCCACCCTATACAGTTGCGGCACCGACACGACGACTACAACCGCGGAGGATCTCTTCGCGATTAGTTTCAACGCCAGCACCGGTTTGATGAACACGACCCCCGTCATGCCCGCTAACAAGAATGTAAATCCAGGCGGCCATGCCGGAATCTGCTCGCCGATCATCGAGTTCTATGCTGGGAGCACGGACCGAATCTTCGTCGGCATGGGCGACTTTGCTGGCGCTACCACCGGTGCCAACGTCGTCACGATGTGGAACATCACCACCCGCCTCACCAGCGCCAGCGCCACGCCCACGGCTACCGCCACGGGCTACCAAGGCGGCACGACTGGCTTCGCCATTGACAACAATGCCAGTCCCGCCAGCTACCCCCAAGCGGAGAGCGTTTACTTCTCGACCCTCAATACGAGCGCCTCTGCCACCACTTGCGGAGCCAATAACTATTGCGCCGTAAAGCTGACGCAGAGCGCCCTCCAATAGAAAGCGGTGCGGTGCGCCTTGGGATTTCCGGCTGAATTGGGTAGGGTTGATCTGGTAATGGCTCTAGCCTGATAGCGGGTCTGCAGGCTGGCTACGAACTCTTGCGGTTAGTATTACAATTCGTTGAGATGGGACCAATCTTTCCGCAACTCAATGCCTGCGTCTCAAACACACGCTCGAACCGGAATGCTGGTTTCGCGTAGGGTTTCTTGGTTTGCTTTTTCTGAGTTCGCCGCTTGTCCTCAGGTTCCACCGGATTCCCATTCGCCATTAGACATTCACCTCGAAAAAGCAGACTCGGCTCAAGCGACAGGTACTCTCTCTTCTGGAGGGATTATACAGTCTTGCGGCCTTCGCCGAAAGACCGTGATTCCAGCCCGGTTTTCATGGTTACCGCAGAACTGCGGTAAGGTTCTGTGTAGGGCACGGCTTTAGAGGCCGCGGAAAAATGCAATCTGGCGATAACGAGCGACCACCGGGGCTAAAAGCCCGCATTGATTTCACGCGGGTTACGCGGCCCTGAAGGGCCGCTCTTCCACGGCAATCCACAAACTTCTGAGTTTTTTTCGCAAGCTGTGAAGCCGTGCAAAATCGCCGGGTTGCCGAATTCACGACCACTTCCACAAGATGCCCGTTACAAACTGGTTTCGGCGCACCCTTGCCTGGTCCATCCTCCGCAGTCTTTTCCAATCGAAGGATGAGCCTAAAGGGGAGCCTGGACGGTGGCGGAGGAAAGCTCCTTTCTGGATTGGATTCTGAGAAAGTCTAGCAGCCGCAGCCGGGGCGGTGGGAATGTGGAAAGCGC
>Ga0208038_1001774_pt1 | contig 11079 bp, 7 predicted proteins | sample June2015DPH_16_1_FD_184714 | JGI IMG/M metagenome (GOLD analysis project Ga0208038, IMG submission 184714) | Peatland microbial communities from SPRUCE experiment site at the Marcell Experimental Forest, Minnesota, USA - June2015DPH_16_100... | ecosystem: Environmental > Terrestrial > Soil >...
GCCGGTCTGAAACGCGCTAGTGCTTATGGCAGTTCCGCAAGGTTGACCTTGTGGGCAGGGGTTAGTCTTACCTCCATAGGCAAGGCCGGATCGCGGCATCCACCCAATCCATCCGGGGCCCGTATACCAGGTAACCAGCCCGGGTGACCAGGCGCCGAAACTCCCTGGGAACCACACCCAGCCTAGGCCTGGGACGAAGCTCCACCCACCATAGTGATAGGGCAGCCAGCCCCAGGGATCTCCAGAAATCCACGTGTATCCGAAGCCCGGATACGAGCACCAGCGGCCAAACGAATAGGGGGACCATCCCGCATAGACATTCGGCATCCACCCGTATCCGAAACCCGGCATGTAGGACCAATTCCCGTAATACGACAAATCAGACCAGCCATAATAAGCGTCACTGCCGTTATTGGAATACGCTCCGGGCGATGGGCTGTTTTGGGCGGCTTCCACTCGACTTTCTCGTTCCTGCACCCATTTATCCCAGTCGTCCTTGGTGATTCCTTCCGAGAGCTGGTCAGGCTGGTCAGTACCAGGACTCAGTTCAAGGACCGAATTCTTGGCCAGCGTCCAGGAACCGAGAGAGCTTGCGACCTCCACCGAGCCGTTGAAGACTTCTACCCGTTCCTCTGAGGAATCGACATCAACCCGGAACATTGCTTTCCCGCGCGGAGTAAGCGTTGCATTGGACGTGCGCACCTCGTACACGTCTTGTCCTACGGGGGCCGCATGGAATGTCGCATAGCCCTGGGGCATCGTGAGGCAGTTGATTTTGCTTCCGTCGGAAGCCAGGGCAAGTTGGGTGAATTCAAGCATGGAAAGCTGGCCAAGCCGTACTGTCGAGCCGTTCTCGAATTCAACTTCGGCAAAGCTGCCTTCCGCAGTCGAAAGTTTGAAGCCTTCCTGGACAGGGGTGTTCATCGGGGCTTCGGCCCAATCGGCAATGTCCGACCGCTGTATCGTGACATTGCCCTCGACAAAACTAAGGCGAACAATACGGGCGTGAGAATAAGTCTGGCCCCAGGCTGCGGCAATCCCAAGAAAAACTGCCGCACCTAACCCCACCAAAATTCTTGCTACCGGTTGTTTCATGGGTGTCATGGACCACCTCCCCAAGAACCCCGAGAAAGGCCTAACAGGCCACCTTAATCTTACACCAGTCTAGACGAGGCAGATAGTTAAAAGGTTGCCGGATGGCTGGAATTGCCGATATTCGAAACTCGAAATTCGAAAATCGAAACTCGAAACTGGAAATCCGAAATTCGAAACTCGCAAGAGACGCTGCTGCAACGCCGTGGAGCCGGGTTTCGAGTTTCGATTTTCGAATTTCGAGTTTCCTGCTAAGGCCTGGGTTGGATGCGTTCGATGATCTGCTGAGCGCGAACCTGCGCCAAGTGAAGAAAGCGCGAACCATGAGCAATCTTTTCCAGCGTCGGAAGGAGCATCTCGGGGTCGGCCAAGCTCTTGTTTTTTAGTTCGATCTGGGTTTGCAAAAGCTCTTGCGGGAGACCCAACGGGTCATACTTCATCTCAAATTCAAGCGCCGCAATGTGCTCCTCAACTGTGCCCACTGCTTCGAAGATGTCCACCAGCTCCCGTGCCATTCGGTTCTCAGTGTAATTGAAGACCACTCGGTTCACGTCCTCGCCCTGCTGGTAGGCGAGGGTCTTCTGGCCCAGGTTTGCCACCTTCTTGTGGCTGTCGAGGTCAACGGACTGGAAGTTGTGAAGTTGCCCGGCTAGCGCGAATATTCGCTCCGTGGTGCCTGCGGAAAGCTGAAAGGCGCAAGGGCTCTGTGCTTCGTCCAGTTTGTGGCCTTCGAAAGTCCCCAACCCTTTTGAGTCCACGGTAATCAGTAGATACTCGGGGGTGCTGCCCTTGAACGTCCTTGAATAAGTCAGCTTGGTCGGAACACCGGCGGCTTGGAGAAAAATCGAGGCAGGGTAGCTGCCTGCTACGATGACAAGACCGAAGAAAGGGATGAGAACCCGGAATCTCCGAGGATGAATCGCCATAGGCTCAACACGTGCAATGACGCATCTTCGTCCTTGCGGGTAAGAGAGGGCAACGGCTCGTCCACCAAGAGCCAAAACCCCGAGAGTCCGAAGCTGGAATTCCATGCCCGCAGCGACCCACCCTGCCTTTTGCCCCGACCGCTATGCAAGGGCGGTGAGCTGGACGCAAGGCGTCCGTGGGGTAGTTCGGGCGCCGCCAGGCGATTCCTTACTTCGCCTGTGTCAGGGCGTGAAGCTCCGCTTCCTCGATGTCGAAGTTCGCGAAGACGTGCTGGACGTCCTCATGGTCCTCGAGCTCTTCCATGAGCCGGAACATTTGATCCGCCTGTTTGCCGGTCAGCTTCACGTAAGACTGGGGGATCATGGAGACTTCCGCGGCAGCGGGCGTGATGTTGGCGGTCTTCAGGCGGTCAACCACCTGGTGCAACTGGGCAGGGGGTGAAAAGACTTCCCAGTTGCTGCCGTCCTCGGCCATGTCATCCGCGCCCGCCTCGGTCACCAATTCCAGCAGCGTCTCCTCGCTGGCCTTTCCCTTTTCCACCACGATGTAGCCTCGTTTGGTAAACATCCAGCCTACGGAACCGTGCTCCCCCAGGTTCCCGGCGTGCTTGGAGAAAATGTGACGGATTTCGGACAGGGTTCGGTTCTTGTTATCCGTCGTCACTTCCAACAGCATCGCCACACCACCAGGCCCGTAACCTTCGTAGACTACTTCCTCATACGCGGCGCCGGGAAGCTCACCCGTCCCCTTCTGAATGGCGCGCTTGATGTTATCCGCCGGCATGTTCTCAGCCTTGGCGGCCACGATGGCCGTACGCAGGCGAGGATTGGCATCCGAGTCTCCACCACCTATCCTCGCGGCGATGGTGATTTCCTTGATGATCTTTGTAAAGGCCTTTCCGCGCTTCGCGTCTAAGGCCCCTTTTTTGTGTTTAATTGTCGCCCATTTAGAATGCCCCGACATAACATGACTTTCCTTTCGGTTGAATCAGTGCACGACCCCATAGAGAGTGATTCTATGGGGGTTGTCTTAACAAGCCACAGTAGCATAGACATCGTACCACAATGACGAATGGGAATCTATCGCTATCGGGGCCAGGTAGTGTGGTCTCTTAGCTTGAAATCGTCGGAGGTGGCAGTACAACGCTGCTGACAGGGGTTGGATTTGGGAACAACTACAACGGGAGCGGACGGGGATGAAAGATCGGTGATGGGTCTTTTTGGCTTGGAACTGGAAGAAGTGGGAAATCGTCCTGTCGTTGGTGCCAAGGGAACTCCCTGGTGATTTCCGGTCGTATGTGAAATAATGCAAGTCCTACGGCGTTTCTTGTCTCCAGCACTCAATCCGCGCCGTGATTTACCCGCATCCTTTACTCGCAATCAGAGGGGAGTATGCGAATGACGATTGGCCGTAAGCTTTCCCGCTACGTCACCGTAACCGCCGTTTTGGCTTGTTCCATTTTTGTTCTTGCAGAACCCAAAGACAAAGAGAACAACTCTGAAGTCAAATTCACCTCGCGCACTGAACTGGTGCTGATCCCCACGCTGGTGACCGACAAGTCCGGCACTCACATCAGCGGCCTAAAGAAGGAAGACTTCACGGTGTTGGAAAACGGCGCCGAGCAAAAGATTGCCACGTTCGAAGAAATCACCAGCGACGCGCACCGTTTGTCGCGTCCCAAGAATCCGAATGAGTTCAGCAATTCCCTGGCGGGCAAGCCGTCCGCCAATCGCATTACGCTTATCGTGCTCGACTTCATCAACACGCTCTTTCTGGATCAGACGAACGCGCGCAAGGAATTGCTCAAGTACCTAACGCAATCGGTGGATCAGCGCGAGCCGACAGCCCTCTACACCCTCACCCGTAGCGGCGTTCACGTGATCCATGACTTCACTACCGACCCTCGCGTCCTGGTAGCCGCACTGCATAAGGTAAATGGCGACACGCTCCATATGGTCGATACCCAGGAAGAGGTGGAGGCCATAACCGGAACTGCCAGTCCCGATGGCAGCACGGGTGTCGACCCCGGCGTCGTGCAAAGCGAAGCCGACAGAATCCAGACCATGATGGAAGACATGGAACTGAATTTTCAATCGTTCGAGCAACGCCTTGCCATCACCTACACGTTGCAGGGAATGCAGCAGTTATCACAGGCATTGGCAGGATGTCCTGGGCGCAAGTCGCTGATCTGGGCGGGCGGCGGATTCCCTTTCAGCGTGAGCGACAACACCATGCAGCTCGCTCCCCCCGGCCGCGATACTCTTAGCGATGTACTGCCCATGTACGAACACACCTGGCAACTGTTGAACGCCGCACAGATTGCACTCTATCCACTGGATGTCAAAGGGCTGCAAGCTGGGATCGTGCCTGGCGCCACCGTGGGCAACCCGGGAACAAATTATGCGCGCAATATGAGCTGGAAACAGATGGATACCCAGTCGACCCTCAAGACCTTTGCGTCCATGACCGGAGGCCGCGCCTATTACAACTCCAACGATCTGGTGAAGGGCTTTCGCGATGCGGTTCGCGATTCTGCCCAATACTACATGCTTGGCTACTATCTTGATCGGTCGAATACCAAGTCTGGCTGGCGCAAGCTCGCGGTGAAAGTGAAACGCGATCACGTGGAAGTGCGTGCACGCAGCGGCTTCTTCGTGACGAATGCCACCATCGATCCCGACACCAGCCGTGCCAATGACATTGCCTCGGCTTTGCAGTCGCCTTTGGATTACACATCGCTTGCGCTGGTGGCGCGGTGGGACAATATCGAACCCGGCAAGGAACCGGGCAAGAAGCATGTAAATTATGAGATGCACCTGGCGGCAGATCCTGCGCTGATCAACGACGCCGACAATAACCATTTTGCGCTGGAATTCGTAGCGCTGGCGAAAACGCCTGAAGGCAAAGGGGTGGATCATCCCCTAAGCCAGAAATTTGATGCTCATCTGACCTCGGAGAAGGCGTCGGTGATTCGCGAGAAAGGTGCGGCCTTCAGAGGCGCCCTGGATCTTGCTCCCGGGGAATACACAGTCCGTTTCGTTGTCCGTGACGATCTTAGCGGACGCATCGGCTCGGTTGCCGCACCCTTGAAGGTAGAATGAAAAAGAGTTGGTGCGTGGCTGCAGTTCGCCCGTGAACTTTACCCCGGAGTTTGGCCATTTTTCCGGTCTGCGGGTACTGCAAGATTTCTCTGCAACTTATGGGACGTTGGGCGCATCGGATAGTACCAGGGAGAAGTGTTGGCGGCGAACGTACCCCAGGCTATTGCCGTTTGCCTCTTGATTGAGGTACTCTTTCTCAGCGAGTGAAGATAAAAAGGTGCGACCAGGTGAGTTCTTTCCGAAGATGAGGCGCAAAGGGCTAAAATTGCTGCGACAGTTGATGGTCTGGGCAGCCGTACTGGTCCAGGTTCATCTCTTCTTTGTCGGGGAACTCCACCGTCACGTCCTTGCTGATCCCCTTTCCGGAATCCAAGGCCCGGTGCGCGAAGGCGTTGGGCCAGCGAAAGCAACCCCAGACAACAACGCTTTGTGCGCAGCTTGCCAAATTGCTCGCCAGGGGTCTGTACACCCCGCGCCGCAGAGCCCCGGCACCCTGTACTTATCCGAGGAACGAAGCAACCCCTCCTCACCGGCGCTTTACTTCCCCTCTATCTTTCAGGTACCTCCTTCCGGGCGAGACCCACCTCGCTCCTAAGCGACCTCACAGCTTCCAGCCGCTCTATGCGGACAAAATTCTTTCGCTTAGGAGAGACTCATGCACTCGTTATTTCACAGTCGCAGTCAGTTTCGCATTTCTCATACCGATGTTGAACGGATACCTCGGGCCTTGTTCAAAAAAGAGGGGACCGGTTAACTTGAGACGGCTAGGCAAACCTCGGCAAAGATACCGGGTGCATGCACTCATTGGCTGCCTTGCGCTCGCTGGTGAAATTCACCTTTTCTCAGTAGAAGTTTTTCACCACCACGAGACTTCTGCAAGTATTTGGAGTGCTGCGCGCGAGGGGGCTACGCACCTGCATGCCAGCCAGGATATCAGCCCGTTCTGCCCGGTCTGCCAGATGCTTCGCAGCAACTCGGTTCGCCCTGCGGCCCGCACCCTCCCCTGGAAGCCGCATCGCGAAACACCCTACTTCCTGACCACTTGCGAAGCGCGGTATTCTCTTAACCTCGCTCCGACGCTTGTCGCCCGCTCCCCTCCACTCTCCTGAAAGTTTTGCCCATCCCGCTTCACCTCAACAAATTCTCAGGAGCAAAAGGAGAGTTCTATGCATTCACTCAAGTTCGGACGGCCCTCGCAAAGGCTGGATTCTGGCAGTGGATCTCCAAGGGTGTCTTACCTCAACGGCCGGGCGGGAAGAATCGCCGCCATCTTGATTCTGCTGACGCTCGGAGTCGCACGCTTTGCGAGCGCACAGGGAAGTAATTCGACGTCAATTTCAGGCACAGTCCTAGACCCCTCCGGCGCTGTGGTGAAGGGGGCAACGGTGAAGATTGTGAACCCGGTTTCTCGGTACGAGCGCTCGACCGTCACCGACGACTCGGGCCATTTCGAATTTACGAATGTTCCATTCAATCCCTATCATCTGTCCGTCGCGGCTGCCGGATTCCAGGATATTGACCAAGATGTGGTGGCCAGCACGTCGGTGCCCATCGACCTGAGGTTCAATCTCAAGATCGCAACCGGCGCTACGACCATAACCGTGCAGGGGGAGGCGGCGGACCTCATCGAGCAAACTCCCACCACGCACACCGATGTGGACCGCACTTTGTTTGAGAAACTCCCTCTGGAAAGCGCGTCCTCGTCGGTCAGTTCACTCATTACGCTTGCCACACCTGGAATCGCTGCGGATTCCAACGGTCTGTTCCACGGAATGGGAGATCACGCAGAAAACTCGTTTTCTGTGGACGGCCAGCCCATCACGGACCAGCAAAGCAAGGTTTTTTCCAACCAGATTCCCCTCGATTCGATTCAGTCGTTGGAGGTGGTCCCCGGGTCGCCGCCGGCAGAATTCGGGGACAAAACGAGCGTGCTGATTAAGGTAACGACACGCTCCGGTCAGGGCGTCACACCGCCGCATGGCAGCGTGACGGCGTCCTACGGCGCGTTTGGCACATCAACTGGCGGCTTCGAACTTGGTTACGGGGGTCAGAAGTGGGGGAACTTCATCGCTGCCGGCGGATTGAACACCAGTCGATTTCTTGATCCGCCGGAGTTTACCGTCATGCACGACAAGGGCAATCAAGAGAACCTGTTCGACCGCGTGGACTATCAATTCTCGAGCGCTGACTCGCTTCAAGTCAACCTGGGTTACACGCGTTCCTGGTTTCAGAATCCCAATTCGTTCGACCAGCAACTTCATCCGGGTCTCGTCAACCCTGTGACGGGCGATCTTCTGGGACCGACGGATCAGCGCTCGCAGATTAGGACGATTAATGTCGCGCCGAGCTGGACGCGCCTGATCAGTTCCTCTGCAGTGTTTACGTTCGGCGGCTTCTTCCGGCAAGATCGGTACAACTACTACCCGAGTACCGACCCTTTTGCGGATTCGGCTCCGGACCTGCAGGGCGAGACCGTCAGTCAGGTTCGGAGGCTTACCAACCTCGGCCTTCGCTTCAATGTCTCCTATATGAAAGGAATCAACAACCTGAAGGTAGGCGTCACGTTACAACACACACCGCTGACGGAGAATGACAGCATCGGCATCGTGGATCCAACCCTTATCCCTTCACTCAGCCCCTCCTGCTTGGATGCGAATGGCAACCCCGTTCCCCGTACTCCGTGCGCGATCCTCGCGCCCTTCGACTTGACGCGCGCAGGAAGCCTATTCCGGTTTCACGGGCACACAGATATTAAGGAGCTCTCGCCCTATATCCAGGACGCGATCACCAAGGGGAATTGGTCTTTCAACCTGGGACTTCGCGGTGACTTGTACAACGGCTTATCCATTGCCCGCCAGGCGGAGCCTCGCCTCGGTGTTGCGTACAACATCAGGCCGAGCAATACGATCCTTCGCATATCTTACGCGCGCATTATGGAAACTCCCTTCAATGAGAACCTGGTCATTGCCAGTACGGGATGCAGCATCCCCTTTCTCGCCACCCTTGTGCCGCCGCCCGGTGTCACATGTAGCCTGGGGCCGATTAATCCAGGCCGGCGCAACGAGTTCCACGCCGGCCTGGAACAGGCATTCGGGCGGCACTTCGTTGTGAATGGCGAGTACATTTGGAAGTACACCCGCAACACCTACGACTTCGGCACCGTGGGGAGCACACCCATCACCTTCCCGATCGAGTGGACCAAATCCAAGATTCCCGGATTTGCAATCCGCGCCAGCGTTCCGACCTACCACGGGTTCTCGGCACTTGTGGTGATGTCCAGCGTGGCTGCGCGCTTCTTCCTCCCGCAAGTCGCCGGCTTGCCCATTATCGGCCCGGCGCCCGGCGTCTTCCGCATTGATCATGACGAGCGTTTTAACCAGACGACACACCTGGAATACCAGCCGTGGAAGCGCGGGCCGTGGATCGGCTTCAATTGGCGCTACGACAGCGGGCTAGTAGCCGGTGCGACGCCGTGCTTTGATCCGTTTACCGCAACTTGCCAACCCTCATCGACCACTCTAAATGGCCATCCAGCAGTGACTCTCGTGAATACCATCACCGGTGCGCTTTTGACTGCCGATCAGGAGTTCCAGGCCGGGTTCACCTGCAACGGCGCAACCGCGACCCCTTTTCAGGCTCTGCCTAACCCGTGCCTTGCATCACAGTTCGGCTCAACGCTCATTAAAGTACCGGCGCCGGGGACGGAGAATGACGACCACAACCCACAGCGAATCCAGCCGCGCCACCTGTTTGATATAGCTGTCGGCGACGACAATCTGTTCCACGGCGACCGCTACAAGTGGAGTCTGCGCTTCACGGTCGTCAACCTGGCCAACAAGGAGGCGCTCTATAACTTCCTTTCCACCTTCAGTGGAACCCATTACGTGACGCCGCGAACCTTTACGGCGGAACTGGCGTTCCACTTCTAACCTCGCTCCTTCGTCATGCCGGCCCCGGCCCGGACGGAACTCCTCTCCGGCGGGGCCGGCGGTGATCTCTAGCCCTGAGGAGACCGCTGAACAACTCGCTCTCGCCTGGCTAGGCTGTGGCGCTTTTCCCGTTCCGCGCGGCGGGCGAAATCCATTGGCCGTGAAGCATGGAGGTAGGCGTGAGGGGCCGTTCCCTCCCTATACAAGGAAGCGCCAGGGGACGACAGCGCACACTTTCGATGGGGTAAGGAGAAGGCGGCCTGAAATGGCGGGATCACTCAAAGCTGGCGATCGCCGCCGATTCGTCATCGAATGCCTCAAGCACGTTGGACAGCCGCGTGGCATCGAAAACCTGGCGAACCCGCGGCGAGAGCTTGAGCAGTTTCAACTTGCCGCCGCACCTTCCGGTTGAAACGAAGCCTCGCACGAGAACGCTGATATCCTGGCTGTAAATGCTACTGACTTGGCTAAGGTCCAACAGCAAGAGAATCCTGCCCTCCGCCAAAAGGGCCTGGACGCGGTCGTTGAGCGCCTCCTTTCCCACTCCTGCCGTCTGGCGTCCAACGCACTCCAGAATCGTGACCCTGCCTGCATTCCGTTCCTTAAAAACCACAACCATCGGAGGCCTCCACTTGCCCCATTCTGGGGCGATTTCTCCCCTGTGCGATGATGCCCAACACTCACCGACTCCTTCACGATGAGCCAAACTCACAGCCGGACGCGCAAGCAAAAAGGGAGAGCGGGAAATTCAACTAACGCCCATAGCCCCGACCCCGGGCCCCCAGTCTCCAATCACTTGTTCTTCCACACCGGGTCCGTTTCTCGAGCAGTGCTCGCAGTCCCTCCTGCGAATCTTCGAGTTCAAACAATTGGTTGAGGTAGATGTCTTGGGCGTTCTTCAAAGCCTCGTTGAGGGGCCGCCAAGTCCCCTGGAAGATGACCTGCTTGAGAAGTTTCAGGACCGGCCCGCTCTGGTTGCAGATGCGTTTTGCCAGCGCGCTAACGGTTTTTTTGAGAGCCGTGCGCGGCACCACCTGGTTAACGAGGCCCATCACAAGCGCCTGCTGCGCATCGATCGTGTCTCCGGTCAGGAGGAATTCCATGGCGCGCCTGGGGCCGATCACTCGCGGATAGATGACGGCGCCAAGGGGAGGAAACCTTCCCAGCCTGATCTCCGGCTGGCGGAATTGCGCGTGTTCGGTGGCAATAACCAGGTCGCAAAAGGCGGCAAGTTCTGCTCCCGCGCCGGAAGCTACGCCATCGACGACGGCCAGCACCGGCGTGGAGGCCTCGTTCATGGCTCGAAAAACGTTGTGGAATGCATCCATCATCTGGAAAACCATCGGCGCGGCGTATCCCTCCGCCCCCACACCCATGGAGAAATAGCCTTCGCACTCCGGGGCGGAATCCAGAATGAGCAGCCGCACTTCTTTCCGGTTGAGCAGGCTGTCGATCACCCCTGCCATCTCTTGCAGCATCTGGAGGTTCATCACGTTCTGCTTGGGGCGGCAAAGGGTGAGGTGTGCCGCCGGTTCGGAATCGTCCCAGCGGATGAACTGGAGGTTCTTCTTCTTTTGTCCAGGGTCTTCAAGCGTGGTGGCGTCGAGGGGTTCGCCCGGCATGCTGTCCTCCTCCATCAACCGGCCCGCGGGCTAATTGTTCCCGCCTCGCCGCCGGCCGTCGTACCGAGTTCATTGCAACTTACTGCCGCACTTCCCGCAGTAATCAAACCCTTCTGGAATTCCTTTGGCGCCGCAGTTCTCGCACTCTTTTGTGGGCGCACCCCAGAGGGATTCGCTGGAGCCTCCGGCGGCAGCGCGACTGCGGATCGATTTGTAATCCGCCGGCCGCTTGTCGATAAAAGCCTGGACACCTTCGTAAGGCTCCCACGCGGTGGAGTGGGCCGTCAACCAATCGCGCGCATGCCCGGCCGTCATTGCCCACGCCAAGTCCTTCCAGAAGCCCAGTTGTTGGCGAGTGTAGCGCGCGCACTCCGGCAGGTTCTGGACCAGCCTTGCCGCCAGCGCGTG
>Ga0208038_1001775_pt1 | contig 11078 bp, 6 predicted proteins | sample June2015DPH_16_1_FD_184714 | JGI IMG/M metagenome (GOLD analysis project Ga0208038, IMG submission 184714) | Peatland microbial communities from SPRUCE experiment site at the Marcell Experimental Forest, Minnesota, USA - June2015DPH_16_100... | ecosystem: Environmental > Terrestrial > Soil >...
CCTGCGCAGCAAAGTCCCCCTCCGCCCTGCAACCGGCAAAACAGCCACCACCACGGGCTGACTTTCAACCCCACTCCGGAAAACCGGCTTGTGTTCAAATTTCTACGTTTTTACATGCGCGCCGACAGTATCGCCCGTCGTAGTCTTTCTGGCTGAAAGGATCGTCGTCGATGACCACCGTGTTGTGTGCCGGGGCCTGAGTGAAGTAATCCGGGTAGTGCGGATCCCTGTAGTAGTCCGCGGAACCCGCCTCGGCAACTAATTCCTCGCCATAAGCTGCAGCGCGAAAACTCCCTTGGTCATGGTGCTCGTGATTGAACCAGGGACCGACCCGCAGGGAAATCACCGTATCTTCGGGCAGCCAGCCGCTGCGCATGACGGCGCTGCCGCGCGCGGGGAAGATGCGTGAGAGCGGCGCTTCCGGCGTCACCACCGGGGGATGCGTGCAGCAGACAAGGTCCAGAAGGCCCGGAGCTTGTTCAAGCGTTCGCCCGGTATGAGGCAACTGAAAGACCCCCATCAGACTTTGGTCGGTCGCCGTCTCGTAGAACGCTCGCAGCGCCGGATCGCCGGCGTATTCTGCCCCCCAGGCGTACCCCGAGTGAGCCCTGAGCTCAGAGCCGAAGTCACCGGTATCAAGCAGCAAGTCCGGGCGAACCTGGGCGTAGCGAAGCCACCAAAATGCCTTCATCATCTTCTCGAAGCCTTGGGGGCGAATGTCCAGGGCGTGCAGGGCCGCCATCCCCCAAGACATCCCTTGCATGGCGAAGTCTTCATAACCCGCAGGCTCAGCCTCGCTGCCGTCGCCGGGGAACAGGCCATCCAGCAGGCGCTCGAACGCCACGACGAGTTCCGCCAAAGCCGGGCCGAACTTGGTCGTCCAATCAGGGACGTCGCCATACAACGCCACGCAGGCCTCGATAGCGCCACCCACCGACTGAGCCTCGTGGTTGCTGGCGGCGATCGGCAACCGATCGTAAAAGAAGTATTCATCTAAGGTGGGGCGGATGGAATTTTCCCAGAATGCCTCGGCAATTTTCGATTTCTCTTCCTGCGAGAGCTCGCCCGCGATCAAGTCATAACCAAGCGCCACTCGCTGCGTGAACACTCCGACTTCGTAGTAGGTGTGGAGCCCCCGCGCCGCGAACCAGGGAGGCGTCCAAGTGGGCCATGCGGCGACAGTGAGCAGCGCGCCCCGGGCAGCCTCCAGTGCCTGCCGGTCACCGCTGAGGCGAAAATCGAGCGCGTTGAACGAGATCGCGTTGCTGTAGCTTTCCATCAATGCAAAGTATTCAACCAAACCAGGGAATACGGAGACGCGCGAAAGCAGCGCGATGTTTTGGCCTGCGTTGGGATTGTAGGCGAGGGAGCTCCGAAGCTCGCTCGCCCGCCGGTGCAGAATCGCTTGCAATTCATTCGAGTAGGATTGCGTCCGCAGTTGTTCCAGGCGCTGCGCGGTGAGTAGAACACGAGGGTGGACGGGAACTTCGCCCAACACCAGGAAGCAAAATCCCGACCTTGCCGGGTGGCTGGTAACTTCAACCTTATAAAGGCCGGGCTTGTCTGGAGCGGCAAGCTGCGTGTCTCGCGCTTCCCCCGCCGGAATGTTCTCAGCGCCTGCCAGCCCTCCCACGTCATCGTAAACAGCCACTCGCGCGGCGGAGCCGGACCCCAGCCCGACCTTCAACGGCTTGCCAGCCGTCACCGCTTCCCGCGCCACGGCGATATCGTGAACAGGTGAGCGATCCAGTTCAGGCGCAATAATGAGGAGGCGCGCCGGCCTCTCGGCGTGAATTTCCAGAGCGCGGAGAGTCAACCGATTGTGGGACCCGGACGGAGGCGACGCAACTTCGGCCTCAATAACGATCACCTCAACGTCCACGCCGGCGACGGGGATTTCCAGTTGGCGGCCATTGACCTGTACGTCGTGGGTACCGGGCTGGAAGGAGAGCGAATGGTTGTAGCGCCGTCCATCTACGACCGCCATGGCGAGATGGACATCCGTAGTTTTCCCGCACATCTCGAGGTCGTAAGAAATCCGAAATAAAGAAGAGGGGGCGACATGAAAACTCAGCGGCCGGATAAGACCCACACGCAGCACCCGTTCGCCGTAGGAGGTCACATCGCGGACCACCACCGGAGAGCCTCCCTCTCGCTTCGTATAAAGTGAGGGATCGTAGCCCACATCCTGGGGCAGCGGAAAGCTCATCCACCCCGGAATGCCCTGGCTGAAGTCTTCATGGAAGGTCCAGGGTGTGAAATCGGATGCGCGCTGCGGAGCGCCGGGCAGAAAGGCCTTCGAGCGAGCAGGCGCGCACACGAGAGCGGAGAGAAGCAAGATAGTGAGGGCGCTTTGCTTTCGTTGCATCATCGCGGCGATTGCTATGAGCTCTCCTGGAGTTGCAAGAGAGACTCAGCGCCTTGCTGAATCTTCTCGAAGGCGGCGACAATATCGTCAACATCTTGATGCGTGCCAAGAAAGACATGGTGTTCCAGCCACACGCCCTCCTTGCAAATCCGCTCGCTCTCGGGGAGGCACAGCGACTCGTAATCCTGCGCCGTGCTCCACTTCCCGCAACCGCAGGGGGGAAGGGACTGAAAGAGCGGATTGCGGTACAGAGGATAAGGATAAGTTGGCTGGGCTGAAATTCCTTCGGCTTGCAAGGCGCGAAGGAACAAATCGCGCTCTACGCCGGCGAACGCCGCAGGGTCGTAGCGCAAGGTGATGATGTAATGGGGATGGTTGCTCACGTGCCGGTCGTCTTCGGCGAGCGTGAGACCGCGGAAGGACCGCATCTGCTCGCGAAAGTACCGCACGTTCTCCGCGCGCTGGCGGTTCTGCTCCGGGAGCCTTTTGAGTTGCGCGCCGAGCACGGCAGCTTGGAATCCCGTCAAGCGGTAGTTGCTGCCCAAAGTAAAGTGCTCAAACCAACCTGCCCCTTTGCGCCGTCCCAGGTTGCAGTAACTCCAGACCTTTTCGGCGATAGCGGAAGAGTTGGTGAGAACCACGCCCCCTTCGCCCGCAGTCATCAGCTTGAAAGCCTGAAAGCTGAAGGTGGCGACGACACCAAAGTTGCCCACCGGAGTGCCTCGCCAAGCGGCGCCGTGGGCGTGGGCCGCGTCTTCGATCAGGGCCACGTCGTGACGCGCGGCGATAGCAGTTAAGGCATCCAGGTCGGCAGGGTGCCCGCCGAAATGGACAGCGATGATGGCTCGGGTCCGGGACGTGATCGAGGCTTCCACGGCGGGAGGGAAAAGGTTAAGAGTTTTCGGATCAATGTCGGCGAATACCGGAACTCCGTGGCAGGTCAAGACGGCGGTCGCGGTGGAGACAAAAGTGATCGGTGGAACAATCACTTCCTCGCCGCACTCCAGGTCCAGCGCGCGCAACGCCACCTCCAGCGCCACGGTGCCATTGCAACAGCAGATGGCATGCCGGACGCCGTGCATACGGGCGAAGGCAGCTTCAAGCTCCTCCACTTGCGCGCTGTAGCCGCCCCAGGCCCGGCTGCGCAAGACTTCCTGGAGTGATTCTTCCTCTTCTCGACCAAAGACCGGCCAGTCCAGGAAGGGTCTCTGCCGTACCGGCTGGCCTCCCAATAGCGCCAATGTCATGCTAACGTACTCCCGTAATCACGCTTCCCGTGAAACCCTTGGCATAGCCGAGTAGAGTCGAGATCCGCCGGCACGCCTCCGTCAAGGCCTTCGCTATCTCCGCATCGCGCGCCGGACTGACTCGGGTGGCCGGGCCCGAAATGCTGATCGCGGCGCGGACGCGACCCTCCGGGTCCAAAATCGGGGCGGCTATGCAGCGTGCGCCCCGGGCGTCCTCTCCATTGTCAATGGCGTATCCACGCGCCCGAACTTTTTCCAGCTCGCGGTGGAAAGCGGAGGGCTCCCGGATGGTGCGGGGGGTTAACGGCTGCATGGCATGAGTCTTCAGAATGGCCTCAACCTCGAGGCGGGGCAGCCGGCACAGCAAACACTTGCCGAGTCCTGTGGAATGGACCGGGCTGCGCATCCCCGCGTGGGCCGCCAGACGAAACGGCTGCGAGCATTCGAGCACGTGAATGTAAAGAACCTCGCCCCCCTCCAATACCCCCAGGTTGATGGTTTCCTGAAACCGTTGAAGTAACTGCGCCATGAAAGGCGCCGCCAGACTGCTCAAATCGAAAGCCGGCTGCTGGCTGCCCGCCAGACGGCCAAACCGCGAAGTGACGGAGTACCGCCCTCCGTGCCCTTTCTCGATATAGCCCAGGCGCTCCAAGGTGAAGAGAATCCGGAAAACGCTGCTCTTCACCAGTCGGGTCCGCGCTGCCAACTCGCCCAAAGCCACTTCGCGCTCGCCTTGAAAGGCTTCCAGAACACGCACAGCCTTTTCCAGCACCGAAATGTAATTGTTGGCGGGCATAATCGGTGCGTCAGTGTAACAAACCTCGGCATCTTTGTACAGAGGGTTTTTGCAACGAGTTCTATAGAGTAGAATGACCATCCGCTCTTCTGCTTGGTCTTCTTAGGCGCACATTTCGCTTGACACGTCCCACACTGTAATGTATAAAACCCGCTGTCGGGTCAATGGTTCTAATAGGTAGAACGTGAAAGGGCGCGCCAATCGTGTGCCAAAGATAATGTTCTGTAGGGAGGGAAACTTTATGTTGCGCAAATCGACATGGATCGGTACGGCGATCCTTCTTATCTCACTGGGTTTGGCGGTAAATCCCGTGAGAGCTCAAAACTCGCGCGGGACGATTCTGGGCCACGTTCAGGACCCTTCGGGCGGGGCCATACCTGGTGCAACGGTCGCCTACCGAAACGTGGCCACGGGGGTCAGCGCGAGCTTTACCACCACCTCGGGTGATTATGTGTTTGTCAACCTGATTCCAGGGAGCTACGAGATCACCTGCGAAGCCAAGGGTTTCAAGCGCGGGGTCAGCTCTCAGCTCGTTCTCCAAGTTGACCAGACGCTGCGCCAGGACTTTGCGCTCGAAGTGGGTGCCATCACACAGGAGATCACCGTCTCGGGAGCGGCGCAGATGGTCCAGACCGACAACGCCTCGCTCGGCGGTGTCATAACCGACCGTCTGATGCAAACCTTGCCGCTCAACGGCCGTGATTTCACCAGCCTCGTCGCGCTCGACGCCGGAGTTTCGCAGCCCTCCGGAGGCATTCAAGTTTCCGTGTTCGATCAGCACGGATTGAACGATACCTGGCGAGAGGCGAGCGTCAACGGCGCTCGACCCGGCTCGGTCAGTTACCTGATCGATGGCATCACCAATAACGATATGTTCTTCACCAAAGCTGGAGTTGTTCCCTCCGAATATTCGCTTCAGGAATTCAAGGTGCAGACCGGCCTTTACTCGGCGGAATACGGCAGCGGCGCCGCCCAGATCAATGTGGCGATCAAGTCGGGGTCGAACGGCTTGCACGGCAACGCTTACGATTTCCTGCGGAATGCCGCCTTCGCACCGGATAACCAACTCAACATTCAGCAGAACGCCCTGCATGGAACGAACCTGCCACTCTCCGACCCGTTGAAACAGCAAAACCAGTTTGGCGGGACATTCGGTGGACCCATCAAGCGCAATCGCGCTTTCTTCTTCGGCAGTTACGAGGGGGGCCGACGAAAGACAGGCGGGACCGCGGGCTCTTTGATGGTGCCGACGGACGCGGAAAGGCAGGGCGATTTTTCCGACTGGCCTAACCCCATCTACGACCCCAGCACCACGGCGGTCACCAGCACCAACCCGCTGACGATCTCCCGGACGCAATTCCCTGGCAACAAGATCACCAGCGGCCTCAATCCCATCGCACAGAAGTTGCTCGACTACTACCCCCACGCGACGGCTAATTGCACGATGCCCTGTCAAAACTTTTTCGGCGTCAATCCGGGAAGCTTGGTCGACACGAATACGGTTACAGGCCGGGTGGACTATCGCATCAGCGACCGGGACCAGTTCTCTTCCTCCGCAGTGATTTGGCGGGACAACGCGCCCCAACCGTCCATCATTCCCGTCAACAGTTCCACGGACCTCACGCACAGCCAACTCTACGGCCTTGACTGGCAGCATTCCTTCGGCCCTGCCACAGTGAACGACGCGCGGGTCGGGTACAACCGCGTGTTCTTTCATGAAGGCGCTACAAGCGCCTTTGGACCCGACTTGGCCAAGGCGCTGGGATTGCAGAACACGCCCACTACGGCGGCGTTTTTCAATGTTCCCATTGTTAGCCCGACTCAGGGTTACGCGGGGTTCGGCAACGGCAACAATGGGTACACGCAGACCGACAACATTTTCGAGTTCGTAGAGAACCTAAAACTCATCCGCGGCAAGCACACCTTCACGGCGGGGGCGGACATTCGCAGGATACAGATGGCGGACCGTGATGGATTCACCGCAGAAGGCGTGCTGTATTTCGATGGCGCTTATACCGGGCTTTCCCCGAGCGTTTCCGCCTCAGGAGCCCCCGGGCCAATGGCAGGCAACCCCATCGCGGATTTATTGCTCGGCAACCCGATCGGCAGTGGTGCCCCAGCGCCTATAGCTTCGGATATTTTCGACCTGCGCGGCACGTCGGAGAGTCTCTACTTCCAGGACGACTACCGGGTGACGCCCCGTCTGACGGTGAACCTTGGCTTCCGTTGGGAACTTCCCCCCAACCTCTATAGCATTACCAACAGCGGCGTGACGCTGAATCCCAAGACACCCGGCGGTGGCTTGATTTGGGTCGACAAGAATTTCGTCACCCAGAACTCGGTCGGCCTCACAGCGGCTCAGGCGGCGACCTTCATGCAATGCTGCAACACGAATCAGCTTGTGCCGCGTGACCTGCACGACTTTGCGCCGCGCTTCGGGTTTGCCTGGCGGCCTCTGAGTACAGACCGCCTTGTCGTGCGCGGCGGCTACGGCATGTTCTACGATATATATATGCGCTTCTACGACGGGGCAGCTTACGACGACAAATCACTGTGGACCAATACCCCTCCGCCTTACCCCACGGCAACCGGGTTTGAGTCGGTCTCGCCGGTGGCGCTGAATACGTTGTGGCTGCACCCGATTGTTGGCAACCCCTTCCCCAGTTACTTGGCCCAGCCTTACTTTTTCGGCGTTCAGACCGAATGGCCGGACAACCACACGCCGTACAATCAGCAGTGGGGTCTGGATACTCAATATGCCTTCAACCAGAACCTGATGCTCGATATTGGCTATATCGGCTCCCACGCCATCCACGAGCCGATTCAGAATTTCTTCAACCAAGCCTATCCTCCCTCGGTAGGCAATGACCCTTGCAACTCCCTGCAAGATGCCTCTCAGGCCACCGGGGCGAATGCGGCCTGCCTGACCGACCCGAATTTTCAACCGATCGATCAGCGCACGCCCTATCACAACATCTCTTCGACGACTTATGCCAACGCCAATATTCTCAGTTCGTACTACAACGCCCTCCAGGTACGGTTGAACGAGCGTTTCGCGCACGGATTGCAGTTCATGGCCAACTACACCTATTCCAAAGCCATGGACATGAGTTCGGAAATCGCCGCCTTCAACAGCGTGACGAATCTCGTTATGAACCCCCACAACCTGCGCGGCGAGTACGGTCCGGCGGATTTCGACCAGACGCACCGGCTCGTGCTGAGCTACTCCTATGCCGTACCTGTCGGGAAGGGGCGCCATTGGTCGCTGGGTCCGGCGGACTGGGTGGTTGGCGGCTGGAACACGAGCGGCATCCTGACGTTCGCCAGCGGCTTGCCGGAGACCGTCTATTGCTGCCACCGTGTTCCCACACAATTGGGGATCACGTTTGGCGAGGCAATACGGGCCAACGTCAGCGGAAACCCCACGGCCGGCATTACCCAGACAGCCCTCGAGTGGGTCAATCCCAGCGCCTTCTCCATTCCTGAGGCGGGGACTTTTGGCGACAGCGAGCGGAACCTTGTGAGGATTGCTGGCCAACGGCAGGGCGACATCGCTTTCCTGAAGGAATTTCCCATTACCGAGCGCCACAAACTGCAGTTCCGATTGGAGATCTTTAACGCACTCTCCAGCACGCATACCGGTCAGCACTTGTTCGACAACAATCTGAGCGATAGTCCAGCAATTTGCACTCCCGGGCCGAGCGGGAATTGCTCCTTCGGTTCGACCGTGACTCTGAACGGGTCTGGCGCGCTGAATTATTGGAACCCGAGGATCCTTCAGATGGCGTTGGTCTACTCGTTCTGAGAGGACGTTTGTGGGGTGGCACAGCGCCGCACCCCAGGTCGCTGCCGCCCGAAGTGGGCAGCAGTTGACCTGCCAATGACCCAAAGAGGCTGGCCCTCTTATTCTCCAACTCCGGTGACGCGAAAGGATGCGAGCCGCAGCAGCCATAACGGCTGAGGCGGCTCGCGCCCCGGCTCAAGAGATGCGCTCGACCCGGGGGGGCTCCCTGGATTTGTGGAAGGAAGAGGAGCGCTATGGGTTCTTTAGCGCTCAACATGGCCTTGAACGCTTCCGGCGCCTTGCCTACGCGCAACCCGCCTGATGTGAATCCCCTGAGGTATTTCTTCTAAGAGCGACCGGGCAGGGAAACTGCTTACTCATGGAGGCATCGGCTGCGATGACGCGACGCGAGTGGCTGGTTTCGGCTGGGGGGCTGCTCGCCGGGGCAATGAGGATATCCGCCCAGACCCTTCTTTCCACGCGGGGGGATTTTCTGAACTGGTCGAATGAGGAGGAGCGCTACTGGTTCTTTAGCGCCCGCGATGGCCTGGAGCGCTTTCGGCGCCTCGCTTACGCGCATCCACAAGTCTGCGCATTGCAGGAGATCGCGCGGTCTGCCACGGGCTTGCCCGTTTACGTGATGCGTCTGGGCGAGGGCCAGAAGCAACTCGCCATCCTCTCGGGCATGCACGGCTGCGAGCCGAGCGGACCGCGCGGCTTGCTGGCCTACCTCGACGCGCTGCTTAATACCACCGCCCCTTTCGGGATTTCCGTTGATAGGGAGAAAATACTAAAGGCCACCACGCTGCACCTAATTCCTCTTCTCAATCCCGGAGGCGCTCAGCGCTTCTCGCAACACTTCCCGGACTCCTGGCATGGCACCTGGATCCCCGACTGGACGGAGGCCAACAAGACAAAGTTCTTCGCCGAGGGCAACGAGCCTCTTCATTTTTTCTACGGCACCTATGTTAAGAAGCCTCCCATTCGTTTTACCCCGGACCAGATTGCCCGATGGGAAGCGACCGGGCATGTGCTCGGCTCCAGCCTCACCGACCAGGGACTCGACATGTGGTTCGATTGGGACGATACGCAGGGGGTGGAAACCCGCGCCATGAAAAATCTCCTGGAATCGCTCCGGCCCTATTGCGTCCTCGACTTTCATAACTTCATGTTTCCAACTGAAGTGTTTGCGCCGACGGCGTATTCCCAGGGCGGCTGGGCAGAGGAGGAACGGGCATTAGCCCTCTCCTTGCAGAAAACCTGGCGAAGGCGCAAGCTGCCTTTCCATGATCGGCCTTCGCGCCCTTATCCGAAGCCGGCGGAGAAATATTATGAGGACTACTGGTTTCACCAACTGGGCGCGCGCGCCTTGATCGTCGAGGTGAATGGAGGGATGCTGGCAACCGAGGGAGCGGAATACGAGCCCGTACCCGGGGAACGTGCCTTAACACGGCGAGAATCACTGGAGACCGTCGTTGCCGCCGCTGATACGCTGGTGAAGCAGATTGCCGTGTAGGCTTAGGAGTCGTCATGAAATAACCATTCCATTGGTCGCTGAACGACCCCCTCACCCGGTCCCGCAAGGCGGAACCACCCTCTCCCCCTTGGGGGAGAGGGGCCGGGGGAGGGGGTTCCGATTCGAGAATGGCACGGTTATTACGCGACGACGCCTTACTGAGGTGTTCGCCCTCAAACCGACATGATTGCCCTTGCCAGTGACGGTTCAGCACAGGGCAGAAAAAGGGATTCGAAGCTTCATGGCTGACCAGTTCGCGGATAGCGCCCTTGAGACTTTAGGCTACAAACCCGAGTTCAAGCGTGTTCTCTCGCTCAAAGATCTGATCTTGTACGGCCTCGTAATCCTTGGTCCCACGGCGCCGTATCCTGTCTACGGTATCATCCAGCAGGAATCTCACGGTCATGTTGCCCTCGCTTACCTTGTGGCGATGGTGGGCATGCTCTTCACCGCCGCGAGCTATGGAAAGATGTCAGGGGCATTCCCCGCCGCCGGGTCCACTTACACCTATGCTCAGCGCGCCCTCAGTGAGCATGTGGGGTTCATGGCCGGTTGGGCGATGATGCTGGACTACTTCCTTATTCCTCTCCTCAACGTGGTGTACGCGGCCTTAACTGCAGCGCGCTTACTTCCGCATGTTCCGTACTGGACGTGGGCGGTCCTGTTTACCGCCGCGATCACGGTCGTCAACGTCCACGGCATTTCATTGACCGCTCGTGCCAGCAAGGTGATGATGGTAATCCTCACTTTCTCCGTGGTTCTCTTCACCGGACTCTGTGTAATGAGAGTGCTCGAGATGGACGGATGGAGTGGGCTTTTCGTGGCTCATGCGGTGTTCAACCCAAGGACTTTTTCTCTGCGCCCGATGATGCTGGGCGCGGGAATTGCCACCGTTTCCTACATCGGCTTCGACGCCGTTTCAACCCTGGCCGAAGATACCCACCACCCCGAGCGCAGCATCGCCATTGCGACGCTCTCCGTATGCATAGTCCAGACCGTGCTTTGTTTCCTCACCGTCTATCTCGCCACGCTTGTCTGGCCTGACTATAATTCCTTTCCGCAGACTGAGACGGCCATCATGGATATTGGCCGCTTGATCGGGGGCTCGTGGATGCTGGGCTGGATTACATTCGTTTTGCTTGTGGGGGCACTGGCGGCTACGCTGACCGGGCAGGCCGGCGCCTCACGCCTGCTCTTTGGCATGGGCCGGGATGGAGTCATTTCACGTTCCGTCTTCGGCTACGTTGACCCCCGTTATTCTACTCCCACGCGGAGCATCTATGTGATGGGTGCGTTCACCTTGATTGGGTCACTCTTCATGCATTACCAACTGGGGGTCGAACTCCTGAACTTCGGGGCGTTCGTCG
>Ga0208038_1001776_pt1 | contig 11078 bp, 10 predicted proteins | sample June2015DPH_16_1_FD_184714 | JGI IMG/M metagenome (GOLD analysis project Ga0208038, IMG submission 184714) | Peatland microbial communities from SPRUCE experiment site at the Marcell Experimental Forest, Minnesota, USA - June2015DPH_16_100... | ecosystem: Environmental > Terrestrial > Soil >...
GACGCGGCCTTCCGAGCCCGAGGGGCGGGAAATTCTGCCGAATTCATGCAGCGGTTGGATCACAGCCTGGAGATGTTCCGTGAGGCCCGGCGGATGTCGACTGCGATGGCCGTCAGATTTGCGGAAGTTATTGACGATCCCTCCGACCTTGGGGTACTCTACCGCATAAACGTCTACGTGATCGACGGGACTGATATAGTGGTGCAGTTCATGCAGAATATCGATAACTTCCATCATGGGAAACTGTACTTGAAGCCTGTGCCATTGGAGAGAATTTTCGTTCCTCTGCCGCGCTTCCAACATGGCAGGCTGTAGAGTGTTGCCGAAAGAACGTAACGGCATGTCATTCCGAAAATAGTTGTCAGTGGTCCCGCCGCGCCGGGTCACTCATCACTGTTCTTCCACCCCGCTGCGGCGGGCAGCTCCTCAGGATGACACGAGACGAGGGCTTTTCATCATTCTGCCAGACCGAAAGGAGAGGTTAAGATGGCCCATCCATTGAATCGTAGGGATTTCGTCAAGAGCACAATCGCCGGTATAGCCGCCGCAGTAACTGCGGAACGTGGTGAAGCCGACCCAACTCAAACCGAGGGTACAAAGCTGACCCTGGAAAATGATCAGATGGTTTGGGAGTTCACGCGTTCGGGCCAGATGATCGCAAGCACTGGTTTGCGAAACAAGCTGACTGACCGCTACTTTTTGCTGAGCGCCGCGCGGGAACTACGACTGACCTTATCTGCAGCAAAGGAGAGAATCGAGATACCGTGGTGGCAGTGTTCCTTCGGCTCGGATAATGACTCCACTCCGCAGGATGCGGAGCAGGGCTACAAGCAAGGCTTCCATCAAAAGGAATTTGATGATTCGAAATGGCCTGCCTGCCTCAATCTCGGACTCCGGGGCTTAGCATCCCCAGGCGGCCTGACGCTGAATCAAGGGAGGCCGCCCACAGTGTACCGGGGATATGGCTGGTTCAGGACAAAGTTCGAGCTGCCCTCTGGTGCTCGAGGCGAGGAAATCGTCTTGAATCTGGGCGGATATGACGAGACGGACTGGAAAGAATATTGGGTTTATGTAAACGGCGTTGAAGTCGGGCGGCGAAGCAGTTCCGGGCGCTGGAGGTCACCAGGGCAATTTCATGTTTCACCTCACTCACCCGCCTACGGGGCGGTTCGTTTTGGCCCTGGCGAGGCTAACGTGGTGGCGGTTCAGACGTATTCATATGACCGGCACTACGGTGACCTTAGTGATGACATCCTCGACCGGCATATCTTCGATCCTGCCTTACACGACCAGTTCGTAACTGTGGGAGAGCCATACCTTGAAATTGCCGACTTCGAGGTTGTGGAGCTGAGCCAGGAGAAGAAGGGCTATCGGCCTTCCTTGACAGTTAAGCTGGCCAGTCAAAGCTCGAAGATACGGGTCGACCTTCACTACGAGCTGGAAGGGCCAATTCGACGGAAGTGGGCTGATGTTCAGAATGGCAGTACAGACCCAGTGTTGTTGCTGGATGTCGATCTGGACACGTTTCAAATTGACGCTTCCCTGGGGGAAGGCGGTTACGGTTATCCGCTTACGATCGACGATCAGGCTTTCGCGGCGGTGGAGCACCCTTCGGGGCTGAACCGGTGGCACGAAAATACCCTTCAGATCACGCACTTTCCCGGCCGATGGCTGAAACCGGGCGAGGTTTGGCGAAGCCACAACGCCATAGTTGGAGTTGCTCCTTCACAGCAGGCGAATCGGCAGTTTTTGGAGTATGTCGAGGCGCATACAGTCCGAAAGAATAAGATTCTGGCGCTGTACGATCCTTTCGGCGTCACGGCGTTTGCCGACGGCACAAGCTGGGCCCTGAATGATTATCAAAATGCGGGAACGCTGAATCTCTTAGCGGAATGGCAGAAGCGAGGGATTAAGTTTGACTATTACATCCCGGACATGAGTCTTGATACGACATCTACATCGGACCTGAAGAAATTTCGATTGTTCTCCTTTCCGGACGGGCCGGGGGAGATGATCAAGCAAATCCGCGCATTGGGAATGAAGTTTGGCCAGTGGTTTTGCGTGACGGCAGGAGCTTGGTCGAACGGACGCAACCCCAAAACGGTGCCGAGTTGTGTGCCGAACCCTAAGGAGTATCCCCACGCCGTTTTCCGCAATGGTTATCTTGCAGACATCTGGGGCGGGGTAAGTAGTCTCTGTGTGGCTTCCGAGCCTTATTTCAGCATGCTGAGAGATGCAGTAGTACATCATATAAAGGAGAATCACGTCGAGCTTATCAAGCTGGATTGTGGTGATTACTACTGCAACTCGACCGAACACCTGCACCTCCCTGGGAAATATTCAACTGAGGAGAGTTTCAATCGTCTGATTGAAATCGCACGGCAGGCCCGGAATGCCAATCCCGGTGTCTTCGTTGTCTGGTACTGGGGCGCGTATTCCCCCTTTCTCGCACTTCATGGCGATGTGATCTTTGACATCCGGCTCTCTATGGAAGCCGCCAGTACAGGGGATTACCCGGCGCTCTTCTTCCGAGACGCAGTCACCCAAGCATTAGACCAAGGAGCCCAGTATGCCCGCTGGGTGCCTCCGAAGAATCACGATAGCCTTGGGGTTTGGCTTGCCAACAACTGGTGGGGCAACCAGATGGAGACTGAGCGATGGCAGGAGGGCCTGATCATGGATCTGGCTCGTGGCAATCTGCTTTTCCCCCAAGTTTGGTCCGACCTCTACAATTTGGAAGCTCGTGATGTGGATTTCCTGGCGCGAATTCAAGGATTGGTAAAAAGGAATGAGCCTGTCTTCTTGACTCGACGTTATACGATTGGGGATGCTTGGCGAGACGAGATCTATGGATATAGCTACTTTGATGGTGCCCATGGTTTTGTCTTCTTGAATAACGTTTCATTTGACAGCCGCACTGTGAAGCTTATGCTGGGCAAACCGATTGGGCTGCGAGTCAGCAAAGGTCAGCGTCTACAAATGCGGCTGCATCATCCTTTGCAGGCGGTACTAACTAGCAAGGGGTCGCCCTATTTCACCGTCGGCGAAGAAGTGGAAATCCAGTTGCGCCCCTTTGAAGTCGCCATGGTGGAATTGACCCCAGAGGGAAGTGCCGATAGCGGGTTACCCACGAGAGAGTTGTTAGAGTCTTCACCACGCTACTCCTACGGTGTGCCGATTCGGGAAATAGCGGGTGGCCCGGACCTGGAGGTTCATTTCGCCGATTCCGAAGTTTTGGAGCGCAGGGGCTATAGCAAAAGGGACAAGGTCTTCGAGGGGACGTTGCCCGGGTATGCCGGTGGGCGCCATCATGTGGCGGTAGTCAACACTTTCAGTCGCAAAGGGCGGAGATGGCGACAGGCACAAATGAGCGAACTGGTGCAAGCGACCGCAGAAGTTGATGGTTCCGCCGTCGAATTCACTGCCACACCCGACTACCGTCAGATCAGCAACAACCAATGGAATCCCTGGATCGTCTTCAGTGCACCATTGCCCGCGACCTATACAGGGTGTCCAATTCGATTCGGAATCAGTTCGTACTTGCCGAAGGACGTGGAGACGAGTACGGAGTTGTGGGTGATAAGGGAATGGTGGAAGCCGAGGATGAGGTCGCTGCCAAACTATTGGATTTAAGATTTGCCTGAGAACCACGAAACGTTCCTTTCAAAGCCCGGATTGGAGGGTGAGACCCTAGCTTTTGAAAGCGAGGAAGGGGAAATCTCAAGGGGCCAAGAAATCCGTTTTGGTCTCCAAAGTCTTCCTCAGTGGGAGCCCGTTGCCTCTGTTCATCGGAGGCACTTGGCATTTGTGGAAAAGAAACAAAACCCTTCAAACCCTCGACCTGGGTTCCGCAGCCGTGCTGGCGGAAGTTCACAACGCGGAAGAGGTTAGCGCACCAAGTCAGGGTCGGGGAATCGGAACCAGCCCCTCTAGTAGCACTCTCGGTCTTCCACCAATCCTCCACGGCGTCACACAACCTCCGCCCTGCCGCTCGCGGCCGAACGCAGGCTCGCATCAAGAATCCCTACCACCCGGGCACCCAACCAAGCTGGCGACCGATTCTCAACTGGCTTGCCTTTCAGCAAGCCAACGAAAACCCGCAGGGGTTCGAGGCAGGCATAAAAACCCGGCTTAATGCTCATAGGGAGAGAATAGTTGTGCCCGTCATTGCGCCGCACTTCCAACCTTGGCCGCTCAATATCCAAATGCAGCATCCCCTCGCTTCCAAAGATCCTTATATCTAACTCGTGTGGCGAGGGTGGAGGCAGAGCACCGGCCCCGCCCACCGTTCCAGTAATGCCGCTTTTAAAACGGCAGGAGATGGAATTATAGAGGTCCGCTCCTGTTTCGGACCTTCCCAGAAAAGCAAACACCTCAGCCGGCTCAAGCTCCGTAATCCAAAGCAACAAACCTAAGACGTGCGTGAGTTGCCCGTGAGCAAATCCTCCTCCCACGCCCGGATCACTCCAAGTTGTGGTTTCTGGCTTGAGGAATGCTTCCCCCGTGAACCATGCGCCGGCGCCACTGAAGAGATCACGTGTCGCGCTGGCCATGTAACAGTGGATGTGCTCGAGTTTTCCAATTGTTCCACCCTGGACCTGCTCTCTTGCAAAAGCTGCGAAGTCTGTATAGCTCCATCCGTAGGGAATCAGGAAGTGTAGGTTCTTCGACTCGACCAGGTCCACCAAGCGGTTCGCTTCTGAAGCTCGCAACGCCATTGGCTTCTCACAGAGTACGTGGATTCCACGCTCGAGCGCCGCGGCGGCATGTTCGTAGTGGAACCGATGAGGGGAGCTCACTACCACTCCATCCAAGCCGTCGTTTGACAGCAGTTCCCTATAATCTTCTGTGGCGAAGCGGATCCCAAACCTCTCCTGGACGCTTTTTAGCTTTTCTTGTCCGAGTCCACAGATGGCTGTCACCTCAACCTCAGGCAAGGCCTGTAGCAGAGGGATATGATTCTCCACAGCCCACCAGCCGATACCTATAACGCCAACTTTTAGGGGCATTGTTGACGATCTCCGCGACCACAAAAATAGTTAATGGTCGTCAGGTTCGCAGGCCCGAAATAACTCACTTCCGTTCCATAGTAGCGCCTCATGTCGCGTCTCTAGCAAGTCACTCATGCCGCAGTGAATTGCCACTGCGTCATATTTTTCTGCGTCCAATCATGCGGACAGGTGTTCACTCCAAACGCATCCTGCGGGAAATTCAATCAACCCTTTTTGGGCATTTGAAGGATTTCCAAACGCTCTCCGTCGGGACCGTAAAAGTAACACCACTGAATCCCACCTGCCTTCGGATGCTCTGGAGAGATCATAACGGGAGTCGAAGCGAATTCGACACCTTTGCCGCGAAGCTCGTTGTAGGTCTCGTGGATATCATCCACTTCAAAGCAGATGTGGCCGACCCCCATATCCGTGGGTTTGGAGTCCGCGGGGACCGGACGGCTTAATGGACTCAAGAATTGAAAGGTCTCTATCAAAGTGGGTGTTCCCGGCACGGCAAAGAAAGTAGCCAGAACCTTGGTCCCGGGCGAACCTACGCCACGAGCGAATTCCTTGTCGTCAATGGCGGTCTCAAGTGCTACCTGCAAACCAAGGACCTGCGTATAGAACGTCTTGGTCCTTTCCATGTCCGAGACAACAACGTTAGCGTGATGCATTCCTTTGAACATTGATTTACCTCAAGTTATACAGCCCAAGGGCTGGATTTCACTTCATCTCCCGCTTTTGCGACATCGAAGGGAAATAGACGCTACGACTTTTTTTCAGTTTCCTGAGCCCTCTCAAAGGTCGCCATGTCAGTGCCGCCAGTTAACCGGATAATCTGTCCAGTGACATTGGCCGCGTCGTCGGAGGCTAGGAAAGCTATGACTCCACCCACCTGGTCAGGGGTCGTGATTATTCCAATTGGAATCTGTGACTCCCATCTCCTGGACGCCTCTCCGGGAGGGAGGCCGAACAGCCGGACTCGATCGACGTCCAGTTGTTTCCACATGGGCGTACGGACTATGCCGGGATCGATGGCGTTGACGCGAATCTTATGAGGCGCCAAAGCCAGAGCCGCGGTCTGGGTGATGATGTCAAGAGCCACCTTGCTGGCGGCATAGGTTGCCGCCATGGGCCTGGCTCTCTGCCCCGAGGTCATGTTAACAATGAGTCCGGAACCCCGCTTAATCATATGCTTGGCGATGGCCTGAGTGCAGAAGAAAGTTCCTTTGGCATTCACGTCCATGACACTGTCCCACTCGTCTTCCGTGACCTCCAGCATTGCCGTGGTGTAGATGATGGCAGCATTATTCACCCAGATGTCGACTCCCCCAAACTCTTGGACCACGCTCTCAACCATGAGCGGAATCTGAGAACAAAGTGAGATGTCCACGCTGATTGGTAGAGCCTTTCTCCCGAGTTTCTTAATCTCCTCACAAACCGCCGTCGCCGTTTTAAAGTTCTTGTCGACAACGCTTATATCTGCGCCCTCAGCGGCCAAGCGTAGGGCGATTCCTCGCCCGATTCCCTGGCCAGCTCCTGTTATCACCGCAACTTTGCCCTGAAGAGACATATATGTACCACCTCCGTCTGTTCTACCCGATCACTCCTCCCGGAAACCGCTCAAGGACTTCGGGGTCGTACAAAGGAACGGTAATGTCTGCCTCGCGTCGTATTCGAGCGTAACTGCGCCGGCACTCTTCGACGCTCTCGTTTGCTCCTAGAATGAGGTCTTTTTCGATGTTGCCATACTTGAAGAAGCTATCTGAAATAATGACGCGCCCCTTTTTGGTAGGAATGGCTATGGCCATGGATGAACGGTGGTGGACGCCCACCCAAAACATCGTGATTCCCGGGAGAACTTCTTCTTCCTGACCCACCAGATGCACGCGATCAAAGACTTTGGTCGTAAGATAAACTACGACATCGTCTGGCATAAAGATCTTGGATGGGACGTGCCCCGGAATTGGGGGCGCGAAGAAATCCTCAATCCAGCCTCGGCGGGAGATAAATATCTTCCCGACATTGGGAAAAAGCGCCACATTCGCGTTAGCGTAGCAGACTAGCGGAGTGAGCAGAACATATTGAATATCCTCCGCTCGGAGGCCAATGGACGACAAGGCCGCGACAGGACGTTCCTCCTCCTTGCGCAACATTTGACATCGCTCGCCCGCCAAGGCTCGCCAAAGCTTATTCAGCTCCCCCAGATCAGCGGGTGGACCTGTATTAACAATAGCCGTGATGCCCTCTCCCTGAATCACCACCATATAGAAATACAGCGTTTCCCATTCGAACCAGTGGCTCATCCAATAAACTTCCGGTCCCGGCACGTCCACCTGGCCCATTTTCAGAATCCGAAGCTTATATTCGGGCATCCTGAGGCCTCCTGTAGGGTCCCCGTGAAAAGTCACCTAGGCTTTTGCTATTTCGAAAATCACGTAAAGTCGCTTTGACGAGTTGGGCAGCACCGTCACATGTGGCTTAGGTCCGGTCTCAGCGACAGCCATCTGCCACGCGGTCCGGAGATCAGGGGCGACGGTTATTCCTAACTGGCGGCTCATTTCTGATTCTTTGGCCCCGGCATAAATCACCTTCGACGCATGATCGAGGACATACTGCGTGGAAGACAGAATCCAGAAGGGATGAATCGGGTGAAAGCCATAGCAATGGCGGTATTTGTACAGTAGATCTTCGCGAGTGAGGAACTCTTCCGCATACTGGTCAAACAGGTCGTCAATATTACGGTTCACACGAGCATAGTGTCCGAGTACCTCTCGGTCCGAGGGCCGGTAGCGCTCGTCAAAGTGCCCGTCGCCAGGAGTGGTCATAATTACGACTCCGCCCTTGCGCAACACAGGATTGGGAGGCAGGTAGCCGCGCATGGTGTTAGCGACGTGGGTTAACGCAATCATGGGATTGGAGGTTTCGCCGTGCAACATGTACCCGGGGCAACCCAAGACCAGGATGTCCGCACTTCCTGGCAGTTTCACCACGTACTCCTCCGAAGCTACAGCCACCTGTCTCTCGCGCAGTTCACGCCAGTGACCAGCCCACCATCCATGTGCAAACTGAACGTCCACATTGATGAATGGATCGATATAAAAAATCTTTGCGGAAACGGACTTCTCGATCTTGTCCATAACCGCGAGCTTATGCCGTTGGTAAAGCTGGCGGTGAGGATCAGCAGCTATGCTGTCCGGATGATTAATCTGGCTTGGGGAATGGCGGGGCAGAATGGAACGGTCACTCGATAATCCGATGGCCAAACCGGTCCCAAGGAATCCTCCGAAAGGAGAGAGGGGCAACGGGCCCCAACCCAGGTGGATAACCAAATCACTTTCCATCAAGATCTTATTTACTTCCACCAAGTCGCCGTTCGGAAACGCCCAGGTTGACTCTAACTGCGAGCGATCCGTCGAATCATGCCTCTCGATGCGCTCACAACCTTCTGACCACTGAGCGACCAATTCCGCCGGAAGGATACGACACGCATCCGGGAAGGGAGGCTTGTTGCCCGTGATCCAACGCGCCAAACGCGAAGCAAGGAGTTCCCCTCGGGTTACTTTGGCGTGGGTTCCCCCTGCGACCATCATTCGGATGTTTTCATCTTTCACACCGGCACGACGAAGAATGTCGAGAACGGCTGGAGCAGCGTAAAGGCTGCCTCCCATCCAGTCGTTCATGGTGATCGACACGCGTGAACTGGCGTCCACCAGTTGATCAAGTGGTGGCATTCCAATTGGTTGTTGCAGCGCCTCCTGAAGTTTTTCAGCAGGATTGCTTAAGGGGGAATGAACCCGCTCTGGTGCAGGATGCTCAAAAACGATCGAGTCATCCGGCGCCTCGAATTGCCAGCTTTCCGCGCCATACTCGAGCCCATTAACTCGTTTCATCGATTTCCATCCATTCTCTGCATTGGATCGTAACCCAGTCCTAGCCGACACAATCATGCCAGGGCGACATTTCCTGGCTAGACAGCACCGGCTGGGCAGTAGATGTACCCCGCCGAGGCGCCACTCACACTCCGTGACGCTCCCTAAGGGTCTCCAGTTTTGAATTCAAAGCCCTCCAAGGTAAACACCGTAATTGTAGGCACCTTCAGCCTTGGAGTCAAGCGCCTGAACAGCGAAGTTGCGCATTTTATTCGACGTGCGAACACGAAGGGCTCGTGAGGCCGAGCGGAATGGGAAGCTACAAGGAGGACGGATAGCATTCCTGGAGGTTCTGTGCGGTCAGCACGACATGAGGCGTGTAGGAGGTCAAAGGCACTTTTTCCCCCGCGAGGACTTTCAAAGCCAGTTGCATCACACGCTCCCCATAAGTATGGGGGAAATAGGCCACCGAGGCTACGAAAGCACGTCCCCGGCGAAGGTACTGCCGGGCGTCGTCGTCGCCTCCCTGCCCCACAATGCAAGTGTTATCGCCCATGCCCATCTTCGAAACCGCTCGCGCCGCCCCAATGCCCAAGGGATCCGTCAAAGCGGCGATCAAGAACTTCTTGGACGAACTGCGGAGCGGTTGAAGCAATTCCTTTGTTGCACGATAGCCGTCATGCGTCGTCAATCCGGGAGGAGCTGTTAAAATATCGGTTTGAGGTAGCCGAAGAAGGCTCTGGCGCAAACTATCGCGGATCCCGGTCACCCGCACCTCTTGTGTCGAGCCCATGCCCCTGCCTGGGAGGATCAAGAACTTGTTTACTCCCTTTCGTCCGATCCCACTTGCAAATTCACACAGGAATCGGCCGGCCATCTTGCCGGCCAGGTAATTATTCGCTCCGAAATAATAGGCTCCGGGCAAAGAAAAATTGACCGCGATGACCGGAATCTGAGCTTCATGACATTTGGCGGAGATCAGTTGGGCAACGGCTTCATTCGCCTGGTATTCAATCAGCAGATGAATCCTCTCCTCCAGGAGCGCGTCCGCGTTGGCAAGCGTCTTACTGAATCTCGCATAATATGGTGACAATCGTCTGCATGGTCGCTATACTGTGGCCATGCATACGGTTCTTCCTCCGCGACGAGATTTCCAGGAATTGGAGCGTCGGCGTAAGCAAGCGGCTCATTTGTTTGCGACCGGCAAGCTGATTTTGGCGGCCATTGCGCGCGACCTGAAGGTCAGTCGTCAGAGTGTCAGCCGCTGGTATCGGGAATGGCGGCGTGGCGGCACGAACGCTCTGCGTGGCACCGGGCGGGCGGGTCGCAAGCCGAGGCTGGACCGTCGCCAGCTTCGTGCCGTTGAGAAGGCGCTGTGCCGAGGCAGCCGGGCTCACGGCTTCACAAGCGATCTGTGGACCCTTCCACGGGTGGGTATGGTGATCGAGCGGGTGACGGGGGTTCGTTATCATCCTGGCCATGTCTGGAAAATCCTGGGTTCAATGGAGTGGACTTTACAGCGACCGGCCTGCCAAGCCCGCGAGCGCGACAGCGAAAAGGTAAAGGTGTGGAAGGCGAAACGATGGCCCGCCGTAAAAAAAACGCTCGGCGTCGCCAAGCCTGGATCTTCTTCCAGGACGAGAGCGGCGTCTCCCAGCGCCCTTCCATCCGCCGCACCTGGGCCCCGAAAGGGAAAACCCCCGTTCTGATCCACGCCTTCAATTGGTCGAAGATGTCGGTGTGCGCCGCCCTCGGCTACCGCTGCGATGGGAGGCGCAGCCGGCTTTTCTTTCAGACCCGGGAGGGAAGCTACAACGCCGAAAGCCTCGTCCGCTTCTTGGAAGACCTGAAGAAAGAGCTGCGAGGGCGAAAGGCGGTTTTGGTGTGGGACGGCTTGCCCGCCCACAAGAGCAAGGTCATGAAGGAATACCTCCTTCAACAGCGCCCCTGGCTCACCGTGGAGAGATTGCCCGGCTACGCACCGGATCTGAACCCGGTCGAAACGCTTTGGGGAAACATCAAAGGGCAAGAACTCGCCAACCGGTGCGCGGAAGACCTCACGGAAGTAGCAAGAGCGATCCGCCGAGGTATGCACCGCGTGCGCAAATCGGGCAAGCTTCCGTTTTCGTTCCTGCAACACGCCGGTCTTTCTTTTTGACCTCATTGTCACTGTATTAAGCGAGATTCAGTAAGCTCCGGCGCCTGACCAAGAAAC
>Ga0208038_1001781_pt1 | contig 11069 bp, 17 predicted proteins | sample June2015DPH_16_1_FD_184714 | JGI IMG/M metagenome (GOLD analysis project Ga0208038, IMG submission 184714) | Peatland microbial communities from SPRUCE experiment site at the Marcell Experimental Forest, Minnesota, USA - June2015DPH_16_100... | ecosystem: Environmental > Terrestrial > Soil >...
GTTCGCAAAGCTGGCGACAACGGTGCACGCGTCCTCGAGGCTCAAGTGGTAGCAATCCCGAATCACCCGACCGGCCGCTATTACGTCATCAGCGGGGATCTCAAGGCCAACGATCGGATTGTTGGACGGGCGGCGAGCGTCGCGGAGTCGCTTTAGCTCGGCAATAACTTCCGATCTGGAGATTGACGGCCCGGACACGTCCTCTCCGCGCTCAGGACCGGAGCGCGCAAGCTTGCCCCGAGTGCGATAGCGCCGATCCCGGACCGTCTCGGCCGACCAGCCGAAGGTGGTCGCGGCTCGCCTGATTGCCTCTGCCACGTGTATCTTCTCTTCCGATTCAACGAGCCGATCGACCTCGGCTGTAAGTTCCTCCACCGGAGCGCCGTCGGGTCCGCGGCGATCCGCGGCAACCATCCAATACAGACCCGAGAGTTGCTTGACGATCTCAGCTCGTCGCCGGCCACGGTCCAATGGCAGTACCCCACCATCGCGGCCTCCCCGTAGACCCACAGGCTTGCGGAACGGCGAACCTTCCCAGCTCGCTTCACCAAACCCGTCTTCGTGCCAGAGAACTGCGTGGCCCAGCCCCATCTGCAACGACATAACAGGTCCGTGTTCCTGGCAGGCCTCGCAGGGCGAATCGTTACTGCATACGCCACACGACCAGCCCGACGAATCCCCTCCTCGGCCGTTCACGAAATCCGACACTAGACCTTACCGACCTCAACGCGGATCATCGTGCTATGACCGAATCACCAGTCTCTGATGACGCTCCGGCTTTCCTGACAACAGGCCAGTTCGCTCAGCGGGCAAGTCTGTCTCAGGCAACCGTGAAACGGCTTTGCGACTCCGGTCGACTCGCGCACGTCGTGCTCTCTTGTCGAGGTGATCGGCGCATCCCATCTAGCGAACTGGACAGGCTTCTCGCCGAAGCTGCCGCCAAACGACTGCACTCGTGACCTGATGGACGCAAAGAACTCGGCAAGTATGGCTCCGAGAGAGAACAACCCTCGGAAGAGAAGGCCGCCGCTCCGCATACCCGCTGCGGCGGAGTATCTCGGAACGACCGACCGCCACGTCCGCCGGCTAATTGCCGAACGGCGGATCACTTCCTACCGTCTTGGTGGACGAGTATTGCTGAGCCCCGATGATCTCGACGAGTTGCTAGCGCGAAGCCGCCGGGAGGCCATCAGGTGAATAGCAGTGTGAGTCGCGGAACTCTCTCGCAACAAAGCGAACCGGCGCGAACACGAAACCACCCGGCCCCGAACATCCATCACCGGGGCCGGGCGATTTGTCAGATCGACCCTTCCGAAAGTCGATCGTCCGATTCACGACCCTCGGAAAGGATCGCCTCACGGACACCTCCAATTTAACATCAGCCCTCACCCGCCTGAGAGGTGGGTGCGCCTCGCTAACGATCCTTGGGACACCGCAAGAGCGACCAGAAACTTCGTGCGATAGGCACTCAGGCCCGCGACCTTCGTGGCCGGGCAGCTCGTCGAGATTCGAGCCGCGCTGGTGCGTACGACAGTCTCCAGTTCCGCAGCGTCATGGCTACGGCCCAGGCAGGCCTGATCGGAGCCTGAGTCAATCCGGGAGAGGCGACGCAGCTAATCAATGACGCTGCGTTCGGTGAAGCGGGTGAGGGACACCCCCAGACTTGGCTCCTTTCGCGTGGACACCCCAGGCGAATGGGGGCTGTCGATCTCGTCGCGCCCTAGAAGGAGGAGATTAACGATGCGACGCCGAAGTCCAAAGCCACTGGCGATGCCGATGTTCGGAACACCAGCCGATGGCCGACAATGTCGTGCCTGCGGAAGGTGGTTCCACCGAACACACTTTTGGCGTCCCAGTCTCAAAGCTTTCGCGCATCGATGTGCCGACTGCATTCGGAGCGGTCGTCGACCGCAAGGGAGGGAAGGGTCCGGGACATGCCCCGCGGATCCCTTGCGGAGCTCAAGAAGAAGCAATTCACGCGCAATGCCGCGCTTCATGACACCTCGCGACGAAAACGTTCTTGCACCTTCGGTTGGGAATGAGTCGGAGCTAGTGGGCCAAGCGTTCCCAAGCGATTCCGAAAACGAACGTGGCGGCCTGACCGAAGACGAGGCGATCGCGGCTACTCTGCGCGTCTTCCCAGGCCGGCGGTGTTGATCACTTGCTTCTCCTGCAATGCCCCTGTCACGCCAGCACGCGCGTCTGTTGACCATGGCTGGGCGACCGTCTGCAGTTCGTGCTTGGTGGCCCGAAGATGAGCCGGCGGCTACGTCTGTGAGCACTGTAGGTCCTCGGCCATCCATACCGCGAAGGTTGGCCGTGTCGGTGCGATGTCTAGACGAAGCACGGCTCGCGCTTGAGCGAGCCATAGACGAAGCGCAACGTGTCTACGACGCTGCGAGGGCCCCGACGTGGGCAGCACTTGCCGCTGCGAAAACAACCCTCCACAAGGAGCACATTTACAACGTCTACCGCCGTGACTTCGAGCCTGTTTGGTTTCCCGCGGATGACGCCTTCCGCGCGGTCCGCGATCACGCTGAGCAAGCGTTCCGGCAATCAACTGGCCATGAGCCCTGGGAAAGCCTCAGTGGCGATCCCTTCGACGGTGAGGAGGGCGCGCCGTGTTCCTCGTTGCGCAACTACAAGGCGTGATCCCGAGAGCGCCGCGCAGGGTGCACTGGTCAGTCTCAGTCAAGCTCTTCCTCCGATCAGCAATAGGCAACCGAGGACTACGAGGCGATCGGTCCACCGGTCGAAATTCAGAGACAAAGGTAGCCAAGAGAGGAGTGCAGCGTGGGAACGGACATCTGGTTCAGCGTCGAAAAGCAAGGCGCTGACGGTAAGTGGCAGGACATCAAGGTAAGCAAAGGTTGGTACTCAAGCCGAAACTACGCGACCGCGATCTCCGAAAACTGTCATCAACCAACCGACACGAAGGAGCAAACCAAGTGAAGGCTGTACCTACCACCACAGAAATGACGGTAACGGCTATGCGAATGATCGACAAGTTGCTCACATCGTCCCACTTGAGCGACGTCCCCTGGGACCCCAGCGATCCCGCGCAGTGGGACTTCGCGCACGGACCGCGGTTCGACGAATGGACCGGGAGGACTGGGGAGTACTGCATTAATGGTTGCTGCTGTGCAAGCAGCTCAATTCAGCTTTGGCGTCGAGCCGTACCTGCGCTCGCATGGGTCGACAGTGACACCCGCTCTTCCTGGTTGAAGCTTTGCTTCGAGTGCATTCGCTTGGTCGTCGTTGACCAACTGGGTATCCGACGCCCATATCCCGGTGACCCGCTTGAAGAGGCTGCTTGTGAAAGTCTGGTGGGCCTCAGTGGAGCCAAAGCCACGCTGCTGGAGGAGCATCACCGGTGGCTCTTGGAGGAGACTCAACGTGTCAAGGAAGCTAGCGATAATTTCCGCAACTTGCCACGGCTAGATGAGAAACTGCTTGCTTGGGATAGCCAAGCTTACTTCGACCATATCTGCGAGTTCGAAGAATTTCTCGAAGTGCAAGACCTTGGTGACGGGCGACTTGTAGCCGCTTTTGGTTCGGGTGCATCCTTTCCAAGGACTACGACACCCTGCAACAAACCATGAAACGGAAGGACTCCGAGGACACCTGATGATTCGCAGGGACATGTCCTGTCAGTCAGAAGAGCCAGTCGCAACGCGAGCTGGAGCGGATGCAACTCGAAACGGCGTGACTAGATCATGCGCCGTCTGCGGACGTTCGGCCTGGTTAGGGATGGCGTGAGCGAAGAACAGGCACTGCGAGAAGAGCTGAGCCGCACCCTCGGCCATGTCGCTTGGCCGGAGGTCGTCGCCGACCTCGAGGCCGCCGACGTGTTCTGGGGCCGTACCGCCGAGGAGACTGGCCGCAAGCGGATCGGGCACCGGTCAGCGTGGAGGCGACACGACGAAGGACCGCGCCACTATCCGGAGCGAGGCCAGGCTGAACGTCGCTGTCCAGAGCCTCATGGAAGGGCGCAAGCTATTGAAGAGCCTCGCCATCGAGATGGTCGGGCTCGGACTCCGCGAACGCGAGGTGCGCCTCTCCGAGCAGAGGGTCACCTGTGGGCGTCGATCATGGGCGCCGTGCTGGGCAACCAAGCGCTCGGGCTCAGCCCTGCGCAGCTCGAGAAGGCACCGCAGGTCGTGAGCCGGCACCGCCGCCTGGTGGGTGCGACATGATCGCTCCTGAGTTGGAACACCTGGCGGTCGATATCACGACGCTGGACGAGCTGCCAGGTAATCCGCGCAAGGGTGACGTCGACGCCGTGGCTCGCAGCTACGCCGCCTTCGGACAGCAGAAGCCGATCGTCGTCCAGCGCCGCGGCCAGAAGACCGTCGTCATCGACGGGAACCACCAGCTCAAGGCCGCGCGGCAACTCGGGTGGGACCGGATCGCCGTCTCACCGTTCAAGGTGAAAGACGCCAAGACCGGCCGGGTCCGCGCGGGCACGGTTGCCGAGGCCGATGCCTACGCGCTCGCTGTCAACCGCACCGCCGACCTCGGGGTCTACGACGACGTGCTGCTCGCCAAGATGATCGAGTCGATCAGCCACGACGCCGACCTGTTGGCGGCGGCCTCCTACAGCCGGGACGACCTACTGGCGCTGCTGAACGGCGCGCCGAAGCTCGGCCTGACCGACCCCGACGACGTACCCGAGTCCGCACCGGCCAGGACGAAGCTCGGCGACCTGTGGCTGCTCGGGCCGCATCGGGTGCTATGCGGCGACTCGACTGTGCCGGCCGATGTCGAGCGGCTCATGGGCAGTGCCAAGGCTTCGATCCTTTGGACCGACCCGCCTTATGGGGTGGATTACGTCGGCAAGACCAAGCGGGCGCTGACCATTGAGAACGACGATGCATTCGGCCTGCCTGGGTTGCTGCGAGGCTTCATGGCGGCGGCGGCGCCCGCATTGGAGCCATCGAGCCCCTTCTACATTGCGGCCCCGGCGGGGCCGCTTTACGTGGTCTTCCTTCAGGCCATCGCCGAGTCGGATTGGCGCTACCATCAGGAACTCGTCTGGCGCAAGGACACGATGGTGCTCGGCCACTCGGACTACCACTACGCCCACGAGCCGCTCTTGTACGGCTACCTGCCGGGTCCAGGACGACCGGGCCGAGGGGCGCACGAGGGGACGCGCTGGTGGGGCGACCACTCGCAGGTCTCGGTGATCGACTGCCCGCGGCCGAAACGCTCCGAAGAGCATCCGACGATGAAGCCGGTCGCGCTCATCGAGCGCTGTCTCCAAAACTCCTCGCGGCCAGGAGGAGCCGTGCTCGACCCCTTCGGCGGCTCCGGCTCGACCCTCATCGCTTGCGAGCAGACCGGACGAGTGGCCTACCTGTGCGATATCGACCCCCGCTACGTCGACGTAACCTGCCGCCGATTCCAGGAGCACACGGGAATAGTGCCGAGGCGCGAGGGCGGCGAAGAGGTCGACTTCACGGTCGGGCCATGACCACGTCGACCCGCGAGTGTCGGGAGGACACCCTCGCCTCGCGAACCCGACAGCACTGTGCGCGCGGCAGGAGCAGGCTGGGAGGATGGCGACGGGAGTATCTGCGACCAGGGGCCCCTACCCGAGCCAAGTCTGTAATGGACCATAGAGATGGACCATAGAGATGGCTAAGCGAGCAACACCCGTCGAGCGCGACGAGCGGCGCCGCAAGGTGGCGATCCTGCTCATCGCCGGTGTCACGACCAACAACATCGCTGAGACCGTGGCCGTCAACCGTAAGACTGTCCTACTCGACGCGAAGGCCATCCGCGCCGAGTGGGCTAGGGCCCGTGTAGAAGCCTACGACCGTTACGCCGCCGAGCAGCTCGTCATCCTGGCCGAGGTGCAGCGGGCGAACTGGGAGGCAGCCATGCGCGGCGACGCAAAGGCGTCGACGACGGTGCTCCGCGTCTGCGACCAGCGGGCGAGGTTGCTCGGGCTTTACGCGCCGCTCCACCTCGACGTGCAGGACGCGAGGATGCAGAGCCGCTCGGACTTCGACCGCGAGATCAAGGAGCATCTGGCACGCCTTGATGCCGCCGACGCGGCAGCCGCCGAGGCCGAGGCGAGGGCGATCCTGGCCCGTGACAAGGACGGTCGCAAGGGGCTCAGCGCCGACGGTCCGTAGGCAGGCTGCCTGAGAGGAAGTCGGAGGCAGACGGCTTTCGGCTCGTCGAACGGGACCTACCGAACACGGACCGAAATCATCGAAAGGGCCGGTCAGCCGAGATGATTGCGCGTCCGCACCTTCGTGAGGGAACCCCGAGAGTCGCGCCGGGATCGACCCAGCGTGGTTGTCGAGGGAGACGAGGTGGCAGGGTGAAGTCTCGCAAGGCCGGAAGATGGGCTGTTCGCGTAGCATCGGCACCCCAGGGCCGCCCCGGCCCTGCCAGCTTGACGGGGGATGGACGATGCGGATGTTGCTGAAGGTCAGTATTCCTGTGGAGAAAGGCACCGAAGCCTACAAGAGCGGGGCGCTCCAGCGGACGTTCCAGGCCGCGGCAGCGGCGCTCAAGCCGGAGGCGATGTACTTCTTCCCGGAGGACGGCAAGCGGACATGTCTTCTCGTCTTCGACATGGAGGGTTCGTGGCAGCTGCCGCCCATTGTGGAGCCGCTGTTTGAGAACCTCGACGCATCGGTTCTTCTCACGCCGGTGATGAACGGTGAGGATCTTGAGCGGGGGTTCAAGGAGGCAGGAGTCTAAGGGCTCGAATCGAGATGAGGGGACCTGCCACCTGACGACGTAAGCCGTCGGCACCCGCGTTTGCTAACGCTGTTGCTGACAAACCCCGCAAAGTCTCGGCGGCCCTCGTGGCCCTCGGCGAATAAGCGGCCAGATCGCCGGCCCGGGCCGCGAACGTTCTGCTGGCTTCAATCGAGCCCTCCCGCCCGGGCGACATGCACGAGATCGCCGACTCTGGCGCGGCCGCCATGCGAATCAAGACTCTGAAATGGGAACGATCTGTACGCCCGGTTCCGCCGCTGGGGGGCACTCCGAGATAGCACTCAGGCCGCGATTATGGGATAGGGCCGGTAACAAAGCTTTCTCCCCTCACGCGGCCTTGGGAGCTTGGCGGCCTGTCTCGGCATCTAGTGCCAGCTTCCAACGTGGCATCTGATAAGCGACCCAACCTTGGAGTCCGGCGGCCAAGAACAGAAGTGCCCCCCACCAGTAGCCGTAGGCGCAAAGAATGCTCCCGAGGACGAGCAACCACACGGCGACTACAGCTCGCACGCCTACTATCACCTTGACGTGACGCCACTCGTACTTGGTGACGAATCGCCGAACGATCCAGGGAACCGACTTCGGCGATGACCGCACGGGTCCTCCTTCTCGGTTCGAGGCCCCTGTCTGAACCGTGACTCTACAGCCAGGACATCGGGAAAGAGCTTGAGAAGACAGAACCCGCTGCCCGAACGTCGCACACTTAAAGAGGTTCGCCTAATACAGTGACAACAATGTTAAAGAGAAAGACCCGCGTGGCGAAGGAAGGCGAAGCAGAGCTGGACGTCACCGCCGATCCGTTCCAGTCCGGCGTCGGCCGCCTGCTCGGCTTCGTCGATGGTCTCTGCACACAGATTCGCCAGCTCGCTCGACTTTAGGTTTCCCCAGAGCGACTCGACGGGGTTGAGGTCGGGAGCGTAAGCGGGTAGGCGTTCGACAACGAGCCAGTTGCGTTGTAGGGCGATGAACGTCCGCATCGCTGTGCTGCGATGGCTCGGGAGTCCGTCCCAGAGCAGCGTCGCCTTGCGATCGCCAAGGTGCTGGCGCAAAGCCAGCAGATACTCGATCAGGCTTTCGTCGTTGTAGGCGCCGGCTCGCATCTGGAACACGAGGAAGGCATCCGAGCAGTCGGGCTCGTAGGCGATCGTCGCCGCGCTCGAGAGGCGCTTCCAGTTGAAGCGGTGACGGAGCACCGGGGTCTTGCCGCGCGGCGCCCAGGTCGAGCGCACCGGTGGGAGGAGCGAGAAGCCGGACTCGTCCTCGAAGCAGATCAACGCCTTACGCCGTCTGGCGTTTTTTTTACCCTCGGCCAGTCCTTGGCCACCCAACGGGCGATCGCCTCGTCGTCGCGCTCGGCGGCGCGCCGTGCCGGGCGCTGGCGGCTCCAGCCGAGCTTGTTGCGGAGGATCTTCCATACGTGCCCGGGGTGGTACGCAATCCCGGTCGTCTTCTCGATCACCTCGGCCACCCTTGCGAGCGTCCACATGTCGGTCGGATATCCGTGAGCCTGGGGTCCTTTCTCGAGCTCGCGCTCGAGCCCCGCCAGCTGTGCGTCGGTCAGCATCGGCGTCCGTCCGGCCCGCCCAGCAGCCGCGAGACCGCTCGTTCCGCTTGCCTTGAAGTCCAAGTGCCATCGGCTGACGCTCTGGCGCGACACGCCGAGCTCACGGGCGACATCGGCCTGTGACTTGCCCGCCGCGAACAGTGCTCCTGCTCTCTGACGGCGCCGTTCGAGCTCCACAAAGTCGCGTCTTGGACGCACACCGACCCCCGCGAGCACCAGATAGGTCCACAGCCAGGCGAGAAAGGCCATGGCAACAGTCTGCCAGACCCAAGGCTCGTCTGTCACTCTATTAGGCGAACCTCTTTAATGTCAGTTTCGCCGCAGATCAGACGGCTACGGATGCGCCCGAAACGCCGATTATCGCGCGGGCCGCGGCCGGTAAGGTGCGTCCCATGTCGCACGCCCCGCCCCACCCCGAGCCGTTCACCCCGCAGACCGCCCGCGCGGCGCTCGAGGACCTCCGCGCGCGGCTGCGCTCGACGCGCTGGCCGGACGAGCCCGAGGACGCCGGGTGGTCGCTCGGGACCGACCTCGCCTACCTTCGCGAGCTCGTCGCCTATTGGGCGGACGAGTTCGATTGGCTGGCGCAGGAGGCGGCGCTCGCCCGGTTCCCCCACTTTCGCGTCCGCCTCGATGGCCTCGGGATCCACTTCGTGCACGTCCGGGCCGCCGCTCCGGCTGGGCCCGTCCTACCGTTGGTCCTCAGCCACGGCTGGCCGGACTCGTTCTGGCGCTACGCCAAGGTCATCCCCCTCCTCACCGACCCCGGCACGCACGGCGCCGACCCCGCCGACGCGTTCGACGTGGTCGTGCCCGACATGCCAGGCTTCGGGTACTCCGACCGCCCCACTGGCCCGCCCCCCGACTCGATCGCCGTCGCCGGACTGTGGGCCGAGCTCATGGGCGTCCTCGGTTATGCGCGTTTTGGCGCCGCGGGCGGGGACATCGGCAGCCACGTGAGCCGCTACCTCGCGCTCGACCATGCCGACAGGGTCGTGGCCGTCCACCGCATCGACGCGGGCTTGCCCGTCTTCACCGGCGATCCGGCGGACCTCGCGCCCGAGGAGCGCGCCTGGCTCGAGGGCGCTGCGGCCTGGGGCGCGACCGAGGGCGCCTACGCTGCGATGCACCGCACGAAGCCCCAGACCGCCGCCTTCGGGCTCACCGACTCGCCGGCCGGGCTCGCGGCGTGGATCGTGGAGAAGCTCCGGGCGTGGAGCGACTGCGGCGGCGAGGTCGAGCGGCGCTTCACCAAGGACGAGATCCTCACGAACGTCACGCTCTACTGGCTCACGGGCACGATCGGCTCGTCGATGCGCATGTACCGCGCGAACGCGGCGATCCCGCCCACGCAGCTTGCCCGCCGGGTCGAGGTGCCGTCGGGCTTCTCGCTCTTTGCCGGCGACATCGTCCGCCCACCCCGAGCGTGGCTCGAGCGTACGGCGAACGTCGTACGCGTCACCGAGCCCGCCCGCGGAGGGCACTTCGCGCCGTTCGAGGAGCCCGAGCTCTACGCTGAGGAGCTGCGCGCCTTCTTCCGTCCCTACCGAGCGGCAGCGACGGGCTGAAGTCACCGCGCGTGAGTGGCGGCTCTCCCCACGTAGGTCCAGCGGCTCGCTGCGGCAATCTTCAGGACGGTCCTCTGTCATCGTCACGTGTTCACCCTGCACAAGAAAGACGATTATTGGTGCTCAAAGATTTGGTCTCAGCACGGGACGAGAAACACCGATCGACTAGTTCTGGTGCACGTCGCTGCCCCCGTTGCGATCCATGTGAGTTCCCCGGCCATTTCGTGAAGCAGGCAGTATCCGGCAGTCTTGGCGAGCAGCAAACCCCAAGAACGCTGCCGCGCCGTGGCCGCGACCACGGTGCCCGCAGACCGCCCACCGTTGCGCGTGGAGGCACGCAATCGCCTCTTAAGTAGAAGGGGCCTAACAGCGACGATCTGATCGCCTAAAACGCAATACGGGGCCACTCGGAGAGCCTCTACTTCACACCGCATTCGCGAGTCCCAGGTCCCACAACTCGGCCCGCCATTGTCGCCTGTCAGCGTCCTTCCGACTCGCTTCTAACCAACGATAACACTACCTTATCGTTAGTCACAAACGAAGAAAAGAGAGGCACTGTGACGCTGCTCCAAAGTACTAAACAGGCCGTCGACCTGGCCGAGATCGCCGCCGATGCTCGGGACTGCGTGGCCGCGAGCCGGGCCGAGAACACGACCCGCGTCTACCGCACCGGCTGGGGGCAGTTCACCGCCTGGTGTGACGAGCGCGGGGTGACGGCTCGGCCCTGAGGAGCTGGCGTCGCTCGTGCATGACTAGCAATGGCGGGCGAGTGCTTGTCCGCGAACGTCGCCCCACGGTGCCGTGAGCCTCCCCCGGTTCTCCGGACGGGTTGGGAGGCGATATGGCAACGACGATGAGCAGACCGAAGGCGCCCCCCGCGTCATCCCCAAGCCGCTCGAGCGCCGTCACCGGTGCGGACGGGGGACGCGCTAGGTGCGACTCGGCGTCGTGCCGGCGCGGCGGATGTCCTCCACTAGGGCGGCCAGGCGGTCATAATGCGAACCCTGCCAGTAGATCCGACTGCAGTCCGGGCACGTCGAGAAGTCGTTGTAGTCCCGCCGTGTCCGGGGCGGCAGGCGGTGTTCCACCTCTTCCTTCGCCACGCGTTCGAGCACGCCGTTGCACTCGAGGCATCGGCCGAACGGGGCGATGGCCCCGAACAGGTCGAACCGGCGCAGGATCTCGACGACCTGGCGACG
>Ga0208038_1001792_pt1 | contig 11022 bp, 7 predicted proteins | sample June2015DPH_16_1_FD_184714 | JGI IMG/M metagenome (GOLD analysis project Ga0208038, IMG submission 184714) | Peatland microbial communities from SPRUCE experiment site at the Marcell Experimental Forest, Minnesota, USA - June2015DPH_16_100... | ecosystem: Environmental > Terrestrial > Soil >...
ACACCCCCGACAGAGCGGACGCCGGAGCGGGTTATCACAAGATCCACCTTATGACCAAACAGAAAGATCTGACCGTGCAGGCAAGAGACGGATATTATGCGGAGCGCTAGACTTCTTCAGGCCAGGCTTTGAGACACGGAGTCTACGCGTAGGAAAGCTGAAGTCCGCTGGACCCGCGCGTATCGTGGCACCTACACGCACTCCCCTCCGCACAAGCGAAGGATCGTGTTCAAGAGAGCCCGCAATTCAGGACAGGCCGCGGCCGCGAGCAGAAGATCGTTTTCGCGCAGAATCCGTTCGGCGTCTCGCGGCTTCACGTAGTCCCTACCACGGCTACCCGCGCGGAAGATTTCCTTGATTCGGGCTGCTGGCGGCCGGGTGAGATTCACGGCCTCGGGAGGGCCGCCTGGGGCGGCCATGTTATGACCCGCCAAACGCTGGATGGTGCCCCAAAACGGAAGCAGCCAAGCTTCGAATTCGTACTGGGCGGCGTGAGGAAAGAACCGGGTGTTGTCACCGACCCACTCGCGCATTTTCTTCTTTGCGTCTCCGGCGTCCTGGAACTCTCCGGTTCCGGTGTAGACGTCCGTTAGCGCAATCACGGCGTCAGCTGGCGGCCTCCCACTTCGCAGCAAGCGCTCTACTTCGCGCCTCAGGCGCCCGCCTGTCGGGATGCGACCGTCGTACGGCTCCGGATCGAGACGGGGCATCCGACCTGCGAGCCGCGTTTCCAAGAAGCGCCGGAGATGTGGTAGAAAAACCCGTTCAGTTTCGCCTTCAATGAGGACGGCAATCTTCATGCTCATGCGCGTCCTCCCATGCGCCCCATGCGCCAAATCTCGTCCAGGGTATACTCGGCCAGCCACTCATCCAAATCCAGTTGGTCCGCCCGAGTAAGTTGAGCCATCCCGTCCTCTGCCGAATCAATCACCACCACTTCGGCTGGCTTCAGGAACCGCACGAGGCGGTCCGAATGTGTGGCCACGACCAACTGCGTGCGATTGGCAGCTTCTCGCAAGAGTCCCGCGAGGAGACTCAGAAGCTCGGGGTGAAGGCTGACCTCCGGCTCGTCGAGCAACGTAAGGGCAGTCAGACCAGGACTGGCGAGAAGCGTGGCGAGCCAGAGAAAACGCAGCATTCCTTCGGACAGTTGATGCATGTACAGGGGCCTTGACAGGTTCTTGTCCCGCCACGTCATGGCCAGTGTTCCTGCGGCCACGGGAGGAAAATCAAGGCGCTCGAAGGCCGGGAACGCCGCGCGGAGTGAATCCTCGATGGCTTCAAATCGGTCGCGGTCGGTTTCGCGCAGGTAGAACAAGCAGGAGACCAAGTCCTCGCCACCTTTTCCGGGCAGAGCGGCGGGCCGCATCGGTTGCGGCAGACGCACGGGCGAGCGCGGTTCGACGTCCAGGACGTGATAGAAGGTGGACGAGGCGAGCTTCCTGCGGAAGTCCTCCGGCTCACGATACATCTTGGGAACTTGGGAGAGCGACGTTTCTAGTGGGTTATGCTCCCACGTGGGAGGCAGCAGGCGTTCCTGCTTCGGCTCAAAGTACCTGACGTGCGAACCACGAGATTCAATGTACTTCATCGGAGGCGGCTTGGGACGTTTCCGCTGGCTGAGGACTTCCTCGTCGATCACATAGGCCGTGCCTTGCAGCTTGAGACGCAGCTGGTAGTCGAGCGGTTCGTGACCGGGGACGCCCATCGAGATGCCGAGTGCGAGGTCTTCCTCCCGGTCGTAGGTGATCAATGCTGACAGCCCAGAAAGGTCGCTGATTGCCTTATTAAGAGAGCCTTGCGCCGAGCTTGCCAGGAGTGAGAACACGTCCAGCAAAGAGGTCTTGCCGGTCCCATTGGCGCCGATCAGTACGGTCAAAGGGCGCAGCTCAAGTTCGACCTCGCAAAGGCGCCGGAAGCGCTCGACTGAAATCTTTTTGAAGCTGCTTATGCGGTTCATATCCGAATCTCTCATATCGTCAGCCTCGGTTCTGACCGTCGCCGCTGTCCCCCGTCGCAACACGCAATGACTTGCAGGATAGCTGAAATCGCCATGGACCGACAAGCGACATTTCTCCAGATCTGGGACCCGCGCTCCGAGGGTTGCTACAGGAGGGGGCCGGGGTATATATTTCAAAGTGTCGTGAAGTCGAAAATGGAAACCCTGGTCTGCGCGCTTTTGTGGCTCACCCTTGCTCTGTCCGCTGTCTGTGGATCAGCCGTCGCCTTGGAAGAGGGCAAATCGCCCCCTCAGCAGCCTGACCCGCTCACCCGCGCGGCGGAAGAATTCAAGGTTCTGACCCGCGATTTGGGCATGCGCCCGGGTAGCCCGCCGACCGTGCAAGAGCATCGTGGCCCCAAAATGCTTTGGCATGGCCGTGTGTATGAAAACTTCCGCAACGACATTCTCGATGCCATACCGCACGAAGTGAAGCAAAACGGCGAGAGCGTCTCCCCGCTGCGACGCAATCAGTTCGGTTTCAATGTCTCCGGCCCTGTGCTCATCCCGCACCTGCTCAGGAATCATAAGAACACGTTCTTCGCGCTGTCCTATGAGGGCGTCCGCGAGCGCATCTCACGCGCCTCTCTGCACACCATCCCCACCGTCCTTCAGGGTAGCGGCGACTTCTCGCAAACCGTGGATCAGGCCGGCAACCTGCTGCCCATCTACGATCCGGCCAGCACCTCCCTCAATCCCGCTTACGATCCCAGCCAGCCGGTCTCCACCAGCAATCTTCAGTACCTGCGCTCTCCCTTTCCCGGAAACCGCATTCCTGCAGCCCGCTTGGCCCCGATCGTACAACAGGCCCTATCCCTGTATCCTGCACCCAACACGGATATCGGCCCCTTTTTCCAGAACAACTACTTCGTCAACGCACCGGAGAGCGACACCGCAGACGGAATCATTGCCAAGTTTGAACGCCAATTCGGCGAGCGGCATCGGGTTACCTCGGTCAGCACCATTTCCAGTGGGTTCCTTAGCTCCGCGAAATATTTCCCGAACATCGCCAGCCCGACCGCGCCCGATCAGCATTTCTCCACTCGGCGCACGGAGCTCGATTACGTTTTTACCGCCAACCCCAAGACCGTCAACTCGGCCAGTTTTGCCGCGGTCTCCGACGCAGCAAAGGCTGGCGATGCTTCTCAGTCCCCCTTCCCTAGCTATCAGCTCCTCGGCAACTATCTCTCGATGGGCACCGCTTATCCCAACTCGCGCAACGCTCGCAACACGTTTGAGGTCCGCGATGGGGTGTCGACTCGAAAGGGCAAACATTCTCTCGGGCTAACGCTTCAGGCCGATTACTATCAGGTGAATTCATTCAATCCGGCGTATCCCTCCGGCGATTTCCAGTTTGACCCCGGTCTCACCAGCCTGCCGGGGATTACCGACACGGGCGATCCGTTCGCAAGCTTCCTTCTCGGCCTGCCGGAGTTCGCGGAACGCAGCATCACCACTGCGCCATCCTATTTCCGCGACTCCTACCAATCCATCGCCGGGAGTGACAAGTACGAAGTCTCGAAAAACCTGACCATCAACGTCAGTCTTAATCTCAGCCGCCGTACGCCGCGGGTGGAGAAGTACAATCGCCAGAGCACAATTGATCCGTCCGTAATCGACCCCTCGAACGGCCTCCGCGGTGCGCTCGTGTTTGCCGGTCTCAACGGGATCCCTCGCAGCCTGCGTGACAACAATATCGATCTCGACCCCAGCGCGGGCGTGGCCTGGAACCCGCTCGGCGACGCCAAAACCGTAGTCCGCGCTTCCTTCAGCCGCTCGCACGGCCAGATTCCGATTTACAATGGCCAGTGGGGCACGCAGGGATTCAATGCCCCCCAGACTTTCTTTTCACCGAATACAGAACTGAGTCCAGCGCTCGACCTGACTGCCGGCATACCGCCGTTCACCACCCCGCTGCCGGACCTCAGCCCATCGGCGGCCGACAATACGGTGGCGGATTTCGTCGATCTGAGTGGGCGGGAACCCGTCTATCAATCGGCTTCGCTTTCCGTGGAGCGCGAGATACCGTTCTCCATTGTGGTTTCTGTGGGCACGAATTACAGTGCCGGTTGGGATATCCTGGTGGGCGACGGCGCCGCCAACCCCAACGCGATCAACCCCAGCTTCCTGAGCTATGGCGATGCGCTTTACAACCTGGCGTTCCGAAACACGCTGCAACCCTACCCGCAATTCCAGGGCTTCGAGCTTTACGGTCACTACCCTTGGGGCCGGTACCAGCGGAACGCCGGCTTCGTGCGAGCAGAGAAACGTGAATCGTTCGGCCTTTCGTTCATTGCCTACTACGAATTTTCCAAGCAACTCGATGATTACTCGGGCCCCTACGGGAACCAGGACTTCTTCAACCCTCGCAACGACTGGGGGCTCACGTCTTATAATACGCCGCAGTATTTGCAGCTCAGCTACATCTATGAGCTGCCGTTCGGCCCCGACAAGCCGCTGTTCCAATTCTCGGGCTGGAGGAGGCCGTTGGTCAGTGGCTGGTCGATCAACGGCACGGCGTACTGGAATGACGGGACGCCGCTGGCACTTCATCCCGAATTCAACAACACCGGAGGCGTGCTTCCCACACTCAATGTAAACGTAGTGCCCGGCGTGGACCCCCACGTGGCCAATCCGGGGCCGTCTCTGTGGTACAACCCGGCCGCCTTCGATCAGCCGGCAGACTTCACCCCGGGGGACGGGCCCCGGACCGAGCCGGACCTGTTGGGCCCAGGTTATAATTCAATGGACCTCAGCTTGACCAAGCGCTTCCCCGTCGGTGGCGGCCGCGCCCTCGAGTTCAGCGCCACCGCGTTTGACTTGCTCAATCATGCGAACTGGAACTATCCCGATCCCAACATCGGTCCAGCCAGCGCGCCCAATGTCGACGCCGGCAAGATTATCGGCTCCCATGGCGGGCGCGTAATCCAGCTTGGGTTGAAGTTGAGCTTCTGATGCTGCGACCCTGCTCCGCACTCCCGGCCGTTCTTTTCGCCGTTTGCACGTTCACCACCCTTCAGGCGCAAACGGCCAGCGTCTCGATTCCCGCCTGGATTGAGACGAACAACTGCACGCTCGCTCCCAAGTTCGAAGCTGCGCTCAACGGCAAACCGGTGCCCGTCACCGCGCAGTTGGGTCCAAGCAGCGACCAGGTCATCCTGGTCGTGTTGGATCTAACTGGGGATCTATCGCTCATCGAGGCCGCCAAGCAGGCCCTGATTGCCGAAATCTCCAAGCTGCCCCACAACGCGTGGGTGGGGCTGCTGCGCACCCAGGATGGTCTGCATGTACTGGCCGACCCCGGCACAGACCGCCAACCGCTGATCGACGCAATCCGGTCCCTGTCCAACAGCAGCGAACCGGGATTGCTCGAGACTGTTGATCCGGCTCTTTCGCTGGCGGATGCCATCCTGCGCAAGTCCCCGGTGCGCGTCTCGGTCCTGTATATCACCGACGGCAGCATCTACAGTTACCGCGAGGACTACTCGAACCCCGTCATTAACGAGAGCGATCCACACGATCTCAGCCGGCGCTTTCCCGAGGCGCTAATTACGGAGAAGATTGCCAAACTGGTGGAGGACAGCGGCTCGCTACAGGCGCCCCTGTTTGTCGTTCATCTCAATTACCGCCGGGACCGGCTCAACGAAGCCTATGAGAATGGCCTGGAGACTCTCGCCGATGCCACGGGCGGCAAGAGTGATGTTTGCCGCTCGGTGGCGGAGATCCCGGAAGCGATCTCCGCTATGATGGCGCGCATTTCCAGCGCCTGGAGGCTTACCCTGGCAGTCCCGGCCAAGATTCACAACCACTTCCAAATTCATTTGACTGCTCCGTGCGGCGACGGGGAGCTGCGCATCTCGTGGCGCACTCGCTTCCACCCCAAGGAGGGATAAGATGACGCGTCTGGGACGTCTGGAATTCGCTCTCCTGCTGACTCTTGGCGTTGCCCTGGTGGCCTCGGTGGGTATCAACCTTCGCCAGTCCCGGCGACTCGCTGCCCTACAGCGGCAGCAGGCCGCAGACCTGCAATCTCTGCGCGAGCTTCAGGCGGCTCTCCGCCAACACGAGCTCCAGAAGACTCCTGCCGAAGCCGAGAGCCCGACCCCGCTGGGCGCGAATCAAGCCGCACTCGCCGAACGTGATGCCACCATCGAGCGGCTCGCCAGCGAGCTGGGCCAAGCGCAGGCCAACATCAAGGATCTCCAGGCGCAACTCTCGAATTCCAGCGACGAACACGAGAAGGCACTCGCCAGCGCCAACGAACGCCATCAAAAAGAACAAGAGGATTGGCAGAGCCAGCTCGACGCCTTGAAACAGGAACTCGACTCCGCCCAGGCCGAGTCACAAGCTTCCCGCCAACGCCTCGCCGCTCTGGAAGCGGATAACACCAAGTTGAAGAGCGATAACAGTGCAGGCTCCGCTCGCGTCGCCGAATTCGCGCGGGCGATTGCCGACTTGCAAGACCTGGATCGCCGCCGCGATGCTTACCTGACTTCCATCATGCGCCGCTACCGTGACATCACCAGTCAATTCCGGGCCATGAGCGGCATGCTGGATTCCAGCCGCGAGCCAAACTCCAGCCCTCTCAGCGACGCGGCACTCACCCGTATCCAAAACGCCGTTTCCCTCGCCGACGATGACCTCCGCCAGTTGAGCGAGCTGAACGCCCAGGCACGCCAACTGGAAAAGAAGCTGGTGAAAAAGTAGCCGGCTCCGCGCGCGGGCACGCTGCTCTGTTCCATCCCAATTTCTTCGCCCCGCCTCTAACCATTTTTCCACAAAGTCGACCCGCCACGGCGGGACAGTGACAGTTAGGCGCAGTCCCTGCCCCACCTGCCCCCTGGAATGTGCTCTTCCCCACCTACCACATGGCCGTATGTGGTATGTAGTAGGTGGTAGGTGGGGGGAGGTTCTTCCCCACCTACCACCTACTACATACCCCCTACCGTCTACCACCTACCAGACACTAACTACCTGTTTTTTCAACAACATTCCCGCTTTTTACGACTAACTATCTTTGTTTTCTATAACATTCCCGCTATGCTCGGACCTGTGGAAAACCGGCCCTTTGTTTTCATAGATATTCCCGCTTCGTCCGGTCACTTTTGAAAATCATTTTTCTCTTTCTCTTCCGTGAGCTGACTTATTGTCCCCATAACACCGGGGAGTTTTCCGGGCTTTTGACCCCGCTTGGGACGCTTTCGAGAGTGGATTGGGACATCCAGGTAGCATTGCAGCCAAGTGTTCCCAGCAGGCCATGAGTGCTTGCACGGCTTCAACCTACTACTCTAGCCTATCTTCCTCCACTTGTCAAGAGACAGGGTGTCCGCTTCGGTCTATCGGAGGAGGTAGGGGTAGGGGCGCGGCCCCACATTCGAGTTGAGAAACTACCCGCGGGGGTTTGAGCTTGCTTCGATAGAGCCGGCGGCGTAAAGTTTTTGGCGAACGCGGAGTTGAAAACGGAAATTTGGGTATAGGACGCGTAGCTAACGAATTGGGTATTTTCAGCGTCTAAATAAGACAGCGTCCTCCATCGGAGGCCGGAAGACAGAGCGTATGAAGTTCTTTGGCCCAGCGCCGTGGATTCACACGCGCACCGCCACTACGAATGCGCCGGTTCTTCTTGTCAAGCCCCCGCCTTCGCCGCCACCTCTTGTTACTCCCGAGCCCCCACGCGAGCGCAAGCTTTACGTGATCTTCGCCTCGGTTGCCGTTGTGGCGATCATTGTGGGGCTGTGGGCCTGGCATGCGCGTAAGGGTGGGCGTGCAGAAACGGCCGGGGGCGCGACGATTACCACGGCCAAAGTGGAGCGGCGCACTTTTGTGCGCACGCTTCGCCTGAGCGGCACGCTCGAGGCGGTGCGTTCCTACTCGGTCCTGGCGCCTCGGCTGACCGGAGGCGATTTCGGACAGATGGTTCTGACGAAGCTGACTCGGGGAGGCACGCGGGTCAAGAAGGGAGACCTGCTGGCCGAGTTTGACCGGGAAGCCCAGTTGAAGACCTTCCTGGACAAGCAGGCGGAGTACCGAGACCTGGAAAATCAGATTGCATCCAAGAAGGCCGAGCAGGATGCGGCGCGCGCTCACGACGAGACCGAATTGAAGCAGGCCGAGGACGCGGTGGGCACGGCGAGGCTGGAAATGCAACGCAGCGAAGTGGTCTCGCGCATCGATGCGGAGAAAAACAAGCTGAATCTGGAAGCCGCCGAGGCAACCCTGAAGCAGCTCCGCCAGACGTACGATTTAAAGCGAAAGGCCGCCGAGGCCGAAGTGCGCCTTTTGGAGATCAAGCGCGACCGCGCGCGCAGTGCCATGCTCCACGCCAAGCAGAACTCGGAAAAGATGGCGGTTCTTTCCCCCATCGATGGGCTGGTCGTCCTGAATCCGATGTGGAAAGGCGGAGGCATGGGTGAGGCCGAAGAAGGCGACCAGGTCTGGACCGGATACGCGTTCATGCAGGTCGTGGACCCTTCAATCATGGAGGTTCGCGTACGCGCCAACCAGTTGGACGTTTCCTACCTGCACGTGGGCCAATCGGCGCAGATTCACCTGGACGCTTACCCCGATTTGAACCTCCCCGGAAAACTCGAGCACTTGGCCGCCATCGGGCTGAGCGGGGGGCTCTCGAAGACCGTGCGGGCGTTCGGCGCCCTCTTCTCGATTGAGGGGAGCGATGCGAGACTGATGCCCGACCTCTCGGCTTCGCTCGATGTCGCTTTGGACCGGCAGCCGAACGCGCTCGTCGTACCACGCGACGCCGTGGTGAGGAAAGATGGAAATTCCTGGGTGTACGTCAAGCGCGCGTTGGGATTTGAAAAGCAGGCCGTAAAGACAGGCGACGAAGACGATCTCGAGGTAGTGGTCCTTTCCGGGCTCGAGCCCGGGATGGAGGTCGAGCGCAATCCAGAGTCGGTGCGGAGTGGGTCTTCCACATGAAAGCCCGAGGGCAAAAGATATTGAAACACCGCTGGCTGTTGCTGGCCGCCACAGGGCTGTTGATTGCCGGCGGCGGGATTACGGCGGCGCGCTTCAGCCGGACCGCGCCCAACGTTCCTACCGCAGAAGTCTCGCGCGGAGAATTCGACGATTACGTGAAGATCCGCGGTGAAGTAAAGGCCAAGAGATCCATGACGGTGTATGCGCCGCACACCCGCGGTGGGGTGGGCGATCCTCAGATCCTGAAAATGGCCAAAACCGGCGCCGTGCTCAAGAAGGGGGAGGTGGTCGTCGAGTTCGATACCGCCAAGCTGCGGGAAACGCTGCAGCAGAGACGCTCCGAGTTGAGGCAGGCCGAGGCGGAGATCGAGCAGACGCGCGCGGAGGCGAGGCTCCAGGAAGAGCAGGACTTGACTGACCTGGAAAAGGCCCGCTACGACGTCCAGCGCGCCAAGTTGGAAGTCAGTAAGGCGGAAATCCTTTCCAAGCTTGAAGGGGAAAAGAACAAGCTGCTGCTTGCCGACGCGGAGCAGCATTTGAAGGAAGAGGAAGAGAAACTCGTTTCCGGCCGTGCCAAGGCCGCCGCGGACATTGACGGGAAGAAGCAGAAGCGTGAGAAGTCGCTCCGCGACGTGCAGGTGACGGAGCAGGATATTGCCTTGCTGACCCTGCGGGCTCCGCAGGATGGAATGGTGACCATCCTTCCGAACTGGCGCGCCAGCGGATGGTCCAGTGACAGCGCGCCACCGTTCAAAGAAGGCGACCGCGCCTGGCAGGGCGCCAGGATCGCCGAATTTCCTGACATTTCCACGTTGCGCGTGAACGGGCGCGTGGACGAAGCCGATCGCGGGCGCGTGAAGGAGGGCCAGCCCGCCACGAGGCGCGTCGATGCCGTCCCCGACAAGGAATTTCCGGCCCACGTCGCTGAAATCAGCCCTCTCGCCAAGCTGGATTTTTCGGGCTGGCCGTTCCCGCGGAATTTTGATGTTTCCGTTCAGCTTGACCAAGCCGATCTTCGGGTGCGTCCGGGGATGAGCGCCACCACGCGCGTGGCGGTCGAGAAACTGCCGGACTGCATTCTGATTCCTCCCGAGGCGACGTTCCAGAAGTTCGGCAAAACCGTGGCGTACGTGCTGAGCGGTTCGAGTTTCCAGGAGCGAAACATCCTGGTCGCGAAACGCGGCGAGAGCCAGGTGGCGGTGGCACGGGGACTGAAGCCCGGCGAGCGGGTGGCGCTGAAGGACCCCACGGCGGCGCAGAAGCAGTGACGAGCGAGAAGCCCGGATTTCTCGCCACGCTCTGGCGTTTTGAGTCGGGCGACCGGAAGGGCGGGGTTTTAACCCCGCCGCAAAGCGGCTGACAATTTCCTGTTTGTCTCGCGCCCCGCGCAGTCCGTCGGCTGACGGACTGCGCGGGGCGCGAGGAAAAGGAACAATTAGAAGCGTCGGTAACAGCGGGGTTAAAACCCCGACCTTCCCCAATTGGGAGCAGTCGTGAGGGTACATAGGAAAACGCGGTGGGTGCTTCTGCTGGCGGTCCTGGCGGTGGTGGCGGCCGGGCTGGCGCGGGCCCTTCAGCAGTTGCACAAACCTCAGCGCGGCATCCCGACCGCGGTGGTGAAGCGCGGGCGTCTGGACATGAAGGTGTACACGGACGGTGAACTTCACGCCCGGCGCAGCGTGATGATTGTGGCCCCCTCCGTCTCCGGAAACCTGCGCATCATCCGCCTCGCGCCCACCGGCGCCCACGTTCCCCCCGGCGACGTGGTGGTGGAATTCGACCCCAGCGAACAGCAGTATAACCTGCAAGAGAACCGCTTCGATTTGGAAGAGGCCGAACAGGAAATTGCCAAGGCCAAGGCCGACGCTGCGGTCCAGGCGGCGAAAGACGAGGTGGAGCTGCTCAAGGCGAAATTCGACGTGCGGCGGGCGGAGTTGGACGTGAGCAAGAACGAGCTGGTGAGCGCCATCGACGCCAAGAAGAACCTCCTAGCCTCAGTTTACGAAATATTCGGCCCCGCCACGGGGCGGCAAGCCGAAGCTCGGCCAAGCCGACTGGCAAGGGGTGGCCGGAACCCGCTGCCCGTG
>Ga0208038_1001800_pt1 | contig 10982 bp, 20 predicted proteins | sample June2015DPH_16_1_FD_184714 | JGI IMG/M metagenome (GOLD analysis project Ga0208038, IMG submission 184714) | Peatland microbial communities from SPRUCE experiment site at the Marcell Experimental Forest, Minnesota, USA - June2015DPH_16_100... | ecosystem: Environmental > Terrestrial > Soil >...
GTTGAGAGCGGGGAATGTCGGATGCCAGCATCCGGCACCTGGCACGATCAACTCCCCTTTTTCGGGTTCCCGAAAGTATGTTTCCGCCGTCACCGGAGTTTCGCCGTTGCGGATTGCAACGTAAAGTCGGCGGCACACCTTCGCACACGATGTATGTCTTCCAGAGACGCAAAGCGTCATGATCTCGGCCGAAAAGTTGACAAACATGGTCGCAACCGTCGCACGAGTTTCCCGCGCGATTGCGTTGAGGTAGAGAAACGCGCCCTCGTCGGTCGAGCAGTCCACTAGCACATCTGCGGCAATGATCGCTTCCCGCGCACCCTTGACTTCATTCTTCGGGTCCGGCGACAGCGGTAGATGAGTGGCGAAGCCGCAGATCGTTGATAGCGGGTTGCCGCTCAGGAGCCGCGTCGCCAGAGCGTTAGCCTTATTTTGGGACTGACTTACTTGACTCACCCGGCACCTAATTCCTGAGCCGCACAAGGCGGATTGAAAAATGCAACGCTTTCGCCAATTGCTCGACCGTCTCGACCGACAGCCCCCGGCGTCCGTGCATGAATGCCGAGAACGTCTTGGGGTGACTCCCGGCCTCTGCGGCAATCTGGGAATGCGGCCTTTTGTCGCGTTCGACGGCCTCCCGAAGCTCGTTAAGAATTGCCATGAAATCCATAATAATCGAATGGTAGCTACTTGACAGATGGTAGTCAACTGGCTACTATGTGAATTATGAATTGCCCAGCCAAAAGCCTGATTGAAGCCGTCCGCTACTTCGCGGATCGGGCTGTCTGCAACACCTACATGCGGGCCATCAAATGGCCGGATGGCCAGATCGTCTGCCCGAAGTGCGGCGGCGGGAACATCGGGGAAATCTCCACCCGTTCCATGCTCAAGTGCCGCGCCTGCAAAAAGCAATTCAGCTACAAGGTCGGGACGATCTTCGAGGATTCGCCGCTCGGTCTGGACAAGTGGTTCCCCGCAGTCTGGTGCATCGCCAACGCGAAGAATGGCATCAGCAGTCACGAGCTTGGCCGGGCACTCAACGTCACACAGAAAACCGCGTGGTTCATGCTGCATCGCATCCGCGAGGCGATGCGCACCGGGACGTTCCGCAAGCTTACTGGCATCGTCGAATCCGATGAGACATTCATCGGCGGCGAGGCCCGCAACATGCACGCGCACGTCCGGGAGAAGAAAATCCGGGGTCGCGGTGCTGTCGGCAAGCGGATCGTCCACGGTCTGCTTGAGCGCGGCGGCGAGGTCCGGGCCAAGGTCATCCCGACTACAGAGGCCAGCGAATTGCACCCGATCATCGTCAGCAATGTGGAGAAGGGCGCGACGCTCTACACAGACGCCGCCCTGAGTTACGAGGGATTGGCCAGTCGGTTCGTCCACGAGGCCATCAATCACGCTGAGGAATATGTACGCGGCATGGTCCACACGAACGGCATGGAAAACTTCTGGGCGCTGTTCAAGCGGTGCATCAAGGGAACATTCGTCCAGATTTCCCCGTTCCACCTTCAACGCTACGTCGATGAGGAAGTGTTCCGGTTCAACGCCCGCAAAACAGACGACGCCCACCGCTTCGATGATGTCATGGGGCGCGTTGTGGGGCGTCGAATAACTTGGCGTCAACTGTGCGAAGTCGATGGGTGCGGATTCATGGGGTTGCAATGACAAACACCGTCAACCCCAAACTCCAACTCCAACTAGCCCGTGAATGCTTGGCTTCGGCGCGAAAAATGTATCAGGCAACGCCGTTCGGATTCACGCGGCTACAAATCCAAGAAGAACGAGAGCGGCGGTGGTTTGTCTACGTCGAGGCGCTTGAGCGAGTTGTCGAAATGGTGGCGTTAAAATGAGCTACTCCAACGCCTACCAATCCGCTCTTCTCGCGGCCCGTATCATCGCTCGTGAGTCCGGTATTGTTCTGAAACGATTCCGCAGAATTCACGACGATGATCTAGGATTGGAATGGATGGCGATTGGCGTTCGCGGGGGATTCGTGACCGTCTGGCGTCCCGTCCGCGATCTTGGCGACACCCTGAACGGGACGATTGTGCGAACCTACGGTGATCAGCAATACAGGATTCGGATATGCCCATGACAAAATCGAAGGCATTTAAGCCGCTAACGGTAATCGCCCGCGACAACGGACACGAATGGGTCGATCCCACAGAGAATGGTAGCAAAATACCCGGCGTGTTTTGTCGCAAGTGTCTCATGATGCGACGGCGCGATGGCAAAAACGGAAAATGCAAAGGGCCGGCGAAACTTCGACTATGACCGTTTACTTTGATAATTGCCCGTCCTGTCGGTATGGCGCGATCGAGTTGCCGGACGGCACCAGCGTTTCCGTAGTGATTGATGAGTGTAAGAAGCGATGGGGCGACGGCAGTCTCGTTCGCTATAGGCAGAACGGCGGTCGGAGGAGGAGCCACAGTCTTGTGTACGTTCACGACATGGACGCCCCTTGGATCGGTTGTTGCGCGGAAAGGGTCTACGGAACGAAAGCGGAGTGAATGTATGCCAACAAAGCCGAAAGGATTCGGGAAATTCGACAGGCTGATGCGCAAGCTGGTGACGGTTCCGCCGATCAGTGATGGTGTCCGGGTGCGAATCATTGGAGAGCATCCGCACACCGGGAAAACCGGCGTCATTAAAGGCGGACTGCAAAGGTCGAAGCATTTCCCGGACTGGGCGATGTTCGAGGTGCGATTCGAAGATGGCGAGGGCTGTTTCGCGGACGAAGCCAATCTACAGCGCGAGGATTGAAAATGAATGGGAGTCGGCATCATGGAATCAGCCAAATGCAAGGTGAGTCAAGTAAGTCAATCCCATATATTGTCCAGAATCTAAAGGTGCCCCACTACATAGCCATAAATGAGGCTGCGCATGCGGCTCTGTTTGCTTATCCATTTCAGGGCCGGATAGGTGTTTTTGGGTTTACGATTAGTGCCTACCCGGCGCTTCAAGACAACCAAATTCTCATTACTCCATTACCGTCCGATAGGTGGATTCGTTGCAGGCGGTTCCCGTGGCGATCTTTTGGCAAAGTCGCACGTTACGATGAGACGAAACCTAATCCACCTTAAAATACCACTCCCCGGCTTTCGTTATTCGATTGCGGTTGCTCATCCCGAGAACGTCCAGCATGATGCGCGGGCAATATGCGAGCTTTTGACCGCGCTGATCGACGCCGAAGTCGCCAAAATCTGCGCATATATTCTTGAGAGGGACGAGCATTTATCGGGTGTCTACACCTATGGCCCAACATTGCTCAGGGTAATTGCCGAGGCAATCCGGACTGGCCGATACGCCGACACTCCCACACAAACTCCCTCCGATCAATCTCCCCCGCAATCCAACGGTGCCAAGCAGACCGGATGAGCGGCTTGTTCCCAACGCGGCGCGGATCAAACCCAGCCTCCGCGATCCCGTGCATGACGATGCTGGCGGCTTGCTCGTTGACGGGAATTTCGGCGAAGCGGTTGACAAACCGGGTGAGTTCCGTATAATCTCCGTAAATGAAACGATGCGAATTTCAAATCGAGCCAGAGCAACTTGCCAAACTCCAAAAACTCGTCACGCCTCGTCTGCCACTGGCGGAACTCATCCGCCGGGCGATTGACGAATACTTGGAGCGGCAAGAGAAAAAGGAGAAGCGATGAAGCGGAAACGAGCAAACCATCAGCGCATCACAATGCACGATGCAATGCGAGAAATTCGCTTGGCCAATCAGCGCATCACGGACCTCGCCGGCCAAGTCAAGTTCCTCCTCGATGCTCAGTCAAAGGCGACTGGACTGAGGAGCGACCAAATTGAAAAGCTGGAGCGATCCACGCGGGAGATATTCCGCGAGGCGGAACGGCTCCTGGACGAATTGTCCGGCGCGTCCGGACTGCTGTTCCTGGTGTCTGGGCCAGCGGAGTTTTCCCCAGAAAAACTCGCGGAGTTTTATCCCGCTGGCAAGTTGATCCCATTCGTATTTCCAATAATGACCCGCAAGGGGATGATCGGAATCGGCATGGCTAACTGCCTGCCCATCCTCGACGGACTGCGCGAACACGCTGCGAAACCGAACGAATATCAGATGCGCCAAATCATGGAAGCCGAGGCTTGTTGCCTCATCTGCGAAATCGAACGCAACCTTGGCAGAGACGTTTTTATGCTTGGTGATCGAACGCAACCTTGGCAGAGCCGTTTTTAGGCTTAATGACGGCCCTTCTACGGTTGCGCCTTCGGCGCAATCCTAAATGCCCAATGGCACCGATCAGCAGGACCGCACGAACGTAAGCCAATATCTGGAAGTTGCCCGATTGTCATCCATCCTGCCGCAGAACATTCAGGGCAACCAATCGTAAATGGCCCAGTTCGGCAATGGCGCTCCACTGTGGGGTCCATGACGTTCAGTTCTTGCAGTTCCAACCCAGCCGCAATCGCCATCCTCTCATGCGCATCCCGCTGCACGGTAGTCCAAAGCGAATAACCGGGGCTTGAATACTGCCCAGCGCGCCTTATCACCTGCCCTTCGCTACCCGCCGCCCCGAATTGCTGCTGCGGCGAATCCTGGCGCGCCTCTGGCACGGGGGCTATCAGTTCATCCCGGAACGCCGCGAGCCTTGCCTGGGCGTCAGCCAAGCCGGTCCCCGGCAACTCTGGCGTGGTTACGCGCCCAGCAATGGTTTCATAATCAGCATCGGTCAGCTTGTCGATTCCACCGGCGCCCAATGCGGCCAAAAGTATAAACTCGTTGTCTATTTCATCCCACTGCCGCTGATGCCAATCGTCTAGGGAAATATCGCCGTTGACGTAGTCCACGGCGTTATGCCGCATGTCAGAATCACAGCCGATCAGCAAACTCAAGGCCACGGCGCGTTGCTCGTTCGGGCTGAGTTTGACGCCATGGTCGGAGAGATAGAGACCCTGGCCGGTACGGTCATCGAAAACATACTGCCAACCCGAACCGATTAGCAGTCCGTCAAACGCCCGGCTGGTATGGGCATCCCAAAGCGCGAACAGCGCATCATCGTCATCCCGCCTGCGGGGAGCGGGGGTGGAATCAGCATCAAGCTCAGGTTCCGTCGCTTCCATCGGTATCGGCCGTCCTTTGCCACTCTTTTTCTTTCGCAGCTTTGCGGACGCTCTTGCGAATCAGCCCCGCCTTAGGTGGTTTACCACACTCGGGCTTTATTTCCCACGTCTCCTCGTCCAACCCCACATTTTTGTTTTTCCGCTTCTTTGCCATGGTTCACTCCGACGCCCTCGATCCCCGGCCCACGGCGTCACCGCTCGGAAGATTGGATAACCGCAGGCAGGGGATCAATTGCGCTGGTTCGGGGATGCTGCCGAGCATGAGTGTGATTATCGCGCACCGACTCGGAAAAGTCAATGCTGCCCGTTCCCTTTCGCCCGCGCCGCCATTGCCGCTTTCGCCCGGCCCTTCAGCCGTGCCGCTATCTCTGACGCTGGCTTGGGCAGCGCTTTGTCCGTCTCGGCCATCCGCCCAGCGGCCGGCGGTGACTGCCCCAGGTCAATCGCCGGTTCCGGCTGACTAAACATAAACTGCGCATCTCGCATCTTGTCATTGATGGGAAAATCTCCACGATCAAGCAATCCGGTAATGTTCAGCACGCTTGTCAGCCACGGTCCAATGATCGGATTAGCCGCCAATACTTTCAGCAAGTCTAATATCCCCTGAATCGTGTTATCCTCAATCGGGTTTGGATCGGCGTATACCGCACCTCTTGCCTCCGGTCCGAACCGTTGTTCAAGCAGCGGGTTGATCGTCTGCTCATTCACCGCGTCCGCGATTGCGACGTCCAATAGTTCCGCGTTGATTGTGGCGATGCTGCGGTGTTCCTTGCTATCCGCCCGGCTGCCGTGCTCTGCCTCTAGTGCGGCACGTTCAGGAACCAGCCAGCCGCGGCAAAACAGCGCGTCGTAATACTTCAGGACCGTCAGGATGCCCGGCGTATGATCGCCCGGCCCTGGATTGACATACCAGATCGCCCAATCCGAAAACTTCGCCATTTCTAGCGCGGTTTTCAGGTCCGGGAAGCTGGCGAACTTGTTCTTCAGGGCGATCCCGTCCCCCCGAACTGCATGCTCAAGGATGCTCTTGGCAATGTACTCGTTCGGGTACGGTGCGCCGTTGACCAGACTTGTCCCGTCCGGGTGGCTGACGATAGGAATGATCGTCGCCTGCTTCATCATGTACTGAGCTAAGCGTCGGCGGACGCATGCGCTCTGGTCATACTCGATCCGCACATCCTCATTGCGTCCGATCCCGTAGGGTTGGCCGGCGATTGCGTTCCAGCGGAAAACAAAAGCGTTCGGTCCGGTTAGCTGGGTCGCTTCTTTTTCGTCGGGCGGCTTGTTCTCGACGCCGGCAACACTCCCGTTCTCATCAAACAGGAGCGTCGAGATGTCCCAGAGCAGCGGCTTGAACCGTGTAGGCTGTAACCAACCCTTCTTTTTCTCCCAGACCTGTTCCTGCGGCGCCCACCCAAAGCGATTTGCCAACAAACTGTTTCGCACCACTTCGCTTCGCAGTGGGTCAACCACGTCATGTACGAAATGCACCCAATCATCGGGTACGGCGGACGCCATTTGCCTGCCATATTCTTTATTGGTCCGCTTGTATCGCCGCCCTTCGCCGCGTTTGAAATAGTTCCATTGATTGCTCTGTACCGGCGGGTAGACCACGCCGTTCTCGATCAACGCTATCGTCGGATGCCGACTGATCTCCCGATACTTGTCGTAGGTTCCCGGCCCTGGAGCGGGAAAGCCGTGGTCTGACGACTGGACAGCGGAATATCCGGACAGTCCCATCCCCCGTGCAAATGCTTCGGCAGCTTTATCTACGGCAACGGCAGTCGCGCCATCCTTGGTCTGCAATCCCGTCTGCTCGCCAAGGTCGGCGGATTGTTTCCGGCTGTGTTTTACGGCGCGCTTTGCCATTAATTAGGTCCAGGGATTACTGCCCCCGCTTTGCCACGGGTCAATGCTGCTTTCGGCGAAGGTTGCAATAGTTCCGGTGGTCGCCGGAACGGCATAACCATCAAGGTTGTCCAATTTGGCCATGACGTACCGCGTTTCGTCCAACCCGTGATTGTCCTTATCTACCGGCACTTCTTTCACCGCCTTCCCATCTTGTCCCTTCGGCCATGAGTACGAATCGAACTCCTCTCGCGTGTTCGTCGGCAACCGACTTGTTAACAGCACGTCGTCAACCTCTTCGCGTGCATCCTCCACGATGAACAATCTCGGCTTGCCGTCTCCGGCGTTTTGTAGCCTGCGCTCTACGCATTGGATGCCGGGCGAAATGTCGTTGAACCCCTCGATAACCGGTAATCCAGCCATCCGAAATTGCTTGATGTTCGCCGGCTCGGCCGGATCACAAACAATCACTTCTGGCTTATACCGATCAAACCATTCCTTCGCCTTGGCAATCCACCAATCGAGCGTGCGCTTCGATTGGTATACCTCTCGGTCAAGATACGCCCGCCCATCTCCGTCTACCGCCCAAGCGCCTAGAACGCCTGGGTTGGTATATCCCCAATCAACTCCAAAGACGTACCGCTTGACGCCAACCGATTCAAATGCCTTGCGGGAAATAATATGGCGCGCCGCGTCGAACGATTCGTAAACCAAACCTTCGGCCTGCGACCATTTCCCCTCAAGCAATCGCAACCGCCGGCTGCCCGTAAGAGTGTTCAGGATCGCCATCGTCTTGACGCCCTGAGCGGTCAACTTCCCATCATCATCGTACAGTGTCGGGTTGTCGGCATGCCGCGATTCAAGGAGCCTGAGCGGACCTATTGCGGCGCGCTGTTTAATCCAGTGTTGGGGCGGACCTGGATTGCAGTCCCCAAACACCCGCGTATAGGGCATGACCGCGCCGCGCCCGGTTGTGCGTGTCAAAATCGTTTCATAATCACCAAGCGCTAGTTCTTCAGCTTGGTTGATATAGACAAAATCCCGCTCACTCGATAACGCCTTACCAGGATTGTCCATGCCGGCGAGCCAAAACCTTGAGCCGTTCGGATAATCAAACCACTGCGGCAACTCCCCACCGAAAGCCTTGACCGGAGTGTTCTCACCAAGGATGCGCCGATACGTCTGAATCGCCGTGCTTACCAGCGTCGAGTAGACCTTGCGGCACATGACGCCTTGCGCGCCCGCATACTTCCAAAGCAATGCGTCGGCATAGTTGAGACAACCCCACGTTTTGCCAGTTTCGGCAGGCCCGGAGACAATCGTTTCAAAGTCCCGCGTCTTCCAAAGCGTCTTGAGCGCGCCGCGTGGACAGAAGCCGCCCTTCTCGCCCGGCTTTAGTTCCGCAATGTAGTACCGGCTCTGTGCTATCGCGCTCACACATCATCCATCGTCACGTCGCGGAGAACCTTGACGGCCAGCGGCTTGCCGCCGCTAGTTATATCGGTTCGATCAACTAAAATCCCCTGCATCTTCGCAAGGCTGGTCAGTGACTGTGTGGGGTCGTGCATTTTCACGGTGCGCTTGATGACCTTGGCCGGCCCCTCGCCGACTTTGATAATCTCCTCTTTGATTTCCTTAATTTGGCCAAGCGCACCATTTTCAACCGCCGTCTGTGAATCGAATTGCAACTCGCCATCTTCCCCGGTCTTGACTACGTTAGCAATGGTGCTGCCGGCAAGCTCACGGAGACGGTTGGTCGTCCATTCCGGCGTAGAATGGCAGGCGGCAAACGCAAGTCCTAATTCGGCCTGCACCTTTGCTTTTCTTAACACCCTCCAGGCGGTCGTCGCTAGCGTATCGCGGTTGTTGGCGTTGTACCCAGCCATCTCTGCGGCCTTTGTAGCACAACCGCCAGCCGGACCAACATAGGCCAACACAAACTTCTTCTCACGGACGGTCAGATCGCTGCCCGGCTCATAGGGAGCATCGTCGATTTCCGGCTTGTGCTCAATATTCGGTAGCGTAAACGGTTGATTTTCCGTGCTTTGCACCAATTTGGCGGTGGTTCGTTTTGTCGGCTTTCTGGCCATGCTGTCACAATCCACCGACAGATACGGGGCAAGTCGATGTCGGCCATCGCCTTGCGGCGTTGAGCCGCTCCCTAGCCCGATACTCCTCGATCTCCCTCCGTACCTGATCGCCGGCATTCTTTATCGCATTACCCGTCATGTCGGCATCGTCGCCCTTGGTCACGGCGCGCAATCCACGGTTGAAGTATAGCCACTCTCCGCAAAGAGTGCGAGACCATTCTTTCACCCGCCAGATGTCCGAGCCGAGCGGTTGTAATGGATAGGCATAGTTGCCGTAGTCGATGAACCGGCCCTGGATGTAGGCATCTGTCGTATTAAAACCGTCCTGTGTTCTCGCGTCGTTGTAGATGGGCGGGCTGTCGTCGCCATCCAAGTCAGACCATGCCGCGATGTTGTTCGGCCCCCAACGGTTGTTCAGATCATCCGTGCTGGCGTATGCACCTTGAGCCATTGGTCATATCCCCGTCAGGCTGAATCCGGTTACGTCCGATGAAGCGTTGCCGCGAGAAAGCAATATCGTCGCGTTGGTCAGGCTGATTACCCACGGCGGCGCGTTGGCGCTGCTCGGTGGAATCGCAAAGCCATAGGTCGGCGTCGTCTGCTCGCCATCAAATGAAATGAGCGCCTCTATCGTCCCCCTGTTGATTCCCTGGAAGTGGAACTCTCCAGTGACGCCTGTCGCCAGGACAACCGGGGTCGATCCACTCGTTCCGACGTTTGTCGGAATACCGACAACAAAGCGATATGTTCCACTACTTGCCATTGTTGTTACCTCATCTCCCGCAACGCTTTACGTCGGGGCGAAAAATCGCGGAATTTTTGTTGGATTTTCCTTGACTCCTGTACGATACATGATACTCTATCAGTCGTGACAAATGAAAGGATCAACGATGACAGCAAAAAACAGCCCGTCGCTTGTCAGTATGACCTGCCAGCGGTGCGGGCACAAATGGCTGCCCCGTGTCATTCCGGTAGTCCAATGCCCGCGTTGCCGGTCGGGCAGGTGGAATACGCCGCGTCCAGCGCCGAAGCAGGCGGGGGAGACCACAAACCAAGCTCAGGAGGAACAGCCATGAACATCATCAAGAAAATCACCGCAATCGACTATCATCGAAATGGCATCGCTGGCAACGGGTTTTATGTTGCCACCTTTACGGCCCGACATCCCGGCGGCAATTTTATGATGGCGGTCGTTTTTCCAGAACCGGGCAATTGCGCCGTATTTAGCGTCCCTGAATTGGCCAAGTGCAATATCCAATTCGCGCAAGGCAACTCATGGCGCGGTGATTGGTATGAACCTGAGTTACGGGATGCTATCGACAAGCTGCGCGAATCTGAGGGAATACAGGAAAAGTTCACGTTTGAGCTTGCTTAACCGGTTACAGCCACTCACACAGAGGAGAAGAACCAATGAGAACCGCTTGTGAACACAAAAAACCCCGCGTCAAACTGTCCGGTACGAATGGCAATGTATTTGCCGTTGCCGCAACCGTCCGCCGTGCCGCAGAGGACGCTGGCTGGACCGATGAGCAATGGAACAAAGTCTGGAAAGAGGCCAAGGATACGCATTCCTATGACGGCGTTATCCAGACCTTCATGCGATACTTTGACGTACGTTGACTCGTCCCCGCGTTCCCCCGCCCGTGACTGGACGGGGATGCGCCGGAATTGGCCGGCGGGAAGATGGAGAGAAACACCGTGAAAAATGTCATCAAATATATCGCCGACGACGGTTCAGAATGGACCGATAAGGCAAAAGCGGCGAAACGTGATGCGCTCCACGCCGAAGTGGTTGCCATTGAGCGCACGATCCCAGAGCCGCCGAATTCTTCGGATAAGCGGATTGCCGTCGATCCGACGGTAATGGCGAAAGCAAAATCGGTTGTTATCGAACTCTGCCGGCGCGAGTTTCCAAACGAGCCGGTCTTCAAACACCCGGCAGACAAAATACAT
>Ga0208038_1001806_pt1 | contig 10958 bp, 10 predicted proteins | sample June2015DPH_16_1_FD_184714 | JGI IMG/M metagenome (GOLD analysis project Ga0208038, IMG submission 184714) | Peatland microbial communities from SPRUCE experiment site at the Marcell Experimental Forest, Minnesota, USA - June2015DPH_16_100... | ecosystem: Environmental > Terrestrial > Soil >...
AGAGGCTTAAGAGAACCGTCGCCATAGCCATCGGCAACAGAGTCACCGTGATGGGGCCGAGTTTCCGCGTCGCGATCCTGGCCCCCGTGTACTGGAAGGCCCACATCAGATTGACCACAACCAGCACTAGAAAATACCACGTGGGGCGTCTTTCCCGAAGCTCACCGCTCTCATTCATCGCTGTCTCCTTCGACTACCGTCTCGCTGCGGGGCACCGCCTTGGCAGCGCCCGACGCCGTGATTCGCACTGGACACCCCGAAAGAAGCTTGGCAAAATGAAATGGTACTCCATTTCGGGGCGTGGCGCAGCCTGGTAGCGCGCTTGCCTTGGGCGCAAGAGGTCCGCGGTTCGAATCCGCGCGCCCCGACCAGCATCCCCAAGGATTTAGTGTCCAGTGCCTTCACAAGGAAGAATTGATCGAAAACTGGCAACTCGCGAGGCAAGGGCAACCCCTCAGGCGCATTGCCCCACTGGAGTGAGAATCATGGACTATCACATTGTCGAGGCGCGCTACGTGGCCGGCCACGTCGTGTGGCTCCGCTTTCGCGACGGGACGAGCGGCGAGGTCGATCTGGCGTCGGCTCTCCGCGGACCCATCTTCGAACCGTTGCGCAATCCCGTAGTATTCAGTCAGTTCCAGATTCATCCCGAGTTTCACACACTCGTCTGGCCGAATGGAGCCGACTTTGCCCCCGAGTTCTTACGCGATAATGTGCGCGTTACAGTATAACCGGCAAGTGGAGCCGACGCGCCATGTGGCACCGTTAAGAACACACGGCGGGCCACGGGTAGTACGCTGTGACGGAGATGTTGGGGGCGCACACATAAATTGCTGTGTATCCGCTACCGGCGAAACCACATTCCAGTGCTGGTTTGCTTGCAGGCCGCGTTTCACGTAAGAGGGTGTTGAGGAGATCTGGGAACGAAAGGGCCGCTCAATGACCATCACATTGCCGCTCGAACCTCAGGAAGAAGCCCGCCTCAAGGCTGCGGCCCAGGCCAAGGGCCTCTCGCCCGATGCATTCGTTCGCGAGGCTCTCGACAAGATTCTCGCTGAGGCGCCCGCTCAGCCGGTCAAGCCCAAGAAATCGGCCTATGGGCTGCTTGCCAAATATGGTCCTGGTCCGACTGAAGAAGAGATCGACGAGAACCGCCGGGAAATGTTTCGCGGCTTCGGCGAGGATCTGCCGTGATTGTCGGCGTTGAAGCGATGCGCCAAATCCCCCGCGCACAGGTGCCGGACATGCCGGATCGGATTGTGGCGGCCACTGCGGTTTATTTGCGAGTGCCCGTCATCAGTCGAGATGGCCGCGTAAAGTCCTCAAACATCCAGACAGTATGGTGATTTCCGCTCCGAATGCCTTCGCCGAGGCTGCATCGTTGCCGTCCGTAGCCAAAGCAAGCGCAGCGGGGATCTGTTTTGTGAGTCCGCAGCCTGCGATGGGACCGGAAGAAGAGCCGCAGACCTTGCGAAACAGGTCTGCGCTACCTTGCTCGCTTTGTGTTCGCGGGTGGGCCGACATTGCCCTTCATGTCGGGGACCGTTAAGAAGCCAGAACAGGCCACGGATAGGACGCGGTAACAGAGATGTTGCCCGTGTTCGTGGGGCGCATACATAAAAGGCAATGTATGCGCCACCCGCGAGCGTTCAACACCGACCGAGCCAGGTGCTGCCCGCCAGCGCTTGATGAATCCAAGGAAAAAGGAGTGTTACCACCACGCTGCCGCCACCGGCCGGTTCAATATCCGAACAACATTCTGGAGCAAGACCACCGCGCCATCAAGAGGCGACTTAATTCGTGTCGTTGCAAAAGGGGGCGCCGCAAGGTTATAATTTGGCGCATTAAACTCCGAACGGACTTTTGGGAACACGGTTCCCTTACGACGTCCGCTCGGAGTGTGAACAGCGGGGCGCGTTTCGCAGCCCGAGTAGGTCCTCGTGAGAATTCCGTACGGCGGCGCAAGCTGGGAGTTTGGGTGGTGGAGTGGGCCGGTGGACCTCGACGACGCCATCGAGTTCTCGGACCGCCGCTCGGCGCTGCTGTTTCTGCTTCCGTTCAAGTCCGACGCCCAGTTCATGTGGGGTCTTCGATACTTGCTCGCCGAATGGAACCAGGGATACGCCCTTTCGCTCCTCGGCGATCAAGAGGTGCTAGAGGAAATCGCCTGGCTGCTTGCATCCCGGGAGCTGTGGGTGAAGCGCAAGTACGATGCGGTTGGGGCAGCGTCCGCGACGCAAGCGGCCGCAACTCAGCCGCAGCCTGTGCCGCTGCCGCCACCTCCGCCAAAGTCTAGTGCACCGCCCGAGCCAGAGCCGGAAGAAGCCGTGTTCCTGCCGAACATCGATGCAGCGGCTATGGCAGCGGTTCTGCAGGAAGCAGCCCAGTCCGGCAAACCCTTCTGCGAGGAGTGAATGAAGCGTGAAGCCGCCCGGAGGGCGGCAGCAAGCTGATGGCTCACCGGTTTCTGACACAGATTCAGAATGCCCTGTGGCCCCGGAGCCAGCCCGGGTACTACAAGGTCTGGACCGTGCTCGATGGCGCCCGCGATCAGCGGATTTACTCCGCCGTGGTCGGCTGCTACCTGAACAATTGCTGCCTCTACACCGGCGATCTGCCCTCCGAGACAAAATTGACGGCGCCCTATCTTATCGAGCTCGACCGCGATGACCCCTTCACGCGTTACATCATCAACAAGGGCTGGGGTAACAGTTGGGGAATCTTTTTTCGGTCGCATTCCGGCATGGAGAGACTTCGACGGCATCTGCGCGGGCTTCTCGTGGTGAAGGACGAACAGGGCAAGCGCCTGATCTTCCGCTACTATGACCCCCGCGTCCTGCGCGTGTATCTCCCTACCTGCTTGACGCGGGAGCTTCAGACGGTTTTCGGTCCTATCGACCGCTTTTTGGTCGAAGGCGAAGATCCTGCCACCCTGATTCGGTTTGACTTTGACGCTACTTCTCTGTCGCAGGAAACCGTAAAGCTCCAAGCCACTGCGGTGAGGTGAAGGATGCTGTCGGAGTGGGTCCGAACGGTGGAGACAATTGAGGCGCAGGGCTGCGGGGGTGACGGCCGGGAACTCTGGCGAGAACTTCAGCGGCCAGGTGAGGCAGTAAGACAATCATGCTGACGATTCGCAGGAAGCAGATGGCGGTTTTCGCGGAGGTGGAGACCAAAAAGTTTGTGGACCGCATGGTCATTCACCTCAAGAAGTTCTTTCCGAAGCAGTGCGAGGCCATGGGCGAGTCGCAGCTTCGCGAGACAATCCGGCACGGGATCAAGCAGGCTGCTTCCTACAACATCAAGGCGCAGCGCGACGTGAGCCGATACGTCGATCTGATGATTGTTCTCGGCCACGATTTTGATCGCGACAAGCGGCTGCCGTGGGTCGGCGAGGTTCTCAGGACGCGCAACAGCGCTGATGTGCGGATCTCCGTGCTGCTGAAGACTGCCCAGAAGCACCTGAGGAGCGCATAGTATAATGCCCGACCCGACTCCGACCCCGGCACCGTCTTCTCCTGGGCCCACCCCGACTCCGGCACCCGTTTGCGCGCCCACCCCGACCCCGGCGCCCACACAGCCCCCTGACCAGGCTTTGGCCTCCGCTGCCTCCGACCCTGCTACCCAGAGTGCGACGGGCGACGTGGGTGCCCCCACGGAGTCTTGCAGTTCCGGGCCAACTCCTACGCCGACACCGGCGCCAACTCCAGCGCCAACTCCGACGCCGACACCGACAGCAACTCCTACTCCTACTCCCACTCCCAAGCCCACTCCCTACTGCTGGATTGATTCGCAGACCGTGGCGACCGCTCCCGCGAACCTGGCGCGAACCAAAATCGGTGTGGGAGAAGAAGTGAATTTGACGTTCTCGGGCGGCACTGCCACCTGGACGACCACCGGGGGCAGGCTTTCCTCCGATAGCGGCGCTACCGTCCGCTTTACAGCTCCCGACCGCGCCGCTTCCATTACCATCACGGCTACCGGTTCGACCTGCACCGCCACCATTCCTTTTAATGTGGTCGAACCTTCCGATGTGGCGCAGCGACAGACTCCTGGGACAAACGTCAAGCACACGGTCAACAAGCCGAGCACCGGGATGAAAATGGACATTTACTTACTCCCCGACGACGTCTGCTTTTACAATGTTGAAACGATCGAAGAGGAAGCCACTGCCAACGACACCGGTGTTTATGCTTTGATTGACGACAAGGCCCATCACCCGGACACCACCCCTTCCACCAACAGCATGACCGTGGTGGCGGGTCTGGGTACAAAATGCAACGGTCAAGATAAGGCTTACTCGGGATATCCACTCGGCACGCCTCCCTTTGCTCCAGGAAGCCGGATATGGGTTATCCCTACGAATTTTCGAGTCGGCGGCGGAGCCTGGAAGCTGATCAAGCCCGTGACGCAGCAGCACACATTGGCATCCGACGGTACAACGCTGACGATGTCCAAGGCAGGAGGACCCTCACCGGCGATTCAAGTCAGTGATTCAACGTCGAGCTACTGAGCCGCCATGCGCGCGATCTGGTGGCAATCTCGAATCTGCGTCGGCCTGGTTGCCGCACTTCTCGCTTCGGCCGGCTTTCCATCCTCGCAGGCGATTCAGAAAGCGAAGGAGAGAACAAAGACCATGTCGAAAGAGCTTAAGGAGGCCGGCAATCAACTGACGGAATTTCAGAAAACCAAGGAGCCCAACTATCTCCAAGCTGCAGTCGAAGCGATGGAGGACGTCGACCTCTCGGCGCTAGCTAAAGCCTTGGGCCCAATCGAAGCCCGGCGACAAGCCGCGAAGGTTTGGCTAGACGTGCTGACGGCGATCGACCGGAGCTTAGACCCGAACTTTAATCCCGATGACGTTCCCGAAAGGGGCGTGATTCCTCCCCCTTCAAACGGGGCACAGTTTCCCCCCGGAGCGGATCCCAAGGCCATCAAGGACCCAGCCGCCCGTGCCGAGTATGAGGCGGCGTTGAGAGAGAACCGACGGAAGGCGGAGCAGTACCGTTTGCAGACGAAGCTCCGCCGCTTGGATCCGCATGCGAGCACAGATGTGGAGAACTTTTTGACCCGCTATTACACTGCCTCGACTGCCGATCAGGAGGAACTGGATGGTATACTCAGCGAAGCGAAGCTCTCGCTCCCCCGAAAGCAAAAGCTCAAAGCCCTCTTCGAAAAGGAGAGCCCGCAAACACTGAATCGGGGCACCAACCGAAAGTGCTGTTGAGAACTGGCTCGCGGTGGGACAGGGTGGGCTCATGCTGTCGCCGTACCCGACCAGCTTCGGCTGGCGCTCGAGGCACGGCTGCCAAGCATCCGAGGTTCAGAGTTTTCTTAAACCCAGACGCTGTCTTCGGTGGGACGTGCTGTAATAGCTGTGCGTCGCAGGATTGACTCTGCGGGCAGCTTCGGCAGGCTGCACCGGCAAGACTAGCCTGGAGGGCAGGTCACTTGGTCCACAAGTTGTCCTTCATCATCCCGACACGCAATGAGTCTCTGGAGGTGCTGCGGTCCACCATCGAAGGATTGCTGGAGTCTTCGGCAGCCTGCTCCAGGGAGATCATCATTGTGGATGATGGAAGCGCCGTACCGGTGGCTCTAGTACGGCCTGAGCTGCAGGTGGTACGACACGAGGTGCCTGTCGGCGTGCTCCAGTCCCGTCGGCGCGGAGCTTCGATTGCTACGGGAAGCGTCCTCGTCTGGCTCGACGCTCACATGAGCTTTGCCCCCGATTGGCTTGAGCACATGATGGCCCATGTCGATTCTGGAGCATTACTTTGCGCGGCCTGGTGGGATTACGAACTGACCAAGCCGCAATGCTGGGGTGCTGATTTTCTCTGGCGGGCAGAACGAGATTACGCGAAGGGACACTGCCCAGGATTGGACTTCCGCCACCGCACTCAATTCCCTGGGGAAGGCGCCGTCGACGTGCCGATGGTGATGGGCGCCTGCTACCTGATGCTGCGGGAGAGCTACGAGAGAATCGGCGGCTTTTCGCCCCTCTTTCGCATCTGGGGGAAAGACGAGCAGGACATCTCCGCTCGCGCCTGGCTCGCTGGGCTGGGCGTGAAATGTGTTACCGGCGCCAGGGTTGGGCACCTCTCACGATCTCAGTTTCCGTATCCTGTGCGGTGGGAGGAAATCGAATACAACCAGCTTGCGATGGTGCGGACCGTATTCGAGCAGGAAACCGCCATGGCGCTCGAGGAACTGCTGAGGCCTGTGCCGCAGCAGGTCCAGGAGTGGCTGGACGAGACCGACTTTTCAGAATGGCGCAGCTTGGTCCAGTCCGCCAGAAAGATCAGTGATGCGGAGTTCTTCTCTCGGTTTCTTCCCGAGCTGCCTGACAGGATCGAGAATCATCAGCGCAAGGCTCCTGCCCTGGCATCGCGGACGAGAGACAAGATCTCGTTTGTCGTTACCACGCGCAATGAATCGGTGGCCGTGCTGGAGTCGACCATCGATGGATTACTGGCCACGTCGGAACGATACCCACGGGAGATTGTGGTAATGGACGACGCGAGCTTGACGCCGGTGAGCCTGTCCCGACCGGACGTGCGGGTGGTGCGGCACGACGCGGCAATGGGAGCGACGCGTTCACGGCGGCACGGCGCCGCGCTGACTAGCGGAGATGTGCTGGCATGGCCCAACGCCCATATGAACTTCGCGCCCGACTGGCTGGACTGCATGCTGGCCCACGTCGGCTCTGGGGCGCTCCTCTGCGCGGCCTTCTGGAACTACGAGCTGACGAGGCCCGTCTGCTGGGGCGCGGATTTCGTCTGGCGCGGCGAGAGAAACTACGCAAACAACATTTCGCCAGGATTCATGCTTCGCCATCGAACCAAGTTCCCCGGTGAGGGCGCCGTGGAAGTTCCGGTGGATATCGGCGCCTGTTGCATGATGCTGCGCGAGAGCCACGAGAGAATGGGTGGCTTTTCGCCCTTCTTCCGAATTTGGGGAACGCTGGAGCAGGACTTGTCCGCCAGGGCGTGGATCACGGGACTCGGCGTCAGATGCGTCACCAACGCTCGGGTTGGAAAGCTCACGCGATCCAAGTTCCCGTATCCGATAAGCTGGGAGGATATCGAGTTCGACCGCTTCGCGATGGTGCGGACTGTCTTCGAGGAACAAACGGCGGCAGCCCTGGAAGAGTTGATGAAACCCGCGCCCAGGAAAGTCCAGGAGTGGCTGGAGCAGACCGACTTCTCCGCCTGGCGCAGCCTGGTGCAGTCAGCCAGGCAGATCAGTGATGCGGAATTCTTCCGGCGATTTGTCCCCGACGCGCCGGAATGCCTCCTGAGAGATTAGCGTCTCGCCAGGGGGCACCCTCGGGGCCTAAGCAGTTCTGGGTGTGCACGCACCAGCAGACATCGCCGTCGGAGCGCGGAACGGTCGGGTCAGGCTCCGCTTCAATGAACATCCATTTGGAGCGGGGCAGGCGGCGGTGCACCGTGGGCCGACCGGGCTGGGGAGTCGGCTCAGACGTGGTCAGACCTCTCCTTTCGCGGCACGGAACAGGGAGCGCTTGACCGCGACGCGGGCGAGTTGGACCTTGTAGGCGTCCGAGGCAGCTCACCCCGTTTTCTTGCACAAAAATCAAAAATGGACAGAAAAACGATAAATGCGTGGCGGCTTAGGCCACCCACGCGTCGAAAAGGCTGAGGTGGGGCTTCATTTCGACCAGTTTTCATGCCGTCCCCGCGTATCTCTGCGAATTCGCGCTGTTATCCATTTCAGACTTGGGCGCAAGAGGTCCGCAGATCGAATCCGCGCGCCCCGACCAGTAAAGCAGTGACGAGTGACAAGTGACGAGTGAGAAGTCAGTTCCTCCGGCTCGTCACTTGTCACTGCCCTTCCCACCTTTCTCCAATCGGCGGGCAGTGGTGTGATTTGCGCGAAGGGGCGCTCCAAGCCGCAGTCATTCCCGCGAAAGCGGGAATCCACTCCACAAACCTTCGGAAATGAGGTATCCACGCACTGGATTCCCGCCCTTCGGCAAGCTCAGGGCAAGCTTTTCGCGGGAATGACTCGCGTTCCGTCCTCGCGCCGAGCGTCACTGGGCGGCGAACTGAAGAGTCTTGTTCAGGGGGGTGAAATCGGTCAGATACAGAGTAACTCCTTGCAGGCGGGGTTCGGCGCCGCGCAGTTGGGTCCATGTGTGGCGCCGGAAGCCAGGACCGATGCGCAGCCGACGGCCGGCGAGTTCATAGCTCGCGAAACCCTCTGCGAGCAAATAAGCGTTGGGCACGTCTGGCAGCGGAGCCAGCCCATCGCCCGTGAGTTGTCCTCCCGGCCGCAGCGTGATCTCGAGCACAAACGGAACCCGGTCGGTGCCGCCGACGTCCAGGGAGAGTTCGAAGCCGTCCTCGCTCTCGCGAACATCCACGCGGGACCGCAAGTGGAAGACATTGCTGTGGGCGCGGCGGGAGTTGGGCATCGCCAGCCAATTCCCATCCGCTCGACGATCCCCCGGGTCCAGGGGTTGCAGGTAAAATCCTTCTAGTTCCTGCTCCAGCCGATACATGCTTCCTGAACGTGTCAGGGGAGCGGAAAACTGCCCTTTGCCGAAAAAGGCGCTAGCCAGGCGCACCGCCTCGACCACCGCTCCGCCGTTCCGGAAGGAAAAGAACCGCGAGTCTCCGCCCAGCATGGTGGCACTGCGTTCGCCACGCCGGATATGCACGAACCCGGAAAGGGGGAAAAACTTTTCGTAATCGCTGGGCAACGCCTCGCGCGGCGGCAGGTCCTGCCGGAGTTCTGGAATCTCCATGAAGTAGATCAACTCTCCGCCCAATTGCTCGAGATGGTAACGCTCGATGTCGTCCGCGACGCTCGCGAAGCGTCCGTTACGGTCGTGGCGCGCCAGGAAGCGGTAAGCCTGGTAGTAGGGCCGCAGGGTAGCGGGCTGGAAGCGGTCCTGGCGGCGGGAGATGTCGGTAGCCACCTCGCCGTTGGGGTGCAGGAAGTAGACCATGGTCTCCAGGTTCTTCCGCACCGGATCGAACAGAACGGCACGGTCGAGTATCCGCCCAGCCGTCAGCAACGCGCGGTCGGTGATCGCATTGTAGATTCCGGTGCTGCGCTCGGTGAACTGTCCTTCTTCGTCCAGGTCAATGCCTTCGGCCAACCATTGGTCCAGGCGCGCGAGGTAACGAGGATCGGGAAAGAGGTGATGGCAGCGGGCCAGGGCTGACACGACGACCCAGCGATGGTTTGGAGTATGGATGCCTCCCGTCGTCAAGGCGGAGGCGCCCCGCTGGATGAACGTTTCCAGCGTCGCCTCCAGCCTGCGCGTCTCCTGATACTTTCGAGCCCGCAAGACCTCGGCAGCAGCGCATAACGGTTCCAGCACGAAAGCCACGTCTGGTGGAGACCCGAAGTTGGTGGTCGGGAGGTCGATGGTGCCGTCGGGATACTGGATGCGAACCAGGTGCTCAGCCGCGTGCTCCATCCGTTCAAGCAGTTCGGCGCTGCGGTGGTAGCGGGACTCCGGGGCCAGAAACAGGGCGGCCAGGTTCGAGAGGAAGCCGGCGGTGGCTCCCGGCTGGGGGATTTCATGCTCGTCGCGCAGCCCCCCATCCGTTTGCTGCTTGGGCAGCGATTCCTCCGCAGCCCTTTCCGCGACCTTCACCAAATCCGGGTAGATATCATCCCTGATCGGTAAAGTCTCTTCCTCCTTGCCGGCCAATCGTATCGACGCCGATGTCCCGAGTATGCTCAGGAATTCTCTTCGGTCCATAAGAGAGGTTAGAAGCCATTCATAAGTTTGCGAGCGGCGTTAGCTCGGAGCGGCCGCCAATTTAAAGGGGGAAAAACTCTCCTTCGCTCGCGGGAGGCACGGCGTTTGCCGGAGATGGTCTCCACAGCCTTGCCGCCCTCACTTCCCTCCCCCCCCATGGCGTTTCCATGTTGCTCTCCAGGCCGTGCGGTAATCTACACCTGACCGCCTCCGCATGCAATACCCCAGCCCAGTTCGTATTATTTGCGAGACCTAGTCATTCCCGCGAAAGCGGGAATCCACTCCGCAAGCCTTTGGAGATTTGCTACCGTCACCAGTTGGTATTATTTGCGAGACCTAGTCATTCCCGCGAAAGCGGGAATCCACTCCGCAAGCCTTTGGAGATTTGCTGTCGTCACCAGTTGGTATTATTTGCGAGACCTAGTCATTCCCGCGAAAGCGGGAATCCACTCTGCAAGCCTTCGGAGATTTGCTGCCGTCACCAGTTGGTATTATTTGCGAGACCTAGTCATTCCCGCGAAAGCGGGAATCCACTCTGCAAGCCTTTGGAGATTTGCTGCCGTCGGACTGGATTCCCGCTTTCGCGGGAATGACTATTGAGCGCGACATTTATAATGCAATGAACCGCTGCTCAAAAACCGGCATAATCGGGGTTTTTAAGAATGGCACCATTGCATTTATTATGCAGCTATCAATAGGTCTCGCAATCGCCGGTGGGCTTCGTGGTCATTCCGCCATTTTCGCGATATGAATGTCGAAGCCTGTCCCGGGCAGAAGGGTGGTCAGCTCGAAGGCCGTGAAGCCCTCACCCGCGAATTCGGTGCGCCGATAAACGCCGGGTTCACTTTCCACGGTCTCACGCCGCGCCTCGAAGTCTTGCAAGAAGGCTTGGGCAGCCCTCACGTCGGGATGCCCCGGGATCGTCGGCCGCGTCAAAGCTTCGGCAGCGTACGAGCGGATAAGCTTGGGCCAGTATTTCTCAAGCAGGGCGGTGCTGGCGAAGAGATCGGCCCAGATGATCTGATCGTTCACCGCCACCACGACGCCCACGGCATTCCGATCGCGCAATTCGCGCATCACTTCTTGGTAGGACTGCTCGAGCGGCGCGGCAACTGCCTCCACGCGTTGTTTCACCTCATCGTTGCTCATCACGCGGGCATAGGACGAAGTCGATTCGATCTCGCGGGCTGCCTGCGGACTGGCGCCCGAGGCCATCGCT
>Ga0208038_1001808_pt1 | contig 10947 bp, 10 predicted proteins | sample June2015DPH_16_1_FD_184714 | JGI IMG/M metagenome (GOLD analysis project Ga0208038, IMG submission 184714) | Peatland microbial communities from SPRUCE experiment site at the Marcell Experimental Forest, Minnesota, USA - June2015DPH_16_100... | ecosystem: Environmental > Terrestrial > Soil >...
TTGTGGTGGATTGCCCGGAGTCGTTTACCGGACTGGTGATTGAGACCCTGGGAAGCCGCCGCGGGCAAATGACCAAGATGGTGAATCACGGGTCCGGCCGCGTCCGCCTGGAACTCCGCATTCCCTCACGCGGGCTCATTGGATTGCGCAGCCAGTTGCTCACGGAGACGCGCGGCACAGTGCTACTTCACTCCCTTTTTGATGGCTGGACGGAATACCAGGGAGAAATGGCCACTCGCCCTACGGGAGTTCTGGTGGCTGACCGTGCCGGCATCACCACCGCCTATGCCCTGAACAACCTTCAGTCGCGCGGCGAGCTTTTCTATGGGCCTGGCACGGAGGTCTATGAGGGCATGATCGTGGGTGAGAATTCCCGCGCCGACGATATCGACATCAACGTCACCAAAGAAAAGAAGCAAACCAACATGCGCGCCTCGGTGGCCGACGAGGCCATCCGCCTTATTCCTTACCGCCCGCTCAGCCTCGAGCAAGCTCTCGACTTCATCGCTGACGATGAATACGTCGAGGTCACACCTAAGTCCATCCGGCTGCGGAAGAAAATCCTTGCCGCAAACCGTCGCCCCAAACCCTGGGAGAAGAAGCAACTCGCGCCGACAGTTTAGCTTGTAGCGCCCTTCTATGACGGGCGATCTTCCAAAACGCCGCTCACAGAGCGGCGCTAAAGAAATTTGCGTGAAAACCCCTTGCAATTAGCCCGAAATCGTAAGTTGGAGTCGGAGTGTGTTGTGGGGTCAGCGCCCCCACTCTCCATCTGTCATCCTGAGGAGCCCCGCTCTTTGGGCGACGAAGAATCTCAGCAGTTCGCCAGCAGCGGCTAGCCGCACCGAGCAACTGCGGGGATGCTTCGCGGAGTTTACCCTGAGCGCAGCGAATAGGCTCAGCATGACAGCCCCTTGAAACGGACTTACGTTGTCTTGTTGGTCTTGGAGCCCGTGTCTGACTCTGCCGCCTCGTAACCCCGGCAGAAGAGCACAGGAAGGCGGGGGTATTGAGGATAACCAGGGTCCGTAAGGCTCCGGCGGCACAGGTAGAAAACCGAACCTCGATTGGACCGGATGGTCAGTACGTGCTTGCAACTGGCGCATTGGCCAGCTTCGTTTGAGTCCTGGGAAGGGTGTTCCATCGTCAACCGTCGCCTCGAGTTACCATCCGCCGGAGTAACGGTAGAATAGCACGAATGCCAAAGGGGTGGACTGGTCCGAAGACCTTGCGCTACTCTGTGAGACTGAGTCAAATCATGTCCAAGTCATATTGCATTCTCGCCTGGACCTCCATTTTTGTCACCGCCGTCGTGTTGTCTCCGGTTCTCATCCTGGCCAGCGATAAGCCAAACTTGCCCCGGCGCGAGGACGTCATTCACAGGTTGGTTGAGCGTGCGAAGGTCTGGAAAGACAAGGACGAAAGCGAGGAAAAGCAACTTTCCTACAGCGAGCGCGTTGTAACCAACAAATTGCAGGCCGACGGCGCCCTCAAGGATCGCGAAGAGAAGATTTACCAGGTCGCGCCGGTGAACGGGGAGCCGACTCCGAAGCTGGTCCAGAAAAATGGCAAACCTCCTTCGCCCTCCGACCTGAAGGAGGAGCAAGAGCGCCTCAGGAAGGAACGTGAGGCATCCCAGAAGAGGAAGGGTTCTGACGCGGAGAACACGATTGAATTGAACGAAGAGCTGGTGGGAAAATACGAATATTCAACTCTGGGTGAAGAGGTGGTCGGGGGCCGGCCGGCCTACGTCCTGTCCTTCAAACCCAAGAGCAATAACCTGCCCGTGCGGCGCAAGATTGATTACGTCCTGAACCGCATCGCCGGTAAAGTGTGGATCGACCAGGAAGACTACGATATTGCCAAGGCTGAAATGAGCCTCACGGAGAGCGCGCAAATCTGGTGGGGCCTCCTTGCCTCGTTGCGGGGGTTCACCGCCGCGTTTGAGCAAACGAGATTGCCAGACGGGTTCTGGTTCCTCAAGCACGTGGACTCGACAATCGACGCACGCCTTTTATTCACTACCGTCCATCAAAGACAGGAAATGTGGTTGAGCGATTTCAAGGAGGGGAATCCCTAGAGCAGAAGTCAGGAGACAGAAGTCAAGAGATCGGGTGATCTGGCGATCGGGTGAACAAAGAACGAAGCGTGACGGATTCGCTTCCTGGTCACCCGATCTCCCGATCATCAGATCGCCCGATGTTCTGGCTCTTGACTTCTACTTTGATGCTCTTACCATTCCAATCCCGCGAAAGATTGATGGCTGGGGAGGGCGGGCTTGGTTCACTGCGAAACACGCTCATTTTCATTATCCCGATTCTAGTGGTCCTCATTACGTTTCTTTTCTGGTACCAAACGTGGTTTGGGCGGCCACTGAGCGAGCGGGAGATGAGCCAGTATCTATCGGACACCTCAGTACCTCACAAAACCCAGCACGCGCTAGCGCAGCTTTCGGACCGGATGGCACGCGGCGATGGGATGGTGCGGCGCTGGTATCCCGAGATCATCGCCTTGGCGCAGAATAAGGAGCCGCAGTTGCGGTCAATGGCTGCTTGGGTGATGGGCCAGGACAACCATTCGGAGGAATTTCACCAAACACTACGCAGGCTTGTTGACGACCCAGCGCCGCTGGTACGGTGGAATGCGGCGCTGGGGCTGGCGCGCTTCGGCGATGCGGCGGGAGAGCCGCAGTTGCGGGACATGCTGCAACCCTTTACGCTGGCTGCCCCACAGGCCGGGACGCTCAAATTCTGCCTTAAAGAACAGGACGCGGTTCAAAGCGGGGGCATCGTGGCGCGCATCAGTTCCGTGGGCGGCGCGAACTCCGTGGACGTTGTCTCACCAATGGCCGGAAAAGTTGCGCGGCTGGCAGCAAAAGAGGGTGGGCAAATCGGCGCCCGCGATGCGATTGCCGTCATTGGGCCCGGGGAGGCGCAAGTGTTTGAAGCCTTGCGAGCCCTCGTGTTGATTGGCCAGCCTGAAACCTTGGCCGATGTGGAGCGTTTCGCCGCCGGCGTGCCGGGAATGTCCGAGCACGTCCGGCAGCAGGCGCTCCTGACCGCGCAGGCTATCCGCCAGAAGGTTAGGCAAAAAAGGAAGGCAGAGAAGAAAGGCTAAAACTTGAACTTCGTCCCCAACCGGGCTTCCACTTCTTCCGTGGGCACCATCTCGATGGCGTCCCATGGGCAGCCATCCAGAAAACATCCGTCGGGGCCTTTGCTAGTACACTTTTTGCAGCCGATACAGAGTTGAGGATCAACCTCGATGCGACCGAAAGGAGGGTTCTCCTCGTCAACCACCCAATACATGCAATCCAGAACCGGGCAGTAAGGAACGCAGGCCGGGGAACCGGCACAACCGGTGCAACACTCGGTGATAACGGCTATTTCCCTGGGCTTTTTCTTGCGCGGCGTGTCAATGCCTTCGGACTTCGGCTCGAGCTTGACAACTTCGCCGACCGGAATGTAAAACTGCGCCACGGTGTCTCTCTTCGACCACGAATGCACACATATTGTCCCAAATCCAACGTGGCCTAGTCAACGATAATGCGGCAGAACTCCTGCCCTAGACTGAGTCTTCCGTTCTGGCTTGCTTGGGCAAGCCTTCAAAGGCTGAGCACGTGCCCAGTTGAAGCTGGCCGCTACGAAGAGCGGCATGGGGCTTTTCGCATTCTGGCAAAGGGAGTTCCGAAAAGAAAGGTTTTAGATTCTGCGATTGCTTTCCAGTAAAATCGTGTCGAAATCAAAAGCTTTATCTGCCATACTGGTCCCAAGGGCTTTGGGGAGTTTCAATCTATCTTTCGAGGATGTTTTCATGCACCTTCGTTTTTTCAGGCGCACCGGTAGTTCCAGCGAAGAGCAACCCAAGACTATGTATGACCCAGGCGCCCTGAAGAATTACGGGCCTCCCGTTGACGGCGGCAAACTTATCGTGCTCACCGCGCCGCTTACTGAGACCATTGACCACGCCGGCTACTTCATCCAGATGGCTTTGGCATCGCTGCCCACCTGGATGGAATTTGTCATCAACAGCAAATACCCCGCGTGGCGGAACGTCGAGAGGAACCCGGATGGCTCGGCGCGTTCGATGCCGGCGGGCGTCCGCGTGGTCGAAAAATCATTGCTTCGCGAGTTCAGTGAGAAAGATGTCGTCGCGTGTTATCCCGGAGACCTTGACCGGTTCGTCGGACCCAACACCCGCGTGATATCGGTCTCCACCCACAACCCGCTGGGCGTGACGTTTGCTGCCGGTGTTTACACCTCCATGTTCGGGTCATCCAAGGAGCCGATTAATTCCCACTACGCCAAGGCCCTGTTTGCCAAGATCAAGTCCAGCTCTTATCGGAAGAATTTCCGGGTCATCGTGGGTGGGTCGGGTGGCTGGCAGATCAGCCGGACGAACAGTTTTGACGAGCTGGGCGTCGATTGTGTGGTGGAAGGCCGGAGCGAGTCCCTCGAATGCCTGGAACTCTTCCGGAAAGCCATTCGCGGCGAAGAACTGCCGCGGGAGATTACCGTCGCTCACCCTACCAATCGGTATGGGATTCTTGTCCCCGAGAAGCGCACCACCTTTGGCGTTGTCGAAATGACCACAGGGTGCGGACGCCGCTGCCAATTCTGCCTGCCGGACCTGAACCCTCAGATTGATCTCCCCAAGGAAAAAATCATGGCTGCGGTGCGGGCAAACGCGCGGGAGGGCAACCCGCAGATTTCGCTTGCCACCGAAGACATGTTCATCTGGGGGCAGGTGCGCACCGACACTCCCTTTTTCTTCCCCAACCGCGAGGCTCTGCTTGACCTTTACTCGGAGATTGTCAACACGCCGGGCATCAAGCTCCACTTGCTCAGTCACGCGACCATCGCCCCTTTTGTTGTTGACCCGATGCTCATCGAGAAGCTGTCGGAGATTCTGCTACCCAAGAGCCCCATCCGCCTCCACCGGAGCACTCATCCTGAAAAGAGGGTGCTGTCGCCACTGCTTGGCCTGGAGACCGGATCGGTCCGCATGGCCAGGAAGATCATGCCCAGCAAGGCCGTGCCTTTCCCTATCGAAAATTGGCCCAGCATAGTGCTGGAGGGGCTGCGGATTGCGAACCAAAACAACTGGTTCCCAACCATGACCCTGATGGTGGGAAACCCCGGTGAAACCGACGAAGACTCCATGGCCACGCTCGATCTTCTCTATGAAATCGAGCGCCGTGGCCTCTTCGCCATTTTGGTACCCTCCATCTTCACCCCGCTGCACGACACCAGAATGGAAAAACAGAAGGGAGTCACGGAGACTCGAAATCTCGCTCCACTTCAGTGGCAGGTCATCATGAAATGCTGGCAGATGATTCTTGGCCCGACCGCGAAGACTTGGTGGGCCCCGATTGCCTGGAAGGCAGGCTCGTTTCTGACCTGGCTTCTGAAGCTGCGGCGCACCAACGGGCCGAATTTCACCTGGCCGTTTATGATGTTTTGCGGCGCGATTCCCGAAAAGATTCTGGGAAGGATGGGCAAGATCTATGTCGGGAAGCCTCTGAAAACCAAGAACCGGAAAGAACTAATCGCTTCCATGAAGGAACACTACTGGCAGTATCTCCGTGCCGACAACGGTGACTTGCCGGATGACTACACACCGGCACTCCAAGCACGGCCCTGCACTGCCGAGCAAGACTTGCGGGTGATTGCCTGATGAGCGCCGCTATTCGCGCTTCATCGCCGCGACGCGCACGCCAACCCGGCAGGGCGGGGCTGGTCGCCTCGGAGCTATCCCATTGGAGTCTTGCGTTTCGGCAGCATCTCGATTGCCTTCTCGATGCGCCGCGCGCGCGTTTCTTCCTTCTTTGCCTCCGTGATCCACTTCACATACTCTTTCTTATGGCTGTAGGAGAGCAGGTCGTAAACGGCTTTCGCTTCTCCATTTCTCGCCAGCGCCGTCTTGAAGTCTGATGGCACGACTACCACCCGGGGTTCAGAATCCGGTTCCATGGTGACCCTAAGCGTGTCGCCGGCTTCGATGCCGGCTGCGTCCCGGATCGATTTGTTGACCACCATGTAATGCTTGCCGTCGCCCATCGGAAACACGGAACTGCGGTAGGGAACCCCGTTGATGGCGCCTTTGACGGGAACGCGCGCCTTGCTCCCAAAGACCTCTTGCACGCTGAAAGGAACCGTGAAACGGGCGGCCCCGCCGGACCTTTCAAGCTTGATCCTGAACTCCTTTCGAGTCATTCACATCCTCCTGGTGCGCGATGGCTTATCAGTTCTTGGTCTCGAAATCGGCGAACAGATCACTTCCTAAATCATAGCGCACTGTCGTAATTTGTGAAGCGGGCTGTTGATATGCCATTGTTAGGAGGGCACCTGCCATGCCGTTTGTCAACTGGCGCGCCAATTGAACGGCGCGTTGAGTTATATTTCAAATGGCTTGACGGCGCCTCACTAGTAACATTTAACACGACTCGATGCGTCCCTCGATGCGTCCCATGTCGTCGCCGATGGGCTTGACCGTGCACCAGGGTGGTGAGACAATGCACGCAGCCGTCTTCCGAAATAGACCCCTCAGGCGCGGCGCGTCGCCGCTGGATCATCGAGTTGGCTGATGGGGACCTGGAGGTTGTCATGAGACGTGTTAGCGCAATCCCAAACATCTCAACTGAGTATTTCCAGCGGGATGGTAAGTGGGCCTGGCTGGGTACGGTCTTCATGCTTGTTTATCTTTCAACTCCCGCGCCTGCGGCGCAGGTGCGTGTCATCCAAGGGCAGATGGTACGGCTCAAGCTCCACAATGTGCTGACCACGGAAAACGTGGTCAAAGGCGACCCGATAGATTTTGATGTTGCCGAAGACGTGGTGGTGGCAACCCATATGGTAATCCAGAAGGGGGCGCCGGCGCGAGGGAAAGTGGTTGGAGTGAAGGGCGCAGGAAAGAGAAACGCGAAGGACGCCTCGGTGAGTTTCCAATTCGTGTCGGCCCGATCCGTTGATAGTCAAGATATTCCACTCCGTGCACGCCCCGATAAACACAAGAAAGCAGAATCCAAAGAGAATGAGATTGAGGCCAATGACCCGCTTCCCGGCTACGCCCAGCGCGTGATTGGGGCTGAAAAAGGGAAGGAATACGCAGCTTACGTCGATATTTCAGCTACTGTGAACGTTCCTGATACCCCGGTCGTTGCACCGCCGACCGCACCCGTCGCCCCCACAGCACAACCTCCCTCGAGTCCTCCGCCTGCCCGCGCGGACGTGCCCACACCCGCGCCTGCTAACCCTTTAATGCCGGAAGAGCCGGCTTTGGTGGACTTTAACACTAATCCACCGGGAGCAGATATTCTGATTGACGGCAACTTGGTCGGGAACACCCCCTCTACGCTGCACGTTGATGCGGGGCGCCACCTCATCCAGTTGCGATTGGGTGGGTATCGCTCCTGGACGCGCACCATGAGGGTCGAGCCGGGTTCGTCCCCTTTCATTCGCGCCACTCTGGAAAAGCAGTGAACGGGCAGGATTGGGGCGGGACCGGGCTGCTGGAGAGATACGGAAAGAATATTCGGAGTTGGAGGGTATCGTGAAGGTGAAGCATTCGATTGGAATGATTCTTGTCTGCATGCTGATCCCGAGTTGCCTGGCTTTCGGCCAGCGGGTGCGCCTGCCTGAGGGGACTCCGGTGCACCTGCGTTTGAAGGCTGACCTCGCGAGTGACCAGGTCGAGGAGGGCGTGCGGGTGGATTTCGAGGTCGCCAGTCCCGTGCTCATCCAGGGAATAGCCGTGATCCCGGCAGGAGCAGTTTCGTGGGGCGCCGTTCAAAGTGTTAAGAAGGGGAAATTCATCAAGTTTGACATCGAAGGCGTCAGGTTGCCGGACCTTACCGATGTCAAGCTGCGCACGGTTGGCGGGAGAGGCAAGAACCCTGCGCAGGATCAGATCAAGGTTGATGCGAGTTTTAAAGGTGGGGTTGGAGCGCCGAAAGGAACCGAATACACAGCGTACGTCAATGAGGATCGAGAAGTGGCCGTGGCTGCGCAGCCCAGCATCCTCGCACTCGCCCCTACGCCCACCGCTGCTTCGACGACACCTCCCGCGCCTGCCCAAGTGGTAACGCCAACGCCTTCGACAGCTTCACCGGCCGTGACCTACCCAAAGCCAGCGGCGCCACCGGCGGTAACCACCCCAGCGGCGTCTGCGACATCCCCCGCGATCTCGCCGGGCCAATCGGCGACGCCGCTCGCCAACGTGGAGAGGGCCAGGGTGGAGTGTTTCTCCGATCCCTCCGCCGCCGACATCCTGATCGACGGGGAATTCTATGGCAATACCCCATCGATCTTGAAGGTGCCGGTTGGCAAACACGAGTTGGAAATTCAGCTTTCCGGCTATAAGACGTACTCGATACCGCTGATCCTGGAGCCAGGTACGGGGATTCGTACCGTCCGCGCCAGTCTCGAGCAAAAGGAATAGTCTGCTCCTGCATCCTCACTCCAGTTGGACCGGAAATGTTGTCCAGGGCACTGTCGGTTCTATTTATACTCTTCTTGGTTGTCGGCGTTCCGGTTCTTTCCTTATCAACCGCGCGCGACAGCCATGTCCGTCAGATGCCGCGGCTCGCACTTTACATCTCTGCGGCGATTTCGCAGTGGGTGCTGGCGGGTTTGGGGCTGCTCATCTTCTTTCTCAGCTCGCTGAGTGCTTTTTCCGTAGGCTTCCGAACGCTCGCGCCCGTCGCCGCGCTCACCTGGGCAGGTGCTCTGGCTGCATTGTCGGTGGCCGGCATTCGCTTGGGCCTTTTCCTTGAACTCCGTGGGTGGTGGCCGCCGGAGGCCGAACTAGTCTACCTGTTGATTCCCAAGACCCGCCAAGAAAAGTTCTGGTCGGTGCTGCTCCTGGCTCCCACGGCCGCTCTTTGCGAGGAATTCTTGTATCGCGGCCTGCTCCTCGCTCAACTTACTCAATGGCTGCCTTCGGGCGCATGGGCGTGGGCTGCTTCATCGCTGGCGTTCGGGCTGGCGCACGTTTATCAAGGTTGGAACGGAATGGTAAGAGCGTCTCTGCTGGGAGCGCTGCTGGCCTATCCCGTCGTTCATTTCGGAAGCCTTTATCCTTCTATGCTGGCGCATGGGCTGATCGACGTTCTGGCGTTTGCGTGGCTGGGTCCAAAATTCCTGCAGCGAAGGTCGGATACGTAAAGGAGCGTTGAAGATGATGTCCGGAAATTACATTTCGAAGTCTTTTCTTGCCCTTCTGGTTCTTACTGTCTCTTCATTCGCGCAGGCGACGAAGCCGGTGGCCATCCGTGCGGGTCGCCTTTTCGATTCTGGTTCCGGACGTCTCCTGACTGACCAGGTCGTGATCATCCGGGGCGAGCGGATCGTTGAAGTTGGCCCGGCTGGGGGCGTGGCCATCCCCTCGGGGGCCGAGCTGATCGACTTGCGGCAAGCCACGGTACTCCCCGGTATGATTGATGCTCACACTCACTTGTTTTTAACCGGGGAGTCTGGGGGCCGCTACGACGAACAACTGCTCAAGGAGTCGTGGCAGTATCGGACCATCGAAGCGGTGGTCAACGCCAAGAAGGACTTGGAGGCTGGTTTCACCACCCTGCGCGATCTTGAAACCGAGGGCGCCATGTACAGCGACGTGGATGTGCGCAATGCCATCAACCGTGGATTGATCCCTGGCCCGCGGCTTCAAGTGGTCACGCGCGCCCTCTCCACCACCGGGGGCTATGCGCTGGAAGGGTATTCTCCGGAAGTATTGGTCCCCTCCGGCGTGCAAATCGTGGATTCGCCTTGGGCCGCCCGCCAAGCCGTGCGCGAACAGATCAAGTACGGCGCCGATCTCATCAAGGTTTACTCGACGCATCGTTTTCGTTTTACCACGGACGGACACCTGGATAGCATTCCCACCTTCACCCTCGAGGAACTCCAGGCCATCGTAGACGAAGCTCATCGCCAACACGTGAAGGTGGCTTGCCACGCTTACAGCGGCGCTGGCCTGCACAACGCCATTGAGGCGGGCGTTGACTCCATCGAGCACGGCCTTGAGCTCGACGACACATCGCTCCGGGAGATGGTGGGCAAGGGTATCTACTTGGTGCCGACGCTCTACGTTTATGAAGTCGGAGCGGAAGAAGACCTTCTAGCGACAGGGGGAAAGACCAGCCGGGCGAGAATCCACGAGGAGAGTTTTCGCCGGGCCTTGGCGAGCGGGGTCAAGATTGTCTTCGGGACCGACGTGGGCCCTTTCCCGCACGGGACTCAGGCCAAGGAGTTTGAATACATGGTCCGCTTCGGCATGACACCCGCCCAGGCACTCTGTTCAGCGACCCAGCGCGCCGCAGAATTGATGGGTTGGCAGGATCGCATCGGTTCGCTTGAAAGGAGTAAGTTCGCCGACGTTATCGCGGTTTCCGGCGACCCGCTTTCAGATATTACTGAACTCCAACGAGTGAAGTTTGTGATGAAGGGCGGGGTGGTCGTGAAGAACGATTTGAAATGATAAGGAGGAGGGTCTCCTCTTAGCAATCGATCTTCCCGCTCGCGCCCCTCCTTTGAGGCACACAATCTCCCCTTCTCCTTGCAGTCCTTCTCTCTCCGGGGCTCAGGGTCGGTTACGCCCCACCGTCGGAAACAGGCGCCAGCTTGTAAGCGATTTCAGCGTCCTCGAGTAACTCCTCTGCAACCTTCAGACACGCCACACGCAGGCACTTGGTGTCCAAGCATGTCGGACAATTCACAATAATGCGATCAAAGAGGTAATCTGCGAGCTCCTGCTCGCCAAAAGTGTGGGCCATGCGACTGGTCCTCCGCTCATAGAAAAGCCTAAGAGACTGCGTGAGTCCCGCCCCCAGCGCATTATACGCCTGTTAGGGAAAAGTGTGCTAATGCTTTCCGCTGGACAAGGCGTCCCTGTTCTCAAATGCGTGTGGAGTTGCAGGACAAATCCGGCTAAGATAGGCAAGGTATGGAT
>Ga0208038_1001814_pt1 | contig 10911 bp, 11 predicted proteins | sample June2015DPH_16_1_FD_184714 | JGI IMG/M metagenome (GOLD analysis project Ga0208038, IMG submission 184714) | Peatland microbial communities from SPRUCE experiment site at the Marcell Experimental Forest, Minnesota, USA - June2015DPH_16_100... | ecosystem: Environmental > Terrestrial > Soil >...
CTAGTACCGTGCCTTCGTAGATTCGTAATCAAGTTTGGTACTTTATCGGAGCAGTGATGAGCGGTATAGCGGAAGCATGGGCAAGCACAGAGGATTGCAGATTCAGCTTTCGCGGAAGGAACGGAAACAGGTGGAGGAGTTGTTGAGCGGCGGAGTGCAACCGGTGCGGACGGTGATTCGGGCGTTGGTGCTGCGGCAGATGGACGAAGGCCGGTCCACAGTGGAGGCCGGAGCCGCTGTGGGCATCTCCGCCAAGACCGCCTGGGAGATCGGCAAGCGTTACGTGGAAGGCGGATTGGAACGGGCCATCTACGATGCTCCTCGGCCGGGCCAGAAGCCGCTGCTGGACATCGAGCATGGGCAACGGATTATCGCCATGGTGTGCGGCCCGCCGCCGGCAGGCCGGGCGCGCTGGTCGGTACGGTTGATCGCCCAGGAGGCGGTGAAGCGCAAGTTGGTTGAACATGTAGGCCCGGAGACGGTGCGCATCCTTCTTCAGAGCCACGACCTGAAGCCGTGGCGGGAAAAAAATGTGGTGCGTGGCGGAACTGGATAAGGAGTATATCCGGCGCATGGAAGATGTTCTGGCTCTCTACGAAAAGCCGCTCGCGGAGGAGGAACCGGTGGTTTGCATCGACGAAAAGCCGGTGGTGTTGCACCAGGACCTTCGCGCCCCTCGCCCTGCCCGGCCGGGCCGGATCGCACAGCGCGATTACGAGTACAAGCGCTGCGGCACGGCCAACGTCTTTTGCGGCGTGGAACCGAAAGCGGGACAGCATTTCCCCAAACCCACAGCCACGCGCTCGGCGGCAGAGTTTGCCGATTACCTGGTGGAGCTCATCGCTCGCTATCCTGAGGCGCGGACCATCCACTTGGTCCTTGATAACCTCAACACGCACGGTCGCAAATCTCTGGTGAAGCGGTATGGTGAGAAGCTGGGTGGCATGCTGTGGAGCCGGTTTACGATCCATTACACGCCCAAACACGGCAGTTGGCTCAACCAGGCCGAGATCGAAGTGAGCCTGCTCAGCCGTCAATGTCTGGGCCAACGCAGAATCCCGGACCTGGCTGCACTGCGCGGCGAAGTCCATGCCTGGGACCGCCGTATCAACCGCGACCGCACCACCATCGACTGGAACTTCACACGCAAACATGCCCGCCGGAAACTGCATTACGCAACCACGCGGGCGCGGTACTAGTCGATCGCAGAGCGTGGCGATCACGGTATCCAGAGGAAGAATCGAGTGATCCAGATCAGATTCCAACGCATTTATACGATTAGTTGCGTGATCCTGGCGGGATTGGCGGCTACCGGTTGCCAGAAGAAGCCGGCGGCGGCGGCCGGCAGACCCCAGATGCAGGCCTTGCCGGTGCAGACGGTAACGGTGACGATGGCGCCTGTAGCGCAAAGCAGCGAGTATGTGGCCACCATCAAGTCGCGCCGGTCGACCGCGCTGCTGCCGCAGGTGAGCGGACAGCTGACGGATATTCGAGTTCACTCCGGAGACCAGGTGAAGGCCGGCCAGTTGCTGATGGAGATCGATGCACGGCAACAGCGAGCCACTGTGGACTCATTGCGCGCAACCGAGCTGCAGAAAAAAGCGCTTGACGACTACGACACCGTAGAAGTGGAGCGGCAGCGCAAGCTGTTTGAGGCCGGCGTGACCAGCCGCGACGCGTACGAACAAGCGCAACAGGCTTTTCAAAACGCCAAAGCGGACTATCAGTCGGCAGTGGAAGCGCGCAAAGCGGGGGAACAGTTGCTGGGCTATTACGCCATCCGCGCGCCATTCGATGGCGTAGTGGGCGACGTACCGGTCCACGTGGGCGACTACGTCTCTCAGAATCAATCGCCGGCTACGGTTCTTACCACTGTCGACGAGAACAGCCATCTTGAGGCGTATATCTATATTCCCACTGAGCGCGCAGGCGAGGTGCACCAAGGGCTGGCAGTGAACCTGACAGACAACAGCGGCAAGCTGCTGGAGAAGACGCGGATCGATTTCGTTTCATCGGAGGTAGACAGCACGCTGCAAGGGATTCTGGTGAAGGCTCCCGTGCAGGCGGGGCCGGAAGGGTTGCGCAATGCGCAGATCGTCAAGGCCGACGTTATCTGGAGCACAAAGCCGATGGCGGTGGTTCCGGTGCTGGCGGTGACGCGGCAAGGTGAAGAAAGTTTCGTGTTCGTGGTGCTGAAGCAAAATGGAATGGCCGTGGCGCACCGCACTTCGGTTGTGCTCGGCGACACGGTGGGGAACAACTACTCCATTGTGTCAGGGTTGAATGCGGGCGACAGCGTGATCGTTTCGGGCACGCAGTTCCTGGTGGATGGCATGCCCGTGATGCCGATGGGCGGACCGCCGCCAGCGGCGCCCTCGCAGGGACAAGCAAGCGGACCTCACGCGAAAGCAGAAGAGCCGCAGGCAGAGAGCAGCGGAACGCCCCGCAAGGCGGCTTACCGTCCTCAACACAAAAAGCATCATAGGGCTCGGGCAAGGAAGAGCAAACACACGCAGCCCGCGACGGTTTCGTAGGAAAGAGGGCTCACAGGTGTTTGTCGACTTCTTCATTCATCGCCCGGTCTTCGCCACGGTTTGCGCCCTGCTGATCATTCTCGCGGGAGCCATCTGCATCCCCAATCTTCCTGTCGCGATGTATCCCACGCTGGCGCCGCCCGTGGTGTCGGTAACCGCGAATTACGTGGGCGCCGACGCGGAGACAGTCGAGAAGGCCGTCACGATTCCCCTGGAAGAAGCGATCAATGGCGTGGAGGGGATGCGCTACATCAGCTCGTCCAGCACCAATAGCGGCAGTTGCGAGATCGACATTACCTTCCAGACCGGATACAACCTCGACATCGCGGCCGTGGACGTGCAGAACCGCGTTGCCAGTGTGGAGGGCCGCCTACCGGGCGAGGTGGTTTCCACGGGCATCAACGTCCTGAAATCCAACTTCAACTTCGTCTTTGGCGCCGGATTCTATACGCTTGACGGCCGCTACTCAGACGAATACATCTCAAACTATCTGGACATCTACGTCGTCGACGCGCTCAAGCGCGTGCCGGGCGTGGGCGATGTCGTCGACTTTAGCGCACGCAAGTACGCCATGCGCGTGTGGCTCGATCCGGTGCGCCTGGCCGCCCGTGGCCTGACCGCAACCGACGTGGTGAACGCGCTCGAGGAGCAGAACGTCGAGGTTCCGGCCGGACAACTCGGACAGCCGCCAGCCGACCCGAAGCAGGCTTACCAGATTCCCGTGCGCGTCGTGGGCCGGCTCACCAGTCCGGAAGAGTTCGACAACATCATTGTCAAGAATTCGCCCAACGGCCTGGTGCAACTGAAGGACGTGGGCCACGCGGAGGTAGGCGCCGAAAGTTATGGCACCGGGCTTAAGTACCAAGGCCATAGCGCGATGGGCCTCGGAGTGGAGCAACTGTCGAACGCGAACTCTCTCGAGGTTGACCGCAAGGCCAAAGCCGCTCTGGAACAGCTCTCAAAGAGCTTCCCGCCCGGCCTCCACTACGCAATTGCTTTCGACTCCACCACGGCGGTGGGCGAATCGATTCGCGAAGTGCTTATCACGCTGGCCATAGCTGTCGTTATCGTCATCACGGTCATTTTTCTGTTCTTGCTTGATTGGCGCGCAACCATCATTCCTGCCGTCACTATTCCCGTTTCGCTCATCGGGACCTTTGCGTTTATCCGGATTTTCAATTTTTCCATCAATTCGCTCACGCTCTTCGGCATCACGCTGGCTACGGGCCTGGTGGTCGACGACGCGATTGTGGTCATTGAGAATGTGCAGCGCCACATTCACATGGAACATTCCAAAGCGCGTGAAGCCACTTCGCGCGCCATGAGCGAGGTGACCAGCGCCGTGATCGCCACTTCGCTGGTGCTGATCGCCGTGTTTGTGCCGGTTTCATTCTTTCCCGGCACCACGGGCATTCTCTATCGCCAGTTCTCGCTCACTATCGCCTTTTCCATCGCCATCTCGGCGTTCAACGCGCTTACGCTTTCGCCGGCGTTGTCGGCGCTTTTCCTGAGGGGAGAAGAGGCTCGTCCTCGCCAGTTTGATTTTCTCCACATCGGGCTGGTCTCGCGGGCTTTCGCCGCGTTTATTCACGGCGCCGACGCTTTCATCAATTGGCTGGCCAGCACCTATGCGCGCATCATTCACGTCGCGCTGCAACTACGCTATGTGCTGCTGGTGGTCTTCTTTGCCGGGCTGGCCGCAACGGTGTGGATCTACCGCGTTGTCCCCACGGGCTTCATTCCGCAGGAAGACCAGGGCTACTTCATGGTGATTGTGCAGGCTCCGCCGGGGTCCTCGCTGGCCTACACTACGGCCCTCTCCGACGAGGGAGCCGCCATCATTGCGCAGAATCCCCATGTGGGCGGATTGTTCTCCATTCTGGGCTTCAGCTTTTCCGGCAGCGCGTCGAACGCCGGCATGATGTTTGTGAACACCAACACAACGAACGAGCGCGGCGAAAAGGCATACTCGACGGCCGACGTCATCAAGGATATCTCGCCTAAACTGCAAATGCTGATGTTCGCCCCCAATGGCGGCCTGGTGGCCGCATTCGAGCCGCCGGCCGTAGAGGGCGTGGGCAGCTACGGCGGCTTTCAATTCATGCTGCAGGATCAAGGTGGCAACACTCTGAGCGACCTGGACCGCGTGGCGCACCAGGTTGTGAACGCGGGCGCCACCCACAAGGATCTCACCGACCTGATCACCACTTTCTCTGCCAACGACCCGCAGGAACTGGTGACGATCGACCGCGAGAAGGCCAAGGCGATGGGTGTCTCGATCACGCAGATCGCAACCACGCTCAACGTCTTCATGGGTTCGGAGTACATCAACGATTTTGACTACAACAGCCGCACCTATCGCGTTTACGTTGAGGCCGACCAGCCCTTCCGCATGAAGGCCAGCGACCTGCACAGCTACTACGTACGCTCCGATTCCGGCCAGATGGTCCCGCTGGACAACCTGGTCACGGTCGCCGATAGCGCGGGGCCGCCGGTGATTACGCACTACAACCTCTTCCGCGCAGTGGAGATCGACGGCTCGCCCGCGCCCGGATACAGTTCAGGGCAGGCGCTCGTGAGCATGGAGAAGCTGGCCACAGACAACATGATGCGCGGCATGAGTTACGAGTGGACGGGCCTCACACTCGACGAACTCGAGTCCAGCGGCAAAGCCCTCGTCATCTTCGGGCTGGGCATTCTGGTTGTCTATCTGACTCTTTCGGCACAATACGAGAGCTTCGCGCTGCCGTTCATTATTCTGCTGGCCGTGCCGATGGCGGTACTGGGCGCGCTGGGGCTGGTCTCGCTACGCGGGCTGGCCAACGACGTTTATTGCCAGATTGGGCTGGTGATGTTGATTGGCCTTTCGGCGAAGAACTCGATTCTGATTGTCGAGTTTGCCGAACAGTTGCGGCGCAAGGGCCGTACTATCGCTGAAGCAGCGATCGAAGCCGCAGAGCTGCGTTTGCGGCCGATTCTCATGACCTCGTTCGCATTCATCATGGGCGTTCTGCCGCTGGTGTTCGCTACGGGAGCCGGCGCGCTGGGCCGTCGCTCAGTGGGAACAACGATTGTCGGGGGCATGTTGCTCTCGACCATCTTGAATCTCGTCTTTATTCCCGTGCTCTACGTGATCCTGAGCCGCGTGCTCAGGCGCGGCGATGTTGCGCAGGCGGAGGCGGAAAGCTAGCGTGGCGCGCCGGTCTGCGGCTGCTTTACCACTTGCACTGGTCCCACTTGAGTGGCGGTGGCCGAGTAGAGATGGCAGTTGTCGGCGGTTTCCTTGAAGCGGAAATACGGATGAAGGAATAGCGCGGCGCGCGCATCGCCCGAGCCTTCGGCCAAATCGGTGAGCCACACGCCATCGGAACGCGGTTGATTATGAATGTGCAGCCATAGGCCCTTGTGCACATTGGCCACCAGTCCGCCGCCGATCTTCAAGTCCGCGACCGACGTCACGTTAATATCGATCAATTCGCCGGTCTGCTCGTCAATGGAAACTTTGCCCTGCATCACCTGGGCCAGATGCTGGTTCAGATTCTTCGCCTCGAACTTCGGATTGGGCACGATGTCGTAAAAAAGCACAGTATGGCCGTCAACACTTTCGCGGCGCCCGTTGGCCAGCATCATGGCTTTCATAAAATCTTCAAGCTCCTGGTTGTTCTTGTCCTCCTCCTTCTGAGCAGTGGCCTGGTTGCTATATTTGAGCGTCTTCTTCATGACGCGATCGTCCTGCTTACGCTGATCATCGGCGGATAGATCCTTGCCGTCTTTCTGGAGGGTCCGCTCGATGGGAATGCCGTTGACATAGAAGAGATCCGACACGACCGATGTGTCTTTTTTGGTGTTGCCTTTGCTGTCGGTTTCAAGGGTCCGGTCAGTAATGCGGCAATCGTATTTTTCCCGTTCGGCCGCCAGTTTGCGCTCATTGGCGAGCGCCCGCTGCAACAGCTCGCCGGCATTGGGCAGGGGCGCAATGGGAGCGGGTTTGGGGGTTTGCGCGGCACTGGCACACCTCCCGGAGAAGAGAGCGGCGGCAGCGGCGAATAGAAAAATGGCGACGCTACGATTCATGGGAAGGCAATCGGAAGGCGTGCGTATGTTGGACGCGCCGGCGCCCCATTTTGCCCAAGGATTCTTTATGGTCCCACCGGCAGCGCAGGCATGGCACCCTGGGTCTTCGCTTCAGCCACCACGGCGTCCAGGTGATCGAGCACCTCGGCAACAGTCATGGTGTAGACTTCGCGCCGGGAGTCGTAGCCTTCCTCGACCAGTTGCTTCAAATATCGCCCGGCAATTTGCGCTGCCAATTGGTCGGTGATTACTTTGCCGGAGCGCTTCTTCTGCTCGACCCAGGCGGTGCAGGGCAACGCGATCCACATGGGGCGGCCGTTCACGTCGAAGCGTACGTCCACGGCATCGGCGTGGCGCGTGGCGATGGCCACGATTGTCCCCTTCCAGCGACAGTGAAGGTCGTCGCCGCTCCATCGGTCGCTGACGTGAAAGTCCTCGTACATGTCCTTAGCGTATCGTTCCGGCGGTGCGGCGGCAAGCGTGCAGCGCCCGGTCGCGCAAAGAACGCCGCATGGCGGGCTCAGCGCCCCGGTGGACTCTGTTCAAACCGCGCTGATACACTAATTGGGTTGCAGTGGCACCATTTTCTTCTGTTCAGACCCGCCTGCAAGGATACCGGCAAAGGACAAGAAAGACCCCGTGGATACTCGAACCCGTCACGCCCTGAAAAAGGACAAATTTGCACAAGCTGCCGCAAGCAGCGCCAGTTGGATCGGCGAACATCAGACCGCAGCCGTGCGCTGGAGCATCGTACTCGGTGTTGTTGTAGTTGCGCTCATCGGCGGACTGATCTTCTGGAACATTCGCTCATCGGCGGCAAATGCCGCGCTGGGCGGCGCGCTGGATGTGTACACAATGCCGCTGGCGACCCTGGGTGCTCCACCTGAAACCGGCACGTACACCACCGCTGCCGCGCGCGCTAAGGAATCCAACCGCGAGTTCGTGGCCATTGCTCACGATTACGGCTGGCTGCCTGAAGGGACCAAAGCCCACTATTTTGCGGGCATTACCTACGAGGAGCTGGGCCAGAACGGCAATGCCGAGACCGAATTGAAGACGGCGGCCGGGTCTTGGGATCGCAATATGGCCAACCTGGCCAAGCTGGCTCTGGCGGGACTCTACCGGCAGACTTCCCGCGACAACGATGCGATCGCGCTCTATAACGAGATCGCAGCCAAGCCTTCAGCTACGGTGTCAACCAGCGTGGCCCAGCTCGACTTGGCGGACCTCTACGTCGCCGAGGGCAAGCAGGACATGGCTCGCGCGCTGTGGGCCAAGGTGAAGGATGCGGACAAGGATGGCGCGGCGGGGTCGATCGCATCGCAGAAGCTCGCCGCCAAGTAGGATCGCGCCAGCGGCACAGGGAAACGCCGTTCTTTGAGCCTTTTCCCGGCATAGTAACGGTAGGCTTCGCGTACCTGAGCATTTTCTTCTCTGGCTGCGTCTGGTGAGTGATGAGCACCAGCCAGGCCATTGTCGCAGGGTGGATGGAGAGTCCCACGAGCGCGGTGAATGACGAAGCCCGCCGGCGCGCGGAAGATGAAGCGCTTGCCGCGTTAGTCGACCAGTATGCGGGCGCCCTTTACCGCGTGGCCTATTCCGTTCTCCGCAATCAAGCCGATGCCGAAGATGCCGTGCAGGAGGCGTTTGTGCGCGTCCTGCGCCATCGCGATTCGCTGGGCGAGGTGCGCGATCACCGCGTCTGGCTGATTCGCATTGTTTGGAACATCGTGCTCGACCGCAAGCGCCGCGCCAAGACGCGGCCTGAGACCGACGACGTGAGTGAGCTGGCGCGGGTGCTGCCATCTACGGGCCTTTCAGCCGAGGAGATTGCCGCGGCGGCGCAACATCACGCTCATGTGCTGGCCTGCGTTGACCAACTGCCCGCCAAGGAGCGGCAGGTGCTGATGCTTTCGGCCTTTGAAGAGCTCACCAGCGTCGAGATCGCTGCCGTACTGGGGATTAGCGAGTCCAGCGTGCGATCGAGGCTCTTCCGGGCCCGCAACCTGATGGCCGGCTTGCTCGACCATGAGAGGAGTTTGCGATGACATCGACCCCTCACGAACCAAGAGCTACAGCATCCGCTTCAAGCCCAGCGGAAGAGACTCTGCGGTTGGTTGCGAGCTTACCTGCGCCCGACGGTCTTGAAGACCGCGTGAATGCGGCGTTGAGTGCCGAACAGAACCGCGACCGTGTTCTGGGCCGCAGCCGTGTTCTGGCCTGGCCGAGAGCGATTCGTCCAGAAAGTAGCTGGATGCGCACCGCTGCAGCAGCGGCGATTGTTTTTGTGGTAGCTGGCGGAGGCTGGGGCGTTTATACGCGCGTGGAGCAGAACCAGCCGGCTAAGGTGATCGTGATACCGGCCCGGATGCCCGCTCCAGGAGGGTTCTCGGGAGCAGGCGCCATGCGCACGCCGTTGACGCTGCCAGGCCCCGCGGCGCCACAGCCTGTCAAGGCGAAGACCGCACAGACGAAGGCGGCGAAGAAGCCTGCCGCTCGAGCCAAGACTACCTCGAATGCGAGCGGACGGTCTTCCGCAGCCGGCGCGACGGGCTCATCGGGCGAGGGCTCGACCCGGCCCGACGCGTCGAAGTAAGCTCCTCGCCCCTAGGCGTCCTTTACAATCGCGCGGATGAGCATACCCAAAAGCGCCAGAACGACCGCGCCCCAGAAGGCTGGGCCGATGCCGTCGACGTGGAAGCCTGGGACAACGGCCGAGGCCAGGAGAATCATGACGCCGTTGATGACCAGAAGAAAGATTCCCAGCGTGACGATGCTAAAGGGAATGGTGACGATCTTGAGGAAGAGCCCGAGAGTGGCATTCAGCAGCCCGATCACCACTGCGGCGATCAGCGCCGGAAGCAAGCCGTTGACGTGAAAACCCGGCACAAGATGAGAAACAAGAAGTAGCGCGATGGCGCTGAGCAGCCATTGTAAAAGGAGCCTCATTCGGTCTTCCTCCAGCGAAGTCTTAGAATCCCTGAAGCATTCACCCTATCGATGCTGACCGCTGGCCTGCAAGTTGCTTGTCCTTCATTCTTCGAGAAGGCTTGGTCTTCCGAAGTTTTGGTTTGGCGTTTTAGAGTAGAGCCATGTTTGCGCGGCGACTGAGTGTGAATCGAATCGACGCTACTGGCGAACGCCACGCCTGCCCGATCCGGCAGATCGACAACTTCGCTATGCGGAATTTCACCAACGATGCGGTTTTTGACGATACGTTTCCGGCCGCCGACGGCGTTCTGGAAGCGGGAAACCGCGTTCCGCTCGAGCGGCTGCAGAGCGCGATGGAAGATTGGTTTCGGCGCAAAGGCTATTTGAAGGCCGAGGAACGGCTCGAGGTGATCGAGGAGCGTAAAGACAGTGGTTAGTGGTTAGTGGTTAGTGGTTAGCAATTCGAACGAGCGAGACAGCGATGTTTGCGAAGCTTGCGCGGTTTACGAAATGCGATGACCTGCGAGAACAAAAACGATCAAAGCAGGTTTCGGGATTCGGGTTTCAGCTCCGTGCAGCCAGTTTTCAGCGATTTTCGAGAATCGGTTGTTTTTCAGCAATTTTCAACAATCGGTTTTTTCGCGATCAATTTACCGCTATCCTTTTCCTTTTGAGTGATTTGAGCATCCATTACCCGCCTTTTCTTCTTCATTCCACAGTTTCACAGTTTCTGTGAAACTGTGGAGCGAGTGGCTGTAAGGCTCTGATTCCAAAGACTTCACAGTTTCACAGTTTCACAGTTTCACAAAAGGGCATGGGGGGGTGGGTGAAAAACAGTGGACAGTGAACAGTGGACACTGGTCAGAAAGACGAGGAACCGAGGGAACGGAGAGACAGGGAATAGCCAATCGGGAGTAGGGAGTAGAAAAACAGGAGCCTTTGCGGATGAGACGGTCGACGTGATCTTCATGTTCGTTCCCTCCGGTTGATGGTGCGTTCGAAATGGTTCCACTAGGCAGCGTTGGTTTTTGGGCGGCTTGCCGTTATTTCCGCCGGCGGCTTTGCGTTGGCGCGGTTCTCTTCCGTGCCTCCTGCCCAAAGCTCAAATTCGGCCTGGCGGCGGGCCTTGAGCCCCGCATTGACCACGCCCCCGGCATGGTCCCAGGCGAGCAACTGCTGCGCGGCAGCATTGTGGTGGCCGGCGTTCAGTTCGCGGAGCAGGGTTGAGCTTGCCAGCCGGCCCGCACCAAGGTTGAAGCAAAAGTCGACCAGCGCGTCAAACTGGCCCTGGGTCAGCGCGACCTTGACCAGCCGTGTAACGGCCTGTTCGGCGCCCTGAACGTCGCAGGCCAGGATTGCGGCGGCCTGCGGC
>Ga0208038_1001821_pt1 | contig 10885 bp, 8 predicted proteins | sample June2015DPH_16_1_FD_184714 | JGI IMG/M metagenome (GOLD analysis project Ga0208038, IMG submission 184714) | Peatland microbial communities from SPRUCE experiment site at the Marcell Experimental Forest, Minnesota, USA - June2015DPH_16_100... | ecosystem: Environmental > Terrestrial > Soil >...
GGGCGAGGGTAAGGGCGGCGACCGCAGTGAAACCGGGGTTACGACGTAATTGCCGAAGGCCGTAACGCGCGTCTTGCAGCAACGTTTCAAGCCATCCAAATCCCCACATGTCGCGCGTCACCTCCTTCACTAAGGTGACGTTGCCGAACTCGCGAACGGCTGAAGCGCGAGCTTGCTCGGCGGTTTCGCCTTGCTCCATGCGCTCCTGTGCGGCCATGCGCAGATGAGCCTGGACCTCCTCGTCCAGGTCTGCTTCGCGCTTCTTGCGATGCAACAGCCAATTCCAGAAACTCATGACTGTCCCTCCTCCAGTACGGGGCCCATGATGCCAGCGATGGCGTTGTTCGAAACTCGAAATTCGAAAATCGAAACTCGAAATTCGACTGCTGAGTCGCGATTTTCGGATTTCGATTTTCGAGTTTCGTTTCTCGGTCAATCGACAATTTGCAATCGAAAATCGCAAATGGTCTAGCCACTAGCCACTAACCACTAGCCACTGCTTTATTCGTACCGCAGCGCCACCATGGGATCGACTTTCGTTGCCCGGCGTGCGGGGATGTAGCACGCCACGAGGCCCACCGCCGCCAATAGCAAAGCAACGGCAGCGAGGGTCAGCGGATCGGCTGAATTGATTCCCCAGATTCGGTTTTGGAGAATTCTGCCGAACGCGAAGCTCACCGACACGCCGATGCCGATACCGATGGCCAACCACCATAGTCCCGCGATCATCACCATCCTGCGCACGTCCGCCGCTTGCGCGCCCAGCGCCATGCGGATTCCGATCTCCTTGATGCGGCGTGCCACCGTGTACGCCAACAGACCGTAAAGTCCAATGACCGCGAGCAGCGCGCCCAGCGCGCCAAAGGAGCCCGATAGCGTGGCAATGAGCCGCTCCGGGACAATGGATGCATCCACTTGGTCGGCCAGCGTCGTGACCTGCGCCACCTGTATCGTTTTCGCCGCCTCGCGCACCGCGCGGCGCACTTCGGGAGCCACGGTCCCGGGATCAACACTGGTCCAAAGCGCAAAGTGCGAGGGCGCGTGCCCCTCCTGGAAGGCGTTGAAGTAGATGGTGCGGTGCGTGCCTTCACTAATGTCGTAATACTTCGCGTCGCCTACCATTCCTACGATTTCGTAAGTCTTGTCAGGGCCGAAGCCCTTCCAGTCGCGGTCGAGCCAGAAATGCTTTCCAATGGGGTTGCCGTCGGCGAAGTAATACCGCGCCATCGCTTGGTTGACGATCGCCAGGCGCGGGCCGCCCTGGTCCTGGTAATTGAAGTCCCGCCCGGCGAGGAGTGGCGTGCCGAGTGTCTGGAAGTACTTCGGCGCGACCCAATTTAAGGAAACGTAGCGGCGATCTTCAGGCTTTTCCGGGTGACCTTCCACGTTGGCGAAACTGGAAGCCCCCGCGCCCGAGACCGGAGTACCGGCGCTGAGCGTGGCCGAGCGCACACCCGGAATCGCTTCCATGCGCCCCAGCAGTTCCTGGTACAGGCGGGATAATTGCTCGCCCTTGTATTCACTGCGCCTCGGGTCGAGGGTCAGCAGCAAAACGTGATCGCGGCGGAAACCCAGATTGAGGTGCTGTAGATTCCATAAGTGTCCGACAAACAGGCCGGCGGCGCTCAACAGCACCACCGACAAGGCCACCTGGGCCATCACCAGGCTCTTTCCGAAAAGGCGCTGGAGCCTTGTTTCCCCAGCCGTCCCGATTTCCCGCAGCGAAGGCGACGGGGCGGAAGCGAACGCGGTCCAAGCGGGCACCAGTCCGAACAGTACTCCGGTCAACAATGCGACTCCGGCAGTGAAAAGCAACACGTGCACATCCGGGTGAACGTCGATCTCGAGGTGAGCCGGCAATCCCACAATCTGCCGCCCGGAGGTAATGATCTGGAGGAGCGCCTTAGCGCCCAAATACGCCAGGAAGACACCCATCAGGCTGCCCGCCGCAGAAAGCAGCAGAGATTCAGTCAACAATTGGCGCACCAGGCGGAACCGGCCGGCGCCCAGGGAAACGCGCAATGCCATTTCGCGTTGGCGGCCGACGGCGCGCGCCAGCAGCATACTGGCTATGCTTGTGCATGCGATGAGTAACAGCAGGCCCACCAAGGCCATCAGGTACAGCAGTGGCTTCGCGAAGTTATCCCGCAGCGTCGACAATCCGGCGCCCCCCGGCGCCACTTCCATTTTCAATTGGCGCCAAAGGGGATCTTTACTGTTCTTGGTCATTTCCTCGACGGTAAACTGAAACAGCACGCTCATTTCCGCGCGCGCCTGCTCAATGGACACCCCGGGCTTCAATCGCCCGATCAGGCCTAACGGCATTCGACCAGAGGTCATCTGGCTGGGGTGACCGATCACGGGCTCCATGGCCACGGGTAACCAGACGTCTGGCCTGGACCATGTCATTAATCCAAAGAACTCACGCGGGGTTACCCCGACAACCGTCAGCGGCACATCTTCCACAGTGATTTGCTTACCCAGAATTCCCGGATCCAGGTTAAACCGGCTCTTCCAGTAGGACCAACTCACCACGGCCACTGCCGAACCAGCCGCACCCATCTGGTCGTCTTGTGGACCAATCAGCCGGCCGATCACGGGCTTCACCCCGAGGACCGGGAAGAAGTCCGTCACCACATACTCGCCATCCACCGTCTCCGGTTCGAGGCCTTCACCGCGCACCTGGAAATGGGAAGGCATAACGCCGATGAGTCCCGAGAAGACGTGGTTGTTATCCCGAAAGTGCTCGTAACTGTGCCACGAGAATCCGTTCATGCGCGGTTCCCCCGGGTAGCGATGCAGCAGTTCCACAAGCTGCCCGGGATTCCGCACCGGAAGCATGCGTAACATCAGGGCGTTGAGCAGGCTGAAGATTGCCGTGTTGGCGCCGATGCCCAGGCCCAACGTCAGGACGGCGACTACGGTGAAGCCCGGGTTTCTCAGCATCGCCCGCAGGCCGTAACGAAGGTCTTGCAGTAAGGTTTCAAGCCAACGAAATCCCCACATGTCGCGCGTGACCTCTTTAATTAGGGTGACGTTGCCGAACTCGCAGACGGCCGAGGCGCGGGCTTGTTCGGCGGCTGCGCCTTGCTCCATGCGCTCCTGTGCGGCCATGCGCAGATGAGCCTGGACCTCCTCGTCCAGTTCCTCTTCACGCCGGCGCCGGTGAAACAACCAGTCCCAGAGACTCATGGCTAACCCCCAGATATTTGCAATTCAGGCAGCCCAAGTGACCCCTCACCCGGCCCGCGCCGGCTGGTGAAAACGCCGGCCGCGGGCCACCCTCTCCCCTGGGGAGAGGGCAGAATCTAACCTCCATCAGGAGCAGGATTCATGATGCCCGCAACGGCGTTGACGATCTGCGCCCAGCGGGCCTGCTCAGAGAGCAACTGCTTCTTGCCCGCCGGGGTGAGGCGATAGAACTTGGCGCGCTGATTACTCTCCGTCTGCTTCCACTGCGACGTTACCCACCCCTGCTTTTCGAGGCGATGGAGCGCTGGGTAGAGCGACCCGGTCTCAACCTGCAAGACTTCGCCCGAGCGCCCGCGAATGGATTGGCTGATCCCGTATCCGTGCTGCGCTCCCCACTGCAAGGTTTGCAGAATGAGCATGTCGAGCGTGCCTTGCAGCAACTCAATGCGATTTTGATAGCGTTCTGTTTTTGGTTTCATGGCTGTAGGCAATCTACACCCCTGGCTGTAGGATGTCAACTGCTTTTTGGGGCCTTCGAGGCTGGCCCGTAGAATTGGACGCTGGAACCGTGGTCCGTCGGACCCCGTGCGGCAGCGAGCCGCACCCGATTCTCGCCCTAGACCGGGCGCTGCTGCCGGGGGTATCATTCGCATTCACCGGGTTTGGTGGGAGACTTGAGTGATGAAGAAAACGATGACCACAACTGATGCTCTTCCCGCGAAGCTCGGATTTATACGCAATGTGCGTCATTCGTAGAGGATAACCCCATTGTCTGTCATTCTGAGCGAAGCGAAGAATCCCGGCAGTTTCTTGGCGCTGATTGAGGTTTCAAATGCGGGGATTCTTCTCCCGCAGGGCGGGATCAGAATGACAGGCGGTGGCCTTTTTTTCTACGAATGACGAACAACCCGTATTAGCCACGCCTAGGAGAAACCTATGACACCCTTTCCCTTAGAAAGCCAAGTTCGCCAGGAGCTGAGCCGAAGAGGCTTCCTTTATAAGACTTCGCTCGCGTCGCTGGGTTTGATGGTCTCGGCAAGAAGACCATTGCCCATCAACGCCGAGGTGCCGAAGACAAGGGGCGGCCAAGCAGGCAATGGACCCAGTGGGGCCAGGGATCTACCGTCGGGCGGCAAACCGATTAAGCTGTTTTGCTGCGACTTGAATTGGGTGCGCCTCGACAAACCTGTTCGGGAAACACCGCCCGCCGCGCCGCAAGACTGGGCTTTTATTAACCCGCAAGATTACTTCGACTGGCATAAGGAGTTTGGCGTCAACGTGATGTTCTGCCAGGCCTACACCTTCGGCGGCTATGCCTTTTATCCGACGAAATATGGACCAGTAGCCCCTGGACCTGGCGGGAATCTGTTTCCTGAGCTGTTCAAGTTATCCCGGAAGGCACACCTGCCTTTCCATGCGTACTTCTGTGTCGGGGCAGACTTGATCATGAGCAATATGCGGAACTCCTGGGTAATTCCCACCAGCCGAAACTATGGCTGGTGGGGTTTCCTGGCGCCCGAGAGCCCCTGGACGGACCTGCTGTGCGCGCGGGTGGAGGAGTTTCTTCGCCTCTACCCGGTGGAGTGGATTGTGTTCGACTGGTTCGTGTACGGGAACCTCCAATCCAATAATCTCCCTGTGCAGCCGGCATGGTTTGTGAAAGGTCCGTTCCGAGAGATTATCGGGCGTGATATGCCGGACGATGCCGCCAAAATAGCGTCTGAGGAAAGCCTCCAGTACAAGCGAGAGGTTCTCGCGCAGCAGTTTTACCGCATACGCGAGGCCGTTCATAGAGGAAACCGCGAGACAAAAATCTATTTCAACGTACCTTACCGCAAACCGGCTGAAGAGTTGTGGGTGAATCACCCCATGCTCAACGAGAGTGACATGCTCTTGGCGGAATCGTCCGACACGGTCGTACCCTGGCTCCTCAGCATCCGCAAACCGCATCAACGCGTCATGACCACAATCGTGGGGCGACAGGACGGGGTAAGTGACCCAAATACCTGGAAGAAATGGTTCGACGCGGGCTGTGATTTCTTTGGCTATGCTTGGGGGACTCCGCCGGATTTCCGCCCACACCCTGACTACGCGGCCGGCGTCGAGGTGGTTCGGAAGGCATACAAAGAAATGCCGTGAGGTCCTAGTGTCCTCTTGCTCCATCAGGCTGGCGGGTGTACACTCGCCGAGACTCGAGCTAGTACTGAAACGACCGTATCATCTGCGTAGAGACAAGGATGGAGCACTGGTATGAGCCCTCAGAACTTCGCCGGATTCGTCATTCTGCTCGCGCTGTCGCTCGCCCTGACGTTTGCAATCTGGGCTCTCGTATCGAAGAGCCTCGAAAGCCTGCTGAACCAAGCCCTGAAGTTACCCGACGGCACCACGTTCTACCTACGAAGCTTTCTTATCGGCCTATTGCTGGCCGCCTTCGCGGGCGGCATCGGAACGACCTTCAACTTCAAGCCGAGCGATCCCTTCATGGAATACGTTTGGAGAGTCGCGGCGGGCGTGCAAGAAGTCTGCCAGTACTTCTTCGGATTTCTGCTGGGCTATCTCATTCTGATTACCGTCCTCGTGGCCGTTCTGCGAGCGAAGCATGAGCAATGAACAGTACCTGATCGTTTCGTACTTCTCTGTTGGCGTGCTGTCGATCGTGATCGCCATGGCGGCTTATGCCTTTCTGCGCCGCCCGCTCGCCGGGCTCGCCGGCGCTTTCCCCAACAGGAATCTCGCCTCCATCCTCAAAAAGCTCTTCCCGGCCGGCTTGGTGCTGCCGGCGCTGGCAGCATTCCTCTCGGTGAGCTACCATGGTTGTCACGCGAGCTATCAGTCGATTATCGCTGACCGATCTTATCTGGTCGGCAAGAACCAGGAACAGATCTCGGCAACTTGCTTCTTCCTGATGCTGGCGATCTTGGGCTGGGGTGTGGTTGTTCTTCTGAGCCTGGCCACCCAGCGTAAGCAGCCAGGGCCCGGCGGTGACGGAGAACCAAATCGCCGCTAATCCCTCGGATGCCGGCAGATCGACCGGTGGTACTCGAGGGAACATTCCCTCAGCTACGCCGCTGCACCAGCTTCCCAATCCAGCGTGGGAGCCCGCCGGAGTTTCTTACAAGCCGTCCGCCAGTTGGTAGAACAGGCGTGCCCATCGTGACGATGGGATTCCGAAATCGAAGCCGTTGCGGACAATGATCACCCTCTTCTGGGGCGAGATGTAAATGTATTGTCCCTTGTTACCCACGGCATGGAAGTCGCTCTTGCCCCCGGGACGTTTGTCGCCCCACCAGAAGTACTTGTAGTAATGGCCTTGGGAGACGAAGAAAGGATCGTCTTCATAGTAGCTGGAGGGCTTCTCTTCGGGTTGAGTAGCTTGCTCCACCCAGGCCTGCGACACGATTTGCTTCCCCTCCCACTGTCCATCGTTCAGCATCAGGCGCCCGAATTTGGCGAAGTCAATCGCCCGCGCATTGATGCCACCTTCCATTTTTTCCAGACCGTCTTGGTCGCCGTTAATGCTCCACGAGCCGGGGTATTCCATCCCCAGGGGCTCCCACAGCTTTTCCTGCAAGTACGCGGTCACAGATTTGCCGGTCACCCGTTCCAGGATCATGCCCAGGAGAAGCGGATGGTAGTTGTTATAGAGCCAAAGTTTCCCGGGGGCATCCACGATGGCGGTCTTTTCCATAGCCGCCTGGCGCAGGTCGGTGGCTTGATAGGTCACGTCGTTGTCACGGTACGGCCGGTCTTCGTCGTAGCGGATGCCGGATGACATCAGCAGCAAGTCTTGAATCGTGATTTGCGCAAACCTCGCATCTCGTCGTGACAGCTCGGGCAGATACTTGGTGATCGGATCGTGGACGCTGCCCATCTTCCCTTCATCAAGCGCAATGCCAACCAGGGTTGAATCGAACGACTTGGCCATAGAAAACGAGGTCACCATCGAGTCCTTGCGGTAACCGTTGAAGTAGTGTTCATAGATCAAGGCGTCGTCCTTAATCACAAGAAATGAAGTCGTGCCACTTCTGGTGAGGAACTGGTCCAAGTTGCCGACGCGCTTTCCGGAGGCATACTCCATGGCCGCGAGCAAAGCCGCGACCCTCGCGTCTTCCGGAGCTTGCTGGAAGTGGAACGGATGGCGGCTGGCCTTGAGTTCGCGCGAACGAAAGATCAGGTAGTCAAGCACCGAGGCGTCGCCCCACTTGTGGAGCTGTTCCTCGTACCCCAAGCGGTGCAGTTGTAGCCGGTCGCGCCTTAAGTTCTCCAGCCCCTGCCGGTAAACTTCGGAGGCGGGCAGCGACGACGGGACAACGTCGCGTAGGACAATCTCGCGGTAGTGTTCATACTCGCGCTGGTCCAGTTTCATCTCCGGGAGGTTCTCTTCCTCTCCCTTCCTGCTTATGAAGCGAGCCACCTTGAAGCTCATGGTGACGCGATCGCTACCCTGAAAGGCCAGGATGGGCAAGGGAATCGCCATCTCTGCGATCCAACCGTCGTCGACGACGCTGGTCTGGCTTTCCCATTTCATGTCCACCGTGAGCTGGGGCTTGTTGTCGTTGTCGAGGGTGCCGCTCGACCGAACATTTCCGGGCGTCACCAGGAAGAACAAGCTATTGAGGGTGTCGTCGTAGGTATTGAGGCAGAGGACGGCCCAATCATCTTTCCACGCATCGTCCCCGGTGGTGGCTATCGCCCGTATCTTTTTGGGCTCATCGCCGAAGCTTCGAATGGCCACGTAGAGAGTTGCCGCATCGTATGCCAGATATACCTCGGTGCGCTCCGAGGGCGATTGGCCGGCCTCGGGGTGGCGCATCTTAAAATCCGCGTACCTGGTCGCCGACTTCCACCCCGGGTCCCCCATTTTGCCGTCCAGGACCAGAGGTCGTGTGAGTCTGCGGATGTTATCTGTGGCCTCATACGGGTTGTTCGTCATTCGCAGAAGAAAAGGCCACCGCCTGTCATTCTGAGCGAAGCGAAGAATCCCCGCATTTGAAAGCTCAACCAGTGCGAAAAAATGCCGGGATTCTTCGCTTCGCTCAGAATGACAGGCAATGGGGTTATGCTCTACGAATGACGGACATTCCGTATCAGGCGCCGCTTGCGCAATCCCATTGCACGCAGCCAAGAAGACACACAGAAAACCTGCTAGGGCCCAAATTCGTGCCCGGTATTTGCGCAAGGGAAACTCAGCAGCGGTCATGGTCACCACAGGTATTGTATTCACGAGAATAGCGCTCCCTTCCAAGTCACGTCGTACAGGCGTCAGTTACCGACTGATTTCCCATGGAACTTGGCTTCCACCAAGCCGGTTTTTTCGCTCAGCTCGATGCTGACGTCGTCGTGGACAAACGTGAGCCGGAAGCGGTAGGAATTGATGTTGGCAACTTCATCATAGTCAAAAATAAACGTGTTATTGGTTTCCCACCGGCCTTGCAATGCTACGGGTAGCCCAAACCGACCGCCGGGGGAAAGTCGAGGGATCCCATCAAGACCGACCGGCCGCTGTTCAACCCGGCCGTCGGTTGATTCCAGATGTGCGACCGCTTCGCTCGGTCCTGAAAAGGTGAGCGAGAACGATTTCAGTCCCCGAGGATTGGCTTCAACCACGTACTTCCTGCCGGAGATAACTTTGGACATTGGAGTCGCCGGCGCTTCCGGGGGCCGAGCAGCGGCGCTGACCGCTGCCGCCAAGCGAGCGTGGCCGGCCGGATTCTCCGGCAGGCGCTGGTCGGATTTGATCGATTCTCCGATGAACTTTCCGATGTCTCCCGGTTCGAATTCTCCACCGGTAAACACGACAATGCGATTTTGGGCCGGCGTAACGGTGATACGCTGGCCTCCGCGCCCCAGCGCTTCGTATTCGCCCCTTTGCGGATAGACCCAGAATCCATACCCATATTCCACATTGCTCTGGCCGGGATGCGAATGGGCGTGCGTTGCCGCCTGCATCCACTCCGCCGGGACGATTTGCCGGCCTTCCCAGCGCCCCTGGTGGAGCCACAGGTAGCCAATCTTGGCCATGTCGCGCGGCCGCAGGTGGAGATCGCCCCAGCCGTGGCTGACTCCCTGAGGATCGGAAGGCCAGATGACGTCCTCAATGCCCAGAGGTTGGAAGAGCTCGCGTCGCGCAAATTCCAGCGCACTGCTGCCCGTGGTCTGAGAAATGATTCCTGAAAGCAAGTGCATGCCCCCGCTGCAATATTCAAATTTGCTGCCGGGTTCTGCCAGCATGGGGCGATCGAGCATGAACTGCACCCAGTCCTTGCTTTGCATCATTTCCCTCAGGGTGATTTCGCCGTGGTCAACATGGCAATCCAGGCCTGAGGTCATGGTCAGGAGGTGCTCGACGGTCATGCGATCTTTCCGCTCGTCGCGGTTGCCGACGTTCCGTCCGGGAAAGAGCGCAAGCACCGGCTGGAGCACGCTGCTGAGCTTGTGCTCGCCGATGGCAATTCCGATGAGCGTGGACGTAATGCTCTTGGTCATCGACGCCCCGTCGTGTACCAGGCCTTCCTGGAAGGGATAGAAATATGCGTCCAGCACAACGTAACCGTTGCGCACGATCAGCAAACTATGGATGGGAATCTGGTTTTGCCGGACGTAATCGAAGGCCTGTGCGAGTACCTCTGAGTCCATGCCTTGGGCTTCCGGAGTGGAGGATCGCCATCCGTGTGTCGGCCAATACGTCTCCGGCACAAGCGGGGAAGCCGTTTGCTCCTGCGCGAGGGTCGCAGCACTGACTACATACACGTATTCCAACGGCTCGTCGCCGGTGTTGGCGACGTTGTGGCGCGTTGCAGGAGGGATGTAAACGAGCATCGGCGCCTCAATGGCGCGCCCTGGCTGGCCTTCGACGCGGGCCTCGCCCCGGCCGCGCAGGACCACTAGCGCCTCTTCGTTTTGGCCGGTGGTGTGCCAGCCGACTGTTCCTCCAGGCTTCAGCCGGACGAAGCCGCTGCGCATCCCCGCTGTCTGCGGTATCCCTTGAAGCAGCGGGCAATCTCCCTCCGGGCATTTAAGAAGCAGCGTTAGCGGCTGTGGGGGGCGCATCTGGGATGAAAGAGGTAGCAGAGCGAGGCAAAAGAGAAGCAGACTTCCGGCGAGAACACTCAGTACGATTTGTTTCATGGTAGATTTCCTCGAGGTCTGTCATTCTGAGCGAAGCGAAGAATCTCGGTAGTTCTGGAACTTACCAACTGCAAAGATTCTTCGCTTCGCTCAGAATGTCAGACGCGTGTCCGAGATCACTCAAGGATGCGCTCGCGCAATCCCTCGAGTGTAAAGGCGGGCCCCCGTACAAACTCCATCAGCGCGCGCTCTCTGGTCCGGACGGCCTCAACCGCAGCGGGCAGCTTATCGAGCGCCTCTTTCGGAACAACGATCAGCCCATTCTCATCCCCGTGCAGCAAATCGCCAGGGGAAATGACCAGACCGTGCACCTGAATCGCCACTCCCACACGCACAATGTGGAAGTAGGCGTGGCTGGCGACTGCCCCGCGGGCGAAGTAGTGAAAGCGCAGGGCCCTGACTTCGGGGATATCGCGCACGGCACAATCGCTTACCAAGCCCACGGCGCCCAGGCGCTGGAAAATCGTTGCCATGACCTCACCACAGTGAGCGGCATAGTCCGGCTGCGGGCCTACTTCCTGAAACGCCACCACTGCCGGCTTTGGGGATTCCATCACCGCCTCGT